>Ga0209164_1002153_pt1 | contig 22040 bp, 18 predicted proteins | sample MTBNYHSulfiMetaG_FD_187458 | JGI IMG/M metagenome (GOLD analysis project Ga0209164, IMG submission 187458) | Enrichment culture microbial communities from rom New York Harbor, USA that are MTBE-degrading - MTBE-NYH (New York Harbor Sulfidogenic)... | ecosystem: Environmental > Aquatic > Marine >... | reverse complement strand
CTCATCCATGTGGCTTAGGTCGAGGGCGTAGCCCCATTCGGCCATAGCAGCGAGCAGAGCGTGGCCTTCCTCAGTGAGCGGGCCAGGCTCGCGCGTGCCGCCGCAAAAGCGCGTCCCCGCCCAGGCCGGGCCGATGATTCGCAAGCCCGCCGCCCACCAATCCTCCAGTTCAGCCACGTCACCGATGCCCTCGGCGCCCTCCATCAGCAGCACCAGCCCGACCGGGTGCTCCCCCTTCTCCGGCCACTCCGCCAGCAGCGCTTTCAGGTCTCCGTGCGTGTGCAGCAAACGGAATTTATCGGGGTGCGCCTCGGTCAAGCGCTGGTAGCTCTCCAGGCTGGCGCGGTACAGCTTGCGGGCTTCCTGGGTATCGGTGTAGCACAGCACCTCCCAATCCCCCACCTGGCGGCGGATGGGTGCCGCAAACATGGTGGCGAACACCACCGCCACGCGTCCATCCTGGTAAGCATCCCAGCCCAGCAAGGCGTCGCCGGTGTGCTCCGAGATGAGCGTGTCCTGCTCCAGGCGGCGCGTCTCGGCCACCGGACGGGTGTAGTCGCGCCCGAAGGTGAGCATGTTCCAGGCAATATCCTGGTGGGCATCGACGATCAGATGTTTGGGAGGCATTGCGAAAGGGTTTAGCTCAGCAGGTAAGCAGCGACCCACTGGGCGGTGGCTACCAAAGCCTCAGTGTGGGTGCGCTCGTAATTGTGCGAGGCGTCCAGGCCGGGGCCAATCAAAGCCACAGCGACGTCGCCGCCCGCACGCCAATAGGCCTCGCCATCGGAACCGTAATAGGGGTAGATATCCACCTTGAAGGCGATCTCGTTCGCCTCGGCCAGGCGGCGCAACTTCTCAGACAGCCCATGATGGTACGGCCCGCCTGAATCCTTGACGCACAGCGTGGCGTGGAACTCGTCGGAGGCCTGCCCTTCCCCCACGGCGGCCATGTCCACCGTCACCAGCTCCGCCAGATCATCAGGGAAGCCGGACGCCGCGCCATGGCCAACCTCCTCGTAGTTGCTGAAATGCAGGGTGGTGGTCTGGGCGGGCTTCAGCCCAGCATCGTGCAGCGCCTTGACCGCCGCCAGCACGGCCGCCACGCCGGATTTATCGTCCAGGTGGCGCGAGCGCACGAATCCGTTGGTCACCTCCACGCGTGGATCGAAGGCCACAAAATCCCCAACCGTTACACCCAGTTCAGCGGTTTCCTCGGCGCTGGTCGTGCGAGCATCCAGGCGCACTTCCATGGTAGCGTCCTCACGCTTCAGCTCGTTGACCTTCCCGCTGTGCACGTGGCCGGAGGCCGCCGTGAGCAGCAGTGCTCCTCGCAGCGTGTCCCCGTCATTGGTGAAGACCGTGCAGCCTTCCCCCTCCACCGTGTTCCAGGCGAAGGAGCCCAGCGCGCTGAGTTTGAGGCGACCGTTGGGCTTGATCTCCTTGACCATCGCCCCAAGCGTGTCCACGTGGGCGGTGAGGGCGCGTGGGGCATCGTTTTGATCGCCGGGCCAAGAGGCCACCAGCGCACCTTTAGGAGTGTGGCGCAATTCGAGATCGGGGAAAGCGCTGAGGTAGTCAGCCACTCGCGCCACGGCTTGGTGGGCGTAGCCCGTTGGGCTAGGCGTATTGAGTAGCTCGACCAGGCAATCCAGCAAATACTGTTGGTCAATCGAAGGGAGTTTATTCATCGTTTTGCTTAGCTATCCAAAAGAGGGGGAGAAAAAGGAGCGATGCTTGAGGCTCACAAATCCATCGTTCACTTGCATTCCTTACCGCGGTAGAGCGCTGCGTCAGCCGCGCAGAGCAGCGACTCGGCGTCCTCGCCATTGTGGGGGAATACGGCCGCGCCCACCGAAACCGCTATCGGTATTCCCTCCCCTTCTTCTGGCCAATCAAACTCGTATTTGGAAATGGCGGTTTGCAACTTGGCGGTCACCGTTTCAGCGGCCTCAATCGGCGTCTCGGGAAGGATGAAAGCAAACTCATCCCCGCCGTAGCGGGCAGCAAAATCGGTATCGCGCACCCGAGCTTGCAAGACTTGTCCAATCTGGTGCAAAACCCGGTCGCCAAACGGGTGCCCGAAGCTATCGTTGACCCGTTTGAAGCCATCGATATCCACCATCAGCAGCACGAACGCGTGGCGGTAGCGTCGGGAGCGGCGAATCTCCTCTTCCAAGCGTTGATCGAAGGCCCGGCGATTGGGTAGCTCGGTGAGAGAATCGGTGAGCGCCTGTTGGCTCACCAGTTTATACAAGCGGGCGTTCTCGATGGCGATGGCGGCTTGATCGGCGAGCATGTTAAGCATGTTTATCTCAGAATCGGAGAACTGGCGCGGCTCGGGAAAGGCGATGTTCATCACACCCACCACGCGGTCGCGGTAGTTAAGCGGCAAGCCGATGATGGCACCCTTCCATTCATAACGAATGTCCTCAAAAAGAGGGTGTTGTGTGATGTCGTTGACGACGACGGTCTCGCCACTGCGGGCCACCGTGTAAGTCAACCCGTTTCCCCGCGGCTCAGCCCAGGGGTCGGCCTGCCGCCGGTCGGCCCACATCGCTGCGCCAAAGGTCAGTTCACCCCGTTCGTAAAGGAAGATATTGGCATCCAGGGCCACCGCAAACAGATCGAGCGTGTTCTCAAGGATGGCATGCAGCACGCTCTCTGGATTCAAGCTGGCGGTCACGCTCAGGCTGACTTTCCGAAAGATCTCCAACTCGTCGGCGCGCTGCTGGGCTTCGCTCAGTAAAAATGCCCGCTCCACCGCCATTCCCGCGTGGCTGATGATCAACTGCGCAGGAACGATCTCCTCCCCAGTGAAAACGTGCGGCCCATCCTGCTTGATGATTTCCAGCAGCCCAATCGTATCGTCGCGAGTGGGCCAATGGAAAACCAACAGCGAGAGGGCTTCCAGTTCATCCAGCAAATGGTGTTCGAACTCAGTTAGATTGGGATCCTCAGCGTGCAATTGCGCTGGCCGAAGCTGGTGCAGAACCTCGAGCGCATGGGGGTAACCATCAAGACTGCGCTGTTTTTCAATATTGGCTGTTATTTCCTCCCCCTGCTTGCCGTAACCCTTGCACAGATTAAGCGTATTGGCCTCTCGATCCCAACGAGAAACGAAACACGCTTGCGCATCCAGGAACTTCAAGAGGTGAAGCGCGGTTTCTCGTCCGACCGCCTCCAACTCAAGTTCGCCAGTGATGGCCATGGCAGCTTCCAGCAAGGCAATGACCGTTTGGGGAGAAAACCTACCCCCTTCAAAAACAGTCTCGTGATCCAAGCTGGAAAATGAAGAAAACGGCAAAACCAAACACCTCAAGTCAATAAATTCGACCCAATTCGGGGTATGATACAACCTGTAGATATAAATATGCGTATATCTTATCAGGGCTGAAAACCTGTGTCAATGTGGTTAGCTAAGCCCTAACTTTTTTGGAATCCCTCCTTTCCGGCCAAAAACGACCACGAGAAAGGGCAAACAACCACTAGTAAGAGGCCGCGAACAACGCTGAGGAGTAGAATATGTCCGATTCGTCGAATTCAAGCCATCGCACACCCCCTTCTCTGATCGGGCCACTGGTCCTGATCGGCATCGGCGTGCTGTTCCTGCTCGACAATTTTGATCTGCTGCCGGTCGACGCCTGGCGGTTACTGCTGCACCTGTGGCCGGTATTGCTGATTCTGATCGGAATCGAGATCCTGGTCGGCCGCCACTCCACTGCTGGCGCCCTGCTCACGGCAGGATTGCTCGTCATTGTCGTAGGCGGCTTGATCGCTCTACTGGTGCTAGCGCCCGATCTACCCTTCTTTGAAAGGCTAACTTCCTCACCCGAGATGAGAAGCAGGGTCATCGAGGTGCCGTTAGGCGAGGCGACCACGGCCGATGTCTCCATTGATTGGAACTCCGGCCAGGGCCAGCTCGATGCCTTGCAGCCCTCTGATGACCGCTTGATCGCCGGGGAGGTCGAGTACTTCGGCGATTTGCTGTACCACGTGAGCACCCGCAACGACCACAGCGAGGTGCGCCTGGACGATCGGCAGACGCTCGTCAACTTGACCGACCTGGCCAACAATTGGGCCGAGTGGTCCCTGAGCCTGCACCCCGAGGTGGCCTACGATCTCAGCATGGATGCTGGCGGAGGCGATTACTACTTCGACCTATCCGCCCTGTCACTCAGCGGACTGTTCATCGATAGCGGTTCGGGCGGCTTCGACCTGACCTTGCCCTGGGGCGGCTACACGGTGGAGATCGACGGCGGTTCTGGTGACATCCTCATCCAAATTCCCACCGATTTACCGGTGCGAATCGAGTTAGACGATGGCAGCGGGCATTTCAACCCCGAGGCCTCTTTCAAACTTGTCAGCGGCGAGTTGGATGACGACGGCGTGTGGGTCTCCCCCGGCGACCCAACCCTCTCAATCCAATTACTGATCGAAATCGACCAAGGCTCCGGCGACGTCACCATCCAGCGCTACGAGCCACAGGAGTAAACCATGACCGAGAAAGATGTCCCCGAAGGGGATCTGCGCGCCGAATTCCGCAATCTGGGCGATAACCTCAAGGCCGCTTTTCAAGCCGCCTGGGAGAGCGACGAGCGAGTCAAGCTGCAAGAGGACATCGAGGGCGGCCTGAACGACTTAGGACAAGCCCTCAGCCAGGCCGCTGAAGACTTCGCAAACAGCCCTAGCGGCCAGCAGCTCAAACACCGGGTCGAGGACTTTGGTGAGCGGGTGCGCAGCGGCGAAGTGGAAGACAAAGTGCGCGCCGGATTACTCTCGGCCTTGCAGCAGATCAATCGCGAACTGGAAAAGGTCGCCAAGCGGCCTCCCACCGAAGACGAAGGATAAGGTCGCCCTGAGCGCGCCCTCCCCACTAGAGCTGCCCCACGGCTCCCTGCAGCCCCCGGCGTTTCTGCCCGATGCCACGCTGGGAGTGGTGCGCGCCATCGACTCTCGCGACCTGGAGATGGTCGGCGTGCAAGGCGTGATGATGAATACCTACCACCTTATGCAGCGCCCCGGCTCGTCCACCATCCAGGCCCTGGGCGGTCTGCACGCCATGAGCGCCTGGCAAAAGCCGATCTTCACCGATTCGGGCGGCTTCCAAGCTTACTCCGTGATCCGGCAGAACCCCAAGCTCGGCACGCTCAGCGATAAAGGTCTGCTCTTCCGCCACCCCGAAAGCGGCCGCAAGTACCAGCTCACGCCGGAGAAGACCATCCAATTGCAGCTCAGCTATGGCACCGACGTGGTCATCTGCCTGGACGATTGCACCCACGCCCAGGATGACCCCGCCACCCAGCAGCAAGCAGTGGCGCGCACGGTGGATTGGGCGCGGCGCGGCAAGCGCGAGTTTGAGCGCCTAGTGGCCGAGAAAGGGCTGGAGGAGGTGCAGCGCCCTAAGATTTTCGCCGTGATTCAAGGCGGCGATGACCGCGCCCTGCGCCGCCAATGCGCCGAGCAGTTGTTGGAGATCGGCTTCGACGGCTACGGCTACGGCGGCTGGCCGCTGGACGAGCACGGGAATCTGCTCACCGAGGTTCTCGCCTACACTCGCGAGCTGGTGCCGGTAGAATTCCCCGCCCACGCCCTGGGGGTCGGCCACCCGGAGTACATGGCGACCTGCGCCGAAATGGGCTACCAGCTCTTCGACAGCGCCCTGCCCACCCGTGACGCCCGTCGCGGCCGACTGTACACCTTCACCACCGAAGATGGCCTGAAGGGGGATTGGTTCCGCTTCGTTTACATCAACGATGAAAAACACGTCAAGGACAACCGCCCAATCTCCCCGCACTGCGATTGCCCCGTCTGCCAACGCTACAGCCGCGGCTACCTGCACCACTTGTTCAAGATCAACGAGAGCCTGTACCCACGCCTGGCCACCCTGCACAACCTGCGCTTCATGGCGCGCCTCGAGGCCCGCTTGCGGGAGACCTTGTGAGCGAGCTAGCTCAGTTGGTGACCACCGTGCAGGCCGGCGCCAAATACCGCCAGGTGCACCCGGCGCTCATCCAGCGGATTGGCGCCGCCGAATTGAGCAAAGGGCGTAGCCTCAAGCAGGCCACCAAGGCCACCAAGAATAAGCTCCATCAAGTGGGCGGCGCGTACCTTCAATCGCGCGTCGACTACCCCGCCTGGCTAGAGAAGCTCGAGAAGGCCCGTGGGGACCGGCAGACCCTGCAATCGATTTGCCGGGAGGTCATGGCCCTGCATGCCTCGACGCGTGAACGTCTACCCATCCTGGAAACCTTCTACCAGCGAATTTTCAGTGAACTGCTGCCCATCCACTCCGTGCTGGATTTAGCTTGCGGGCTTAATCCTTTAGCTCTCCCCTGGATGCCGCTGGCCGAGAATGCCCGTTACCAGGCCTACGACATCTACACCAACATGATGACCTTCGTGGGGCATTTCATGGACTTGCTCGCCGTTTCAGGGGAGGCCCAGGCCTGCGACGTGCTCGGCGAACTCCCCGGCGGGCGCTATGACCTGGCCCTGCTGCTCAAGACCCTGCCCTGCCTGGAACAGATCGAGAAAGATGTAGGTACCCGTTTACTTGAGACTATCGATACCGCGTATTTGCTGGTCTCCTTTCCGGTGCGCAGCCTGGGCGGCCGAGATAAGGGCATGGCCGAGAACTACCCGACGCGCTTCATGGAGACCGTGAAGGGCTATGGATGGGGGATAAAACGCTTTGACTTCGAAGTGGAATTGGCTTTCCTGATCGAAAAGCCTGGCAATTAGCTAGCCACAATCGGCGCTAGAGAATCCAGCAGCCGCTCGACGACCCCAGCACAGCTCGGGTCGGAGGCCCCCGCATCGACCTCAAACAAGGGTGTTTCGCCTACTCCCCTCAGCCACTCATCCAGCGATTTCTCCAGGATAGGGAGGTCCTCAGGGGTAACGATCTGGCGGTCAATAGCGCGGCCGCGGGCCTGCAAGCGCCCCTCAAGCACCGTCAGCGGGGCACGCAAGCGGATGATGGCATCCGGTGGGGGCAATGCGCGTCGCAAACTGGCGTAAAAGCGCCGGCAGAGTTCGTACTCGGCCTCGCCCAGGAAACCCTTGTGGTGGAACAGGTGAGTGTACAGGTGAAAGTCTTGTTCTAAACCGCCATCCTGCACGCCTACCAAATCGCCGGTGCGGATTTCCCACTCCTGCTCAGCGCGATACAGCAGGTAATCAATCTGGTTGGGTAGGGCGTAGCGCTCCAGCTCGGCGGCAAACAGGCTTTGAAAAGGACGCTCGACGTGCTGCTCCAGATAAGGGCGGAAACCGCCCCGGGCGCACAGTGCCTGGGCCAGGGTGGTCTTACCGGAGGCGTTGTTCCCCACGATGGCGATCAGCTTGCCCACGCCTCACTCCTCGAATTCGAAGACCGCTTTGATGATCGCATGGCGGCGGCGATCTCCTAACTCGCTGAAGGCCCGCTTGTAGGCATCGAGGGGGTAGCGATGAGTGACCATCCACCCCAAATCGACCTCCCCGCGGCTCATCAGGTCGAGCGCCAGATCGAAGGCCCGCCAGGTGCGCCCGCCGTAAGGCTCGACATGGTGGTACAGGCTGGCAGCGCGCACTCGCAATTCCTTCGAAAAGACCGCTGTCCAATCCACCCCATTGGCGATCCCGGGGATGCTCACCACGATAACCTTACCGCCAGTGCCCGCCAGGTGCAAGGCATCGTCCAGGGCTGCACTGCTCCCCACACACTCGTACACCCGCGCCATGCCCCCCACCAGCACGCGTTTGCCGATGGGCGGCTTATACAGGTGTGCGCCGCTGTGGTCGGCGACCTGGGCGTAAAGGTCTTCGCCGATCAAGACCCGGCTGGCGCCCAACCGGCGAGCGGCCTCCGCCTGGAAGGGATAGCGCGCCGAGACTAATATCTCGGCTTTCGAGCCCAGAGCGCGCAGTGCCGCCAACGTGACTAGGCCAATGGTGCCCGCCCCCAAGATGAGCACGCTTTCGTCATCGACAGGGAAATCCAGCAAGGCGGCGTGCAGACCGCAGGCGAAAGGCTCGACCATCAGGGCATTCTCGTCGCTCAGGCCCTCCGGCAGGCGGTAAAGTTGGCTGGCGTGGGCCAGGTAGTAGCGGCTCCAGCTGCCGCCGGTATCGCGACAGAAGCCCATCATCACCCCTGGCGACAAGGCCCCTTCGGCGAAATGCTGGCAGCGATTGACCTCTCCTCGCGCACAGAACTCGCAAAGCTCGGCGAACCCGCGCGGGCGGCACCACAAGGTCGGCTCGACCACCACCCGCTCGCCAACCGCCCACTCCCCGGCCTCGGCGCCGACCTCGACGATGTGACCCACGTTCTCGTGACCCGGCGTGAAGGGGGAGGAACTGAGTGGCTCGTAATAAGGGCTGGTGCGCAAATGGATGTTGGCCAGATCGGTGCCGCAGATGCCCCCATAGCGGGTGCGTATCTTGACCCAATCCGGGCCGGGCAACTCCGGCTCAGGCAGTTCGCGCGCATAGGTGCAGGATAGCCCGCTCCACAGCAGCGAGTGATGCAACTTGCCCAGCACCAGGCCGAGGGCATAGCGCGGCACGGTACCGCTAAACTGGATAGCTTTCATTGAGGGCTTTCACCACCGTCGGCTTTGAGGAACAATTCAACAAGTTTAACACACGGGAGCGAGCGGCGGTGCAGGGATAAATACAGGGGAGGGATAGGGGCTTTGCGCCGTCACCCTCCCCTGCATGGGTTAAGTTACAGTTCGCTGGAGCGTGTGTCGATCTTTTCCCGCACCATGGCGATGAAGTCGTCCACCGCCATATCGTCCTGCCGGCTGCCATCACGCTTTCGCAGGGCCACCGTGCCAGCTTCCATCTCACGGTCGCCGACCACCAGCATGTAAGGCACCTTGAAGTTCTGGGCGGCGCGGATCTTGGCGTTCATGCGATCCGAGCCCAGGTCAGCCTCCGCCCGGATGCCCAAGGCAAACATCTTTTCGGCCAGTTCGCGGCAGTGGGCGGCGTGGTCGTCAGTGATGGGGATGACGCGCACCTGCTCGGGCGACAACCAAACCGGGAAGTTGCCGGCGTAGTGCTCGATCAGGAAGCCGATCATGCGCTCGTGGGTGCTGAGCGGCGCCCGGTGGATCACCAGCGGCATTTCCTCCTCGCCATCCTGGTTGATGAAGGTCAGGTTGAAGGAGGCTGGCGCGGCGAAATCCACCTGGTTGGTGGCCAGGGAGAACTCCCGCCCGATGGCGCTCCAGATTTGCACGTCGATCTTGGGACCGTAAAAGGCAGCCTCGCCCGGCTCCTCGACGAAGGGGATGTCGGCGTTGTTCATCGCCTGCCGCACCATCTCGGCCGTCTTGACCCACAGGCGCTCGTTATCGACGTACTTCTTGCCCAAGCCCTCTTTGTTATGAGTGCCCAGCCGCATGACATACTTGTCGATGCCGAACAAGCGGAAGTATTCCAGATACAGATCGATCACTGCCAAGAACTCCTGCTCGAACTGCTCCTCGGAGACGTAGATGTGGGCGTCGTTCATCTGCATCGAGCGCACCCGCATCAAACCGAAAAGCTCACCGCTCTTCTCGTAACGGTAGCAGGTGCCGTACTCCGCCAGGCGCAGGGGCAGGTCGCGATAGCTGCGCAACTGGCTGGCGTAGATCTTGTGATGGAAGGGGCAGTTCATCGGCTTGACGTAGTAATTGACGCCCTCCAACTCCATGGGGGGGTACATGCTATCGGCGTAGTAGGGCAGGTGCCCGCTATGGATGAACAGGTCTTCCTTGGTGACGTGCGGCGTGCGCACGCGCTTGTAGCCAGCCTTACGCTCCATCTCCACCGCCAGCCGCTCCAATTCCTCGATGATCACCGTGCCACGCGGTGACCACAGCGGCAGCCCTGGGCCGACCTCCTCATCGAAGGAGAACAGCTCCAGCTCGCGGCCCAGCTTGCGGTGATCGCGCTTGCGGGCTTCCTCAAGACGCCACAGGTACTCCTCCAACTCCTCGACCGTCTTCCAGGCCGTGCCGTAGATGCGCTGCAGCTGTGGGTTGTTCTCGTCCCCGCGCCAGTAGGCCCCGGCGATGTTCATCAACTTGAGCGCCTTCGGGTTGATCTTCCCGGTGCTCTCTACGTGCGGGCCGCGGCACAGGTCGGTGAAGCTATCGTGGATGTAGAAGGAGATCTCCGGCTTCTCATCCAGCGGTTCGCCGTACTCGTCGAAGCCACCCTTCTCCAGCCCTTCGATCAGTTCCAGCTTGTAGACCTGATCCTTGAAGGTCTTCTTGGCCTGCTCGGCGCTGACCACTTCCTTCTTGAAGGGGTAGTCCTCGGCGATGATCTCGCGCATGCGCTTCTCAATGGCCTCCAGGTCCTCGGATGTTAGGTTGCGCGGCAGGTCGAAATCGTAGTAGAAGCCGTCCTCGATGGGCGGGCCGATGGCGATCTGGGCCTCGCCGGGGAACATCTCCATCACCGCCTGGGCCATCACGTGGGCCGCCGAGTGACGGATGCGGTAAAGCTCCGTATCCTCGTAACGCTCTGGCTGCTTATCTTTTTTCTCAGGCATTTTGCTCGCTCCTGGCTGTTTCGTGAATAGTGTTAGTTGTGGACAAAGGGGAGGCGGCCGGTGCGGTCAAGAAACAGCCCCGGGAAAATTTGACGAAACGATTTTGGTTAGCCATACCGGCACCTCCAACACAAAACGCCCGCCCTCTGGGGCGAGCGTAAGGTACGCACACGGTTCCACCCAGTCCAAGCGATGTAAACACCGCTCCTCTGGTGACCTGTAACGGGGTCGGCCGTTTCCCTTACTCGGGCGGTTGCCCTTTCCGGGTTCCGCTCGCGGGGGGTTTTCGGCGGTCGTGCTCGGAGGCGGCTCTCAATCTGTGGTCGCCTCTCCCTGTCGAGCCGGGGGCCGCTTACTCGTCCCGGTCAACGCGTGTGCTCTATCGTAGCCTGAACATTATATCCTCATTGAGGCATCGGTGCAAGCGCGCCGCCGTGCCTCGACGCCCCATCTAACCCAAAGAAAAATCCCGGCGCCATCTGGCGATCCGGGATTTGGGCATGTTGGGATAGTGAAAGTGCTAGGACTCGTCCTCGATCTCCGCTACGGCGGCGGCGCGCTTGACGGCTTCGATGCCGTTATCGCGGGCATCCTCGGTGGTGTAAGTCTCGCTGGTGCCGATCACCTCACCATTGGCCGCCACCAGGCTGAAGTAGAACTGGCCGTTGGCCGATGTCTTGCGCTGGTAGCGCTTGTCTAGCGGGGCGTTGGTCTTCACCGACTCGATGCCGTTCATGCAGCCAGCCTTGGCTTTATAGCCTTCGCTGCGCAGGATCGGCTCGTTGTTGGCCGCCACCAGCCGGAAATAGAACTGTTCGTCCTTGCCTTTGAAAATCTCAAAACGGGCTTTCGCCATGATTCTGTCTCCTTACTTCGACTTGTTTTCAAGGGAATCTGATTAACTGTATTATAAAGGCAAACGCGCGCCACACGCAGTGCACACATTACACTTATGTTAAGTTTTGACGTCTCAAGCCAGGCTCGAGACAGATGAAAGATCATCCCCCGTGATTAATGGCAACCATCCCACTGGCTGTTAGCGGGATGGTATCGGCAGATGGGCGGTATAGGACTCGAACCTACGACCTTTGCGATGTCAACGCAACGCTCTAACCAACTGAGCTAACCGCCCGAGCCTCTAGATTATAACCACTCCACCCCTTAAAGACAAGACGCGCCGCCCCAGCGCTGCAGTCACTTGCAGCTCGGGCAGTAAGTCAAGTCCTCCAGCAGTACGTTGTTGAGCCAGATCTGGCGGCTCTTGATCTCCGGGAACTGCCGCAGGGTGTAGACCACCTGCTCGCCGACGCGCTTGGCCTCGCAATCGTTGCGGCTAGCCAGGTTTCCGCCCAGGTTCACCAGCACGAAGCCGGTGCTCTCATTGAACTCAATTTTTTGCAGCACGAAGCGCGAAGAGTGCAACGCATTATACAGTTCACCCAGGTACTCAGAGTGATTGCTGAACAATTGGGTGAGCGCTGTGGTCAGGTCGGCCTCCACGTCCCCTGTGCGGGTGTAGCCGGTGTGCACCGAGACGATCGTATCACCGCAGCCCAGCGATCCGCCATCCCCCAGGATGAAGTAGTAATTGACGATGGCGTCGGAAGCAGCCCCGGTCTGTGGGGGAGGCGGCGCTTCCACGGTCTCCACCTTGCTGGTGTCGCCATACACGTCCACAATCCCTCCAAAGATCCAGCACTCGGTTTCAGCGGCGCTATCCGGCAGGGCCACGTACCACCACAGCTCGTCCTCGCTGCGCCCCAAGATGGTGGCTTGCAGGCCTTCATCGAGCCCGTCCATCACCGGGTAATGCGTTCCCGGGCCTTGGCGGCAGTTGACATTGATGCGTGGAACCAATCCGGGGGGCTGCTCGGTGGGGGTCGGCGTGACTGTAGAGGTGGGTGTGGCCGTGGGAACCGGCGTCTCGGTGGCGGTGGGCGGTATCGGCGTAGGGGAGGCCGGGACAGAGGTCTCGGTGGCGAGGGGCTGTTCGGTCGCCGAACTGCCGATGGTGCAGGCCGCTAGCAAGAGCACGGAGATGAGCACGATGGCGTGGACAGGTTTCATCGATGAAGCTCCAGAATGACTGAATACACAACCTAAAATGCCTTAACGGCCCAAATTATACTCCCGATTGTTTGTCCGCCCATAAGGCCAGAATGGCCAAAGCCCACAAGCGTTTACCGTGGTCGGCGCGCCCCGAGTGGTGCTCTTCAAGCAGGCGTTCGAGCGTGGCGCGCTGGAACCACCGGCTGGTCTGGCCTGCTGGCGCCAGGAGCAGTTGGCGCGTCCAATCGAACAGCGGCCCGCGCAGCCAGACGCCTACCGGGATGCCGAAGCCTTGCTTGCCGCGCCTCATGATTTCTGGCGGCAGATAGTCGGCGAAGGCCTTCCGCAGTAGGTATTTTCCCTGCCGGCCGCGCGCCTTCAAGTGCTCCGGCAAGCGCGCCGCCCAGGCCGCCAACTCGTGATCGAGGAAGGGCGAACGCCCCTCCAGCGAATGCGCCATCGTCATGCGGTCGGCCTTGACGAGCAGGTCGCCCGGCAGGTAAGTGGTCACATCCGTATACAGGGTGCGGTCGAGGTAGGACTCGGCCGGCGCTCCCTCGAAGCGCTCCACCAGCAGTTGCTCGGCGGCCCCCAGATCGAGCATCTCCCGCAATTCTGGCTTCCATAATTCCGCCTTGAGGCCCTCGGCGAAATACGAGCCCCAGCGCAGGATGCTGGCGCGCCGGTCGACTTGCGCCAAGTTCCCCAGGCGCTTCAGGCCGTTCACCAGGCTGCCGCCTACCGGCCGGTCGGCGCGGTCGGGCAGCGCCCCCACAACGCTCGGCACCAGGCGCTGCGTCAGCCAGCGCGGCAGCTTGAGGTAGCGGTTTGCCCAAGGGTCGAGGTAATAGCGCCAATAGCCGCCGAAAGCCTCGTCGCCGCCGTCGCCGTTGAGCGCCACGGTGACGTGCTGGCGAGTGACCCGCGAGAGGTGGTAGAGCGGCAGGGCGGAGGGGTCGGCGAAAGGCTCGCCGAAGTGCGCCAGCATAGCCTCCAGGGTGGCAGGGATGTCCCCGAAGGTCAGGGTGAACTCGTGGTGCTCGGTGGCATAGCGCTCGGCGACTAGGCGAGCGTAGTCCAGCTCGGAGAAGGCCGTCTCCTCAAACCCGACCGAGAAGGTCTTCACCGGACCTTGGCTGGCCTCGGCCATCAGCGCCACCACGATGCTGGAATCGATCCCCCCGCTCAAGTGTGCCCCCAACGGCACCTCACTGATCAGGCGCATGTGCACCGCCTGACGGGCGCGGGCGCGCAGCTCGACTATCAGATCGGCTTCCGAATCCGCCAGCTTAGGGCCGTAGGCCAGTTGCCAGTAGCGCTCAACATTGAGCTCCCCATGTTCCCAGGTCAGGCGATGGGCTGACGGCAGCTTGTAGACCCCCTCGTAGGGGGTGAGCGGCTCGGGGATGTATTGCAGGCTGAGGTACAGGTCAATGGCTTGTAGGTCAACCGGCGGGCGCTGGGGCAGTGCCTCCAGCAGGCTGCTCAGCTCGGAGGCGAAGTACAGCCTCCCATCCTGTACCGTGTAATACAGCGGCTTCTGCCCCAGGCGGTCACGGGCGATCAGCAAACACCCGGCGCGCTGATCCCACACGGCGAAGGCGAACTGCCCGCGCAGGTGCTCGACGCAATCATCGCCGTACTCCTCGTAAAGGTGCAGCACACACTCGGTGTCGGTGTGAGTGGAAAAGCGATGCCCCTTCTGCTCCAGCATGGCGCGCAGGGCCGGGAAATTGAAGACCTCGCCGTTGTACACGATCCACAAGGTCTCGTCCTCGTTGGCGATCGGCTGGTCGCCGCCAGCCACGTCGATCACCGCCAAGCGGCGCATCGCCAACCCTATTCCCGGATTGTAGAAATAGCCATCCCCATCCGGCCCGCGGTGGGTGAGCATCCGGTTCATGCGCTCCAAAGTGGCACGCTCGACCGGCGCCCCATCGCTACGCGCCACGCCGCAAATGCCGCACATCAGCCAGCCTCCAAGCTGGCACGCAGCAGCGCCAGATAGCGCCCGGCGACCATATCCCAGCTGTAATGCTCGGCCACCCGCTGGTATCCGGCCGCGCCCAGACGTTGGCGGCGGGCGGCGGCGGGGATCAGTTCGCGCAACGCCGCACTCAGCGCTTCGGCGTCTTCGGAAGGGATCAGTAAGCCGGTCTCCCCTTCCACCACCAGTTCCTCATTGCCAGCGATGAGCGAGGCCAGCACCGGCAGTCCGCTGGCCATCGCTTCTAATACAGCATTGGGCATGCCTTCGTGCCGCGAGGGGTAAACGAACAGGTTGGCCCGGCGGTAGTGGGAGATCAGGGTGGCCCTATCCAGCCAGCCGAGGAAGCGCACCCGCTCGGCGATGCCCAAGGAGTTCGTCATCGCTTCCAGATCGCCTCGCAATGGACCATCCCCAGCGATGGACAAATGCCACTCCAAGTCGGTCAGGTTCCCCAAAGCACCCAAGAGCAAGTCGAAGCCCTTCTGGTGCACCACTCGCCCAACGCTCAGCAATTGAGCGGGTTCCCATCGGCGCTCAGGGGTGGCGAAAACCTCGGCCGCCACCCCATTGGGAATAATTTGAATTTCCACGCGGGAGTCGAAAGCCCCTGCCAGATCGCGCAGCCCCTGGCTGTTGGCCACCACCGCCGCCGCTCGGCGCCACACCACGTGCAGCAGCGGGCCGATCAGGCGGTGATACAGGGCAAAATCGTAGGGCCGGAAGCCGGGTACGTCTCCTCCCCGCAAGGAGACCACGTAGGGCAAGCCAAACAATAGCTTGAGAACTAAGGCGATCACCCCGCTGGGGGTCCCAAAGAAGGCCAGCACCACCTCAGGGCGCCAGGTGCGCAGCAGCTTGAGAGCACCCAGCGCGCCGCCCAAAATGAAGACAACCTGCTCGAGCGCGCCGGAGCGGTCTTTTTGCCGCCGCAGCGCCGGGATGCGTAAGATGCGCAGTCCCTTATTTTGCTCATCGTGGGGCAGGTCGCCATAGCGGGCGGTGAGCACCACCACCTCCTGGCCCAGCCCGGTCAGCTTGGCGGCCAGATGAGCGCAGGCGTTGGCCGAGCCGCCCCCCACAGGAGGGTATTCCGGGTTGAGGATCAAGATACGCATATCCGCTCAGCCCTCAGCCTCAGAAATCACAATTCGTTTCAACTCGCAGTGGAAGGGGGCAAAATGACCAGCAAACCCCAGGGAGCGCAAGCCGCGGCCGCCCGTGAGGCCAGCAAAGGCGACACTCACTTCTCGCCTTGCCCCTTGGGTAGCCGTGTGTAGCGTACGTTGTAGATCGGCTTGGATTGGGATTCGTGGTAGGTGCGCACCATCATCTCGGCGATCAACCCCATCAGGATCGACAGGATCCCCAAGACCCCCAGCATGGTGCTCAGCAGGAAAATCGGCGAATCGGCCACGCCAGCGCCGAAGGCGAATTTGCGAATGAACAGATAGACCAGGCCAACCCCTCCAATCAGCATCAGCCCTAACCCGATGCCGCCGAACAGGTAGATCGGCTTGTTGACGTAGCCGCTGAGGAATTTCACCGTAAACAGGTCAAGCACCACCTTGAGGCTGCGCTCGAGGCCGTAATTGGTCTGGCCGTGGCGGCGGGGGTGATGGCGCACCGGCACTTCGATGATCTTGGCCCCGATGTAGCCGGCGTAGGCCGGGATGAAGCGGTGCATCTCGCCATACAGGCGGAAGCCGGTGATCACCTCGCGGCGATAAGCCTTCAGCGTGCAGCCGTAATCGTGCAGGTGTACGCCGGTCACCCACGAGATCAGCCAATTGGCGATGCGCGATGGCAAGGTGCGGGTGATGAAACTATCCTTGCGGGAATGGCGCCAGCCGCTCACCAGGTCATAACCCTCTTCAATCTTCTCTAACAGCATGGGGATGTCGGCGGGGTCGTTCTGCAGGTCGGCGTCCATCAGCACGATCACCTCGCCGGTGGAGTAATCGAGGCCGGCGGAGATGGCCGCTGTCTGGCCGAAGTTGCGCCGCAGCACGACCAGGCGGGTGTGATCGCCGTCTGCCTTGACCAACTCGTCAAGCACCTCATTGCTGCCATCGCGGCTGCCATCATCCACGTAGACCACCTCCCAATCCAATGAGAGGTCTTTCATGGCTGCCTTGATGCTGGCGTGCAGTTCCGGCAAGTTGTCGCGTTCGTTGTAGACCGGGATAACGATCGAAACGCTGTTCATTTTCGCCTTTTTGCCCTCGAATGGCCAAGGTGAACCGTGGCCTGGAAATATCCAGGGGATTCTACCACGACGAGGGGCGCGTTGTCTGATTGCGGGGTGAAGAGGCTTCTTAAATCACGTTGCCCAGCCGCCGCAGGTCGGCATCCACCATCATCTGGATCAGCTCCTCAAAGCTGACCTCCTGCTTCCAGCCCAATTCCTCACGCGCCCGTGACGGGTCCGAGACCAGCAAGTCGACCTCTGCCGGGCGGTAGAAACGTTCGTCCTGCACCACGTAATCCTCGTAGTTCAGGCCCAGATAGCCGAAAGCCGCCTGGCAAAGCTCGCGCACCGAATGCGTCTCCCCGGTGCCGACTACGTAATCCTTGGGCTCCTCCCTTTGCAGCATCTGCCACATCGCCTTGACGTAATCACCGGCGTAACCCCAATCGCGCCGCGATTCCAGGTTGCCCAGGCGTAGCTCTTCGGCCATCCCCAATTTGATGCGCGCTGCGCCATAGGTTACCTTACGGGTGACGAACTCCAGCCCTCGCCGGGGGCTTTCGTGGTTGAAGAGGATGCCGGAAACGGCGAACATATCGTAAGACTCTCGGTAGTTGACCGTGATCCAATGCCCGTAGACCTTGGCGACCCCATAAGGGCTGCGGGGGTGGAAGGGGGTGTCCTCGTTCTGTGGCACTTCGCGCACCTTGCCGAACATCTCGCTGGAGGAGGCCTGGTAGAAACGTGTTTCCCGGCTGGCGTGGCGGATGGCCTCCAGGATACGGGTGACCCCCAACGCGGTGACCTCGCCGGTCAGCACCGGCTGGCTCCACGAGGTCGGCACGAAAGACTGCGCCGCCAGGTTGTAGACTTCATCGGGGTGATAGCGTTCCATCACGTCGACTAGCGAGCTTTGGTCGTGCAGGTCGCCCTGCAAGATGGTGAGGTCGTCTTGTATGTGCTGGATGCGCTCAAAGGTCACCGTGCTAGAGCGACGCACCATCCCCAGCACCTGATACCCCTGCGACAACAGGAACTCGGCCAGATAAGAACCGTCCTGACCGGTGATCCCGGTGATCAAAGCCGTAGGCATCTTGGCCTCCTCATTCTAAAATTCAACCATTGAATTATAACTCGGGTGGGCCAGCGGTCAAGGTTGGGGAAGTTATGTCTATACGCAATCGAACATGGGGAGTTTACAGGTCGAGGCCTTCCAAGACCCGCTCAGCGCGCGCCTCCCATGAGTAAGTCCCCGCGTCCTGGCGAGCGCGCTTCCCCAGTTCGGCGCGCCGCTCCGGGTCTTCCTGCAATCGCTGGATGGTGGCCGCCCAGGCCGCCGCGTCGGTCGGGTCAAGCAGGATAGCGTTCTCCGGCGTGAGCACCTCACCCAGCACCGGCAGGTCGCTGGACAGGATCGCCCGGCCGCAGGCCAGATATTCGAACATCTTCATCGGGCTGAGGTAGCGGGCGATATCCCCACCCGAAGAGGCCGCCACCCGGGCCTGGTAAGGCATAAGCAGCACTTCGCAGGCCGCCTGGTAGCGCGGCAATTGGGCATTGGGCACGAAACCAGTGAAGCGCACGTTCTCCAGATGGCACCGGTGGGTTTGCTGCTCCCAGTGCGCCACGTCCCTCGGCTCGCCGCCGACTAGCAAGAAGTTGACCTCAGGCAACCGTTGGGCGATCTCCAAAATCAAGGCCACTCCCCGTCCCGGATAAAGGTGCCCGGTGTAGCCCGCCGTGAAGCCCGAGGGCAAGTCCAACTGACGGCGCGCCTGCTCTGGCTTCGGCAAGTCGGCATAGCGCGCCAAATCCACGCCGTCGGAGGCGATCACGGTGAAGGGGGAAAAGGCCGGCACGCGGAAATAGAGCGCCAGGTCGGCGGCTAATGCCGCGCTGATCGTCACCAGGCGCTTGGCACCGCGGCCGCGCAGGAAAGCGCGCAGTAAGCGCGGGCCCCAAAAACCGCCCGGCAGATCGTGGCTCTCGAAGACCGTCGGGTAGCCCCGCCAACTGGCGTAAGCCGCGGCCTGGGGCAACCGGGTGTAGATCAGGTCGGCGCCCCAACGCTGCGCCTCCCACACCGCCCGGTAGGCGAAATCATAGCGCCGCAGCGCCGGCCGAGACGGCAGCCAGCGCACCTCAAAGCGCTCCCTCAGCCCATAATGCTCAGCTATTGCCGGCCATTCCAAATCAGGCGTCACTCCTGGCACGTACAGCCGCGCCTCATGGCCGATGGCGGTGAAGGCCTGCGCCATCTTCATCGCCTGGATGCTGTTGGCCGTGCGCGCTGGGACGGCCGCCGGGGCAATCAAGGCAATGCGCATCGCCACCTCACAGCACTTCCTCATAGAGCTTGAGCTGTGCTTCAATGGTGCGCTCCCAAGTCAGGGTCTCGGCCCAATCGCGGTTGGCCAGGCCCATGCGCCGCGCCAGCTCCTCATCGCCCAGCAGCCGAAGCATCGCCGCGGCGATTCCCTCCACGTCGCCCTCTTCGCACAGCAAGCCGGTCTCCCCATCCACCACCGCGTCGGGCACACCGCCCGAGCGGGTCGCCACCACCGGCAGTCCGTAGGCCCCGGCTTCCAGATAGACCAGCCCAAAGCCCTCGAAGCGCAATCCGGTCAACTGTGGGGTGAGCACGAACAGCGAGGCTTGTTGATAGCAATGTTGCAATTGCTGGTCGGAGACCCGCCCCATGAAGCTCACACCCTCCAGCCCCTCTCGCTTGATGAAATCTTGCAGCAGGGCAAAATATGTGTTCGGGCGGTAAGTGCCCACGATCCAGTAGCGCGCTTCCGGCAATTTCACCTTGACCTTGGCGAAGGCCGCCAGGCTGAGGTGATGCCCCTTGCGCGCCTTGACCTCGCCCACCGTGAGCAGCGTGGGGATGGCCGGGATCTGGCGGTCGAGCGCCATCTGGCGCGGGATGGTACGGTGATAGTCGTTGCCGTTGAGCACCGCCTTCACCGGTGTCTCTGCAAGCGCCTCGCCGAAATAGCGCTTAAGCAAATCGGCGGTGCCGTTCGAGCCAGGGCACACCAGGCTGGCCTCGCGCAGCACGCCCTCGTAATAACGCCGGTTGACCGCTTGCTGGTGCCAGATCAAGCCATACGTCCCCTGGGTGGTGATCACGTGCGGGCGGCCCAGCTTCTTCGCCAGCCAGCCACCCACCAGCCCCGTGGGATAAGCTTCCAGGGAATGCACCAGGTCCACATCGGGATAACGCCCCCACCGGATGGCAGCGTAGCAACCCGCCAGTTTGAACGGGCCGCGCAATCCCGCTAGCGAGGCTTCCTGGGTGGTTGGTAACGAGAAAAGCTCGAAATCAGAGAACAGCGCCTTGGCCTCCGCCAGGTCGCTGGCGGCGACGAACAGCACTGGCTCCACGTGAGCGCGGATGCCGCCCAGGAAAGCCCGGGCATGGCTGCGCCAGCCGGTGCCCTTGCGCAGGGTCGGGAGCACGTAGGCGACTTTAATCATCCCTATCGCTTTCCTATCTAGCTCGTGCCAGCGGTGGCCTCCTGGCGGCGCAGTTCATGGCGGAACTTGAGCACGTTGGCGCTCACGCCCAGCACGTAAGAGCCCGCCAGCAGGGCAGCATTCACCAGGTAGCCGTAGACCGGCACCAGGGTCAGCATGGCGGCCACCTTCAGAACCGCCAGTACGAAGTTGACCTGCGTCGGGAACTCCGGCTTGCCAATCGACAGCAGGGTGATACGGTTCCAGAAGAAAGCGTTGGCTACCAGGTAGCCCACCAGCAAGATCATCAAGGCCGGGTAGGCGGGCAGGAACTCCTCGCCATAGACCAGGTTAATCAAGGGGTGCCCAAACAGCAAGGCGCCCAGGGCCACGAGCAGCGTGTACCCCCCGGCCACCAGGCTGGCTTGCTTGAGCAATGAACGCACCGTCTCCCAACTGCGGCGCGCCACCTGCCGGGCGACCTCCGGAAAGGCCACCTTGGCCAGCGGATCGACCGGCAGCTGCACCCAATTGATCATCGTCAAGGCTAGGCGATAATAACCCGCCTCGGTGGGCGAGCGCAGGAAGGAAACCCACAGCATCTCGCTATCTTTGGTGATCAGGCTCAGGCTGCCACTCAGGTTGGTGCTCACGCCGAAGCGCAGCAATTCGCCATACTGCCCCTGCAGCAGGCTCAGCGGGGAGCGCCACCAACCCTTACCCCAGGCCTGCCCGGCCTGCCGCAGCGCCAAGATGGTCTGCCCCAGCACACCCACCGCCTTGCCGACCAAATAAGCCAGCACCACCGCCAGCAGCGGCGAGCCAGGGTGGTCGAGCACCTGGTAAAGCACGTAGATCGGCACCACCAGCACCAGCGAGACCGCACTTTGCAGCGTATCGATCAAGGCGATCTGCCCGAAGCGGTCAAAGACCTGCAGCAGGCCCCGGCCGCTCTCATCCATGAACTGGGTGAACACCAGCAGGCCGTAGATCACGAAAAAGCTCTCGGTAGCGATGTCTTTGGCGAAGACCTGCGCCGCCACCGGCGCCAATGCAAAGATCAAAGCATAGATAAATACCGAGCTAAGGGTCTCCGTCAGGCTGGCGGCCTTGAAGACCGCCGCCGCCCGCTTGGGGTCGCCGCTCTCCTCAAACTCCCCCACGTATTTCACCACCAGTTCGTTCATCCGGAAGGAGATCAGTCGTTTGATCGTGGTGGTGAAAGTGGTAATCGTCCCCAATACCCCCAGGGCAGTCACCCCCAGCAGGATAGGCACCAGGATTCCCTGTAGCATGCCCAGGGCGATGCTCACCCCCTTGGCGCTCAGCAGGTAAGTTGAATTCTTGATGACCCGTCGGAGCAAGTCGTTCTTCACGACGCGCTCGAGAATCCTATCTAGCCAAGCGATTAGCGATGCGATCATCGAGCTCTATTCGGTGACGATCTGGCTCGCCCAGGCGCGCTCGTCGTTGTACCAGGCCACCGTGCGGTCGAGGCCCTCCGCCAGCGAGACCTCCGGCTCCCAACCCAGCAATTCTCCCGCCTTGGAGACGTCCGCCCAATTCGCCAGCATGTCGGCGCGCGGCATGGGCAGATGCTCGATCTGAGCCTCCTGGCCGATGCGCTCCTCCAGCATCGCGATCAGGCCGTTCATGCTGATCGACTCGTGTCCCCCCAGATTGATGATCTCGAAGCCCAGCGGCTTAAGGCCCAGGATCGTGCCGCGGGCGATGTCGTCCACGTAGGTGAAGCCCCGCGATTGGGCACCGCCGCCGGTCAGGCGCAGCGGGCAGCCCTCGCTGATCCACTGCAC
>Ga0209164_1002151_pt1 | contig 22056 bp, 13 predicted proteins | sample MTBNYHSulfiMetaG_FD_187458 | JGI IMG/M metagenome (GOLD analysis project Ga0209164, IMG submission 187458) | Enrichment culture microbial communities from rom New York Harbor, USA that are MTBE-degrading - MTBE-NYH (New York Harbor Sulfidogenic)... | ecosystem: Environmental > Aquatic > Marine >... | reverse complement strand
TCTGCGCAATCGAATCGATCCGGCATTCGGGATTTTCCGCCGACCCAAGCGGCGTGCCATCGTCGAAGTAGGCGCGGCGGTACCACTCGCCATCCCAGCCATGCCGCTCGATGTTGCGGCGCAGTTGATCGGCCTCCTCGTGGCAGCGTTCGGCAAAGGCCATGTCGCCGCGAGTGGCGGCCAATTTCCTGAAACGCACGAGGACGTCATACAGGAAAAATCCCAGCCACACGCTTTCGCCCCGGCCGTGTTCACCCACCAGGTTCATGCCGTCGTTCCAGTCACCGGAACCGATCAGCGGCAGCCCGTGTTCTCCAAATCTAAGGCCATTGAGAATGGCGCGGGCACAGTGTTCATATAGACTGGCCGTCTCTTCGGATCGCCCGGGCAGATCGTAATAGGATTCTTCATCCGCTTTTAACGATCGACCTCGGAGGAAGTGGATGGGTTCATCCAAAACGCCGGTGTCCCCTGTGGCCAGGACATAGCGGCAGGTCGCGAGAGGCAGCCAGAGGTAATCGTCCGAACAGCGTGTCCGCACCCCGCGGCCTGCAGGTGGATGCCACCAGTGCTGAACATCTCCTTCCGGAAATTGACGGGCCGCGCACAGGAGCAGATGCTCGCGCACGATATGCGGCCGAGCGTGGATGAGCGCCATCACGTCCTGCAACTGATCACGGAAACCAAAAGCGCCTCCCGATTGGTACGAAGCGGTGCGGGCCCATAACCGGCACGTCAGCGTTTGGTACAACAGCCAGCCGTTGGCCAGCATGTTCAGGGATGGATCGGGCGTTTCGACATGGACCGCCCCCAGGGTGTGCGCCCAGTGCTGCCACACCGCCTCGAGGGCGGCGCGCGCGGCTAGGGAACCTCGAAAGCGATGGACCAGGTTGCGGGCATCTTCGGGATTGCGCCCTACGCCGAGCCGAAAGACGATTTCCCGCTCCTGCCCGTCGGTCAGATCGAAGCTCACTTGCATCGCGGCGCAGGGATCCAGGGCAGCCCCCACCTTTCCGGACAGGCGCGTGCGTTTCATCGCTGCCGGGCTTTGCAGCGTGCCGTTGCGGCCCAGAAATTCGGTCCGATCGCCGGTGACCGTTCGCATCTTGTCGTCCACGTCGAAGAACGCCACCCGGTCCCGAAACTCGGTGTTATAAGCGTTACGCGCGAACATCGCACCGCTGCTCGGGTCGATTTCGGTGATGACATGCATGCCCGCGTCGGGGCGCAAATCGCCCAGTACCCATTCCGCGTATCCGGTAGCCGATATCCGGCGGGAGCGCCCCGACACGTTGCGCACTTTGAGCACCATGAACTTGATGGCTGCGTCCAGCGCGACAAAAACCCACAGCTCTGAATGGATGCCGCGTTCGGTGTGTTCGAAGACACTGTAGCCAAATCCGTGCCGGGTCACATACGGTGTTGCGCCGCGACAGGGCAGGGGCGTCGGCGACCAGAAGTGGCCGCGCTCTTCGTCACGGAGGTAAAGCGCCTCTCCGCGGGAATCACCGATAGGGTCGTTGGCCCATGGCGTGAGGCGGAATTCGTGGGCATTCTCGCTCCAGGTGTAAGCCAGGCCGCTTTCCGAGATGACGGTGCCGAAGTTCGGGTTGGCCAGCACATTGACCCAGGGTGCTGGTGTCACCTGTCCCCGCGCGGTGGTAATGACATATTCGCGCCCATCCGGGGTAAAGCCGCCCATCCCGTTGTAAAACCGCAGATCCTCGCGGGGCGATGCGGCTTCTGCCAGGGGTTCGGAGCGATGGGTGCGGGTCGGTACAAGCAACGGCACTTCGGCTGCCCCCACACGCCGCCGATTGAGTTGGTCGGCCAGCGATCCACGACTGTCGCTGATGATGGCGCGGGCGACCGCTTGGATCAAGATGCGGTCCTCCTCCGAGATCTGGTCGGCAGACCTTACAAAAATACCCCCGGGTCGATCGATCACGTTTGTTTCGGTGCCCGCGGCGATGATCCCCATGATCTGGTCGTGCAGGAGTTGCCGGTAACCGGCGTGATCTTCGTGCCAGATCACCAGGTCCACCGCCAATCCTTTGAGGCGCCAGTAGGCGTGGGCGCGCACCAGTTGATGTACCAGTTCGATGTTGGCCGCATCTTCGATCCGCACCAGCACAATCGGGAAATCGCCGGAAATGGCGTATCCCCACAGACCGGACTGCCCCCGACGGTTCTTGATGAGGATGCTCGGATCGGCTCTCAGCGCGCCGTTGGCATAGATGATCGAACCGGCCAGGCGTCCGTAGAGCTGTGCATCGGCCTGTGACGCATTGATCTGCCGCAGCAGGACCTGACCATGCGTCCAGGCCAGATCGAAAACGCGATCGGCCAGACGTCGATCCTGGTATTTATCCACCAGGTGCAAGGCGGCCTCACGGGAATCCGCGATGCCGGTGACGATGTTGATCGTTGCCGACTCCTCGGGTCCCAGAACGATCCCGCATTGAATGGCGACAATCGGATCGAGCACGGAGCCCTCGCTGCCCGAGAGCGCCCCCGTATAAAATCCACCGACCCCGAGCATCGCCTGGGGATCGGCGACGGTGTTGCCGCGGCCGATGAACCGCCTGCGATCGGTTTCATAGGAGACTGCCTGGATCGAAGCGCCGTGCACGGCCATCAGGTGCAGCATCACGGGCGACGGCTCGCCTTGCGAGCGGGGCCGGCGCGTGCACAGGATTGCCTGCTGCCCGCCGAGGATTTCGGTCTGCACGAACAGGTTGCTGAACGCCGGATGCAGCGCGTCCGCGGCAGCCGGTGCCAGGACCACTTCCGCATAACTGGCGACGTCGATCGCCCGGCGCGTCCGCGCGCGATTGGTGATCCGGACGCGGCGCAGTTCGATGTCATCCTCGAGCGAAACGGCGATCTCGGTATGGGTGTCATAGCCGTGGTCGTGCGAGCGAAACTCGGCGCGTCCTTCCGAGAAGATCACCTCGGCGTGCTCCGATCGTTTGAGCGTCGGCTGACATGCGGTCGACCAGAACGCCCTGCTGGCCGCGTCGCGGATGTAACAGAAAGTGCCCCAGTTGTCACAGGTGCGGTCCTCGCGCCAACGGGTGACGGCCAGGTCTCTCCAGCGGCTGTAACCGCCGCCGGCATTGGTAATCATCACGTGGTAGCGTCCGTTGGACAGCAAATGTGCTTCCGGGTTCGGTGTGTCGGGGCTTGTGAAGACGCGAATCGGCGCCTCCGGCGCGCTGAAAACCATTTGGTGCTCGGGTGCTTCGGTGGTCTGCGCATAGGACGATGTCGCCTTGGGGATACGCTCCTGGAGCAAGAGCCGGGTCGCTTGAAACATGGGAACCGATTCGAATCGCTTCTGCATCGGCCGGTCCAATAGCAGATTGGCCAAAGCGAGCAGGCTCATGCCTTGGTGATGGGCCATGAAGGATCGTACCACGGCGTGCGATTGGCCACTCGGCAGACGCGAGGGCGTGTAATCGATCGCTTCGAACAGGCCATAACGGGTTTCGAAGCCCTCGTCCGAGAGTCGCGCAAGATTCAGGCACGCCTGCTCGGGGGCGACCATCAGCGCCAGCGCCGAGGCATAGGGCGCAATCACCAGGTCCTCGGCGAGACCACGCATGATCCCCAGGCCGGGTACGCCAAAGGCGCGGTATTGGTAATTGAAATTTACATCGATGGCATTGTACCCACATTCCGAAATGCCCCAGGGCACACCGCGTTTTTTACCATAGGCGATCTGCCGGGCCACCGCCGCCTTGTAGGTCTGGTCGAGCAAGGTGTCTTCGTAGGTCGGCATCACCAGCAGCGGCATCAGATACTCGAACATGGAACCGCTCCATGACAGCAGGAGCGGTTCGCCACCGGCGATGGTGAGCAAGCGGCTCAGGGCGAACCAGCTCTCCTGCGGCAGTTCTCCCTGGGCAATCGCCACGAAACTTGCAAAACGCGCTTCCGAAGCCAGAAGATCGTAGTAACCTGTTTCGCGTCGGTGTTCGCCGACATTGTAGCCGATCGCCAGTAGATCCCGCTTCTCGTCAAACAGAAAGCCATAGTCCATCCACGCGAGCGCTTCGCATTGCAGGGCAAGCCCTTTTATCGACGCAAGCCGTTCTTGGGCATGCCGGCGCCCCGCGGTGACAAGCCCTTGAAGTTCGGCCAGCCGTGCACTCTGCCCGGAGGGTGCGGCGTTCGGTTGCTGCGCGATGGGCAGCAGGAGATTTTCGTCGAGTGACGCCAGTTCACGCAGGGTGGGGACCCGTTCGAGATCGGGAATGTCTACGAGACCTTCTCCGATGCCGTTCCGAGACGACAGGCGCGCTGCCCATGGTGCGAGACAGGTGAGTTCATCGAGGACGTCACGACATTGCCCGGCAAAGGCACGGGACCACCACCCCAGTTGGCTATCGGGGTCCGCATCGAGAGCTTCGCTGCCTTCGACCAACTCCGCCGCGGACGTTGCCAGACTTTCCATGCACAGCCGCCAAGCCGTGAGCGTTTCAGGTGGGGCGTGGACAGCGGTTTCGATCTCCTCCTGAAGGCGGGCGAGCCGGGCGTGAGCGAATGCTTCTTCGTTTGCGGCCGCGATGGCCGCGATAATCCTGAGGGTGTCGCCTAAGCCCTCGAACAGGCGCGTCTCCAGGATCTTTTCATCGGAGAGTGCGATGAGACCGGGCCGCAACGTCAGCAGGTGGCCGGCCAGGTTTCCGCTGTCCACCGACGAAATGAAAAGGGGCGAAAGCGGTTTCAAAGATTGCGTGTCGTACCAGTTATAGAAGTGGCCGCGGTGCCGTTCCAGGCCTCCCATGGTGCGAAGTGCATTCGCCGTTCGTTCGAGGAGTTTTCCGGCCGAAAGGTATCCGAAGTCGTACGCGGCCAGATTGGATAGCAGGGCAAGGCCCATATTGGTCGGCGAGGTGCGGTGTGCGACCACGGCAACCGGATGCTCCTGGTAGTTATCCGGCGGCAGCCAATTATCCTGCGGGCCAACGAAAGTCTCGAAGAACGCCCAGGTTTTGCGGGCAAGCCGACGCAGAAAGAAGTTTTGATCGCTTCGCAGCCATTCCCGGCGGCGGACGAGCGGCTGACTGACCCACCAGGCAATGGCCGGAGAGGCCAGCCAGAGGCTCAAAAGAAACGCCGCCGCGCCGAGGGCCGCCGGCCTCGAAACGAGAAGATAAGCCCCCGTGGCAATGGCCAGGGCGGGGGCAAACCACATGGTTCGCCATGAGACGGCGAAACCCGTGCCTTCGTGAGGATCCGCATCCTTCGAAATGTCCCATTGGAGAAGCCGCTTGCGCGTGATCAGCATTCGCCAGGCCGTGCGCGATACCGCATCCAGGCTGAAGAAAGCTTCGTAGGGCAGGCATACGATCGTGAACGCCGCCTGCATCCATTGCCGGCGCGCCGCGCGCAGCTCGGCCGCGAGGTGCTGCATCAAGGTCACATCGCCCTGCTTCTGAACCACACTCAGGGACGAGGCGATCAAGGAGGGCAGCAGGACCAGGCCGATGGCCGCCAGGGTCCAGAATCCCGACGATGGCAGGACAGTCCAGCCCAGCAGCAGCAGCAGAGTCAGCGCCGCGGCCATCAGGCTGCGCCGCAGGTTGTCAAAGATTTTCCAGCGTGAGAGCATGGAGAGCGGATTCTTCTGCCGGCGCGCATCGGGCATGGGGATATCCGGCAACAGCCAGCGAGCAATCTGCCAGTCGCCGCGGATCCAGCGGTGCCTGCGGCTCACATCCGCACTGTAGTGCGAAGGGTATTCCTCGTACAACTGCACATCGCTCAACAGCCCGGACCGGGCGTAGCATCCTTCCAGAAGATCGTGGCTGAGAATGCGGTTCTCGGGCAGACGCCCCGCCAGCGCCTGTTCGAATGCGTCCACTTCATAGATGCCCTTGCCGATGAACGAACCTTCCCCGAACAGGTCCTGGTATACATCCGAAACGGTGCGCGTATAGGGATCGATGCCGGGCTCGCTGGCGCACATGTGCGCATAGCGCGACCGGTTCATGCCGGACAAGCTCACCGCCACCCGTGGCTGGAGGATGCCGTACCCCGCCACGACCCGTTGTCGGTCTTCATCGTAGCGCGCGCAATTGAGCGGGTGCGCCATGGCGCCCACAAACTGCCAGGCCGAATCGCGCGCCAGTTGCGTATCGGTGTCCAGTGTGATCACATACTTGATATTCGGCAAGACCCTGGTATCACCGACGACGAGTGCAAAGCGGTCCTCTTTTGAACCATGTGCCCCGCCGCGCAGAAGCCAGTTCAAGTCCGTAAGCTTGCCGCGCTTGCGTTCGTATCCCATCCAGATTCGGTCGCGCGGATTCCATCGGCGCGGCCGATGAAACAAGAAGAAGGAAGCACCGGCCGGATTTGGGTATTTGTCGTTGAGCGCTTCGATGCGTTGCCTGGCCAGCCGCAACAGTTCTTCATCCTCCGGCAAATATTCTTTTTCGGCGTCGCGAAAATCGGTCAGAAGGCCGAAATGCAAGTGGTCATCGCGATTGGCCAGAAAGCGCACTTCCAAGGCTTCGCACAGTTCCTCGATGTTTTGAGTGCTCGTGAGCATCGTCGGGATCACGACCAGCGTGCATAATTCCGAAGGGATCCCTTGGGAGAAGTCCATGCGGGGCAGCGGGCGCGGTGTCGCCAGCAGCATGGCCAGCCAGTTCACCAGGGCGACCGCTAGATGACTTGCGCACAGCAGTAGGAGCGGCAGGAATAGCCAGAGCGCCCAACCCTGCAATCCGTCGGCATAGGCCTTGCCCAACAAGCATCCGGCCAGCACCGCGGTCAGCAGCAGTATGGTGCCGCAATACAGCGGCAAGGAGAGCCGGCGGCCGGCTTTGCGGAACGCCTCGGCCGGCGACAGGCGCATTTGCGCCGCTCGTTCCAACTCTGCCCGTCCCGCGTCGATCAGGTAGAACCCGACATGTGCCGCGCGGTCGTCGCCGCCTTTGCGGGCAGCGCGCGCACGCGCCAACTCGATCGCCTGGCGCGCCACCTCACTTTCGGAGTGCGGACTGCGCCTGGTGATCTTCTCCACGACGTGGCGGTAGCGATCACGCGTGGTAAAATCCATTTTTCCATAGACATCGCCGGGATCTTCGCACAGGATCTGCTCGGATACGCTCATCGTCTCGACGAATTCACGCCAGTCCATTGCGGTCAGGAAACGAAGGCTGCCGATGCTGTTGCTCATCGACACCTGGTCCGCTGCTTGCTGCTGGGCCTCCAAGCCTACCAGCTGCTCGATCGTCTGGCTGGACTCGGCCAGCCGCTGTTCGATCCAGTTGAGCGGCAGGGCAAGTACGGGACCCTGGTCCTGCAAACAGCGCGTCAGTTCCGCAACAAAAGCGCTCACCATCGGGGGGTGCGCGCGTGCCATGTCGGCGACCGCCAGAATCAGGCTCTTGGGGTCCTTCCCTGCGATTTCCGTCATCCGATCAGCCCAATAATTGGCGCGATTTCGCTCGATCCGGTCGGCGCCGATCAGAGCGGCCACCCGTCGCAGGTTTTCGATCAGGGCCAGACGCAGCATGATGGGGATGGCCCACAATTCGCCAAGGCTCAGGATCGTCACCGACTGATAGGCAGCCACGAAGCTGCTCAGATTCTCCGGATCCACACGCCCATCGCCATGGGCGACAATCTCCAGGGCAATATCGTATACGCGCGGAAATCCAGGCGACGGGCCGTTCGACAAGCGTGGCAGTTCACGGCTGTAACCCTTGGGTAGATGGCGCTTGGCCGTTCGAATCTGTTCCTCGATCAGATAGAAGTTGTCGAGCAGCCACTCCCCGGCCGGTGCGATCCTGAGTTTGGCCATAACCGCCTCGGTCAACAAGTCGCGGGCACCGACCAGAACGACTTCATTTTCGGCAAGGCGCGGCAAGAGGCGATCCCGCGGGCGCCCAGGCATCAACTGGTGTGTGTCCGCGAGCATTTTACCATGCCGCTGCATCTGATCGGCGCTGAACAGTTCCGATCGGAGCGGCCGTTCATCCTCGCTACCCGTTCGTGCCGGGTCGCTTCCGTCCATAGGCGTCCTCAAAAAGCCCAAGGACTGGAATATCCTCCTGCCGTTTAAACTCATGCTTAATGCCTTCATCAGGTAACAGGCTGTACACCGGGAACGGCCTCTATCCGATCTTGAAAAAGCCCGTTTTCGATCCACGGGCATGAATGGCAGCGTTCTTTGACAACGAAATAGCCGGTGACCGGTTCACGCTTCCATCATCGCACAATGGCGAGAATGCCAAACAAGATGAGATAGATGGCGACGATATAATTCAACAGCCTCGGAACCAGAAGAATCAGGACCCCTGCAATTATCGCAGCTATGGGTTGCGCCGATATGTTCAGTTGCATCTTGACCGTCCTCCTTCCTCGCTTTGAATGGCCATCGTTCCCGGTCGAAAAGTTCGACCGTCTATTTCTTCACGTTCAGATTATTCTTCACGGAATCGACTCCTTCGACGCTTCCGGCGATTTAACAGGCTTTATCGACGGCATCCTGGCTGTCAACAAAACCGAATGTTCCCGCTGTCAGCCGGCGTTCTCCAAGGCAAAATCCCAGTTGATCAGCTTATCGATCACGGCGTTGACATAGTCGGCCCGTCGATTCTGATAATCCAGGTAATAGGCATGCTCCCACACATCGACGACAAGCAGTGGTTTCATCCCCGTCGTCCAGGGGACATCGGCATTGGCGGTATGGACTACCTTGAGCGCGGCGCCATCGAGAACGAGCCAGGCCCAGCCGCTGCCGAACCGTGAGACGGCCGCGTCGGCGATCTCTTTCTTGCAGGCGTCCACGCTGCCGAAAGAGATTTCCATTCTCTCCTTGAGCGGGGATGGCGGATCGCCGCCGCCCTTTGGTTTCATGCTTTTCCAGTAAAACGTGTGGTTCCAGACCTGCGCCGCGTTGTTGAAAATCGCGGCTTTTTCGGCTCGTCCCGCAGTAAGGCGGATAAGCTTTTCCAGCGACAAGTCGCTGTATTCCGTTCCCGCGATGAGCTTGTTCAGGTTGTCCACATAGCCTTTATGGTGCTTTCCGAAATGAAAACCGATGGTTTTGGCGCTTATAATCGGCGCCAAGGCGCTTTCGGCATACGGCAGCGGCGGCAGGACATGGGGGGACGACACCGGGTCGGTCGGGGAATGGCCGGTGTCTTTGTCATCGGCACTTGGGTGACGCATTCCGCGGAAGCCGGCACTCAGGGAATCCCAGGCATTCTCCACACCGTCCTTAAATTGTTCCCAGGCATCCTCTCCGGCTTCGCCCAACTCTTTCAGCTTGGCCTTCGTTACCTCAAGCTTTTGCTCGAGCTCGTCCACTTGCTTTGCGTATTTGACGCGGGCATCGGCCGCGGAACTCTTTGCGCCGGCCTTCCACTCGGCCAATTTGGCCTGAACCATTTCCAACTCGGCTTCTATCTTCTTTTTGTAGTCGTCTTTTCTACTCATACGGCATCTCCTGTATTAAGGTCCGAGGTTGGCGAATCATCATCTGCGATCGAAACCCCTCAAGGCTTTCAACCTTGCAATGACCATAGGCTCTAACCGCCTTCCCAGACCTTGGCCATGGTAACCATCCGTTTACACACGGGCTGAATCGAAGGCGAAGCGGATCTCTCAGTTTACCCTGACATCAGGGTTTGCTGAATTCCGCCACAGCATTATTGTAAGCATCGGCCAAATCCTCCATCGCAGCATCGATCCCTGATTTGAATTGATCCCATGCGCTTCCACTGGAAGCAACCAGCTCCTTCATTTTTTCGGACACCGCGTCGCGTTTCTGGCGCAATGCGTCCAGCTGCTGCTCGGCCTTCATTTTAGCGTCGCCGCCCAGATTTGCGGCGCTTTCCTGCAGTTGATCAATTTTTTTATCATACTCAGCGAGCTTGGTCTCCGTCGCCTGCCGAAAAGCCTGGACCTGCTCCTCGGTATATGCCTTGGTGGCTTCATAAGCCTCCTTGGTCTCCTGCTTGACATCTTCCTTGGAAACGCCTTCTGCCTTGCTCTGAGGCTTTTCCTTCTCACCGCATCCGGCTACGACCACCAGGGCCGCCATCAACATAATTGTCAATAACCCTTTTTGAAACATTGCTCTGTTCATTTTGATTTTCTCCTAGTTTGTGATTTTGCCGGGGAAGATGATTTGAATGAGACACTCTCGATTCTTGAATAGTCGAATTTTTGAAGCATCAAGTAGTCGTCTGGACGGTCACATCATCTCCTTTGGCGTTTGAACGATTTGTTCTTCTCTTGAAGCTGCCGTGAAGCAACCAACCGAGAATCATGCCCACCGCCAGTATCAAAAACATCAACAACGCCCCGGACATGGACAGCGTCCAGAACAGGAATCTCAGATCCATGACCGTGGTATTCTGGACGATAAATACGACCGCCAGTGCAGCCAGGATTGCTCCGATAATGAGTTTAGGCTTCATGGCTATCCTCCTATGCCCCGCTTCGCGGGAGTTTAAGGTTAGAGTATAAAGTCAATGCCGTTAACTTAAGGCGTTTGGTTTTCATCCGGGCGGGGCTAAACCCCGCCCCTACAACGCCCGGTCCTGACAACTGCTTGTATGATAACAAGATCTCGTAGGGGCGGGCTTTATGCCCGCCCGCAACGCCCGCTTAAGTTAATGACATTGAGTATAAAGTTTGAAGTGAAGGAATCCTGTCAATTCAAAAGTCCATCCATAGCCGATGCTCAGGCGGCGATGCCCGGTGCGGCGGCCGACAACATCTCCCTAAGTTCATCGCCCTGCACGCTTTCCTGCCGGGAAAGAAGATGGGCCAGATCATCGAGGATCCCCCGCCGTCCGGAAAGGATGTTGCGTACGCGCTGATGGGCCTCCTCGATAAAGCGTGTGACCTCTGCGTCGATCTGGGCTGCTTTGGCCTCACTGTAATTCTTTCCCGAAGAAAAATTGTCCGGGAAAAACATCGGCCGGAGCGGACGCTCGTAGCTCACCAGGCCGATGGCATCGCTCATGCCATATTCCGTGACCATGGATCGGGCAATGTCTGAGGCCCGCTGCAGGTCGTTCTGTGCGCCGGTGGAAATTTCATTAAACACCAGCTCCTCAGCCACCCGGCCGCCTAAAAGAACGGCCATTCGATCGACCAGCTCGGAACGCGTCAACAGATAGCGGTCCTCGGTGGGCTGCTGCTGGGTGTATCCAAGCGCAGCGATGCCCCGGGGAATGATCGATATTTTATGCACCGGATCGGCATGCTCGACCGACTCGGCCACAATGGCATGACCGGATTCATGAAAGGCGACAATCTCTTTCTCCCTAGCATTCATTACCCGGCTCTTTTTCTGCAGACCGCCAACCACCCGGTCGATGGCTTCGTCGAAATCCGCCGGCGCTACAGTTTCTTTATCGTCGCGGGCCGCCAGCAGCGCTGCTTCATTGATGATGTTGGCCAGGTCCGCGCCCACGAATCCCGGGGTGCGGCCGGCGATCTTGCGCAGATCGACATCGGGTCCCAACGCCACGTTTCTGGAATGAATTTTTAAGATGGCCTCCCGTCCGTTGATATCCGGGCGGTCCACCAGGACCTGTCGGTCCAGGCGCCCCGGGCGCAGCAAGGCGGGATCCAAAATTTCGGGCCGGTTGGTGGCGGCCATGATGATGACCCCTTTGTTCGTTTCGAAGCCATCCATCTCCACCAGGAGTTGGTTCAAGGTTTGTTCGCGCTCATCATGTCCGCCCATCACATTCATTCCACGGGCTTTGCCCAGGGCATCCAGCTCATCGATGAAGATGATACAGGGCGCTTGAGCCGCGGCTTGGGAAAACAGATCGCGAACTCGGGCCGCGCCGACCCCCACGAACATCTCCACGAATTCGGACCCGCTGATGGAAAAAAATGGCACCTTGGCTTCGCCTGCCACGGCACGGGCCAGGAGCGTCTTGCCGGTTCCCGGCGGGCCGACCAGCAGTACGCCCTTGGGTATTCTGCCTCCCAATTTCTGGAATTTCTCCGGCGTTTTCAGAAACTCGACCACCTCCTCGAGTTCTTCCCTGGCCTCATCGATTCCGGCCACATCGGCAAAAGAGACTTTGGTGTCGCTTTCCGCAAATATTTTGGCTTTGCTTTTGCTGAAAGACATGACCCCCATGGCACCCCCCATCCTTTTCATGGCAAACCGCCAGATCAGGAAAAAAATGGCAAGGGGCAGTATCCACGAGAGAAGGCTTCCCAGAAATTTATTGTCATAGCGCCCGGAATAATTGACCTGGCGTTCATCCAGCTCCTTGACCAGGTCGGGGTCATTGACGCGGACGGTGGTAAACGCCTGTGCCGGCGCCGTGGTCAGCGTTCCTTTGATATGATCGGGTCCGATGGTCAATTTATCGACCGCCCCTTGGGCGACGTGTTGCTTGAATTGGCTGTAGGCAATCGTTTCCACTTTTCCTGAAAATAAGTATTGCTGCATGTAAGAGAAGAGAAACATGGCGATCACGAAATACCAGATGCTGAAACGTGTCTTGCCCGGCAGCGACCCCGTGTTCTTCTGCTGGTGGCTGAAACCGAGGAAGGAACGCAGTTTGTCCCCTATATTGCCTATTGGATCTTTATGCTCATTGGGCGTCATTGATCTTTTCCTGTCTTTTTGGATCGATTGCGTGTTGGGCCGAGATCAAGATAAGTATTTTTTCAATTCCTTCGTTGCCTTGACAATCTCAAGGAAAGCCGCATGCATGCCATCGGCGGCCGAGCCAATTGTCCATTCAGCTTTCTTGCCGATCTTGGCCTCGACCTCGGCTTTCATTTTCTGCAATTTCCGGGCTTGTATTTCCAACTCCAGCCGATGCTCTTCTTCCAGCGCTCCGAGGACGTCGGAATTGATCCGTTGGATGAGCTCATCGGCCTCCGCCAGTATCTGCTCGATGTCTTTGGGTTCAAATTTTGTCGACATGGCGTTTCCTTTCCGACGGGTCCTTTCCCGTCCCTTGCGACATTCCCGGCGATCGGCGCCGGCCTTTGCGAGATCGACGGTCATGTTGGTCCGGCAAGCCTTTCAACGCCCGCGATTTCCAGCCGGCGGCGAAGGCCCACCCGATCACCGTGCCTGGGGGACCTTCGCCTGGCCGGGATTCGCCTCTTTGATGTATTGATAAAAGTCGCTGTCCGTGGTGAGGATCAGCACGGCGTTCGTATTGGTTTTCTCCTTATAGCTTTCAAGGGTGCGCAAAAAGGCGTAAAATTCGGGATTTTTATTGTATGCTTGTCCGTATATGCGCGTGGCATCCGCGTCGGCCTGGCCCTGAACCTCCTGTACCCGGCGGTAGGCCGTGGAGCGGATCTGGCGCAGCTCTTTCTCCATGGTCCCGAGAATTTCGGCGCTGCGTCCTTCGCCTTCGGAACGGAACTGCGCGGCAATGCGTTTGCGTTCGGAGATCATGCGCTCATACACCTTTTCGCGGACACTTTCCACGTAGTCGAGGCGCTTGATACGCACATCCACCAGTTCGATGCCATACTGCGGTATGATCTTGCGTGCTTCCGCCAGGATCGTTCGGGTGATCTCCTCCCGGCCGCGGGCAATCTCCCTTTTCAGCTCTTCTTCGCGCTCTTTTGGGATCTCTTTCAATGCTTCGTCCTCGGGCACCTCCCACGATGCGCTGCGCACGAGTTCCACGAGTTCGCTGCTCGACACCTGGTCGCGCACCACGGAATCGAGAATATCGTTCAGGCGGGACTGGGCGCCCTCTTCGCTGGCAACGTTTTCCAGGAATTTTTTAGCGTCGGCGATCCGCCAGCGGGCCGTGGTGTCCACCCAGATGAACTCGCGTCCCTTGGTGGGTACCTGATTCGGGTCACCGTCCCAGACGAGCAGACGCTTTTCGAATCGCCGGACCTCCTGCACGAAGGGCAGTTTTACATGCAGCCCCGCCTCGGTCACCGGTTCGCCCACGGGCCGGCCGAACTGCACGACAATCGCCTGCTGGCCCTCTTCCAGAGTATAGAAACCGCTATAGAGGACGATAAGAATCGCCACCGAAACGGCGATGATCACTGCTTTGAAGGTAAACTTCATGGCTGCCTCCCTTGCACTGGTGGTTGCGGGCCGGACTCCAGCGGGAGCCAGGGCACCATGGCCTTCTGGTCATTATCGACGATGTATAGCGCCTTCATGTCGGCCAGCAAGCCGGTCATGGCCTCCAGATAGAGCCTCCGGCGCGTGACCTGGGGCGCCTGCTGATACTGCGAAAGGATGGCCTCGAAACGGGTGGCCTCTCCTTCGGCCCGGTTCACCCGCTCGAGGGCGTAGCCTTCGGCCTCGCTGATACTCTGCGCCGCCACGCCCCGGGCCTTGGGAATTTCCCGGTTGGCCTGCTCCTGGGCCTTGTTGATCGTGCGCTCCTTGTCCTGGCGCGATTCGTTGACTTCATTGAAGGCCGGTTTTACGGTGTCCGGCGGCGTTACATCCTGAAGTTCCACGGTCACCAGGCGCACCCCGGACTCGTAGTCCGTGAGAATCTTCTGAATCTCGATTTTCGCTTCACTGGCCACCGCCACCCGCCCGGTGGTCAGGACGTCGCTGCCCAGGCGGTTGCCGACCGCCCGGCGCATGACCGCTTCGGTCGTATCGCGGATCGTTTTGGGGGCGTCGCGGACCTGGAACAGGTAGCGGATCGGGTCCTCGATGCGGTACTGGATGATCCACTGCACATCGATGACATTCAGGTCACCGGTGAGCATCAGCGACTCGTCTGTATACGAGCCGCGCGCATCATAGCGGGTCTTCTCGCCCGGGACAGTGGCCACCGTACGAAACCCGAACTCCTCTTTGAGCACACGGGCCGTGGGCAACCGGCGCACCTTTTCGACGCCGAACGGCAATTTGAAATGCAGTCCCGGGCCAGCCTCGCGCATGACTTTTCCGAAACGTTGCACGATTCCCGTCTCTTCGGGCTGAACGGTGAACCAGGCGGTCCAGAAGACAGCCACCAATACGACGATGGCGAGGATAAGGAGCGGACCGCCTTTGAATCTTTTAAACTGCTGGCGGACGCTCTCCAGCATTTCTTCCAACGTTAGTGCCGATCCCCCTGGGGGTTGATTCCATTCTGTCATCGCTTATCTCCTAAAAAATATTTTACTATCGTTCTCCGAGGATATGAAGCTCGCAAATTCTCCGATAATGGTAGCCATAGATGGACAGGGTCACCGCCAAGGGAAGCATTCTTGGCCTTCTCACCAGCGTCCAAATCATGAGTCGCCAGTATTGGAATCTTTCCTTGCCCAGGATTCCGAGCCGCAGACACGCCCGCCAAAATGCGAGGAGTCGCTGCCAATCGGCCGGAACGGTCGCCGATGGCGACTTGAGCTCTCTCAAAATCCCTTTGACCCGATGGTAATAGCCGCGGGGAGAATAGATGTGTTTCATTATGGCGAGATATCCTTCGGTGAGGCGCGCCAGGCCCATGGCCGGGATGATGTTGGTCCGGCCATCCACGTTGTCGCCGGAAAACTCCGCGCTGATGCGGCGTTCGCTCGCCAGGCGATCAAACAGCCGGGTGCCCGGAGGCGCCTGCAGCAGGCCCACCATGGCCGTTACGATACTGCTGTTCTGAATGAAATCGATCTGGCGCTGAAAGATAGAGGACGTGTCACTGTCGAAGCCTACGATGAACCCCCCCATGACCTGCAACCCGGAGCGGTGTATCTTTTTGATATCCTGGATCAGGTCCCTGTTCTTGTTTTGGATTTTGCAACATTCGGTGAGGCTGTTCTCGTCCGGCGTCTCGATGCCGATAAATACCGAATCGAATCCGGCTTTGGACATCAGCTCCAAAAGTTCCGGATCATCGGCCAGGTTGATCGAGGCCTCCGTAAAAAATACGAATCCTTTTTTATCCTTGCGCCACTCGATCAGGGCCGGAAGCAAATTCGTCTTGAGGGAACGCTTGTTGCCGATAAAATTGTCGTCTACAAAAAAAACATTGCCGCGCCAACCGGCCGCATACATGGCGTCCAGTTCGGCGATGATCTGTTGCGGCGTTTTGATGCGCGGCGTGCGGCCGAACAGCGCCGTAATATTGCAGAAATCGCAGTCGAAAGGGCACCCTCTGGAGTACTGAATGTTCATGGACGCATAGCGACGCATGGAAATCAAATCCCACAGAGGCACAGGGGTCTCGCGTATGTCAGGGTAGCCGTCGGCCTGGTAAATTCGTTTCGGGCAGCCATCGTTGAGATCCGCGATCAATGCGGGCAAGCTGAGTTCGGCCTCGCCCAGAACCAAGTGATCCACCTGCGCAAAGGCCTCCGGTTCCGCTGTGAAAAGCGGCCCGCCGGCAACGACTTTCAATCCCTTGTTTTTGCAGCGCGCGATGATGCGATCCGCCCCTTTGCGTTGCAGCGCCATGGCACCGATGAGGGCCAGATCCGCCCAATCCAGGTCGTCGTCGGTGAGCACCTCGGTGTTCTCATCCACCAGGCGCTTGGGACACTCCTCGGGCAGCAGGGCGGCCACGGTGAGCAGGCCCAGCGGCGGGAAGGCCGATCGCTTCTTGATAAATCGCAGGGCATAGGTGAAGGACCAGAATGTCTCCGGAAATTTCGGGTAGATGAGTAAAATGTTCATGATTTAACCCCCTTTTAAAGCAACGTCTTGATGAATGCCGCGCGCGGCGAGCACGGCATTCATGCCTTCTGACTGCTGGATCGTGTAAATGTGGATACCGTGCGGTTGGTGCAAAAGACTTTTGGTCCCCAGCAAGACGCCGAAGATTTCCGATTTCAAATGATGGTCCAGCTTTTTTCGATTCTCCCACTCCTCGAGCACACACAACAAATTCTGGTTTTTCATGTCGCACAGGAGCGCATAGTTGAGACAGCCGGCCTCTCTTTCCATGGGGACCATCAACGACTGAAGCGTCTGCACCACCTCTTTCTGCTTTTCAGGTAACACGTGCATGGTGATTCGAACGATGATCATGGTATCTACTTCCCGGCAAAGCCGATCTTCGGGTTTACTCCATGATTTCAAGCACGGTGTGCTTTTTCGTTTTGGCCGAAACCGCATTGACAATCGTCCTCATCGCGCCAGCGTTCCGTCCTTTCTTGCCGATGATCTTGCCCAGGTCTTCCTTGGCGACCTTAAGCTCCACGATCAATGAATGGGCACTGCTGATTTCGGAAACCGATACCGCTTCCGGTTGATCCACCAGCGCGCGGGCCATGATTTCAACAATCGCTTTGATTGATACGCCGCCATTGCCAATTCCGGTCAGGTTCCATGTGTCTGTCATGTTTTGATCCTTTGAATGGGGTTGATGCAATCGGTTCTCTGGCAGTGAGGAAGATGGAAACTTAGAAACGAGTCGGTGTTGATATATGACAACTCAAGATTCGTGCCAGAAGTCGGACTCCCGGTCTGTTTAACGATAAATATTTGATTAAATTAAAAATTATGGTTGAGCAGACTTGGGAGGGGTGGAACAGAAACGGCCAACGCCGTCGGTCATATATAACCACTGATCATATATGACCACTCTTTCATGGCCAAATACGATCTGTCTCCGGCACCATCAAGATTGATGGCAAGGACGACGGGATGAGCACAACGCAGATATTGGGCTTTTTACGGTGGCGTCAAGATTGTTTGTCGCGGAACAACAGCTTTCTTATTTCCGTTATCAGTACGATAACCATGGCGCCGACGGCACAGATGCCAAGCTCTTCCAACCGCAGCGGCGTGGTGCGAAACACGGTGTTGAAAAACGGGGCGTAAATGATAACCAGTTGTAACAACAGCGTGACGCCAATCGCCAGCAACAGCAATGGATTGCCGAACCAGGACTGCGTGAACAGCGATCGATGCTGTTTGCGCACACACAGCGCGTAGGCCATTTGACAAAACGTGAGCATGGTAAACACCATGGTCTGCCAGGCTTGGGAGCCGGTTCCACCCTGCCAGAACCAGTATCCGGCGCCCACCGAAACGAGACCGACAACCAGTCCCATGGCGAGAATTTGCCAACCCAGCCCGCGCGCGAAAATGCCTTCCCGCGGATGGTACGGCGGGCGGTGCATCACATCGCGCTCGGCTTCTTCGAACCCCAAAGCAATGGCCGGCACGCCGTCGGTCACCAGATTGATCCACAAAATCTGAATCGGCAGCAGCGGCAACGGCATACCCAGCAGCGGCCCGGTGAGCATGACGACGATTTCACCGGTGTTGCCGGTAAGGATGTATTTGACGAATTTGCGGATATTATCGTAGATGCGCCGCCCTTCCTTGACGGCGGCGACGATGGTGGCAAAATTATCGTCCAGCAAGACCATGTCCGACGATTCCTTGCTGACGTCGGTGCCCGTAATACCCATCGCCACGCCGATGTCGGCTGATTTCAGGGCCGGCGCGTCGTTGACGCCGTCACCCGTCATCGCCACGATCTGATGTTGCTCCTGCAGTGCGTCGATGATGATCATCTTATGCTTCGGCGAAACCCGCGCAAAGACCGACACCTCCTTGATCCGGGCGCTGAGCGCTTCGACGCTCATCTTGTCGAGATCCGGCCCGGTCAGAAATGTGTCGGTGGTCGTCAGGCCCAGCTCTTTCGCGATGGCGACCGCGGTCAGGGGATGATCGCCGGTGATCATGATCGGGCGGATGCCGGCCTGTTTGCAAAGGCGTACGGCCTCGATCGCTTCGGGACGCACGGGATCGAGCATGCTGGCCATTCCGAGAAAGACGAGGTTTTCCTCGTAGTGCGCCGGTTGGTCCAACGCATCGCTTTCGATAAAGCGATAGGCCAGCCCAAGCACGCGAACACCGCTTTTGGCCATCGCGGTATTTTCGGCCAAAAGCCCCTCTTTCCGATTCTCGCCGAGCGGTTGAACGACCCCGTTGATCAGGATCCGGCTGCACACCTCGATCAGGCCGTCGGCCGCCCCTTTGGTCAACACGATGTGGTCGCCATGTTTTTCGTGTCCGGCTGCCGCGAGAATGGGGTCCAGGTTTGTCCCCTGGGAAGCGGACGGCATGGTATGAACGGTGGACATGCGTTTGCGGTCGGAGTCGAAGGGCAGCTCGCGAACACGCGGCATCAGCGCTTGCAGATCGCGTTGAACCAGTCCCGCCTGTTGGGCCGCAACCACCAGCGCGCCTTCGGTGGGATCGCCGAGGATGCCGCCCGGCGCGTCTTGGTCGATGACGGCATCGTTGCAAAGCGCCCCGGTCAGCAACAGCAACCCGAGGCCGGCATCAGCGCCATGACCGGCCGCGGCCTCGTCAAGCGTATAGCGCCGATCCGGCAGCAGCACGCTCGTCACCGCCATTTTATTCTGGGTCAATGTGCCCGTTTTGTCGGAGCAGATCACGGTCACGCTGCCCAGGGTTTCGACGGCCGGAAGTTGCCGGATCAACGCCTTTTTCTTCAACATCTGCTGTGCGCCCAGCGCCAGGGAGATGGTGACGACAGCCGGCAGCCCTTCTGGAATGGCCGCCACCGCCATGCTGATGGCCACCATGAAAGTCTCCTTCCATCCCGCGTCCTGCATGTACATCAAACCGGCCACCGCCAGAATCAACACCCCGGCGGCCATGGCCAGCGACCTGCCGAGTTTGGCCAATCGTCTCTGCAGCGGGGTTTGCTCGTCCACCACGTCCTGGAGCAGGGTGGCGATTTTACCCAATTCGGTGCGCATGCCGGTGCTGGTGACCACGGCCTCGCCGCGCCCATAGGTGACCACCGTGCCCCTGTAGATCATGTTCTTGCGGTCGGCCAGCGCAAGATTTTCGCCTTGCAGCTCGTCTGTATTTTTGTCCACCGCTTCCGATTCGCCGGTCAGGGCGGCTTCCTGAACTTTCAGGTTCGCGGCGATCACCAGTCGGGCATCCGCCGGCACGATGTTGCCGGATTCGATGAGCAGGATGTCGCCCGGCACCAGTTCCCTGGCCAGAATCTGATGCTCCGCGCCGTCGCGCCGCACCCGCACGTGGGGGACCGCCATTTTCTTGAGGGCCGCCATTGCATTTTCGGCTTTGAATTCCTGCCAGAACCCGAGAATCGTATTGAGCACCACGATGACGAAAATCACGATGGCATCGATATATTCGTGCAGCGCCGCCGAAACGGCCACGGCGGCCAGCAGGATCAGGATCATCACTTCCTTGACCTGGTCCAGCAGAATCTGCCAGGCTTTTTTCCCGCCTTTTTCGACGAGTTCGTTGGGTCCGTGAATGTCGAGACGCTGCTTGGCATCGGACGCCGACAGCCCTTGTTCAAAGGAAGTGCTATGGTCCTGCAGCACGCGTTCGGTGGTCAGACGATGTGGTTCCTGCGTTGGCATGACTCTCGGATCTTCCTCTTCAATCGACGATCAATTCTTGGGTTCGAATGTGCGCATGGCATACAGAAAGTCGGGCAGGTGCTTGAACATGTAACATAGGCTGTGGCGGTGCTGCCACGTGCGCTGCATGAAACGCCGGCGCCAGGCAGGATCCGAATAGAAGCGCTTCACATGCGTGTTGTAGAGGCGGTCCAGGGTCTCCCTGGAGTCGATGCCTTTGGGAACAAACACGAAGTTGAGGCAGTTCATCAGCCGCCAATCCTCTTCCAGCGTGCCTTCCTCGAAAATGGTCCGCCACACCGGCGCGCCGTGAAAGGGGGTGAACTTGGCCATGTTCATGTCGTCCAGCCCTAAGGACATCACGAAGTCGCTGGTCTTTTGAATGGATGCCGCCGTTTCACCGGGCAGCCCCATCATGAACAGTCCCTTGACCCGCAATCCGGCCGCTTGGATCCTGCCGACCGTGCGCTTGACCTCGTCCAGGTAGACACCTGGTTTGTGGACCGCCAGCAAATCGGGATCGCCGCTCTCGATACCCAGGGAGACCATCAAACAGCCGGCCGCCTCGAGCATGCGCAGCAGCTCGTCGTCCACGTGCCCCACGCGCACCGCGCAGTTGAACTGCATGCCCAGGGGACGATCGACCAGCAGGTCGCATAGCCCGGCGATGCGCTTGCGGTTGAGCGTAAACAGGTCGTCGTAGATGTTGAGATGCCGCACGCCGAAACGGGTGCGCAGGTACTGCATGTGGGCATAGACATAGTCGGGCGAATTGTAGCGAAACCCCTGATGAAAGACCGAGCGGTCGCAGTACGAGCAACGGTAGGGGCAGCCCCGGCTGGTGACCATGGTGGCGCCGGGCGCCAGGATGTAGCTGAACAGGGGCAGATTGTACCGTTTGGGAAATCCGGCCAGCTTTTCGTAGGCCGGAAAGGGCAGGGCATCGAGGTCCGTCAAATGGGACCGCGGTGGGTTTACGGCGATGCGCTCGCCATCCCGCCAGATCAGGCCGTCGATTTCGCCCGGAGCACGGCCGTCGGCCAGTTCGGTGAGGGTCACCTCGCCTTCGCCCGGACATAAATAGTCGATCTGTTCGAATTGTTCGAGCAGGCGGCCGCCCAGGGCGGAGACGTGCACCCCGCCGAAGACGGTGCGCACCTCCGGTCTGATGCACTTGATGGCGACCGCCATGTCATAGCCGTCCAGGAATCCGGACGTGGTGGCCGAAAAGCCCACCAGGTCGGGCTCGTTTTCCATGATATCGGACACATTGGCGGAGATGCCGCTGGGCGCCTGCGGTCCGAGGCAGTCGTGTACGAAAACCGTGTGGCCGGCACGTTCCAGATAGGCGGCGATGGAGAGCAGGCCTAAGGGGGCCATGCGGTTGGCCACGGCGGCCATGTCTTTTCTGCCGGGGATCCAGTTGGAGCCGGCCGGGTGAACCAGGACGATGCGCATTTAAGTATCCGGATATCTTCTATTATTTTTGATGAGGCGCCTGGGCGACGCCCCACTTTTCCATCAGCATCCGCGTGGACCAGCGTAAAAAGGTATGGGCATACTGCGCTCCGGCCACATACGCCCCCAGGATAAAGACGAGGTGAGACAGGCCGTAGGCCACCGGCCCGCCGACGGCCAGAATCAACGGTCGTCCGGTATAGGCGGCAATGACTCCCAGAAGGGTGATCAGCGGCCAGCCGATGGTGTAGCTGATGCCCACGATGATCAGGC
>Ga0209164_1002150_pt1 | contig 22068 bp, 19 predicted proteins | sample MTBNYHSulfiMetaG_FD_187458 | JGI IMG/M metagenome (GOLD analysis project Ga0209164, IMG submission 187458) | Enrichment culture microbial communities from rom New York Harbor, USA that are MTBE-degrading - MTBE-NYH (New York Harbor Sulfidogenic)... | ecosystem: Environmental > Aquatic > Marine >... | reverse complement strand
GAAGTTTAACAGTCTCGCCATGCCTGGCCTTGGGGAATCTCAAACAAAAATATAATAGAAATTGTTACCAATTTGGAAAAATTCAGCGATTGCTTCAATTGGTTGGGCTTTTGTCCACCGCGTAACCTCAAAGACCTCTACTTTTTTCTACCTCGGCCCACAAAAAGCCAGTTTTTATACGAGGAGGAAGGACATGAAATTCATCGTGAAGAGATCAACTTTGCAGGGCACTACCCAGATCCCCGGCAACAAGTCGGCCACTGCTCGTGCTATCGTCCTGGGCGGCCTATCGGAGGGCGTGTCGCGGGTCAGCAATCCTCTGCCTGGGTTAGATAGTTTCTCCATCGTAAGCATGATGCAAGCATTAGGCGCTAAGATCGACACTTCCAACCTCCTGGAGTGGATCTTCGAGGGGGTGGCAAACAAGCCTCAGGTGCCCAACTGCGTGTTAGACGCTGGCAACTCCGGTACTGGCTACTACCTTTTAACCGCCATCGCCTCCCTCATCGATGGCTACTCGGTCATTTCCGGCGACTATCAAATCTGCCGGCGCCCAGCCCAGCCTCTAATCGATGCCCTGAACGACTTGGGCGCCCAGGTCTTCTCCACCCGCAATGCCGGAGTTGCGCCTCTGGTAATCAAGGGCCCATTAAGAGGAGGCTGCACCAAGCTGCCTGGCATCAACTCCCAGTGGCTGAGCCCGCTTCTCATCGCTGGCGCCCTGAGCCAGGACGGGATCACTGTCATCGAAGACAACCTCATGGAGCGGCCCTACGTCGACATGACCATGGGTTGGATGAAGCTAGCTGGCGCCACCTGCAGCCACAAGAACTACGACGAGTTCAATGTGCCCGGCGACCATTGTTACAGGGCTTTCACAGCCCACGTGCCCGCTGACTGGGGTAGTTCGGGCTATCCCATGATCGGCGCAGCCATCACCGATTCTAAAGTGACCTTTGTGGGCATGGACCCGGACGACTTCGCTGGCGAGCGCAAGTTCCCCTACATCCTCAAAGAGATGGGTGCCAAGATCACCCTCAGCGACGGCGGCCGCACCATAACCGTGGAAGGAGGCAGCGATCTGCAAGGCATTGAGATCGATTGCTCCGGTACCCCGGACGCCGTGCCCATCCTGGCTGTGCTTGGCTGCAAGGCACAAGGCAAGACGTTCCTCTACAACATCAGTGCCAGCCGCCTAAAGGAGACCGACCGCACCCGCTCCATCAAGGAGGAGCTGACCAAGATGGGCGGCAAGTTCGAGGAGACACCTGACAGCCTGACTATCTACCACTCCGAGCTCAAGGGCGCCGACATTGATGGCCGGCACGACCACCGAATCGTAATGGCGACTGCGATTGCCGGCTTGATTGCAAAGGGGCCTACATTGATTGACCATGCCGAATATGTGGAAGTCTCTTTTCCTACCTTTTATGAGGTCATGAAGGGGCTTGGCGCCCATATTGAATTAGTTGATCTGATAGAAGAAAGAGGCTAAAGCTGGAGAACTCCTCAAAGCTGAAAAAGATCAAAGAGGAAAGTGGTTCAAAATCAATTGCCACAGGAAAGGGTTGCCAGTCCTAAAAGGCGTATTCTTTTTAGAGAAATAGGGGGCGGTGATCGGGGAACTTCAGGGGGTGGCCGGAATGCATCGGAACAAGCTGTAGAAAATACACAAGTCCCTCCGGCGTGGTATCACACAAAAATATTTTGTTTGAAAAAGCAAAATGAAAAAAATAATCGTTTGTATAGCAACCCTGGATACTAAGGGACAGGAAATTAAGTTCATTAAGGACATTATTGAGCGGCGGGGACACAAAGCATTGATCGTGGATAATGGAATTTTGGGTAAGCCAACCATTCACCCCGATATCACCAGGGAGGAAGTTGCAGCTTCCGCCGGTACTACTCTTGATGAGATCAAAGCTATTGGGGATGAGAGTAAAGCAGTTGAGATTATGACAATGGGGTTATGCAATTTAGTCAAAAATTTATATCACTCTGGTAGACTTGATGGTATGATTTCTATTGGAGGAGGAATGGGCACCAGTATGGCGACGACGGCCATGAAGGAATTGCCGTTGGGTGTGCCTAAGCTCATGGTTTCTACCAAAGTGGCGCAGTCAGGAACAGGGAAAGAATACATGGGGACCAAAGATATTACCATGGTCTCTTCTGTAGCGGATATAGCGGGTCTCAATAGATTAACTAAAAAAATAGCGACAAACGCTGCAGGAGCAATAGTGGGAATGGTGGAAAGTCCCAAGGTTGAGATTGTTGATAAACCCCTTATAGTTATAAGCATGAACGGAACTACTACTAAATGTGGTTCAAAAGTGATGTCTATGCTTGAAGAGGAAAATTATGAAGTAGTGGTATTTCACAGTATTGGAGTCGGAGGCAAGGCACTCGAGGAGTTTATAAAAAATGAACCGGTGAAAGCGGTTATTGAGTTAGGCCTCAATGAGATCGGAAATGAGCTTTTTGGTGGTATGGCGAGTGCTGGTCCAGCGAGATTGGAGGCGGCGGGAGAAAAAGGGATTTTACAAATTATCACTCCTGCCAGTGTGGATTTCATCAATTTCCTTGCTCCAGATACAGTACCCCCCAGATACAAAAACCGTAATCTAATATTTCATAATCCCCAAGCTACAACATTACGTCTTAGCAGTGATGAGATGATATTGGTTGCTGAAGTCATGGCTGAAAAGCTAAACCGGGCAATAGGACCAGTAAGGGTCCTCATTCCTGCCCACGGCTTCTCATCATGGGATCAAAGAGGAAAAAGTTTTTATGATCCGGAAGCTGACAGAGTATTTATTGATTCTTTAAAAAGGAGATTGCGTTCATCCATTATGGTTTCTGAGATCGAGGTCCATATTAATGACAACCAATTTGCGGATGCTATTGTTGAAGAAATTCGGAAGAACGCTTTGGAATGGGAAAGAAGAGAATTGAAATCATCTTAAGATCAAAGCAAGGACATGATCGCAATTTTTGAATGGTGACTGGTAGTGAATTCTAAGAGAAGAAAGGAGGACTAGGAAATGTTTGATGACTTTAGAAGCTTTATTGAGGAACTAGATAAGAAAGGAGAACTTGAGAGGGTTGAAGGTGCGGATTGGGATTTAGAAATAGGAACGATAACTGAGCTATTTGCTGAACGCCGGGGCCATGCCCTCTTATTTGATAAAGTAAAGGGCTATCCAAAAGGATACAGGATTGCTTCAAACGTTGTTATGACTCCCAGGAGACAGAGGATGGCGTTTGGTATTCTAGAAGAGATGCCGGAGGTGGAAGTCATAAGGGAATGGAAGGATAAGTTTAACCGATACAAACCTATACCACCCAAAGAGGTTAAAACCGGTCCTGTGATGGAAAACGTGTTGAAGAAAGAGAAAGTTAATATCTTAAAATTCCCAACCCCTAAATGGCATGAAAAAGATGGAGGACGTTACATCGGTACGGGGGTGGTGACAATTACTAAAGACCCCGATGAGGGATGGGTGAACTGTGGTACTTACAGGGTAATGATTCAAGATGAAAAAACCCTCGCCTTTTACGCATCCGTAGGAAAGCATGCCGTTATAGCACGTGAAAAGTATTGGGCAAAAGGGGAGAGTTGTCCTGTTGTAATGTGTTTTGGACAGGATATGCTCCTGTTTGCTATGTCCACCATGCAACTACCTTGGAGCATGTCAGAGTTTGAGGCCGCTGGGTACATCAAGGGTAAACCTATTGAAGTCATAAGAGGGCCCATTACAGGTTTACCAATACCAGCTACAGCAGAAATAGTAATAGAAGGTTTTTCACCACCTCCCACTGTTGACAGCAGACCAGAAGGTCCATTTGGTGAATGGACGGGCTATTACGCTTCTGGAACTAGAAATGAACCCGTAGTTCACCTAGAGGCAATTTACCATCGGAATGACCCAATACTCCATGGCCAACCTCCGGTAAAACCACCGGCTAACACTTGGTACCCCATCCCTCTGCATACTGCTATGACGCTTTGGAACAGGTTGGAAGTGGCAGGAATGCCTGGAATAAAGGGTGTCTATGTTCATGGACCAGGGAATCGAATAATAGCCGTTGTATCTATTAAGCAATCATATCTTGGTCATGCCAAACAAGTGGGAACCCTTGCTGCTACTATGTTATCAGGAGGAGCTTGTTCTGGGAGGTATATTATTGTTGTTGATGAGGACATAGATCCAGCTGATTGGGAGAGTGTAATGTGGGCATTAACCACCAGATGTAATCCCGAGGATTCAATCGAAATAGTTAGAGGGTTCCTAACTAGCCCTCTTGATCCAATGTTACCTCCCGAAAAGAGGGAAAATAGAGACTTTACGACGGCAAAGGTGATTATAAATGCGTGTAAGCCATATCATTGGATGAAAGATTTCCCACTAGTGAACAGAGCGAGCGATGAATTAAGAAAAAAAATAATAAATAAATGGCCTTCTCTCTTTGTTTAGAGTACCATTAAAAAATTAACGTTACACTTCTACCGTTCGTAGGTGATATGTTCCACCTTGGTCCTCTTTTCGGCGATCTTAGTCAGCTTTTTCTGAATATTGAGTTGCTGATTTAAGTTAACGATCTGCTGCTTATTGATTCGAACCTGTTTCCCTCAGGAGGCGATCTTCCCTTCAGCAAATGATGTTCAAAGGACGTCTTTACAGGAACTTCGCCGTCACTTTTTGGGAAGCAAAGTAAGGGAATCTTCGCTTCTTAAACTCATAGGCCAAAAGCTTTTTGCCAAAGGGATTGACACATTTTGTTAAAAATTATAGATATGCAACTATCGATAGACGCGAGAGTCATATTTAACATTGAGTCCTTTAACTTTAGATCTCTATGTATGAATCACTTTTGGGGGTCTTAGCAGAAATAGAAAAACGCCTGGTTGCAGTGTTGACGGTCGGTTTCACTTCCTTAATGATATTTGTAAGGTAAGTTTTTGATAATTTCACAGTTGTCCGGTAAGGGAAGCCGGCTCCATTACGGGAAAAAACCTAGGCTTAGGTTGAAGCTTTTCTTTTTGGGGAGGCAAGGGAGGTTGGCGTTGACCAAATAATCATCAAATTTTCTTTAAAAAGGTCCAACACACCTAAACCAAGGATAGCTTGCCAATATGTGTGCTTCTCTGGACATCAAGATATTATTTTGAAATCTGCATTTTTGGATCAAATCCACAATTAACGAGTAATTAGCATAGAATCACCTTAACCATTCTATATTCAGATGATTTGTTTCAATGAGATTTAGTTTTACCCAAAGATCTTTATTTTAGTTTTATTGTTCAAAATTGTAACTTTTGGCAACAGATATCCCAGTTTTTTGTGATCACATATTCTGACTTTTAAAAATCTCTTAATATTTAGCGGGTTTCGAAATTCAATGGAATGGCATTTATATTGCATAATTAATTTATAGATTTTATTGTAGTTTAAATAACCGATAAAGCCAAACTCCGAGTAATCGGGGGGCGGAAAGCCACGGGTCCCAAATTTCCGGGATAGCCGGGTTGCCGAAAGAATCTTCTGCAATCAAGCAGAAAGAAATTCATTCAACCCGTGGCTTATGTTTGCCACGGGTTTTTTATTAATCGCATTTTTTGAAAGGAGGGGAGTTATGAGTTTCATCGAATCGTGTATCTACTATAAAGATTCTAAATGTGTGCTTAAAGGGGGTTGTTGCGATCTCAACTGTGATATGGCCGACACGGAAAAAGGAAATCAATTTTACGATGAGATCGACCCATTTACAAAGTGGCGGATCGAGAGGGCACAAAAAGAAAAAAATTCAGAATCGAAATTAAATTAAGGGTTGTTCATTTTTCTTCCATCGGATAATTTGACTTCCTGCTCAATCCTTTTTATCCAACATCCTCAGGACACCCGCTCCTTGAATTTTTCCCTGTTTTAACAAGATGAGAGCCTGATTGGCCTCTTCTAACTTAAATTCTTGAACTTCAGGAATGATTGGAATTTCTGCAGCCAGAGGTAGAAATTCCTGAGCATCCTTTCGAGTAATATTCGCAACACTTTTAATTTCTTTTTCATCCCAGAGAAGTTGGGCATAGTCGAGAGGGGGAATAGGATTTCTCTTTCGGATGACCGCTAATACTAACCTTCCGCCTTTTTCTAATGCCTTCAATGCCCGAGGGACGGTTTCTCCCACGGGAGTGAAATCGATGGCGCAGTGGAGTCTCTCAGGAGGTTCATCTTCCGCTCCCCCTACCCAGGAGGCTCCCAGTTTTTTAGCCAGTTTTCGATGCTCTTCCCCTCTTGTAAAAACAAATACATTACAACCCCAGTATTTCGCTATCTGAACGACGATATGAGCGGAGGCCCCGAATCCAAAAAGTCCAAGGACTTGACCTTTTTTAACCCCGGATAGAATTAAATCTCGGTATCCAATGGCGCCGGCGCATAAAAGCGGAGTCGCCTGAGCATCGGAGAATCTCTCAGGGATTAAATAGGCGAAGTCTTCTGAAATGACAGTATATTGGGCGTAACCTCCATTGACATGGCATCCGGTCCCTTGAAATTCCAGACATAAATTTTCTTTTCCCTCTTTGCAAAAATGGCACTTTCCACAGGCTGAATGGATCCAGGCAATTCCTATCCGATCTTCTAAATTAAATTTTATTGCCCCTTGACCCAATTTATTTACTCTTCCAACAATCTGATGTCCCAAGACAATGGGGAGCTTCGGGGGAAGCCTTCCTTCAATCTCGTCGAGTTCTGTATGGCAGACCCCACAGGCAGAAATCTTTATTAAAATCTCATTAGACCCGGGGACAGGGTCTGGCAGATCCATCATCTTCAGGGGTCCTTTTTCTACCGGAGAAATTTCTTTGAGGACCATGGCCTTCATCTGTCGATTTTCCTCCTCTTGACTTAATGGTTACATATCATACACCATTTTTATCATTTCTGAGTAGTAAATAACAATCTTTTTGGTAACCCCTCAGCTACAGAGCGCGAAACAGTCGATCCGTCAGGAATACTTCCAAAACTTTATCAAGTGCATTTTTGAAAGTTGTGGGTAACAATCATCGCGGCCTGATTCATCCCTGTAAGGGCTATTTTATCTCGGTAGAGTCCATTGAGAGGTGGCAATATAAAGTTTTTCCAGCATCCCTGCCAGATCTCCAAAACCTCCTGAGGCTAAGGGTTTACTCTTATTAGTTATTATCGGAGAGAGCCATGCAGAATTATTTTTAAATCGACTGAGAGATGAAGATTCGGAAGGGAGTCATGTTTTATACTGGGAAAGAAAGGAAGAATTAAAATCCATATCGAATCATGAAAGTTGGGTATTCAACAAAACCTACAACCCTGCCTACAGCAGGCAGGGTTGCCTTAACCTTGGACCAACGACTTTAATTTCTAAGAAGTAGCAATTAATTTCTGTAATACCCCTCAACCCACACTCTTCTCTCTGTATAATAGCCTGGGGTTTGGCGATCTTCATAATGTTCTGCTACCCAGTTTCCCCAACGATCGTAATGGCCAGGGATCCGTACTCTTTCCCAAGCGCCAGGAACCCATTCACGCGTCATTTCCCAATGGCCCGGGACATATTCCCGTGGCGGAGGGGGATAATAAGGTTCTGGAGGAGGCGAGTAAACGACCCGAGGCGGAGGAGGCGGCAGGACATGTAAGCCATGCAGGATCAATCCTCCTAACGCGACAGCCCCTAATGCAATTCCAGCCCCTTGCCACCGATGACGCGCTTTTGATCCAGCCTCAGCAGGGGGAATGGTGAATGCAGAAATTAAGGCTAAAACCAAGACCATCAATGCCAACTTTTTCCACATAAAAGATTCCTCCTTTCAGATATATCTATTACCTTTTACTTTGTTAGACGGAAGAAGTAAGAAATTTATTCAAAGCTAAATTTTTCTAAAATTCTTATTCCAGTTTAGATCATAGGTCTTGGGAGGGAAGGGAAGGTTAACCTTAACATTAAAAAGGAGGCGAGTTTGCTTCCAATCCTTTACAATTGCGGATTTTTTCTATGGTTTATGGGTTACATAAGATGTTACCTGAGGGGACCTTTGTCATATGCTTGAAAACTGAGTAGCAAAACGTTTAAAGGTGACGCTGTAAAGGTTTGGCGATAAATCGCCCGGCGATGTAGTTGTCTATGTTATTTTTAGCCGGCTCGGCACACTCACCTCCCTTTTTATATAATTTTTATGCAGTTGCAAGGTTAACTCTAAGTGTAGGGATTGGGAATCAGAACTGGGCAGAAAGGGTTATAATGATCACTCCTTCCCCGTGTTTCGGGCCTCCAATGGAAATCGTTCTTCCCGGGGAGAGTCTTACCTGAGTATTAAGAACATCTATCTCCTCCCGTTGGATCTTCACTCTCACATCCGCGACATTTTTATGCTGCCTGATTAAAGTGAGCTCAATTTTTCTCCCAGGGTGAGCAGGGGATGAGACGGACTGGTTGAGGTAAAGGGTAGGGGTTTCCTCTTTCAAGAGGCGATAGGAGGAAAAATCGACAAGAGGTTTGAATTGATCTCGCATATCTTTTAGGGATGAATCGATTCTGGTCCCAACATTGGAAGCCTCAAAAACTCTCAGGCGAACCTGGACCTGACCGTAGGACAACGAGGCTGAGAGTAGAGAAAGGGGAAAAACGAATAGTAAAATGAGGAATATCCTTTTCATGATCTGGATGATTCTTGATCCTCCTCGTCGAATAGCCATATCATGGTCGTTTTTGTCTTTTCGGACTCATAGACCATGATGTTATAGGTCTCACTTTCGATGTATTCTACAACAGATCTTTCAGAATAGGAAGGGATTTTTTTAAAAATAACTTGGGTTGATATGAAGAGAAGGGTGGCGATCGTCGCTACTGCAGGAATCCAAACCTTCTTTTTGAAAAGAGGGGAAAGACCCATCCACGACCGTAGGGATTGCCACCAGCTTCCTTTTTCCTGCGAACGAATTTCTCGGTCGATTTTTTGCCATACCCAGGGGAAATCCTCCTGCTGGACGGCCTCTTCAACAGGAGCTTTTATGAATGTCCTCAGCCCTTCCATGGACATTAAGGTGTCCCGGCAGGTTAGACAACTCTGTAGATGACTTTCTACTAAAAGCCTCTCTTTGTCTGTGACCTCTCGGTCAAAATATTTTTCTAAGAGTTTTGATACGGACGAACAGGAATCTGTCATCTGACTCCCTCCTCTTTTAAAGGATTGGAGGGGCCACCGCTTTGGCCTTGAGGGCCCACATAATCCTTCAATAGTTCTTGCATCCTCTTTCTGGCATAATGAAGGCGGGACATCACCGTCCCGATCGAACATTCCATGGCATCTGCCATCTCCTGATAGGAAAGCCCCTCCACTTCTCTGAAAATAAGGGCAGCCCTCTGTTCTGCGGGGAGCTTCTCCATCGCCGACTTCACCTTCTCTTCCAACTCCTTTTGGAGGAGAATCCTTTCCGGCCATTTTCCAGCTTCCTCAGAGGGTTCGAAACTTCCTTCCTCATCGAGGCTTGAAATAAATTGTTTTCCCATCTTTCTTGCATGGTCAATGGCCGTGTTCATCACCATTCGATAGAGATAAGTGTAGAAATGTGACCTCCCTTTAAAGTTCTTAATGGAACGGAATAGCTTGACAAAGACTTCCTGAACAATATCCAGGGCCTCCTCCCTATGCCTCACCACGCCATAAGCGATTCGATAGACCTTCTTCTGATATCTATCGAAGATCTCCTTCAGAGCCTCTTGATCTCCTTGTTGACATCTGGAGATCAATTGAGTTTCTTCATGATTCACTCTCTTTTATCCTTTTAGACGAGAAAAATGCTTAAATATTCAAATACTAAAATTATATTAATTATAACTTAATTGTCCATTATTATTTTTATTGAAAAATACGTCATTTCCGTATAATAATAAGCATCCTTTTCTAAGGGGTTCACTGACGGATGTTGACACCGAACCAACAAATATCTGTTCCCGGCCGATATTCCCATTGGTTCTTGCTGGTGGCCTCCATTTTTATCACCTGTTTGATCGCTTCCAACATTATAGCCGTTAAGCTGGTCAATATGTTTGGTTTGGTGTTGCCGGCAGCCATCCTCATCTTTCCCATCAGTTATATTTTCGGTGATGTGCTCACTGAGGTTTATGGTTATCGACAGGCCAGATGGGTGATCTGGCTGGGTTTTTTCTGTAACCTGATTGTTGTCGTTGCCATCTGGCTTGGGCAGATCTTACCTGCTGCCTCTTTTTGGAATGGGCAGGCCGCCTATGAGCGGATACTGGGCTACACTCCACGATTGCTGGGGGCGTCGTTTCTGGCCTATCTGATTGGAGAATTTGCCAACTCATTTGTTCTGGCCAAAATGAAGATCGCCACCAATGGACGGTGGTTATGGGTTCGAACGGTTGGATCGACCCTTGTCGGTCAGGGATTGGATTCTCTTGTATTCATGACCTTAGCATTTATAGGGACGATTCCCTGGCCTGTTCTCTCAGGTGCTATTGTGGTGCAATGGCTTTCCAAATCAGCTTATGAGGCGATCGCCACACCGCTGACCTATGGGGTGGTTAACTTCCTCAAAAAAAGGGAAGGGATGGATGTTTTTGATCGTGACACACGATTTAACCCGTTTTTGTTCGGAGAATAATTAAACATTGAATTCGATTAAGAAATTTGGATTGCTGATCATCGGCTGGCTATTTATTGTCTTGGGGGTTTTGGGCCTTTTCCTCCCCTTTCTACAGGGTATTCTATTTATCCTGATCGGCCTGGCACTCCTTTCCTCTCGGAGTGAAACCATCAAGCGTTTTTTAAAACATCTTGAAGAACATTACCCCCACCATCACCAGCGAATAGAGAACTGGAGAGGGAAGATCAGGAGGTGGTTTAAAAAAGAGGGCGTTTGAGATGGGAGGTTGAAGGATTGAGGAAAATGATTTTACCTCCAACCTTAGGCCTCCAATCTAACCCAACGAATAGCTATGACGTTTTTCCGGAGCTTCCGAAAAGTCTCATCTTGGATTGAACCGTTTGTTTGATGGCCTCCCGGCCAGGCCCCAAAATCTTTCGAGGATCGAACTCCTCGGGTTTGTTGGTGAGAACCTCCCGAATGGCACCGATAAAACTAAGCCTTAAGTCAGTATCAATATTGATTTTCGCAATACCTAAGGAGACCGCCACCCGGATGGCATCGTCAGGAATCCCTTTTGCTCCAGGAAGCTTAGCACCAAATCGCTCTGCCTTCTCAAGGACAGATTGGGGAACACCCGACGCGCCGTGAAGTACCAAAGGAATGTCTATCCTCCGTGCGATTTCTTTCAGGCGTTCAAAGTCAAGCTTGACTTCCCCTTTGAATTTGTAAGCGCCATGGGACGTCCCGATGGCAATAGCCAGGGCATCCACCTCTGTTTTTTTAACAAACTCCTCTGCCGCTTGCGGGTCGGTGAGAAAAGCCTCCCGTTCTGAAACAGACACTTTCTCCTCAATTCCTTTCAACCTCCCCAACTCTGCCTCTACCGAGACCCCTTTTTTTCTCGCCATCTGCACCACTTTTTTTGTTACCGCCATGTTTTCCTGAAATTCGAGGTGTGATCCATCGATCATGACTGAGGTGAATCCGTTCTCAACACAAGACCCGATGATGTCCAGATCCTTTCCGTGGTCGAGGTGAAGGGACAAAGGGATCGACGACTGATCAGAGGCTGTCCGAACCATGGAAACAATAAAAGACAGCCCTGCATACTGAATCGCTCCTTCTGAAACGGCGATGATGGCAGCAGATTTTTCCACCTCTCCTGCAGAAACGATGGCCTGGAGGATTTCCAAATTGTTGATATTGAAAGCCCCTACCGCATAGCCTCCTCTCTTGGCAAGAGTAAGCAGTTCCTGATTGGTCCGTAACGGCATATCCATTCTCCTTTCTCCATTCATTATTATCAGGAATAGTTTTGAATATCAACTTTTTTTGGAAAATGAATTCGTTTTTTATATGGATTTTGATTGACAAAGAGAATAAAATTAGTTAACCCCGTTAATGGAAAATGGGAAATGTCGGCAAAGAAGATGGATATCAACCGACGGCTGGATAAGTTGAAACGGAATGAGGAAAGGGCTAAACGACTTACCTTGCTCTCGCAATTAAGTCAGCTTCTAAACTCCACTTTAGATCCTAAGGAGATTCAAAGGGGAGCCATGGAGGCCGCCACTCGATTGATGAAAGCAGAGGTCGGCTCACTTCTCCTTGTCCACGAGGAGAAACGTCACCTCTATTTTGAAGTCGCCTTGGGTGAGAGAGAGGAAGATCTTAAAACGATCTCTCTCAGATTTGGAGAAGGGATTGCGGGATGGGTTGCTCAGCACGGGAAACCCCTGATTATGAATTCCCCTGAAAAAGATCGTCGTTTTTTTAAAGGGGTGGATGAGAAGACAGAATTTAAAACCCGAAATATCATCTGTGTCCCGGTCAGGGTTAAAGAAAAGACCATCGGTGTTTTAGAAGCCATTAATAAGAAAGGGAAAGGAGGATTTAACAAGGAAGACCTCTCCCTTCTCATCTCCTTAGCGGATCAGGTGGCCATTGCACTGGATAACTCCCGCCTCTATCAGGAATTGGAAGAGATGTTCTTCCAGACGGCCAAATCCCTGGCTGATGCCATTGAAAAGCGTGACCCTCACACAGGGGGACATACCCAAAGGGTGACCCTCTATAGTCAAGCCATTGCAAAATATCTCCCATTGACCTCTTTGGAAAAGAAATGGGTAAAGATCACCTCTGTGCTTCATGATATTGGGAAAATTGGGATTGAAGATGATATTCTAAAAAAACCAAAGCCGCTGAGCCCAGGGGAATTTGAAATCATCAAACGTCATTCAAATATGGGAGCGGAGATCATCGAACACATCCGACAACTGAGGGAGATCATCCCCGGAGTGAAATACCATCACGAACAGGTGGACGGGAAAGGTTACCCAGATGGACTGAGAGGAAAGGACATCCCCATTCTTGCAAAGATCGTAGCCGTTGCGGATACCTATGATGCGATGACAACCGATCGACCCTATCGGAAAGCGATGGACAAGAAGATTGCGATCGAAGAACTGAAGAGGTGTTCTGGGACACAATTGGACGGGGAAGTCGTGGAGGCATTTATCCATGCCTATCAAAACGGGGAAATAGAGTTATTGAGTGAATAAGTTATTAAGGACAAAACTTTTCTTTTTCGTACCCTATGCCTGCCTGCCCCTGCCTGCCGGTAGGCAGGGCAGGCAGGCGCTATGCCCTATGCGCCCTGCGTTTTTAGTTTTTGGAGTATTGGATGTCGATTGAAGAGATCATTGAATCCTGGAAACGTTCCCGTACCATCTCACCTTGCATCACGGATCTGCGGATTTTCAAAAAAAGAGAAGGACAATATCGGCCTTTTCCGAAGTTTATCCATCCCATCATCAGAGAGGCTTTAAGAAGGGAGGGGATCGACCAGCTTTATTCCCATCAAGTCGAAGCGATTGAGATGGTTCATGAGGGAAAGGATGTGGTGGTGGTCAGCCCGACCGCCTCTGGGAAGACTCTTTGTTATAATCTTCCGGTGTTGAATACAAAACTGGAGACCCCGTCTACAAAGTCTTTCTATCTTTTTCCTACGAAAGCCCTTTCTCAGGATCAGATGGTTGAACTACAAAGCTTCATCCATCGCATCGAAAAATCGATCACCACTTACACCTATGATGGAGACACTCCCCAGAATGCTCGACAAGCCATCCGTGCCCAGGGGGATATTGTGATCACCAACCCCGATATGCTTCATACCGGTATCCTCCCCCATCATACAAAATGGATGAATTTCTTCCAGAACTTGAAGTTTGTAGTGATTGACGAACTTCACACTTATCGGGGAGTCTTTGGTTCACATATGACCAATGTCCTGAGACGGTTGGAACGTATCTGCCGTTTTTATGGATCGAAACCTCAATTTATCTGCTGCTCCGCAACGATCGCCAACCCGAAGGAGTTGGCAGAAAAACTTCTCGAGAGGAAGGTCTCACTCATTGATCAAAATGGCGCTCCCTCCCCCGAGAAAATCATTCTCTTCTATAACCCGCCCGTGGTCAATAAAGAATTAGGGATTCGTGGAAGCCATATTCATGCGGCCAGGCGTTTGGCCTCGCCCTTTATTGATCAGAGGATCCAGACCATTCTCTTTGCGACCAGTCGGCTCTATGTGGAGGTCTTGACGAAATATTTAAAAGATCGTTTTGAAAAGAAGCTGGAGGATAGAGGGAAGATCAGAGGATATCGGGGAGGTTATCTCCCGAAGATGCGCAGGGAGATTGAAAAAGGGTTGAGAGAGAAGGAAGTCACAGCGGTTGTTTCCACCAATGCCCTTGAGCTCGGAATTGACATCGGAGATCTGGACGTCTGCTTGATTGCAGGTTATCCTGGCACGATCGCCAGCACCTACCAGCAGGCAGGGCGTGTGGGGAGAAGATCAGAGAAGTCATTGGCGGTTCTCATTGCACGAAGCCAACCCCTGGATCAATTCATCATCGAAAATCCGGACTACTTTTTTGGACAATCCCCAGAGCATGGTTTGATCAATCCGGATAACCTCCTCATCCTGCTCAGCCATATTCAGTGTGCAACCTTTGAACTTCCGTTTAAAGACGGAGAGGGCTTCGGCAGGGAAGATTTGAATGAAATGTTAAAGTACCTCGAAGAAAAAGGAACGATTCATCATGTGGATCAAAATTGGTATTGGACGCAAGACGCCTATCCTGCGGAAAAGGTCAGCCTTCGATCCGCCTCAGAGGAAAATTTTGTGGTGATTGATACCACGAAGAAAAAAGAAGAGGTCATTGCAGAGGTCGACTTCACCGGTGCCCATACCACACTTTATGAAGGAGCGGTCTACCTTTGTGAATCAGAACTCTACGCGGTGGAGAAGCTCGATTATCCCAATCACAGGGCCTATGTCATAAAGACCGAAGGGGATTATTACACCGATGCAATTGATTACACCGATGTCTCCATCCTGGAGGGATTTGAAAGAAACCAAGGAGAGGGGACAATTTTTGAGCATGGGGAAGTGAAGGTTGCCACGAAGGTGGTCGGGTATAAAAAGATCAAATTCTATACCCTCGAAAATTTAGGTTACGGGAAAATTGAACTTCCGGATCTTCAATTTCATACCACCTCCTATTGGGTCACTTTTAGAAGAGGCTTGTTGGAGAGACTTCCTTATTCTCGCCTGGAGGTGATTGATGGAGTGTTAGGACTCGGCTATGCCCTTCATTCCATGGGGGCTCTTCACCTGATGTGTGATCCTCATGACCTCAATCGTTGTGTCGGAGATCGAGGGGCAAAGTGGTTTTTAAGGCTATCGAGGGATTCGAAAGGGATTTACTCCTCCTTTAATGCCCCCAATGAAATTCCACTTGAAAGGATGGATCTCTTCGAGCCGACTCTTTTTCTCTATGATAATTACCCAGGGGGGATGGGCTTCAGCCCTCAACTCTTTGATGATACACGGGTGCTTCTCGAGAAAACGATGAGACTTATCTCCAAGTGCGAGTGTCGCTACGGCTGTCCATCCTGCGTGGGGCCCACGAAGGAGGTCGGCGAAAGATCGAAAGAAGTAGCATTAGCGCTTTTGAAGGAAATTTTAAAGTAAAGGAAGGGTTCAAGGGGTCCAGGATTCAAGGGGGCGAGAGAAGAAAATATTAAAAACTTGAACCCATGAACCCTCGAATCCTCGACCCCCCTTGTTATTGAACATGGATCTTAAAGAAAGATTGGACCGTCTTACGTCGGTTTCCAAAAGCCAGCCGGGAGAGAAGTCCCAGATCCTCAGTGACCTGAGGCAGCGTCTGGATCGACTTCTTGAACCGAAAAAGATTGTCCAGAAAAAAGTAATCGTCCCCATTGAGGAACTGGTCAAAGGGGAGATTATTTCGACCCCTGAGGGTGAAACCTTCCTGACGAAAGAACACTTTCCTCCCCATTTCCGATATGGCGAGATGACCCTGGCAGATATCCTCGATATTCCCACTTATCCGGCCCATCTTCTTTCAAGGGATGAACGGCTTAAGGAATTGGATTTTAAAAAGGCTCTCTTTCTTGATACGGAAACGACAGGCTTGACCGGAGGAACTGGGACGTTTGCCTTTATGGTGGGACTTGGTTTTTTCCATGAGGATAGATTTTCAATTTACCAATTCTTTATGAGAGACTATTCTGAAGAGAGAGCCTCACTCTCTCTCCTCAAAGATATGATGGATTCTTTTCAATTCTTAGTGACCTTCAATGGACGGCAATATGATATCCCTTTGCTCGAGACCCGGTTCATCCTCTCTCGCATCATTTCAAAGATACGGGAGATGCCCAATTTTGATCTCCTTTATCCCTCCAGGAAGATTTGGAAGGGGGCTTATGAAAATTGTCGGTTGGTCACCCTCGAATCCAAGCTTCTGGGGGTGGAAAGAACCGATGATATTCCGTCGGAATGGATTCCTTATCTTTATTTCGATTATATCCAGACTCGAGACGCGAGGAAGATTCAGCAAGTTTTTTATCACAACCAGATGGATATCCTATCCATGGTGGCACTGGCCGGGAGAATCCACCTCGTCTATCATGACCCTCAGGCAGCCCGACCGAGGAAGGGAATCGAACATTTTGCTTTGGGAAGGCTTTTTTGGGAACATGGGCAGAGGGAAAAGGCCATTCCTTGCTTTGAGATTGCTTTAAAACGCTGTGCAGACGAACTTTCTTGGGATGTGATGAAATGGCTCTCCATGGCCTTCAAGAAAACAGGGCAGGGCGAGAAAGCCCGATCCCTGTGGGAGGAGATGGCGGGTTGGTCATACAAGAGGGATGTTTTTCCTTATGTTGAATTAGCCAAATATCATGAGCATCGACTCAAGGATTGGGAGAGAGCCATCAACTATGTGGATGAGGCATTAGGGCTTATTTCGTCCCATCAGCCGAGGGAAGTCGAACTTCTTCGACACAGGAGAAGAAGATTGGAGCAGAAGAAGGGTTCGAATTTGGCCCGATGATAGGATGATTGGTTGGGTATTGACAGTCTCTCTCTAAATTTCTATATTAATAATCAGTTTTTTTGTGGTGAAGCTTACTATAATTCGATAGAGAAAGGAGGGAGAGGGAATGCCCAGCTATGAATATCGTTGTCCTAAATGTAGCAAAAAATTTACTCTCATTCTCAGTATCAGAGAGCACGATGCCGGGAAGGGAAAATGCCCAAAATGTGGTGGAAAAAAACTGGAACAACTGATTACTGCTTTTCAGGTAAAAACCTCCAGAAAGAGTTAATGTATTAAAGAACAAATTTCAAATGTCAACATTAAAAGTCAACTAAGGTCTCTCATTCCTGCGGAGGCAGAGAGCCATTAAGAACCTGGATTCCTGCTTCCGCAGGGATGACCAAAATTCCTTTGGGCTTTGACACTTGGCATTTTTTTAATTTATCTCTCCTCCATTTCGATCCCAAAGTGTTCAAGCGTTCTTTGGATCAGTAATTTCCAGAGACGATAGTTTTGTTCAGGAGGGAAAAGTTCGAGGAAACCTTTTGAAAATCGTACGGTCACATCTTGGGTGATTTCTTCCACCGAATGACCCCCATGAATCTTTTCCAAAGCATAGGCCTTAAAATCCTCAATACATTGACGGTTCATTTGTAAATGTTTTCTGGCGAGGTCTTTTCCTATCATGGCTCCATAATGGCCTCTGCAAAGGATGTCAGGATCCATCGCCTTCATCTTATCGATTGATTTCTCAGCTTCATCCAATCGGTACCAATAATTGGGCCGAAAGAAATCAGGGGGAGTGTAAAAACCCGCCCCATCTGAACAGAAAAGAACTCCTCCATCCTCCAGAAAAGCCCCCATACAATCCGGAGAGTGCCCAGGAATCTCAAAAAACTTCATCTTCATTCCCTTACCCAGATCGAGGACGGACCCTTCTCGTATAAGGATGTCAAGCGGGAAAAAGGTGGAGGGTTGAAGAATTGGAGCCTCTGAAATCATTCCTCTTTCTTTGAGGGCGAGAGTGATTTTCCGGTCGGAATCAAAAATTTTAGCGAGTGTTCTTTCACTTGTAAAAATTGCCCGGTTCAAATCAGAAGAAACGATTTTCATCCATGGGTATCTTCCCTTGAGAGTGGGAAAGACCATCATATGGTCAAAATGGGAATGGAGGATGATGAGGTGTGAGATGGCTTCAAAAGGGACATTTAATTGACCTAATTGTTCTAAGAAAGGGTAGGTAACGCCGCTGACGCCCCCTTCAATAATGGCATAGGTTTCCCCTTTTACCAGGTAGAGGTTGAATAACTCACTTCCTAATAGGGTGATGTTTTCAGTGACTTGAAACGGAAGACGCATGAATCAGAAATAACCCATCCGGAAGAGGGGTTCAAGGGGTCTAGCCTGCCTGCCGGCAGGTAGGGGTTCCAGGGGTCTAGAGTTCCAGGAATCGAGTGGAATACCAAAAACAGAGGCGTCAAGAAATCCATGGTGCAAGTGGGCTAATGGATTCACTAAATTAAATGGATAGATATTAGCAAGAAATCTAAGCAGAAAGTGTTTAAACTTTATGTCGAGATATATGAATATAAACTATTTCCACGCGAACCCTTGGAGCCTCGAACCCTTGAACCCTTTATTAATTAATGCAGATGTGCAAAAGTTCTTGGCCGATCAAAAGTCCTAACTTCCTCTTCAGGCTTAATATCTCCCCGAATTCCTATTTTTACTTTCTTTAAAGGGATATTCTTCCCTGACGCTGCAATCGCATCCTCAGTTACTTTAACCAATCCGAAGCAGCAGGGGACTTCCATGTAAGGAACCGTGATGCTTTTAATGGAATTCGTCTTAAAGATCTCTGTCAGTTTTTCTTTATAGAGTTGGATATCATCCAGCTTTGGGCAGCCTACGACGATGGCTTTCCTTTTAAGGAAATCCTGATGGAAGTTGGCATAGGCGAATGGAACGCAATCAGCCGCAATCAGAAGATCCGCATCTTGAAAATAGGGGGCATTCATTGGGACCAGTTTCAACTGGACAGGCCATTGGGTAAGTTGAGAGACCGCTGGTGTCGTGGAAATGGATTCGTTCCCTGCTTCAGGAGCCTTAAAATGCATGGCCCTTGCAGAGGGGCATCCCGTAAATACTGGAACAGGTTGAGGTTTGGGTTGAGGCTGAGTTTCCTTTTGTTTATGTAGATGGACTTCCACTGCCTTTTCATCAAAATCTTCTGCTTCCCTTTCAATGACGGTGATGGCATTTTCCGGACAATGCCCGAGGCAGGCACCTAGGCCATCGCAAAATTTATCCGTGACTAACTTCGCTTTTCCGTCAACAATTTGAAGGGCCCCTTCTGCACAGTTTGGAATGCAGAGGCCACAACCCGTACATTTCTCCTCATCAATTTGAACAATCTTTCTCGTTGCCATGGTTTACCTCCTGTGAGTTATTTTAATTTAAAAATAACTCACTCTAAAATCTTTTTCCTTGATCTAAGTCAAAAGTACGAAAAATTTTGAACGATTTGAGTTTACTATTATTTTTTTTGAGAAAAGCAATCTATGATTGATCTAAAGGATGCTTAATCCTTTGAGGTGGAATGGGTTGATTCGGCCTTGCAGGGGGAGGCCGAAAGGGAACTCGAAAGGATCAGGAAAGGGGGATCCGTATAGTAGAGTGCACGAGTTTTATCGTGATGAGACGAAGGGATGTAAAAAAGGCTTTAGCCTTTGATCCAGATTATGAGGATCAGGGGTTTGTAATCTATTAAACCCATTATTTCCTACTTCTTTAATTCAATATCGAATCCCCAGCTAAAAGTTATTCCACCCTGACTATACTCTGAAAATGATTTCCCTTCGAAATGGCTGTTGCTTATTATTTTTAATGTACAGTTATTTTTAGCAATTCCTCCTTCATTGTCCACTTTCGCACTATTTGAAAAAACATAATCCTTCCCTTTTTTCTCGCCTGTAAAATACTTTAGCTGTGGAGGATTAAAAACCATGCCTGATTTAAATTCCATTTTAAATTGACCACCACTTTGAGTAATTTCAACACTTCCCTTACTTGGTTTACCGGCCGGAACAGGGCCTTTAACCCAATGATTGGATGTTGAATAATTCCAAGTTCCCACAATAGGCTCTGCTGCCATCAAATTGGCAAGACTGAGATTAAAAAAAACAAATAAAGACAAAAGGCCTACTCCAGCAATTATACTTTTTTTCCTTCTTGAAAACATAAACTTCTCCTTTCTTTTAAAAATTTATCCTAAAGAAGGTTATTGCAAACGTCTGCCTGCCGGCAGGCAATGAAAACTTCCTTTTGAAGTTCACTATAATCAAAGCTACATGAAAAATAAAGCTTTTTTAAGGAAAATTCAAATCGAGATGAAAATTGTGGACATTTGTGATAAAGATAAAAAACATCAAAAGATAACGAACATCAGGGGAGAAGGGGAGTCAACCATGTCCTGGCCGGCATTGTGGGCAATTATTTTCTGGGGATTATCCTTCATTGCTACCAAAGTGGCTTTGAGGGAGATCCATCCCTTTACTCTATTGACGCTGCGGTTTGGAATGGGTGGCTTGCTTCTCCTCCTATTTCAACTCCAAAAAGATAAACGTTTTCTCCAAAAATTTTCTTCTAAAAATTGGCTTTCCATTATTTTCTTAGCCCTTGTGGGAGTCTCCGCTCACACGCTCCTGCAAGCCTATGGACTCCTCTATACCACTGCCATTAACACAGGATGGCTTATTGCCATCATGCCTATCTGTATTGCTATCGCAGCTCGATTCTATCTCGGAGAGCCCATTACCTTCAGTAAGATCGGGGGGATCATCCTGGGGTTTATAGGAGTCTCTTTGATAATTTCAAAAGGTATGGTTTCACTTTCTCTCTTTCGTTTAGGCTCCACCTTTGGTGATTTTCTCATACTCATCAGTGCACTCACCTGGACTGCTTTCACTGTTGGAGGAAGAGAGTTTCTTTCACGGTTTTCACCACTTGCAGTAATCACACCAATTGTTATCTTAGGATCTCTCATCACTTTTCCTTTTACCTTGTTGAAATGGGAGTGGAGTCTTCTTTTTCAATTGTCATCAGCAGCATGGATGAGCGTCCTTTTCTTAGGAATATTCTGTTCCGGTCTGGCCTATCTTTTCTGGTACGACGCACTGGAGAAGAGAGATTCAGGCATTGTGGGAATGTACCTCTACCTGGAACCCTTTGTAACATTGGTCGGGGCTTACTTTTTCTTAAATGAGGAGATTCGATGGATTACCCTCACCGGTGGAGGTCTGATCTTGCTGGGAGTCTACCTATCCACATGTAAGAGTTTGACACTAAAATCTTGACATCCAAATTGATTAGTGATATCAAATGCCGCTGTGGAGTCCCATGGGCTAAATTTATGGGTCCTCCACATGCTTCGAAGGGCGGAGCCCCCCGAAGCATACCCTACTAAGCTCCTAATGAGCTTCGAGGGCTACCCTCTCGCATTCATCTACGGTCTTTTAAAGGGGTGGCTTGATGCGTAAGGGGGTAAAGACCGTTTTGAAAAAGGAGGGCAAAGTCTTGGCAAAAGGGGTTGTAAAGTGGTTTGACACAAAAAAGGGATATGGATTCATCGAGCAAACCGGCGGAGACGATGTATTTGTACACTATTCGGGGATCACGGGGGACGGGTTTAAGTCTCTTCGTGCAGGAGAGGAGGTAGAATTCGAAATTGCCAAAGGTCCAAAGGGACCTCAGGCAACCAATGTAACGAAGGCAAGTTAATTCGTAAAGCGCATAGCGCTGCCTACCGGCAGGCAGGCGCAGGCAGGCATGGCATATTAAATCCCAAATTTCAAATAATTTCTAAGCGCCAATTTCGAACGACCGAGGCGTTTTTGTTTGGGATTTAATATTTCCTGCGTTCTTCGATCTTCTTTAAGGTTTCTTTTCTAAAGTACCCCAAATGGCTCCCAGGGAATTGTCTTTGAGGAGATCCTTCTGGAAAGGATCCCATT
>Ga0209164_1002148_pt1 | contig 22077 bp, 24 predicted proteins | sample MTBNYHSulfiMetaG_FD_187458 | JGI IMG/M metagenome (GOLD analysis project Ga0209164, IMG submission 187458) | Enrichment culture microbial communities from rom New York Harbor, USA that are MTBE-degrading - MTBE-NYH (New York Harbor Sulfidogenic)... | ecosystem: Environmental > Aquatic > Marine >... | reverse complement strand
CAATTATTAAGTTCGATTAATACATTTCCTAACTATTTAGTTTTTAATCGGCTTGATATTTACAGGACTTACTATTTTTAGAAGATCGCCTCCAGCAACAATTTTTGGCAGGTTATGCAAAGGTCTCGGCTGCTTTCTGAACGAGACAAACGGCGCAGGTATTAGCGAAACCCCTTAGCTTTTTTGGATAAACATTGTTGTTCAGTGTGCAAAACCAAAAATCCGGTCTGCATAGCAAAAAGCACGAAACCTTTCAGACCACTTCGCACGATTTCATCTGCACAAAAAATTGCGACAAAATAGAGTTTTTTGGTTTTCCTTGACTCAGCCGAGTATTATTAGTACATTATGTCTAATCTTGGCAATGTAGAACTGTGCAAATTGCACCTTCGAAATATGGCATAAGCGATGTATTGATTCAGGGGATTTCGTGTGCGTGAAGGCCTGCCTGGCTGGCCCATCGGGTTAATTCGGCGGTGGTCCTAATTCTGTATAGAGCGTGTCAGCTAATATGAAGAAAAGTAATCAAGTCATTTCTCCTAAAAAGAGCCGGATTCTTTACATCGAGATGGCAGAGGACCACACCGTCGGTGGATCCCACCAGGCGCTCTACGATCTGGTTCGGAGGTTGGACCAGACAAGGTACATTCCCGTTATCCTTTTCTACCAGGACAATATCTTCGCGGACCGTTTGCGCCAGAGCGGTTTTGAGGTATACACTTACGAGGATCAACGTATGCGGGAGCGTTTCGTATTCAACTCTGGCGGGAAGCCGCGAAAGATAATGGAAATTTTTGCAATGGTGGGCCGTCGGAGCTTTTTCATTAGAAACCACCAGATCGGTCTAGTTCATCTGAACAATTCCCCGTCCGCTGGATGTTACGATTGGTTGCCTGCCGCCAAACTGAACCACATTCCGTGTGTCGCAACCTGTATGGGGATTCTGAAGCCGATCCAAAATCCAGTGTATCGCTTCATGCTTCGCAGTTTCGACCGGGTGATTCCGGTTAGCGACTATGTTGCGAATGTCGCGATTGATGTCGGTATACCACGTTCACGGATTTCAATTGTGAACCACGGGATCGACTTGGAAGGGATCCGCTGTTCGATCCAGCGCAGCCCGAAGGAGGTGCGTTTGGAACTCGGAATTCCTCCGGAGCGCGTTTTGGTAGGTATGGTGGGAAATATCAGAAGGTGGAAAGGTCAGCATGTTCTGCTGGCCGCGCTCTGCCAACTGGCACCGGAGCTCCTGATGAACGTATATGTCATCTTTGCTGGCGATGCAGGACCAGACTACGCCGCCTACGAGGAAGAGCTGATAAAGACGGTTCGCGAGGAGAAACTCGAAAACCATGTCGCTTTTCTGGGATACCGCGAAGACGTTCCTGACCTTCTGAGCGCCGCGGACATAATAGTTCATGCATCTATAGAGCCCGAGCCCGGTGGCATCATCGTGCTTGAAGCCATGGCTTTGGGCAAGGCCGTGGTAGCCGCAGACGTCGGGGGGCACACAGAAGTGTTGACCGAGGAGTGCGGATTGCATTTCGACACTAAAGACCCCGGCAAACTGGCCGACGCTCTTAGCAGCCTGATCACTGATCGTACGCGCCGCGTCGCACTTGGAAAAGCGGCGTCGCAGAGGATAAAGAAATTCTCACTCGACCGAAACGTCCGTAAGACCCAGTTTGTTTATGAGCGCGTCCTCAAGGCCAGGAGTTAAAGCTCTCATTTCAGACATCACAAAATACCCTGCACTGTCTCCAGGATCTTCTTAATATATATGTTAAACGTGCAGTTTTCCTTTACAAAGCTCAGTGCATTTTGCGAGAGCCTTTCCATTAGGGATCGGTCTTCGGACAATTTTCGGATCGCCTTTCTGAGGCTAATGGGATCATTAGGAGGCACTAAAATGCCATTGAATCCAGACTGGATATAGTCTCTTGTGCCGACCGCATCTGTTGCAATTACTGGCTTTCCATAGGCCATGGCTTCGAGAATGACCACCTGTCCAGTTGATTTTACCAATCTCTTAAGGGGGACAACAACAAAAGCACAATCCTGAAGAAATGTTAAATACTCCTCTCGTGGAATATCTATGAACAGGCTAACGTTCTTTGGTGGATTGATTCCTTTGGCACTGTTTTTGTCGCTTACGATTACGAATTTATTCTTTTCCAAATCTCTTGCTGCTTGGATAAGGGTATGGAAATCCCTGCCTGTTTTCCCGGCACTCAGTATATAACTATTATGAGACTGCAGAATTTTCGGATCGGTCACGTTGGTATGAAAACGAACAAATCTGAATCGATTTTTGGGCAAGTTGAACCGTTTGGAGTAAGTCTCAACCTCCTGGGAAGAGGACACAAAAATAACATCAACAGATGAGAAGATGAAGCGTTGAAACATGCGCTTTATTTTCCATTTTGTCCCTTGGTGCTCCTCATCTAACATCAACTCGAGAACAATGTGTTTGGGTCTCTTGATCGAAAATATTGACCTAAATAGGGCATAAAGCTGACCTATTCTTGTCCCCGCTGTAATCAATACGTCGTACCTCTTCATATGTTTAACAATAAGGAATAGGCTTAGGAACGGAATAATGATATTAGCCATCTTCTCGGGTGCTCTTCGGAAAATGGATGTCAGGTCTGGGCTTAGGTTACGGATTAAGACTGTTTCCTTACCCCATTCTGGACTTTGTGCAATCTCCAAATCGGTCAATATTCTATAACGCACAATTCAATGAAAGTCCTTTCAGACCCTTACGGCCAAAGTCAAAGATCAACTTTCTTTTGGAGCCACACGATTTACAGTGGAACAGGGGAAGTGAGTGCCAAATTCAACGTGTTCGATTGATACTCTTGCCGGTTTTTTTGCTGTTTCAATTTCAGTACGCAGAAACTGCGGTATATCTTGGCTATTCTTGCCTTTGAGGACAAAAGCTATTCCTGGACAAAAATGAATTGAGATAATGTTTTTATCTAAATATGATGGTGATCTCCCTGGTATGAACTGGTAGTTGAGGCCATCTACCAATGTTTTTAGCATTGACACTGAAGTGGCGGACGCAGGGAGGCCTTGAATCATTCCTCCGAAATGGGGCCAGTAGGACGTTTGGAGATCTTCTATTACATAGATGCCATTTTGCTCTAAAAGAGGGAATAGGGTCATGAATGATGTAATAACATGTTCATTAATATGGCTTCCATCATCAATCACAATGTCAATGGTTCCAATCTCATCTGCAATATGCCTTAATAGCACAGGATCATTTTGGCTGCCACAAAAAGTCTTGATTCTTGGTTCTTGAATAGGACTTTTATCATAAACATCAAGCCCATAGATTATGCTTTTTGGAAAATATGCCTTCCACATTCGTAAAGAATGTCCACCTACTTGTGGATTTCCATACCCGCCAATCCCGATTTCTAAGATTTGAAGCCTTTTCCGCCTAATGGGTTTGAAGTGTTTTTCATAGTGAGAGATGTATCCGTGTGCCTTTTTTGACGTACCATATGCGAAGGAAAGCACAGCCAAATTTGTGCGCAAAGGTGAAAAGCCGAGGAGGCCTATCAGGTATTTTCTAAGAACCCTTTTCCTATCTGCAGACAAACGGGATAGTCTATCAATGAATGAATTCAAGAGATTGCCCTTTTTGTTGAAGAGCCTCAGCCCTTGTTTGCTAAATCAGATACAAAACAGTCACAGATCGTATTTTTCCAAGAGAATTCATATGCCCCGCTCAGCTAACCATTATATAACACTCTGATTTTTCCACAGCCCTTGCTGTCTTGGGCCTATCACATCGACACAGTTGGGATTCTTAGAAAGACGGATTATGTCTATACCAAACCTGTTCAGAAGCCTTTTCACAAAGTTCTTCATGATGGATTTCCCTGACTCATGGGTACGCACCACAGGTAAGTGCTGAGGACTTACCTTATTGATGGCATTTCTATCCTGAGGTTTCTGGCAAATGCACCATATCCCTCTTGGGAGGGTTCGGTGGTGCTCTAATACAAGCTCCAATATTTTGAAAGAACGAAAAATATGGCATATTCCATCAGGACAGAACCTCCAGTAGTCGTAAGGCGTTCGGTGAATTTCATAGGTCATCAATGTCGTCACAATACAATAGCTTCCAGGACGTAGAATGCGAAAGATTTCATCTGCAACTCTCGATGGGTTTTGAAGATGCTCCAACGCTTCAAGCAAAAGTACTGTCCCTATCTCATTATCACTAATTGCCGACATGTTATGTGCGTCACAAACGTAATCAATGGCAGGCGGGCTAAATTGAAGCTGATCTTGCTTCAGGTAGGGCCGGTCTCGAAATAGTGCCCTATAATAGTTTGGCTCCCAGCCAGCACAAACATCCAGGATGGGATCTGCAAGTTGATACGTATCTCGTGCATATTCAACAAAGTCCTTGACAGGTTGACGCATGTTCTTTCCTCACTATTGGTCTGGGTAGCTTTTGAAAATAATCTTACATGAATCTGTGCTACCCAATTTTATCAGTTTAGCATGCTCACATTTGACAATAGAATCAACGGCATGTTCAAAGGAATACAAAGAATTCCAACCGAACTTCTTCACAAGTCTATCTGAGTCATATCGAATGTTTTTTTGTGATGATGCAAGTCGGTATCGGGTCAGAGAACAATTGTATCTCAACAGCTTTGTGAATATTTCCTGGCAAAAGACAATGAGCCAAAATACCGCATATGGAATGTAAATGAAGCTTGCTCTCGGATGCAACCTCCTCAATAGCGACTCAACATACTCTTTCTTCGTAGGGTTGTCTAAATCCACCACATTGTAAATATTTCCGATAGGTTCAATGCTGGGGAGCGTCTTTACGATCGCATCAACGAGGTTATCAATGTATACAAGAGGCAAAATAAGTTCTCCATTACCAATGATGAAGGAAAGTTTGGTCGTGGATGAAAAACCTATCATTGGTGTGAACAATTGACCACCGGGGCCATAAATTGTCCCGGGCCGCAGGCAGACAATCGGGACCGTGCCTTTTTCCATGCAATCCCGGACCAGTTTCTCTGCCTCTATCTTCGACCATGAATAGATGCCGCGCCTTTCAGGGTATCTCTCCAGCGGTCCGTTTTCATCTATTATCTGACCGTCCTTGCAATCGGCCAGGCCGTAGACCGAGCAGGAGCTGATGTATATCAGCCTTTGCACCGGGAATTCCGAGCACAAATAGAGGATGTTTCGGGTGCCTCTAATGGTAACTCTCTTGGCACCTTCCTTGGTGCCGCTGGTATCAGCAGCGGTATGCACGACAAAATCAATACCTTCAAAAGCTGGGTTTAAGGTGGAGATCTCGCTGACATCTCCGAAAAATATTTCAACACTCGGCCGTTTAAGATTGTCGATTTTCGAGGTTTTGCGGACCAAGGCCCGGACTGAGAAGCCTCGCTCCGATAGGATCTCCACGGTCCTTCGGCCCAAAAAACCGGTTGCGCCGGTTACCAGGACTTTACCGGTGGTCATCTTTCTATAACCTTCCGGTGTTCGCGTTCAGGGTAAAAATTGAACCGCCCGCTTCGCTCAAGGCGCAAAGGCCGCAAAGGGGATACCTTTTCTTGTTCTGATTCTGGAAGAAGGATTCAGAATCAGAACAGAGTAAGCCCTGCGGGGGGGTTGAGGATCCAAGTTGTTGATTTGGTAAATTATTCGACATCTCCCCTCAGTAAACCTCATCATGTTTTCCGATGTCGGCCAACACAATTAAATCCCTCCCTGTGTGAGGATCATTCTCGAAGGTGAATACGATACGGCAATCATATTCTACCTCGCATGCCCAGAGTCCAGCCAGTTTTCCATGAAGCTTGTGGGTCTTAAGTTCAGGGCTAAATGGTTGTATCGAGAGCCTTTCGAGCGTTGAAAAGATCTTCTCATTGAGATCAGGATCCTTTCGCGCTGCCTTCCTGAACCCCCTGCGAAATCCCTTTGACCATGATAGCGTGTACATTACCCGCCCAGGAGGTCCTTTTTAAGATCTTCAACTGTGCCGTACTTCGCCCGATTTTCCTTCACGGCCTGAACTGCCTCTCGGGCATTAGCTGAAATCTCTTCACGCCTGTCTTCGGCCAGACGCATTTTTATTATCTCAAGAACATCCTCCCGATCCCTAAAAGGAAGGGATTCTACAGCCTCGATAGCCTTTTGAAACGGTGTCTCTTGATGAATTGTCATCTCAATCTCCAATTATTACAGGTTTCACGTCTCGCGCATATTCAAGAATCTGCTTGTCTGAGGATCTACTCATGCCGATATCGCCCACATGCAGGACGTCCCATCCTTCGCTACGCAAGAATTCGGCTGTTGATCTCGGGGGCCCCTGGTCCAGAAGGATGCGAATCACGCTGCCTCCAAAGCAAGCGTTTGATCATACAAGTTGCAGGCGGCAAATTGCAGGGCCTGCCGGATGTCCTCTTTTTCCAGTTCGGGATATTCCTGTTTGATTTCATCCCAGTCTGGGTAAATCGCAACGGCTTCCACGACCCTGCGCACGGTCAGACGCATGTTCCTTATGCACGGTTGACCATTCATGATCTCCGGATCTACGGAAATCCTGTCGAAAATTGCACCCATTATCGCCTCCTTATCAAACTAACGCGAAAACCCGCAACCCAATATCTCACACAGAGACGCAGAGCACACAAAGGATTTTTTGGTTTTCCTTCACGGCTTGAACTGCCTCTCGGGCATTAGCTGCAATTTCTTTACGTCTGTCTTCAGCCAGACGCATTCTTATTATCCTAAGGAAAGCCGAACAGTGTCCCATTCACGGAGTCTAATGATACAGGATCTTCTCGACTTCCTGGATTCCCTGCGATATCCTGATAATGTCTTTGATCTGCCGGAGTCGCCCGGGATCATCAATCTTCTCCACTTCAGGGAGCAGGTTGAGACCACGTTCCCCGAACTCAATCTCCAGCAGTGCCGCAATTCCTTCCAGTAGGCCCTGCTGGATACCCTGCTGGATACCTTCATCTTTGATCTTCTCTGCCAGACTCATGATCCATTCTCCCTTCTCGCTGGACAGGTTCTCTTCCACAATGGGCTTCAATTCCTATTTGCGACCTTGCGGTTCAAAGCTCGCAAGTCAACCACCACCCCTGTGGCTTGAATTGTCCCTAAAAGGGTATGTTTGACGCTCACCCCCTTCCATCTACCGGGGCTACCCCAATCACCCAGTGCGACAGCTGATTGTTTTGCCTGATTTTTCCTCTCAAAAAATCAGGCAAAAAAGGATTCGATCTCTGTGATCTCCGCGTCTCTGTGTGAGAAAAAAGACGCTAATCAAAACGTATCTCGGATATGCTTGGCCAGGCGAAAGGCCAATTGTCCTATGGCCAGGCCTGTGTTGGCGCAGGAGTGTTCCTGAATCACCGAGCCATCGCACACGAAGACATTATCGCAACACCTCAACCTCAGGTCCCTGTCAACCACAGCGTCTTCTGTGTCGCCCATAGAAACCGTTCCGGAGTGGTGGGCAATGGACCATAGCCAGTCATCGCTGATATTCGTTTCGATGTTTATTTCCTCTGCCAACCCTTCCAACATGGACTTCAATTCAGACAACATCTCTCGGTAGATGTCCAGCTCCTGTTGCGAAATTGACCAATCCACATAGAGGTCATCTCCTTTATAAGACACACGATTCGACCCTTGCTTCTGCTCGCCAACGAGAAGGATGTTGAAGGTCCTGCCGGGAATTGGTAGACCGAAAAGATGCTCGAAAGCTTCGGCCATGATATCAGGATGAAAAAGTTTGGGGTAAAAGGCGGCCTTGAACCGGTCCATGCCCCTGCTTGCGCCCAGACGGGATTTGTATTTGTAGATCGCCAGACTGTTGGACAAAGTTACTGCCGGTCTGAAAAAGGCGCATCCCGTGTACCTGCCGCATGCGCTCTTGAGCCGAACCGCGTTGCGGCTGACGTAATGCCCTTTGTCATAGGCGGAGAACTTTTTGAAGATATCGGAGACGCCTTTTTTGAACTTGAGCTTGCCCACAAAGCCTGTGGGGTGGTCTATGAAACCACATCCCACCGCATCATTGGCCAAGCCGGCCGCAGCCATCATCCTGTTTAGAAGCCCAGGCGTACCCAGAGTGCCCGCACAGACAATGGCAACATCGGCAGTGACGGAATGCCTCTGACGACCTGTTTTGTACTGGATTGTCCTGATGCGCGAACCATCAAAGACAAAATCAAGATCAGAAACTTTGTAGAACGCCCTCACCCTCGGATCTATCTTGAGTTTGTGGAACTTCTTGGGATAGATGAGACAATCGATGCCATACGAAAACACAGAGAACTTGTCGGAAAGGGCATTCATTTCCAGAATGAGGTTTTCGTATTCTGATTGAAAGGATTTATCCTTGAAGAAGAGGGCCGACGCGGCTTGGTCCATGAAGTACTCGGATTCCCTGAGGACATCTCTGAATATCGGGTTGGTGATATCTCCGGGGTTGATCGGTATCAAGCCGTTATGCCAAAGATTGGTTGTGCCTCCTCCGCCATAACAAAAGGTCGGCACGTCGGCTAATGGTCTTTTAGTGAAGTGGACCTTTGGACTTCCGATCTTGTCCCTGGCTCCCCGTTCAAGCAGTGTGACATCAAAGCGTTTAACGAGTTCATTGCAGAGCAATGAACCCGCCAATCCCGCTCCTATGACAACCACAGAAGTTTTCACAATAAAAGACAAGAGAGCTTCGCTTCAGACTGTACCCCTGCTTCTAATCGTCCAGTTCCAATACCAGACTCTTAAAAGCACCGATTTGACCAGAACTGACTGCTTGCCAGATGGTCTGTGGCTCCAGACCTACGATGCCTTCAGAGCCATTCACCAATCACTATCACAAAAGGTCATAACCCATCGCTGTTGGGGTAACCTGTATCCAATAACTTTCGCAGAGGGTCGGAGCCTGACAAAACCGAGATTCCACAAGTTAAGGCCTATGGCTCTAAACAAAATATGCGTTAAGCCAATATCGTGACAATACTCAACAAGCTTGGCCATACACGCAGAGCGGTGGCGTACGGCAATAAAATCATAAAGTTCAGCAGACTGCCTCTTTACTTCCAAGACACAGTACCCAATGATATTGCCCCCCGCCAGAAATTCACAACATGAAAATGACTTCAATGGATGATCAATAAAGCGCCAATTCAAAAAAGCAGATGATCGTTCGCCCCAAACTCTTATGCCATTTGGCTGGAAATCGTGTCTAAACTTGTTAATAAGCCGGATAGAGACATTATTTGATGTATTTCCCAGGCAAAGCCTCGCGTAAAGCCTGCATAAGAGATTTAGAACAGGCGATAAGATAGGCAACTGCCTATTTTGAAGAAAGAACCCTGCTCTCACGGGAAAATACCATGTAATCATTGAAGAGAAAATCTGCCATCCGCATCGGATCTCAATCCGTTCTGCCGCTCTATTTGGAAACCCATATATGGGCGAATCCATAATTCTGTTTGCATATTTCAGAAGCTTTGGATAAAGGCCTCTGCCTCGCATCTCTGGGACAACAAAACCATCGACAGCCTGCATGAGTCTCATAGCACCCTCGGATTTCAGAAAGATGCGTGGTAGGAAGGATAGAATGCCGATAATCTTGTTGGACGATGAGACTATGATAACGAAAATTCTCGCACGCCCTGCTGGATTCTCCAAATATTTCCATCTCACCCACTTTTTTCTCTCATTCTGTGAACTGGATGACAAAAGAAGCGTCGCAATTTGATCCAGATGCTCTTCACTCGCTTCCTGGAGAATGTATTTATGCAGTTTCAAAAATCAAACTCCATCATCAATTGCGTAAGACTTTCTGGTAAAGAGGTATAATGCCCGATACCAAAGCTTTGTAGTTATTCATTGAGCCGGGATTTCTTACGGTCATACGTTCAATTAGGTAAGGATTTGAACTAACAAATCCTTCTTTCGTCGTTACAGCGTAATTGAATCCAGCGCATTTCAATAAATCAATAATACGATTGTTTGCGTTGCCGTTGGGATACGAAAAAATATCGATTTTTCTATTGAGATTTATCTCCAGTTGTTCCTTGTTGGTAATGATTTCCTCCCAAGCGGCTTCCTTGGACAACTTGGTAAGGATCGCATGAAGATGGCCGTGGCCGCCAATTGCCATCATTGGATCATTAGCCAAAATATTTAGCTGTTCCCATGTCAGTCCTGGGAATGTGGCCTGATTACCTGTCCATCCGAGGCGGTTCAGTATGTCATCCAGAAGACTTTGCCTGTCTTGATCTGACATACTCTTCAGCTTCTTTATAACACAATGAAGACTGTATGATTTCGAATCTGAACTTGCAGTATTCAGTTTGCCAAGATCTAAAAAGCTCAGGTCTAAGGTTTTATTCGAATATCCAGCCATCGCATCGTAAAGCGTGTCATACCATAAGCTCACCCGATCGTTACCAATGAATGATGTTGATATAAAGAACGTCGCTGACAACTCAAGAGATTTCAAAATAGGATAGGCTACAGAAAAATTGTTTTCATATCCATCATCAAAGGTGATGGCAACAGACTGTGGTACAATCCTGTGCAGGCAAAACAGCTCATCCAACAAGATTCGTAAAGGCACCACTCTGAAGTTACGCTTCAGATGAATTACCTGCCGAATAAAGGCGTTTTCTGAAATCTGTTGCCAATTAAATACCTTCGGGGATTCCTTCACTACACCGTGATACGTCAGAATTCGGGCTTTGCGAGCGGTTATCCGTCGGAAGGCTTTATTGATCCCCAATTGATTTAAAGCGAGAAAAGAGACCTTCTTAACTTTCTCTCGGGATATCATGGAAGGCTATTAAGTTCGAATTGATCCAAAAAGCTGTTCGTATCTATTGATCCAGTGATCGATTCCGTGTTCTTGTCTTACGAATTCAAAGGCTTTCTTCGACAATGTAAACCGAAGATGTAAATTTTTAATTAATTTTTCAAGCGCTTTAGCCAGCATCCCATCATCATTCGATGGGAATAGTACGCCTGTCTTACCTGTTGAGATCAATTCCTTAATCCCACTGACATTACTGGCGACAATAGGTACTCCAGCTGCCATAGCTTCTAAGATCGAAACAGGAAGGCCTTCAGCAAAAGATGGAAGGCAGAATATGTCCATTATTTTAAGGAGATAAGGTATGTCATTTCTATAGCCAGCAAAAACAATACGGTTTGTCAAATTATAAGAACGGATCAAACGCTTGATGTCATCTTCAGAATCCTCTGGTGCATTAGCAAACCCCCGACCGACGAATAATAAACGTATTTCAGGATAAGTATCCGCAAGGCGCCTAAAAGCCCTAATTAAACAAGCATGATTCTTTACTTTTCGAAAATTTGCCACAGTTCCTATTACAAAATGGGAAGGAAGAATGCCAAGGTCAGATCTCATTTTGTTAGGATCAACTCTTACAGCGAATCTGTTAGCATCCACCCCGTTGGGTATGCATATCATCCTGTTTGAATGAAAAGGATAAGCTTTTTGAAGAGACAAGGTAATTTCTTTTGAAACGCCAACCACAGAATTTGTTCCAAAAAATGCCAAATTGCAGAAAAGTTTGTGTTTGGCTGGCATTTCATCAACTTCGGCTACGGAATGCTGCGTAAAAATTAGGATTCTATTATGAATTAACTTAGAGCCCATATAACTGTATACGAACGGAAAATGATGATGACAATTAATGATATCAATGTCGTTTTTCCCTATTATACGGCCAATTTCACACATCGTTCTAAAATCGAATCCATCCTTTTTCTTAAGATGAAACAGCTTGTTACAGGCGCGGGAGAATGAGCGGTATAGTTCACCTTTCTGGAAATACGCGGTATAGACATTAAATCGCGCTTTGTCGATATTTTGGACGAGGTCTAGTACAACCCTTTCGGATCCCCCAAGGCCGAGACCGATTACTACGAAGAGTATGTTTATCTTCCTATTGGCTTCTATCAGATTCATCGTTGGAACACGGAAGCAACCTTAGAATTTTAAAGGCATCCTTTTATGGTCAGACCGGAACTCAACGAGGAACGATGGCGGCTGAGTCAACTGCCATGAGATCAGATGGCAACAGGTGGACATGGATGGCTAGACTTTTGATGAAACAATGTAAGAGGTAAGAATCGCTAACTCGTCTCCTGGGACACCTTGAAATCTCCTTGAGATGTTCAGTTGTTCTAGATCATGCAAGGCGTCGGTGTCCACGGGGGATTCTGAAAAATCGATGTGATAGCCCGAGTTTTCAAACATCTCAATATACTCAAAATGCCTTAATCGGTTTTGATAATCAAGTGGATTAAATGAAGAAAGAAGCGAAAAAATACGATCACTAAATTTTAGGAAATTTAGCCGTGAAATTTTCTTGTCGCCATGTTCCCAGTGGTCGGAATTATCTATAAAATGAACCATTTTACCATTTTCGTTTAAAAAAAATCGGAAACGAGCCAGTAGGCGTCTAAGTAGTTCTGGGCGAATATGCTCAAACACCGCATTGGAGATAATTAAATCAATGGAATTCTGCGGAAGGTCGGCTGTAGAGACATCACAGGGGGCAAGATACTCCATGTTGAAATGTTTAAGATAATAAGGGAGGGGCTTATCGGGTTGTATATTGAGGGCTTTTTCAAGGTCGTGTTTGGGAATTTGCAAACGTTCAGAAATCTCTGTAAAATAGGGAAACAAGCTCTTAACAGTCGAAAAAAATGCTCTTGCATCAAGAAGCCTTTGAATATCAACAAGTAATAGGCTGTCAGCACCGCCCAAGAAGAATACAATGGGAATGATTGGTTGCCATCCTGTTCCGAGTTCCATAACCCTTTTGCCACGAATGTCGTAGTTCACAGATTCCAAAATGTCGATTTGTCGGATACCTTGCTCAAGCGTCCATTTATCCACCGAATTTGGATAGTTGACAAAATGGCGTTTTAGCTTTCTGAGTTTTTCGCGAAAAGGCAATAAGCCAAATATAGCGTTTCTCAAAAATCTGAGTTGCCAGCGCATTTCCGAGTGGCTCTTGTAAATACAGGTGTTGTTGAGGTGGTGTTGAGAAATCGAGGCTTGAGTGTCTAATGACGCTTTGTTTTCAGCCACTCATGCCTTCTTTTGCCCAGAATAGCACAGAAGTCGATAACGCCTTTCCAAAGAAGATAAACTGGAACAAGAAATAATGAGGAAACAGTTCTGATTGTAGGTTTTGTTAGGAGAAAAGATGATAGAAAATAGAATGTCAAAAGGAAAAGGGAAATAACTATTAAAAGGGCGGTTATTGAAAGCGGATTGAAAAGCAGGGTAAACACTATAACGAGCAGGGTGATATTTGCGAGCAGCGATGGGTTAGGAACTATAAGTATCATAATCGCTTCAGCTTTTTTGGGTTGTCCATTCAACAAGCCTTGCCAAAGTAGTCTCGGTACATATTTTAAAATTAGTTGAAATTTGCCACTAGCCCATCTTTGCCTCTGAACTTTGGCATGAGATAAGAATCGTTCTTCCTGCAAAAAGACCCTTGCCAAAAAGGAATAGCCGACTCTTATCCCGTTTTCAGTCAACACACAGAAATATTCGAGATCTTCAGCAATGGAAAACGCTGTCCATGGGCATTTCATTAGTGTATGGGTTCTGAAACACATACCGTTACCAATGAGATGGACGGTCAGACCCAAGAGGTCCCTTGAATCCATATATATAATCTCTAAAGCACGTGCGATTGAGATTAATCGGGTCAGCGGGGTTTCGTCAGGATTCACAACACCGTTATAGCACTGGACCGCTTCAAGCTTTCCATCCATGAACAAAATTGAAAGCTCATTCAAGATATTTCTGTCGAGAACCGTATCTGCATCGGTCATGATTATCAGGTCGAACGCGCTAATATTCAAAGAATTTAAACCAAATTGAATTGCATATCCTTTGCCATGCTGATTCTCATTTCTTCTGACCAGGACCATTGAGCCATATTCTTCCGCAATTTTTTCTGTGTTATCATGGCAATTATCACAGATGACACATGATGTGAGGAATTCGCTCGGATAATCAATCGATGAAATGCTTTTTAATAACCTCGGTAGGACACTTTCTTCGTCATGCGCAGGGATGAGGATGAGAAATCGCATATGTTGGGTTGGTCGAGTTCTCATGGCGGAAGGACAAAGCCGATACCTCTGTCGTAGTATGAATATTAATGCGGACAGAAAATAGTATCCTGCGCTAACCACGCAAAATAAGGATATTGCAAAAAGGATCAGATTGACAAAGACCATTAAATCTCGTAATTATTACAATGCATTGAAGGGACGGTAGGCAACAGGTATATTGGCGGCCATGCTCCTACAATTTGATTGTGAATTCATTTAGAGGCTGTGAAGTTCTCTCACCAGCATAAGGTATTCGGCTTCAATTCGTTTTGCCCAGCTTTTGATATCATACTGCTCTTTGACTCTTCTCTGGCCCGCTTTTCCGATTTGAAATCTAAAAGACGCGTCATTGCACAGCATAATTATTGCGTCACGAATGTCTGCCTTGCTACCTGGTTTTACTATTATCCCGGATTTCCTGGAGTCTATAATCTCGGGTACTTGGCCTACCGCCGAAGCAATGGCAGGAATACCATAGGCCATTGCTTCGAGAAGGGACATTGGAGTTCCTTCTGTCAAAGAAGGTAAAACAAAAATATCTATCGCGGGAAGCAAATGATCCACCGCAGTTTGAAAACCTGCAAAAATGACACAAGACTCTAAGCCTGTGCTTCTGACAGCACGTCTCAACTCATCTTGTTGAGGCCCTTCACCTATTATCAGCAGTTTAATAGGATAGTTTGAGCTTGCATTTCGAGCCAATGAAGCAGCATCGATCAAATAGATCAAACCTTTTTCTGGACTTAATCGGCCCACATATCCTAAAACGAGATCCTTTTCAGAAAGAGCAAAACGTTGGCGAGTCTCCTGCCTATGCCTGAACAACAAAGCCTCCTCAATATCTGTTCGAACCGCATTCGGAATTAGCCTGATACGGTTCGCACGAATACCGCATCTAAGCAAGCGCGTCTGAATCTCTCTTGAAACGGCGATTATTCTGTCGGAAAACCTTAACGCAATACGGTCAAGGCGATTATATAGAGACAATTTTTTATCATTTTCGATGAATCCATGGCAGGTTGAGATGGTTGGGATTCGCAAGATGTTAGAAGAGAGTATACCAAGGATATCAGCGACATAGCCATGAGTATGAAGAAGGTCAAAATGACCTTGCTTAAGAAATGAGAATATCATTTTGAAACGTCTAATAAGCCATGCATGATCCTGTTTCCCAAATGAAACAGGAATCTTGGATATCGGGAAACCTGCTTTCCTTATTTCTTTCAGAAAAAAGGTGTCTCCTTCCCAGGGACGGAAGAGAAGAATGGGCTGAATTTCAAACAGTCGTCTATCAACGTTCTGTAAGAAGTTAAGGCTGACCTTCTCAGCGCCGCCGAATTCAATGGGTGTTAGGAAATAAGCGATTCGATACCTTGGTGTCATACCGGAAAAGATGCTACGCTAATAAGGGCAGCTCATAAGAATAATCGTAATGAAAGAGAGTGAAGGTAGATTCGTTGTCGCTTGCTCTACCTTTTTCCTGACTCTATCATGCGTCGGGCTTTCATAAAAGTAGACCAGATCCGAGGCAGGATTCTGAATTCACCAAAAGAAAATAGGCAATATAACCAGGGATAAAAGGGTAAATCATAGTATCCAATCAACGATACGATTTCAGGTCCGAATTTTCTCTTAAATCTCTCCTGAGTTGGTGTTGTCCCGACACCCCTAAAACTGAACCAAGTGCATTCCTTCTCCTTCGCCCATCTAATGCTTTCCCAGATAAGGGCGTCGTTAGCGCGAAGGTGATGATACCTGTAGGGAACGGCTATGTGCATTGCCAAACACTTCAGCCCAAAAAAAAACCTAATAGCTCCACCCACGATCCGTCCGTCATGGACTGCCAAAAACAGCTTGCCGTTACCTTTGGTGATGAACTCGTCCCATAAGGTTTTTTGGTATTCATAGCTACGGGACATAAATCCCTTTTCCACTGTGAACCTTCTAAAAAGGGAATAAAAAATACGAAGATATTTTTCCTCGGTGGCCGGCTTGATAACAAGCCCCTGTTTGTGAGCCTTGCGAATACAGGTGCGAGCCTTGTTGTGTATGGATCTGAAGAGGTCAGCTTCTGTATCAAATTTGGTGAGGTTGATGCGATAGACATCTCTCGGAGCATTCCAAAATGTCCAACGATTGCTTAAATGGATAAAGCCAGCATCTAAGAAAGGATCAGCACCAGTTATTAAAATGGATTCCTCGGTGATGTTAGGATCAATCCTTAGAAAAATAGCTCGATTTTTGCGTGCCTGATGTCGAATTCTCCTTAAAAGTGCTTCCAGGGTCTCCTTGTCACCAAGATTAAACAATGGGCCTCTGGGTGCATACATGATTGAGAAGCCTGTTAAGGCAATGGGTTTCGTTAAAAGCATGACGGCACCCACAACCGAATTTCCCCTCTTGGCCAGTAGGTAAGTCGGGGACCATCCGTCGATCGCCCGTACCTTGCCCCATCCGAATGCATTCAAAGGGTGGACAGTTTCAAAATTCGATACTTCATTGTCCCAGTAATCCCTATCCCTTTCGTCAATTTCACAAACCGAAACCATGCCCGGCTCCTATGAATGTAAGGAGTTTAGGTTGAAGTGATTAATTAAATTACCCATTATTGTTTTATAAGCAGGGTATCTTTGTCTAATTAAGCCAACCCATTTAGAACTTGCCTTTTCAATTAACGTATACTTTGTAACCTCTCCGCCAAAGCTCTTCTTGAACCTTGCCAACCTTTCAATATTGGAACCGACAAAATCAAACCGCTCAACACCTCTTTCTTTTGCAATATTAATGGCTTCCCATAAGAGCAAATTGCTAGCGGATAAAGATCTGTGTGCATGTTTGGAGGCCCCATTGAGGTAATAAGCTCTTTTCCCATCGAGAAGAATAATGATCCCGGCGATTATCTTTCCATTCCATTCTGCCGACAAAAATAGAGCATTATCTCTCCCAAAGGAATTCCACATGTCATAATAGAATTTCTTATGATTAGGGCAAGGTTTGTTTTGAGCGTGGTAGACATCTTCGATTATTGAATAGTATTTGTCGATAAAGCACCTGTCAGTCACTATGTTAACATCGACCCCAGATTTGCGGGCTTTTCTTATAGCTGTTCTGCATCTGCCTTCAAGATTTTTCCAGAGGGCATCTTCAGTTTTGGTTAACTCGACTATATGAGTGCATTTTTCAATGAAATGATAGAAGTCGGATCTGTTTTTGACATTATAGGCTTGATTTGATATTATCCTCAAAAAATCAATTCTGTTTATTCTTAGGTAGTTGTCTAAGGCTTCCAGAAAATTAGGAATATGACGTGGATCAATGACAGGACCCATATAGGGAGTATCCTCAACAACAAATGGAGACCCGGCAACCTTTATAAAGAGAAAGTTTTTTACGCATAACGGAAATACTCCGATCAGCTTATCGTCAAGGCATACGCCAACCTTCTTGATACGCAACCTCTGGTTAGCCTCGATAAGCTTTAACCATTTTGGTGTATGGAAGATGGTTCCGCCTGGTAAAGAGCGAATAAGTTCGTTCCATTTTGCAGACTCTGATCCATCAATCTCTCTTAGTTTATAGAGGCACACCAATTGTTTCCTCCGATCATCCCATTCATCGATAGCGAGAATTTTTCCGGTTGTCTTGAAATATGTTTTAACATAGGATACTTTCAAACCGTCTTCTTTGACAAAAAAGCATCCTTTTTGAACGCTCCACTTGAACTAAAGGCAAGGCTTCCAGGTTGTTGAAACCCTCATTTCGTCCAAGATGGACCCCGCTGTCTTGGGGACTATCTTTCTCAGGCTCGATTCAACTCCAGGGGACGTCAAAACCATCTGAAAGGGACCGAATGAAACACGCAATGGACAGTAAGAAGATGCATCCGGTCAGTTCAAATTCGGACAATTTTGATAAGAGCTGGAAAGCAACGTTTGAGGAGTTGGGCAGGAAGGATCTGCCAGCTTATCGAAAAGCTTCCTATGAAACCGGGAAATATGCTTTTAGCCAAAGAGAGATGTTTTTGGACCATTTAATAAGGAGCCTTTTGCCTAACATGGATTCTTTGGAGATAAAGAGCCCCATTTGTCTTGACTTGGGATGCAATATTGGACTCTATACACAGGTTCTCCACCAATATGGTTTCAATGTGTGTGGAATCGACTATGCGGAACCTTTGATCAAGGAAGCAAAAATGGCTTATCCGAATATTACCTTTTTGTCGGCGGATGCATATCACGTTCCATTTAAGGACAATAGCTTTGATGCTGTACTATCCTTCGGCCTATTTCCCTGTGTATCGGACACAAAGCAAGTTCTAATGGAAATGCTCCGGCTTTTGCGGCCTGGGGGAATTGGCATAGTTGAGACCAATCGCGATTTCAAATTTCCAATTCTCCAAAAGGTCATACGCCATTTTATGGGTCTGATTAGAGGTGAAATGGCTTTTCCAGAAATATTCGGTAAATTGAAGACACGTTTGGAACGATCTCCAGCATCTTCCACAAACTATGCCCCTTTGAGGCAGAATATCGGGTTGATAACAGGTTTACTAATTAACCTGGATGCTGGTGAAATCATAGTACACGACCCAAAAAGGTTCATGGCTTTTCACTTTTCTTTCTGGGGATTGAGCTTCAAAAAGAAGAACAAGGAGATCATATCCGCTGGTTCGACATCTGTAACCTATTGTCCTCTCTGTCTAAACTTTGGCAAATGGAAGCTGTGATAACATGTTAACCGCTCGGGGTTTCTGTCGATTTTACCGTGGAGCTGAGGCGGATCATTGCCCCGGACAGAAAGCAGAACAAATATATAAGCGAGCTGTACGATTGTGAAAGAAAAAAGGCGCATGTCAGAAAACCAACAAGGGCCATTTGGAGGCTTGTTGCCTGAATACTGAGAATAAGAGCGGGGTCATGGCTACGTGAAAGCAGCTTAATTTTTTGGGAGTTGCGAAAAGACCGAATATTGATGGCCAAAAAAAGGAGCAAGCCAGGAACACCCATCTCTGTCAGGACGAGCAGGAAGGAATTATGGGCAGTATGCCAGGTGCCCCCAAGGGCACCGCGGGAAAGGTCTTCACTGAATTTATCAGTCTCTATATAGTGTCCATAAGCTGCACCGAAGGCATCTGGACCAACGCCAAGGACTGGATGATCCCTAGCAATTTCGAGACATCGTTCCCATACAGCAATTCGTCCGGACCCGGCCGATAGATCAGAAGAACTCTCTTCAAGGATGGTTCGTATGCGTTCTTTGTATTCGGCTCCGAGATATGTTCCGAAAATTGTAGCGAGAATTGATAATATGAGGATGAGTTTTTTCTTTGAAATGCCTGGGAGTTTGATAAACAGCATGAAAACCCCGACTGCAACGAGTCCTAAGAATCCTCCGCGAGATTGGGTGGCGATGATGCCAACTATGTTGAAGCTCCCCCCCAATAAGTAGATGGTTTTCCAATGCCGGGATGGACTTGATAATCCCTGCATAATTGCAATTGGGAGCGTTGTTACCAAGATGAGGGCCAAGTCGTTGGGATCGTAGGCCCCAGCGACCGCACCGATTCTGCCTCCCATTCCGGCCCTCAATATGGCCGAAGTGGCCATGGCAAAGCCGCTGAACATGAGGGTTTTCAGGATTCCATGGATACGCTTCTGTGTGGTGATGAGTTTGGCGATAAGCCAGAGATAGATGCCGAGCTTGATTCCGAAATTGATCAAGAATCCCAGGCTCTTGCGTGGGTAATAGCCGAAGGGGGCACACAGGGCGGCAAAACCGATAAAGAGAAGAAACAGCCTAACCTCAGGGTAGAAGCGAATCTGTGGGCGGTGTTGGTCCGTAAAGTAGTAAGACAAAATGGTCAGCCCGGCGGTTATGTCTCCGAGATGATATGGCATGAGGAATGGGAATATGTCCTGGGGACGGCCGATGTGGATGAACGTCCAGATACAGAGCATGTAATAGGGGAAGTTAGTCAAAATAATTTAGGGCAAAATAATGAGGATTATAATCGTTTCCCAAATCTTTTACTCAGGTATGTTTGAAAGAAATAGGCGAAATCTTTGATCCTCGCATTTCTCAGATAGAATTCAACATAGGCCTGTTTTTGATATCTATTGAGTGTGGACCTGCTCAAGTTTTCCAATTCCAACCCTTTGCCGAAATACTTTGTATAAAGTTCCCAGTCTTCATGAAATCCTCGATAGCCGCCTTCTCCCTTTTTCGCCATTTCATAAATTTGGGTTCCAGGATATGGAATCATTTGGCCAAAACAGACACCGGCAGGGTTTAGTTGACATGCAAAATTGATTGTATCTCTTATTGTATTTTTAGTCTCAAATGGGTGGCCAAGGATAAAAAATGCTGTTGATTTAAGTCCGGCCTTTTTAGTCACTTTAAAAGCCCGTACAGCTTGTTCTATCTTGAAGTCCTTCCGAATGAAGTCGAGAATGCTTTGATTTCCTGATTCAATTCCAAAACACAGGCCAACGCATCCAGCTTGTTTCATTTTTTGGAAAACTTCAAGATCTGCATAGTTAACTCTGCTGTTTGCTGACCATTTTGCCCGTTTATGAATACCCTCTGCCATCATTAGATCAAGCGTTTTGAGAGCCCATTTCTTATTTGAACCGAATACATCATCTTCAATCTGGAAAAAGCGGCAGTTGTATTTTTCTATGTTTTTTACCATCTCGGAGACAACTCTCTCAGGGCTCATTTGTCGTATATGGGACCCCATTACTCTTTGGCAGAAAATACATTTGAAGGGGCACCCTCGTGACGTGAAGAGAGATTTATCCGTACCTTCGGGAAATAATTCCCAGGCAGGAAACAAGAGCTTGTCCAGGTCGGCAATCCAATCTCTTGGCCGTGTTTTCAATATTCTGTCAATTTGCCTGTACACAATTCCATCAATTGAACCCAAATCATCCTGATTTTGATCAAATGCATCCAGTATTTCACAAAACGTGTTTTCTCCTTCCCCAATCACACCTATGTCAAAATAAGGGCATTCTTCAAGTACTCTTTCCTTTAAAGCAGTAACGTGCGCACCACCTACAACGATCTTTGTATCAGCAAACTTGCTTTTGATTATTTGGGCCAGTTCTTCAGAAACCTTTACATCAGGCGTTTTCATACTTATTCCGAGGACATCGGGCCTGTCAGCAAGAATTCGACGTGTCACTTCATTGTTGTCTATACCTTCATATCTGGCGTCCACAGCAATGACTTTGTGGCCCCTGTCCAATGCATATGCCCCTAAGTAGGCCAGGCCTGCGTTGGCATGGGAGGTTTTTTCAATGATTCTGCGACCGTTTAGATGGACTAAGGCGATTCTCATGACTTTGTATCCGTTCTGTAGACCTTTCTGCTGTGATCTGATGTTCAGATGGTCGATTCGGTTGCTATCATTTTGTTGATTGGGGGTTTATGAACCAGAGCAGCATATCAGCTTCAAGATTTTTTCCAGCTGTTCGCTGATCTTGTTCAACATATCGCCAATGGATGTTTCGGTTGATTCCAGGACTTGATTGCCGGAGAGGCAAAATAATTGAGGACAAAATGATTGGGGATGTCGAATTTGTTGTTCATTGGTTTCTTTGTGTTGATGGTGTTTGTGGCAATAAATGATTTGAGTCGTAATGGACACATTCCATCAATTGCATTGACATTGGGGGAAAACAGCTATGCATGTTCCTCGGTCTGGGTGCTGTTACTGGCCCAGCCTAAGAACTTTGAAAGGCTGTCTAAAAATGCTTTGAAATCATCCAGGCGGGTTTTAAGGATTTCATAGACCTGTACGTCATCTACCTCCCAGTAAAGATGAACCAGCCTGTTTCTGAATTTTGCCATATTTCGGAGTTGCTGGACAAACGCATTATCTAATGC
>Ga0209164_1002147_pt1 | contig 22095 bp, 18 predicted proteins | sample MTBNYHSulfiMetaG_FD_187458 | JGI IMG/M metagenome (GOLD analysis project Ga0209164, IMG submission 187458) | Enrichment culture microbial communities from rom New York Harbor, USA that are MTBE-degrading - MTBE-NYH (New York Harbor Sulfidogenic)... | ecosystem: Environmental > Aquatic > Marine >... | reverse complement strand
CTGGTTGAGCCGAGGCCGGGCAGCCATGTAAGATCGACCGTCCCGACCGGGATGCCTCTGGCACCGTCTTCAGGTATCGGGAAGTGTGCTGCCGTGACCATCGAGACATCACCTTCGCCAGGCTCGAGGCCGTAGACAGAGCCGCTCTTACCGTCGACCCAGTCGTAGAAGTCCTGTGTGGGCGGGCCTATCCATCTTCCGCCTTGTCCACCTGCGGCACTGACCACGGCACCCGCGGTGCTGAGCGAGCCGCCTCTGTAGATGGCGATTCGCCCGCCACCACCGCCTGCGCCAACCGCGGCTGTCGTAGGTCTCTCAGGCGGTGTATCAGCCCCCTTTCCGCCTTCCGCCGCGACCTTGCCCGCGATAGTGAGACTGCCCGCAGCAACAATTCGTATAGAGCCGCCGCTACCGGCACCGCCGCAATACATCAGGTTGCCTTCAACCATTGCCGTCTCGGTGCCGCCCCCGTTGCTGAGGACCTGGGCGTCCGGACCGATGGTCAGATCGCCCGCAGCGTAGAGCTCGATTACACCGCCACCGCCACCGCCACCTCGAACTCTGCGGCTATCGTAATAGCTCACATCCTGTCGCATTCCGCCGCCGGCTCCGCCGGAGCCGCCCCAGAGTTCATAGAGCTCTCTCTGGCCATAGGTCCCGGGCAGATCCAGAACGGGATTCGTCGAGTAAGCCGTGGCGCTGTTGCCGGGTGGATACAAGGTCCACACGCTGTTGGGTACGCCGATGGTGCTGGAACTATTGCCGCCACCGCCACCGTACGTTCCGCCGGCACCGAAGGTGTTATCTATCTTGACCTTGGGATACTGGCCATCGCTTGTCTTGACATAGTTCATCTGGGCATATGCGCGGCCGGGCCCATAGAGTGTGTCATCACCAATCGGCGGCCAGGGATAAGTCACACCGACATTTCGCCATCTCCAGTAGTTCATGTCGCCGGCCATCCAGTGATAATCTGTGGTCTTACTAGTGTTAAGGGGTGTCCAGGAATACAGTGGATGGTTCGGGTCAGGCTGAGTACTGTACCGCTGGATGCGCACGGCTTCGCCACCGCTATAGCCGCCGGCTATCGACGGCCCCGGCAGCCCTGAAGCGTTGGTGGGAGCAGAAACGCTCAGTACACCGCCGAAGTCTATACCGCCATCAGACCATATAGCCAGGCGCTTAGAGCCGACCACATTCACGTCATATTGCTGGCCGTAGTCGAAGCTGGTGAATCGGAAGACAGCCACATTGCCATCATCATAGGAGGCAGTCACGCCCGGCAGCGGGCTGCCGGAATCATCGGTAGCAGAAAGAGTGTCTGTATTGAAGTGGATGCTGTAGGCCTCTACCCTGAAAGCCCAGACATCGCCAACGGCGGTTTTGCCGGGGAACTTGCAGTCAACGCGCCAGTAGTACCATATTCCGCGGGCAAGCCCGTTCCTGGCAAGCTGGGTAACGGCAACATTCGTGACCGGCGCTGTGCCATTCTCAACGGCAACTCTGTCCGTGCCAAAGTACACATCGAACGATGTGGAACCGGCATCCGGTGAGACCCACTGCAGAGTAATGTTCGTGGCCTGTCCTGTTGCGCCGTCTGCCGGCGTGGGTGTGCCGGCTTTGACCAGGCCGGTTGTGAATAACCACTGCTCCTTCGTATCGCCGGTGACATTCGACCTGATCTGCCAGTAGTAGTTGGAGTTCTCTTTCAGAGCCCCGCCGAGCTGGGCGTTTGATACACTGTTCAGCGCCCCATCGCCTGTAATAACCGGTACTGCCGCAGTGCCGTAAACGGCAGGTGATGCACCAAAGTAGACAGACTGCGATGTTGCGGCTGGGTCAGGCGTCCAGGCCAGACCCGTCATTATCGAAATTGCGCCTTGTTTGTTTGCTGGATTCGGCTGGCTAGCCCCCGCTGCCTTCGTGTAGACTGCCGTCACCGTTTTGCTTGCATCCATCGTGACATTAGTGTCGCGGTCGGTGCTATAGTCAGAGCCGCCGACCTGCCACTTAAGGAAGGTATAGCCAACACCCGAGATAGCCAGAGTGCTCTGTGCCCTGATGCGAGCCACAAAGCCAGGCTTGTATGCCTTCGTGCCGACTCTGGGCATCAGGCCTGTGTCACCGGAGATGGTGATGCCGAGGTGATCCTTGCATTGCATTGTCATGATGGCCGTTGCGTTGACGTCAGCAACTGTGATCGTGCCGGCGCCTTCAATGCGACCCGGGTAGCTGACTGAGCTGTACGTGCCGGCCGGCGCGGCCACCCCGTCGACGATGAACTTACGCACGTTCACGTTGACGCCGCCGTTGATGACGATCTTGCCATGCTCGCCGGGATATGTAACAGACTGGCTCGGCGTCAGCGTCAGCTGCGCAGTCGGAGATATTGAATTATTCGCCTGCAGCACGAGAATGCCCTGGTCCTGACCATCAAACTCCCAGAAGTTCGGGTCAGGGTCATCGGGAGTGACACCATATACAATGACATCGGAATCGCCCAGAGCGCCGGAAGCAGCGTAGATCCGGCTATGTAACTTCCATGTGCCGAAAAAGGCGTTGTTGGCGCTGGTCAGATAGAGCTCCGAATCGCTGCTTATGGTGCGCTTCCGGGTCCAGCTCACCAGCAGCTCGTCAACCCGAGACGCGTCGATCTCTGCGTCGATATACATGGGATGGCCTGCAGACTGCGCGTTGGTTGAGAAGTTTGTCGGGCCTGTGATCCTCATCCTGCCGGCAAGATGAGCTTCGCCCTGGTCCTGGTCGGCGCAATCCATCTTCCCTTCGAAATACAGCTCATTGAACGTATAGATATTTGTGCCTGTGCTGTACTGGTCCTTGAAGCTCATACCTCGCGGGGCATTTACGTCGGTCACAAAGTAGAAGGGGGCATCAATCAGTATTGCTATATTGCCGCCGGGAAGCAGGCCGTCACTCGATGTGCGGCCGCGGATACCGATATCATTCGGGCAGTAGAATACGGCGCCGAATGCGGCATCCGCCATGAGGCTGTCAAGCTGGGCGTCGGTGGGACTCTGATTGACAGCGTCTTTCCATAGGGCGCTATACCTGAAGGATTGGCTCCAGTCGTTGCCAATCCAGGTATATGTAACGGCAATCGCATCGGCGGCCGTACCCAGAACAAACAGCATAGTCAGCAGAAGTGTTAGTGCTTTTAGATGACGCATTACCTTGATCCTCCGAACAGTATACAGTGCAAAACCTACAAATATGGTGACACTACCATGGCAACGAGGTACTCATACGCCCTCACCACTTGTATGTGCGAGTCGTGTTGCGGCGGCGGTGTTCTTGTGCGGGATACGCCCCGCAAGGCCTGCGAAACCTGCCTTGCTTTCGACCGATACGTGCGCCTGTGTGCGAGTCAGGGCGCGGCGGCAATCACCCTATCGTCCATTGTCCTATGATACCGTTTTCGGGACGGTTATTCAATACGAATCGCTGTCACGGTCAGCTCCAACTTGATATGGAGAAGGCGATATTCCAGTGCAAGTCGGACAAGTATTGCCGTGTCAACTGCTGATGTTGCCCTGGGCAGCGACTATCCTGCCTCTCATCGATGATTAGCAGTGTTTCGTGGCCGGAAATGGCACAACAGTGCCGGAGGCTGCAGCAATATATAGACAAGACTACCAGAGTCGCGGGAGACGAGCGCTAAAGTTTTTTTATCTTGCATCCCTCCGAATCGCCGCGTGCACGCTCGTCTTGCCGCGACATTCTGACTGCCGGGAAACAGCGAGCTCTGCGTCCCGTGGTACGGATGCCGGTAGTGGGAATTCCTGTTGCGTTGCAGACGGCGGGCCGGTAGGATGTTCAGCGTCAGGATGGCCGTGGAGCGGTGCTGTGTAAGGCAGCCGCGGCGGTGTGTCCGGCAACATCTCTACAGGAGTCTTCGTATGAAGAAGTCCACCCCCAGACTGTTCGAGCCTGCGTTCGAATCACTGCGCGAGTATCAGTGCCCGCAATGGTTCCGCGATGCCAAATTCGGCATCTGGAGCCACTGGGGCCCGCAGAGCGTGCCGATGTTCGGCGACTGGTACGCCCGCAACATGTATATACAGGGTTCGCCGCAGTATCTTTACCACGTCCGCCATTACGGGCACCCATCCAAGTTCGGGTACAAAGATATCTGCAAGCTGTGGAAGGCGGAGAAGTTTGATCCGGAGGCGCTGATGGCGCTCTATGTGAAGGCTGGGGCGAGGTATTTCGTTGCCCAGGCGACGCATCATGACCACTTCTTCAACTATGCCTCGAAGATAAACCGCTTCAATTCCGTGCAGGTCGGCCCGAAGAAGGATATCTGCGGGCTATGGAAGAAGGCTGCCGCAAAGCACAATCTGCCATTCGGGCTTACAGAGCATCTTGCAGCCAGCTTCTCGTGGTGGAAGGTCAACAAGTGGTGTGATACATACGGGCCATATGAGGGCGTGCCCTATGATGGGAATGACCCGGAGTATCGCGACTTCTACTTTGACAACTACGAGCACGTGACGGATGACCGGACGAACACGCAGGCAAGCCCATGGGTGACATCGAATACGAAGTATCACGATTACTGGCTGGGCGCTGTGCGCGAGATGGTGGACCTCTATCAGCCGGACCTTCTGTATTCGGATAGCGCGCTACCGTTCGGGGGCGCGAACACGCAGGTGGCGGACCCGATCTACAAAAACGGCCTCGAGCTGGTGTCGTACCTCTACAACGGCTCGATAAAAAAGCATGGCGAGAATCGTGTTGTCTATACACAGAAGGACAGGCGGCCAGAGGTGCGCTGCGTGGGGACGCTGGACGTCGAGAAGAGCCAGCTTCCCGGCATCAATCCCGAGCCATGGCAGACCGATACGTGCATCGGCAACTGGTTCTATGATGTGAGGCAGAAATTCAAGCGGCCGGGGCATATCATCGAGATGCTGGTCGATATAATCTCGAAGAATGGGACAATGCTGCTGAACGTCCTGCAGCGGCCGGATGGCAGCATCGACGATGAGACGGCGTGGATACTGGGAGAGCTTGCGGGGTGGTTCGCGGTGTGCAGCGAAGGGGTGTACGGTACACGGCCGTGGCGGATCTTCGGTGAGGGCGACAGCCACGTCCAGCTGGAGGGCTTCAAGGAGGCGGAAGTCCCGTGGAACAGCTCAGATTACCGGTTCGTGACAAAGGACAAAACGCTTTATGCGTTCATGCTCAGGGCGCCTGAGAACAGGGTCGCCGTCGTAAAGAGCCTTCAGGAGTCAGACAAGGTGGCACAGGTAAAGCTGATGGGCGGTGGGAAGCTGGAGTTCAGCCGTTCTTTCGGAGTGCTGACAGTGAAGCTGCCCCAAGAGCTGCCGACCAAGTATGTCAATTGTCTGGCGATAGAGATGGAGTAGAAGAAGCCATAAGTCATAGGCCGTAAGCCATAAGCACAAGACACTGCTTCGCCCGAAGCGTTATCTTGGAAGGAAATCTAGCGTTCTTCGGCGATTATGTCATCGCTTGTAAGGTTGGCGGCGATGCGGGTGCCGGGGGTGACTACGAGGAAGTCTTCGTCGTTCCAGTCGCCGTCGAGGAGCCGCTGCATGAGGCTGGGATCGCCGGCGAGCTCATCGTACTTCCAGCCGAGGAATTCGGCTGCGTCGCGAGTGAGCTGCTCATACTCGTCGACGGGCCCGAGGCCCCAGTCTATGTATGTGGCCCACTCGTATTCCTTCATCCAGCCCTGCTCGGTCTCCATCAGATACTGAGCGTTATCCTTGCCGAATTTCGCCTCGTACTCGGCGAGGGCCCTCTCGTAGCGCCCCTTTCCCGGCGGGTTGCCATGCTCTATCCAGCCGGGGCTGTACCAATAGACGCCACGATGCGAGTCAAAGTAGTCTTTGTAGCGCCTTTTCGAGCCCAGAAGCAGGGTCATGCAGTCATGGCCGCGAACTACCACGAGCGGTACCTTCGAGGAGAGCCCGACGATGCCGTTGGAGCAGAGGCCATAGCCGAGGAGCGTGGCGTCATAGGGCCTGCCCACAGCATCGTCAGTCCTATCGAGGGCCTTCTGGACCTCGGCGCGGAGCTTATCCGGCGTCTGGTGCAGGCCCTGCGGCACAAGGACGACGTCTATGATGTTGCGGGTCCGGCTGGCGCAGTAGTATGCCTCCCGCTGCATCACCTGGCAGACAATGAACTGGAAACGACGCACTTCATTCGTGTTCTTCATCGCGGTCAGTTTAGCTGATTCAGCGTCGCCAGACAATGCCCTTGGGACAAACTCGAAATCTGAATCTCGAAATCCGAAACAGACACAAATCTCAGACTCTGAGAATCCCCCAAAAAAGAGTATCCGCTTCAGTAAATTCCCTGCCAGTCTGACAGGTTGCGCAGGCAGCGGTCAAATTCCTAAAACCTTGTATATCAAGGAGTTATGTGAGAGAGTCGCGTTCTGGCACGGTGTTTGCATTTTGGTCTGTTGGAACGGGTTTGAAAGGTGTTTTGAAGAGAAACTCAGAGTTTTAAGAAAGGAGAACAACTATGGCACTCGGAGATTTGATACCAAAGAAAAGAAGGGATGAGCTGGCAACTCGCGTCAATTTCGAGCACCCCTTCGAGGCGCTGCATCGAGAAATGGACAGCCTTTTCAACACGTTCGCCAAGGGCATGGACATCGAGCCCTTCGGGCTTATTACCCAGCAGAGCGGCTTTATGCCCAAGGTGAACGTGGCCGAGGACGACAAGGCCGTGAACGTAACGGCTGAGCTGCCCGGAATGGACGAAAAGGACATCGAGGTGACGCTGACCAAGGATTCTGTGACCCTGAAGGGCGAAAAGAAGGCAGAGAAAGAGGAAAAGGAGAAGGGTTATTACCGCATGGAGCGGTCGTTCGGCAGCTTCACGCGGACGATACCCCTGGCGGCCGAGATAGACGAGGACAAGGTCGAGGCAAAATTCACCAAGGGCGTACTTTCCATCAAATTGCCAAAAACCGTCCAAGCTCAGGCTGCGTATAGGAAAATAGAAGTGAAGGGAGAATAAGAAGAACAGCAGTATGACTGCTGAGAAGCGTGTGCGGCGGGGCGCCTCGTTGGCGCCCCGCTCTTTTTGTGCGCCCATTGAGACCCTTGCCGCTTGTAGTGGGCCCCTGTGCGCCGAAGAAAGCCCGGCACAGTCAAGCTTCCGAAGCCGCTGTGCCGGGCCGGGCAACCGCTACAGACCCCCGTCCCGGTTACATCGCCGGGACAAAGAGACCCAAATCAGCTTAACGCACCATGCATACAGCAGTATGACACGTCATCGCAGTATTCGTTTACACGCTTCCAGACCCTCGGGTCGGTGATCACCTTGAGGGCCGTCGGCAGCATTATGTTATCTTCGCGGAATATATGCTCTCTGCAGGCCGCAACCAGCGTATCGGCTGCGAGACGCAGCTCACGCTTGAAGAAGCTGAACTGCATCTTGTGGCCGCGGGCGACAAGCTCCATCAGCTTCTGTACCGCGGCATCGAGGAAGACGTGATCCAACCCGCACGCATCGGCGAGCGCGGCGTAGCCCCGGCTCCTGAGCTCGGGCATTATCATGTCGTCCTCGAGACTCTGGTGAACGCCCATGCCGGCCAGGTGCCAGACCGCGTGTTCAAGTTTGCGGAAGGCCGTCGTCGTGTCGTCGCGAGTCTCCATAGCACACACCTGGGCGGCAGAATCCTCCAGGTCGGCCAGGAAGCCAAGCATGATCTCGTGCTCGCAGACTATACGCCTGGCGATGTGATTGGCTGGTAGAGCGGCACGTATGTGCTGCGTCTGGTTGCCGAGAAGCTCGGCCTCAAGCGGATAAAGCCGCCTCAGGTCGCCCTGCGAGAAGCCCGCCTCGAGCAGCGATTGCTCCGCCTGGGCTATGTCCTGGGGCTCGATGCCGGCAATGCGGCGTTCCTTCTGGGAAATGCCGACCCGCCCCTTGCCGGCGACAACCGTGGAAAACAGGTTCTTGAGTTTGGCTATCTTTTCCATGGGTGTGTCCCTTCAAGTTACGTCGTCAGAGTGTGGTTGGCTCAATCGGGCCACCCTGTCCGTATATCTATACGACCAGGAGGGCAGAGCGGCTCAATTATTCGGACTGGTAATCGGTATAGATGCCTGGAGAACACCAGATGAGCAGTATGACGGGCCGGCCGAACGAAAGAAAAGAGGAAACCAGCACTCTTGTATTAGGTGCTCACGGCGGTATAATGGCCTCCTGCAAATTCTGAAGGCGTGGCGTTTTTTGACGGGAACCGAATAATGGCGATTCTGACAAGGCTGGACGAGGTTGTGTCGCTCTGCAAGAGGCGGGGCTTCATCTATCAATCGAGCGAGATATACGGGGGGCTGGCAAGCTGCTATGACTACGGCCCTCTTGGAGTGGAGCTCAAGAGGAATGTGCGGGCGGCCTGGTGGAAGAGCATGGTGCAGATGCGCGACGACGTGGTGGGCCTCGACTGCAGTATTCTGATGCATCCGCTGGTGTGGAAGGCCTCGGGCCATGCCGACAAATTCGCGGACCTTGTGACCGTGTGTAGAAAGTGCAATACACGCAGCCGCGTGGACCATCTGGCATCGCACGCCGATGAGCACGCTGCGCATGTGCCCGTTGAGACGGCGATGAAGGACGCGAAGGACCTCACGAAGAAGGTCTGCCCGAGTTGCGGCGCGGTCGGTCAGTTCACCGAGCCAATGGCCTTCAAGCTGATGTTCGAGACACAGATGGGAGCGAATGTCGATGATTCAATGACCCTTTTCCTGAGGCCCGAGACGGCGCAGGGCATCTTCGCTAATTTCCGCAACGTGATGGACAGCACGCGAGTTAAGGTGCCGTTCGGCATCGCTCAGATAGGCAAGAGCTTCCGCAATGAAGTAACAACCAAGGCGTTCATTTTCCGCACAAGGGAATTTGAGCAGGCGGAGCTTGAGTTCTTCTGCGAGCCCGGCACTGATGACAAGTGGTACGAGTATTGGAAGGACTATCGCTACAAGTGGTATACGGACCTCGGGCTCAAGAAGGAGAACCTGCGTCTGCGAGAGCACGACAAGGATGAGCTGGCGCACTACGCCAAGGGCTGCGTGGATGTGGAGTATCGCTTCCCGTTCGGTCAGGGCGACTGGCAGGAGCTTGAGGGCATCGCCAACCGGACAGATTTCGACCTGCGGCAGCATCAGCGTGGCATTAGGACACTGAACGCATGGCACGAGAATGGCCGTGACCTTTCGAAGGTGAAGCTCGCCGATGAGGATCCAGAGTATCTGAAGGGACCGCTTTCGTTCTTCGACGAGGAGAAGAAGGCCCGCTATGTGCCGTACGTCATCGAGCCTTCGGCTGGCATAGATAGAAGCTCGCTGGCGTTTCTCGTGGATGCCTATGACGAGGATGAGATAAATGGCGAGAAGCGCAATGTATTGCGATTCAGTCCGGCTCTTGCACCCATCAAGTGCGCTGTGTTGCCGCTGGTGAAGAAGGATGGTATGCCTGAGATAGCAACGAAGCTCTATGACCAGCTCAAGCGTAAGTTCAACTGCTTCTACGATGAGAAATCGGCGATCGGCCGCCGCTACCGCAGACAGGATGAGGCGGGCACGCCCTATTGTTTCACCATTGACGGCCAGACAAAGGAGGACCAGACCGTGACGGTGCGCGAGAGGGATTCGCTTAAGCAGGAAAGGCTGCATCTTGATAGCGTGCTGCAGTTCATGCGGGATAAGCTCGATATGTGAGCGCATGCGGAAGGGATTTCGATGATTCTTGACAAGCTGGAGAATGCAGGGGTCTATGCCTCGATATCGCCGCGGCTGGCCAGAGGCCTGGCGATCCTCAGTGACGAATCGCTTTCCAAGAAGAAGGACGGCAGATACGAGGTCGAGGGCAGCGATATCTACTATACCGTCCAGCGATATACAACAAAGCCCGCATCCGAAGGCAGGCTTGAGGCACATCGTATATATATCGATATCCAGTTCATCATCAGCGGCCAGGAGATGCTCGGGTATGCCCCGCTTGACGGTTTGAAAGAGAGGGCTCCGTACGACGCGCGGAAGGATATCGTCTTCTATGACCTGCCCGCGGGTGCCGGCATGGTCACGCTCAAGGCCGGGATGTTCGCCATCTTCTTCCCGCAGGATGCCCATGCCCCCTGTCTTCAGGCTGCCGGGCCGGAGAATGTGATGAAGATAGTCGTCAAGGTGAGAACGTCCGCCGATTGAAGGGCCAGGAAATGACTGAGGAAGGAACGCTGCCGCCGGCGCCGGGGAAAGAGCCGGGCATCCTGCGCACTCTTCTGATATGGACGGGCATCGGCATCAGGTGGTCGCTCGTCGTAATTCTCGCACTGGCGCTGTTTTTTCTCTGGGTGCTTCACGCCCCGCTCAAGTCTCTTGCGCTTCCGGCGGGCATCATCGCCCTTCTGGCGTTCACGCCTAAGCGGGCCCGCCCAGTTGTGTTTGGCCTGATGTTCACGGTTTTCGCGGCTGTGGTCATCTGGGTCTTCCTGCCGGAGGACAGCTCCGACTGGAAGCCGCTGCACCTCCAGGCCGAGATAGATGCCTTCAACGCCAAATACGCTATACCGGAAAGCGAGAACGCCGCGCCGATATACATGAAGCTCTTTGCCGATATGAAAGATTCGATGTCGGCCTCCGGCCTCTCGGAAGAGGCCTTCTTTGGCAGCCGTTCCTATGATGACCCGTTCCCCGATGATGTAAGAAGATGGTGGCAGCAGAATCATAGCGATTGGGAAGCCAGGCTGGCAGAGGCAGCAGATAGACCTAGCTTCTTTATCCCGACGGATTCGTTGTTGGCCTGGGACGAAGCCACATGGGATGCATGGAAAACTTACAGATGCCTGATAGTGTTCCTCCCGCGCGAGGCAGAAGGATGGGCTGCAAAAGGCAGGCTGGATGAGGCCCTCAATGCGCTCAGCCTGATGGGTAAGATGTCAGAGCACATGATGAGTCAGCCAAGCGATTGGGGGCTCATAGGAGGGGCGGCTGATTCACTGACAGTTCGCTCTCTGCGGAAGGTCATTCTTACGTATGATCTTCCACCGGAGACACTCGCGGCCATTGCCAAGTCGCAAAAAGCAGTTGTCATGGAGCCTGGGGCTGACTATTGGGCTGAGCGCCTAGCCTATGAGAGGTTAAGGCTCAGGAGCATTCTTGCCAGCCTGTATGAGGAGGATTCAAAGGGCCACATCAGGAGAAGCGGCAGAATCAAGCCCGCGTGGCACCTTGTGTACCCTCAATCTCTGACGGTCAGAGACCCGGGACCATTGCCGCTATGGAAGCTGAAAGCTGGCCGTATCTGTATGTGGTTTCTTCTGCCGCGCAACCCGGACAAGCTGCTTCGGAGGTTTGACCGGGAATTTGACGCCTGCCAGAAACGATTCCTCGCAGGAACTCCTTACGAGCCCATGGCGCTTGTGGAGCGGGAGCCATGGCTGTTCTCCGTCCCCCGGCGCAATGAGAGACCGCCGCTATCACTGGGCATTACACGCCACATGAGATTGCTCATGGATATAACGTGGCCGCCTGAATACAGGCGTCGCCAGATCTTTCTGAGGGGGCAGGCTAATCACAAGGCTGTCCTCATCGCGATTGCCCTGAAGGGATACAGGAACCGGAATGGTCAGTGGCCGGCGCGGCTGGATGAGTGTGCCGGACTTGAACCGTGGGTACTCGAGGACTCTGTAAACGGTGGCGCATTCGTCTACAGGCGCGTCAAAGATGGCTTTATTCTGTACAGTACGGGCCAGAACAGGGTGGACGACGGTGGCTGGGGGAAGTATCATAACAACAGGGATTGTGACGACTTTCTTCTCTGGCCGGAGAGGATGACAGAAGATCTGGAGTCTCAACAGGATGATGAGCAACAAAGTTAGGATAGCTGACCTCAAGGACCATGTCGGCAAGATTGTGACTCTGGCCGGCTGGCTCTACAACAGCCGCTCCAGCGGCAAGCTGATATTCCTCATCCTGCGCGATGGCACGGGCCTGTGCCAGTGCATCGTGGAAAAGACGGCTATCTCGCCTGAGCTTTTCGATGACCTCGCCCACCTGGGGCAGGAATCCTCTCTGGCTGTAACCGGCACTGTCCGCAAGGAGGAACGCAGCGTCGGGGGATACGAGCTTGCCGTCGCTAGCGCAGAGGTCGTCGGCAGGAGCGTCGATTATCCCATCACGCCCAAATCTCACGGCATAGACTTCCTGATGAAGAGCCGACACCTGCACCTCCGCTCCCAGCGGCAATGGGCCATCGGCAAGGTCCGGCACACGGTCATCGACGCCATCCGCCGCTTCTTCAACGATAACGGTTTCACCCTCATCGACACGCCCATATTCACGACAATGGCCGGCGAAGGCGAGCAAACGCTCTTCTCCGTCGATTATTTCGGCATGCCTGTCAGCCTCACGCAGACAGGCCAGCTTCACCTCGAATGTGCAGCCATGAGCTACGGCAAGGTCTATTGCTTCGGCCCCACTTTCCGTGCGGAAAAGAGCAAGACGCGCCGGCATCTGACCGAGTTCTGGATGGTCGAGCCCGAGGTCGCATACATGGACTTGCCGGGCCTCCTGGAGCTGGCGGAGAATTTCGTATCATCAGTTGTAGCACGCGTCCTGAAGGATAACAGGGCCGAGCTCGAGCTTCTTGGCGCCGATATTGCCGGTCTCGAAAAAGTCACTCCGCCGTTCAACCGCATCACATATTCCGACGCGGTCGATACCTTGAGAGGCGAGGCTGTGCAGAAGTTCCTGGCCTCCCAGCTTGAGAGTCTCAAGTCACAAAGAAGGGCAGCACAGGATAAGATAGCCGCCCTTGAAGCCGAGCAGTCCCAGCCGGGCACTAAGCAGTGGCGTAAGGATAAGCTCGCTGCCGAAGTGATCGACCTTCGCAGCGACATCGCGGAGCTCGATGCGAGGATAGAGAATAATCCTGCGCATGCGCAGCTTGCCGCTGAATTCGCATGGGGTAAGGACCTGGGCGGCTCCGATGAGACGATCATCTCGCTCATGCATGAAAAGCCCGTCTTTGTCACTCACTACCCTCGCGAGGCAAAGGCTTTCTATATGCGGCAGGACCGTAAAGACGGCCGTGTCGTCGAGAATTTTGACCTTCTCGCGCCGCAAGGTTTCGGCGAGGTAATCGGCGGCTCGGCCCGGGAGGACGACTACGACCGCCTGCTGGCCAGGATACAGGAAGAAGGCTACGACCCCGCAGGCTACCAGTGGTACCTGGACCTGCGCAGGTATGGCAGCGTGCCACACGGCGGTTTCGGCCTGGGTATCGAGCGAACGGTCGCGTGGATAACGGGCGAGAAACACATCCGCCAGTGCATCGCGTTTCCGCGAATGATGGAAAAGATAAACATATAGAGAACGGGGAAATGGCAGAGGTCTGGACAACAGGCAAGCTCCTCGAATGGGTCACCGGCTATTTCACAAAACACGGCGTGGATTCGCCCCGCTTCAGCGCGGAGATGCTGCTGGCCCACGTCCTCGGCGTCAAGCGCATCGACCTCTACACGGGTTTTGAGAAGCTTGTCGAAGAGGCATATCTGACGCCTCTTCGCGAGCTTGTGAAGCGATGCGCCCAACACGAGCCGCTTGCATATCTCATAGGCAAAACCGAGTTTTATTCGATGGAGTTCGTGATCACCCGCGATTGCCTCATCCCGCGCCCCGAGACGGAGATGCTCGTCCAGCGTGCCGTTGAATTCCTCCGCCTCAGGGAAGGCAGGCAGCATGTCCTCGACCTCTGCACAGGGTCCGGCTGCATCGCCGCCGCCATAGCGAGGAATCATCCCGCCGCGCACATCGTCGCCACAGATATCTCCGATGCGGCTCTGGCAGTTGCGGCCCGCAACGTCGAGAAGCACAGAGTCAACGACAGGGTGAGGTTGTTGTGCGGCGACCTCTTTGACCCGGTAATCGCAGGTCTCGATGTCACGCAGTTCGACCTGATAACCGCCAACCCTCCATATGTCAGCACGGCGGAATATGAAAAGCTTGACCGTAATGTAAAGGACTATGAACCGAAGCAGGCTCTTGTGGCCGGTATCGATGGTCTCGATGTCTACAGAAAGATCACGGCAGCCGTGGACAGGTTCCTCAAGCCCGGCGCGGCCCTCATGATGGAGATAGGCTATCGACAGTCCGCAGCCATCCGCAGGCTGCTAGAGGCTGCCGGCATCTTCAGCCGGATTACTGTTGAGAAGGACTTCAGCAACAACGACCGCCTTGTCGCAGCCTTCAAGACGCTTCGCTAGCCTGGCAGAGCTCACCCCAGAAAGAACGGACCACGAATCCCTTGCGCCGCTGACCAGGGTGCACAAGCCACCCTGTGTCAGCATGTTACACAGAATTCATGGTCCGTCTATGTTGTCGTTACAGAATCAAGCCGCCGGCTCAGTATCTGCTGCCGCCATGGCTTCCACCGAAGCCCCCGCGCGAGCCGCCGCCGAAGCCGCCGCTGCGCCTGGGCTTATCCTCGCGCTCCTTGGCCTGGTTCACGGTCAGTTTGCGACCGCCGTGGTCCTTGCCGTTGAGGTCCTCGATCGCCTTCTGTGAGGCAGCATCATCAGTCATAACAACAAAGCCAAATCCTCTGCTCTTGCCAGTTGCCTTATCCATAATAATGGAGGCACTCTCGACCTGACCGAATTGTCCGAACAGATCCTTCAACTCCTGCTCAGTGGTGCCGAACGACAGATTTCCGACATAAATGTTCATACGAACTGCTCCAAAAACCAAAAAAGAACCAATAACTTGAACTTGAACCTGTCCGAATTCCGGCCCGTACTGAATCGAGAACCTGACAGATCGCAAAACTATTGGAAAATTATAGAAAGCCAGCCTCGGAGTGTCAATCAGCAAGTACGCTTTCAGATGAGAAAAGCGATTACAGGATATTATTATCCTATTTGATGCCAAAAAACGACCGCGTTGACTCTGACACCTCCTCGCAGAACACCATGTAATCGATGTCTTTGATCTCAGCGATCCTCCGCGCCGTGTGGACAAGCAGCGCCGGCTCACAGACTTTCTGCTTCCGCATCGGCTCGGGCGACATATATGGGCTGTCGGTCTCAATCATCATGCGCGATGTGGGCACAACCTTGGCCGCTTCACGACAGACATCTGCCGATTTGAACGTTACAACGCCTGTGAATGATATCCAGCAGCCCCTGTCGAGGAAGGCCCTGGCCTCCTGGGGGGAATAGGTAAAGCAGTGAATCACCACCCTCTTGAGCCTCGGCAGGAACTCGTCCAGTATCTCCAGCGTCTCTTCATACGCGTTGCGGGTGTGGACAACCACAGGTAGCTGCAGCTGCGACGCCATCTCCAGCTCTTTCCTGAATACTTCCTTCTGCGCCTCCTGCTTCGAGAAATTGTAGTGGAAATCAAGGCCCGTCTCGCCTATCGCCACCACTCTCGGACAATTCGCAAGTTCGCGAAAACGCTCGACGTCACCAGCTGTAACATCCTTGGCATAATGCGGGTGTATTCCAAGCGTCGCATACATATTCTCGAAGCGGCCTGCAAGAGCGACGGCCCTGGTATTCTCATCAGGGGTGGTGCCTATAGTGATCCACCCTGTGACTCCCGCAGCAGTGCTACGGGCGAGCACTTCGTCTATCTGGCCCGAGAGTTCGTCAAACGTTAGATGTGCATGAGCATCTATCAGCATTATCTGTCTTTCATGCCATCCAACTCAAGCATCCACTCAGGTGCAGAATGCTCAACCCACACTTCGACCGCAACGCCGTCTCGCATCCCAAAACAAAGCCATGCCTCACGAAGCGGCTCAGGCGAATTCGGGTCGATGGGGAGTACGCCTATCGGCCACTTGAGTATCCCGGTATGGGTTGCGTTTGTATTACCGGCACTTATCTGCCCCGGCCTGACATAGGATTCACCCAGGTACCGCACAAGCTGCTTCTCAGTTTTGCCCTGAAACATCTGCGGCGTGACACGCGTCTCAAGAATCCACATCCTTTCCTGATAGCCTGCCTCCTTCCATATCTCTCTGAAGAGCTTCTCCCTGCCAAGAGCCCATATCCCGGCACAGACGGCTATCGCCAGCAGAGCCACCAGACCAACCGTTATCACGGGTTTCTTGTCCCGCAGGTCCTCCATCGGCTTGTAGCCTTGAAGTAGACCCCCGAGCTTCTCCCCTATCCGCCACTTGTGCTTATCGAGATAGACGATCGTCCAGCCCCACAGCCCTCCCGCTATCCACGAGATTCCGACAACCGCCGGCAGCTTCAGCGGCCTGACATCTGTCACAATGAGCATCGACATCACGGCATCTGCGATTGCGAATGACGCCGTCATAACCAGGAGGCTGAATACGAACGCCCGCCTCATATAGCGCTGAAGGAGCAAGGGAACCCAGCCGACCAGCAATAGTAATACCATTATTGCCGGGATTGTATAGTCGGTCTTGGTTATGTTGAGCTTGAAGGCAACGATGCATATGCTCGCGAAGAACGCCACCTCAAGAAGAAGCAGCATTGCCGCTACCACAACAAGCGCACATAGGAGCAGATTCCTGTAAACCTTCTTCACAGGCAGTGCCGGTCCACAAAAGCTTACCTGAGATCTGGCAGGCGGAACGCCCCCTCATAGTGCCGTATATCAGGGCCTTCAGACTCAAGCACTATGCCCAGAAAATCAAAGCGGCACGGCCTGTCCGCAAGGCTGTGCTTGCTCAGAAATGCCCTTGCCGCCGTCAGCATTCTCTTTTCCTTACCCTGTGTCACGGCCGCCTCGACCGGGCTGAAACGCTCGCTGGCCCGCGTCTTTACTTCCACAAAGACCACTGAGCCCGCTTCGTCAGCCGCAACGATGTCTATCTCTCCTCCCGCACACCGGAAGTTGCGATCCAGTACTGTGAAACCCTTCTGGCGCAGCAAGCGCTCCGCCCGCCTCTCACCCCACCGGCCCAGACGCTGCGGGTCGGCAAGCAGCCACTCCCTGTGCCAACGCCTCCAGAACATGACATCGACCTAGTTCGACGCGGTGTGCGTGGTGTGTCGCTGCTGGAGCTTCACCGCTTTGCCCACTCTCTTACGAAGGAAGTACAGCTTGCCTTTTCTTATCTTGCCGCTCTGCACAGGCTTCACATCCACCACGTTCGGTGAGTGAAGCGGGAAAACCCTCTCCACGCCCTCATCGTTCACGATTCGGCGTACGGTGAATGTCTGGTTTATCCCGGCGCCGCCCTTCGAGATGACGGTGCCTGTGAATAGCTGTACGCGCGTCTTGTCGCCTTCATGTATCCTGCAGTGAACTTCGACCGTATCGCCCACCTCGAAGTAGGGTATCTCCTTCTTCAGGCTTCCCTGTTCAGCAGCATTCAGTAATTCGTTTCTGTTCACGTCTTATCTCCTGTCGCTTTTTCGCCATCGTTATTTGTTCTGTTCAGCAGATCGGGTCTCAGTTGCCTCGTCCGCTCCAGCGATTCATCTGCCCGCCACCTGGCTATCTTGCCGTGGTCGCCCGAGAGAAGTATCTCGGGCACCTTCATCCCGCGAAAATCCTCCGGCCTTGTATACTGCGGATACTCCAGAAGTCCTTCTGCAAAAGACTCGCTCTTTGACGAATCTTCGTGTCCCAGGGCCCCTTCCAGAAGCCTCACGACCGCGTCAATCACAACCATCGCAGCAAGCTCGCCGCCCGACAGCACGAAATCGCCTATCGATATCTGCTCCGCGCCGAGCCCCGAGTGTATCCGCTCATCAAAGCCTTCGTATCTGCCCGCTATCAGGATGATGCGATCTTCCCGGGCAAGCTCATCTGCCATCACCTGGTCGAACTGCCGGCCCTGTGGCGTCAGTATGAATGTCCTGCCCCTCAGGGATGACGCTTTCGAGACCTGCTCGAAGCAATCAAAGACCGGCTGGCACATCATCACCATACCCGGCCCGCCGCCATAAGGCTTGTCATCTACCTTGCCGTGCTTATCTGCAGTGAAATCCCTTATATTCCAAAGAGCTATCTCTACGACGCCCTTCTCCTGCGCCCGCTTGAGTATCGAATGACTCAGCGGCGAATCGAACATCTCAGGAAAGAGCGTCAGGATATCGATTCTCATTATCGTAACAAGTAACTGAACCGGGCTCGCCGGCCCGCGCGGTTACTTTTTCTCTTGGACCTTGATATGGCCGGCCGCGATCTTCTCAGCCTTGCTGAAGGGCCTTCCAGCCTTGCGGGCCAGCTCCCTGGCCTTCTCGCGCCTGGCTTCCCTTTCTTCAAGATACTTCGTCTTGATGCCCGCCTTCGCCAGCATCTCAGCAACCGTATCCGACGGGACCGCCCCGGCCTTCAGCCAGTACTGAATGCGCTCCACGTTCAGAACTTTTGCCTTGCTCGAATCCTTCTCGAGAGGGTCATAGTGACCTAGCTTCTCGATGATCCTGCCGTCACGCGGTGTCTTCGACTCAACTGCGTTGAGCCGGAAGAAAGGCCTGTGACGACGACCCATCCGGGTCAATCGTAACTTGACTGCCATATCATGCTCCTGTAACCACGCATATCATGCAAAATTTCCGCGACAGCACTGTGCATTCCGCGGAACACGTTAGCCATCGTAACTTAGGCGTCCTCGCCTGAACAATCGTCTCCTGGAATAGCTCAAGCCTCCCGCCCGAGCCCTTATTGCGGTAGCGCCGGCCTCTTGCCGTGCCTCTATCCTTCACAGGCGCGCAGCACGCGCCCTGTGGAAATGCGGTAATATACACACCTCACCACCCGATTTCCAGCTTTTTCTACGAGATATTCAGGTCTGCTCCCACCTGGAAACTATAGGGGCGGGCCTGGCGTGTCTGCCTGCGTTCCCGGGCCTCCGTATGCCACGAGTACGTAATCGCTCAGAAGACACAGGCAGCAGGAATAGTGGTCTTGCTGTGTCGTTTTTTCATAAACCTTTGTCAATCAGCAACCTAAGACTATATCTAAGCAGTCCGCCAACAGAAAACCGCCCCTCAATATGTTAATCTAGCTTGTTTGCGGTGGCCATATTACTGAAGCTTGAAAGGCACAGTGTGACAGGCAGAGACAGGATAAGAAAAGCCTTCAGATGTGAGGCTGTGGATGTTACCCCCTGGGTGCCGTTCGTCGGCTGCCATGCCGGTGCTCTCATTGGCAAGACCACCACCGAGTACCTCAAGAGCGCCGACCTGATCGAACAGGGTATGGCCAGAGCAGTTCAGCTCTACGATCCTGACGGCATTCCCGTCATTTTCGACCTCCAGGTGGAAGCCGAGGCCCTCGGCTGCAACCTGGTCTGGGCCGACCAGACACCCCCTGCCGTCTGTGGGCATCCGCTTGCCAACGGCACAAAGCTGGAAGACCTCAAGGTCCCCAGCTCCAGGAAGGCACGCATCGCCATGGCCATCGAGGCCGCCAAGAGACTTCGAAAAAGGTTCCCCGACATCGCGATCTACGGTCTCGTCACCGGCCCATTTACCCTTGCCCTCCACCTTCTTGGAACAGACATCTTCATGAAGATGTTCGATGATAGCGCATACGTCAATCACCTGATGCGATTCTGCACGGATGTGGGCCTGGCGATGAGCAGATACTATATCGAAGCGGGCTGCGATGTTATCGCTCTGGTCGACCCGATGACCAGCCAGATCGGCCCCGACCAGTTCACTCAGTTCGTCACGGCCGGCGCAACAAGGATCTTCGACTCCATACGAGCACAGGGCGCGCTGAGCTCGTTCTTTGTCTGCGGTCACGCCCAGCAGAATATCGGTGTCATGTGCGACTGTAGACCCGACAATGTCTCCGTCGATGAGAATATCCCCCTCGACTTCGTGCGCGACGAGTGCCTCAAACGCAACATAAGCTTCGGCGGGAATCTCCAGCTTACTACCGTCCTGCTCCTGGGCACCGAGTTCGACTCGCAGAAGAACGCCATCGCCTGTATAGATGTCGGCGGCGCGCGAGGCCACATCCTCGCTCCGGGCTGCGACCTGCCATATTCGACCCCGCCCTTGAATCTCCAGGCCATCACAAAGGTCCTCCGGGACGAGTATCAACGCGGCATAATCCGCGCAATGGCCACGAGTGAGGAAAAGCAATACACGCTCGATATGGCCGAATACGGCCACGCCGACAAGGTCATCGTCGATATCATCACCCTCGACTCCGAAGCATGTGCCCCCTGCCAGTATATGGTCGATGCCGTCCGAAAGGTCGCCCCTGAGTTCGACGGCATCGTCGAATGGCGCGAGCACAAGATCAAATACCGTGAGTCGCTCGTCTTCATGACCTCGCTCATGGTCAGGAATATCCCGACCATCTGCATCGATGGCAAGATAACGTTCGTCTCGCGCATCCCGCCAAAGAACGAGCTTATCGAAGCGATACAGAAACGCATCAACGAAAAATTCCTGATGCGCATTCGCCAGAAGAAGGCTACCGTGTATATCCTTGGCAAGGATTCCGAGAAACGCAAGCTACTCCGCTCGCGTATCGATCAGGCACGGCAGGAGCTTGGCTCCGATGTCGATATCATCCTTGTTGAGGATGATAATGCGATACAATCCTATGGTGTTCATGCCTCGCAGACGCCCGCAGTCGTCATCGCCAAACACCAGCTCAAATCCGCCGGCAACGTCATGGAGACAGCCGCCATTCGTGAATGGCTCAAGGATCTGTCATGACCACGATTCCCGTTTACATCCTGACCGGCTGCCTTGGCGCTGGAAAAACCACGATGCTCAATCAGTTGCTCCGCGAGCCGAGATTCGCCTCGCGAAAGCTTGCTCTCATCATCAACGAATTCGGCAAGATGGGCGTCGATGCCAAGCTCCTCGACCGCGGCAGCTATAACAAGTACGAGGTAAACAAGGGCTCGCTGTTCTGTATCTGTACTCAGGCTGACGTACTCAAGGCCCTTGATGAGATCGCAGCCGATGGCTCGATGGAGGCCTTGCTTATCGAGGCGACCGGCGTCGCAGAGACGCGAGACATCGAAGGTTTTGTGCTCGAAAAGCACTTCGCGGGAAGGTTCGAGATAAAGGCGAATGTCTGCCTTGTCGATGCCGTCAACTATACAAAGACAGCGCCATTTCTGAAAACAGTCAATGCCCAGATTCGTCAGGCCGATGGGCTTATAATTACGAAATCTGACCTTGTGCCAGCAAGCGATGTTGAGCAATTGGGGATCATCATCTCAGCGATAAATCCTCATGTTCCGATAGCCGTTGCCGGAGGCGCACAGGAGAATGCTGATTTCATCGAGCACCTGAGGCATCGCGATATATCTGGCGAATTGGCCGAATCTCCGCCAGCCGACATAATTGCTGTATCAATGCAAAGCAGTTCGCCGGTTAACAAGGCTGCGTTCCTGAAGGCGATAGGGTCGTTTGGGCAGAGGATATTGAGGCTCAAGGGAAATGTCGCGTTCGCTGATGGCACGGAATTCGTTGAAACCGTCTTCGACCGCGTCATCCATAAGCCAGCCTGTGAAGAACTTGGCACGAGTACCGCTTTCACGGTGATCGGCTGGCAAACCTCAAAAGAAGAGCTCACCAAAGCCTTCGAAAATACCTGGTGCAGCGCCTGACTAATTCCGGGTCCTGCGCAAAGGCGCGGAGAAATGTCGCAGTGACGCTGGAACGGTGGCCATTGTGTCCTACCCTGGAGGGTAGGACAAGTTGTAAGTCGCTGACGGATAACGAGTTACGGGTGACCGGGGTGTTGTATAGGACATGAAGTCGAGATTGACGGTAAACAGTTGAAAAAGGCCCGGTGGGAGTTGTTCCTGCCGGGGCTTTGGTGTTTGTGGCTGCTCAATGTTGCTATGGGTGGATGCGTTTTCGGATGAGAACTCCGCCAAGGGCGAGCAAGGCAAGGCTGAGCGGTTCGGGGACTATATGAAAGTTGATGTTGTCGATGGTCGGGGTGCAACCTGAGACGTTATAGAGCCGGATGCTGAATGGCGTATTATCGCCCCAGATGCCCGTAAGGAATGTTCCATCATATGAGTATCCGGCTTTACAGAACAGATCGATATGGCGGTCGCCCGGCGACGAGACATACTGAGTGCTCTGGAGAATGTCAATCCTCCCGCCGTATA
>Ga0209164_1002145_pt1 | contig 22122 bp, 21 predicted proteins | sample MTBNYHSulfiMetaG_FD_187458 | JGI IMG/M metagenome (GOLD analysis project Ga0209164, IMG submission 187458) | Enrichment culture microbial communities from rom New York Harbor, USA that are MTBE-degrading - MTBE-NYH (New York Harbor Sulfidogenic)... | ecosystem: Environmental > Aquatic > Marine >... | reverse complement strand
GTGAAGTCACCCGAGCCACCTCCGTGACAGCACCGCCATCCCCGTCACCATTGGCCCCGCCTGGGGTGACGACCTGCCGCCACCCTGCTCAGGCTTCGATGCAACAAGGTCCTGGCGACAGCGCAACGGCCTCGGCGGAGGTACCATGACCGAGACGTGACAGCGGATCGGTTCGACGTCGTCGTGGTGGGAGCCGGGCCCTCCGGGCTGGTGGCCGCAGGGCGGCTGGCGCGGGACGGGCACCGGGTTGTCCTGGTCGACCGGGGGGTGGCGCTCACGGCCGGACCGCTCCTCGTCACGGCCGGCGGGCTCGAGACTCTAGCCGAGCTCGGTTGGCTGGACGCGGTGCGGGGGCTGCCCGGGGCCGTCAGCGCCACGCGGATGCTCCTCCAGAGCGACCGGGAGACGGTCGAGCTCGACGGGTTCGGGGTGATGGTGTCAGTGGACCGGCGAGCGTTCCTCGGCGAGCTGGGGCGGCGAGCCGCGGGTCACGGCGTGGAGAGATGGGACGGGTGGACGGTTGCAGGCCCGATCTGGGAGGGGAGACGGGTGGTCGGGGTCCGCGCTCGGGATGTCCAGGGGGCGGAGCGGGTCGTGGCGGCGCGGGCGGTCGTCGACGCCAGCGGTGCGGCCTCGGTCATCGCGGGGGCGGCCGGGCAGCTCCTGCCCCGGCGGGGACCGACCCGTTTTCGCCTGACCGCCGCCCTGACCGCCGGTGTGCCCACCGAGCCGCGGCTGGCGGTCCGGCGGGGGGTGGGCCTGTTCCTGCTGCCCAGCGGTCACCTGATGGCCACCGTACAGGGCCCGCTCGGAGCCGGGGAGGTGCACGACGAGGTCCTCGCGACCTGCGCAGAGGCCCTCGCCGCGATGGGTGGTGTCGACCTCGCGAGCGAGACCGCCGCCGTGCAGCGGGTCGGCTCGTTGCTGCTGGGCCAGGCCGGCGAAGGGTGGGTTGCCGTCGGCGAGGCGGCCGGTTGCGGGGCGAGCTGGCTGCCGGGGAGGACCGCGTTCGACCTTGCGGTGGCGGCCACCGCAGGGTGGGAGGTGGGGCTGGCGCTGTCGCAGGGTCGGGCTCTCGGCTCGGGACAGCTCGGTGCAACCCTCGCCCTGATCCGGCAGGCGCTCCGAGCGGAGATGCTCCTCGACCGGGCGCTGGTCCGGGCGGTCGTGGTGGGAAAGTTGGGGGAGGCCGCCGCAACCACGTGGAGAAGGCGCCGGCTCGTCAACCTCCTGGAGGGGGCGCCGGTCCCGCTCGGCCACGGGTTCAGGCAACAGTGGTACCTGTGGTGGCTGGATCGGACCACGCGCCGGGCGTTGAGGAGGGGTCGACGGAGGCGTTGAAGCGGAGGCGAGAAGTCCGTTGCCGTGCGATTCCACCTGGTTTCGGGCCCGACTCGTCCTCCTCGGTAACTGGACCGGGAACCGAACGACCGACTGGTAGAATAGTTGCTGTGTGAAAGGGGGAGACGACGATGCGGGGATGGGTGGTTGGACTGTTGATCGCGGCGCTCGCGGCGCCGGCTGCCATGGCGGGGAGCCTGGCGGACGTCACCATGGCGGACCGGGTGACGGTGGGGGAGAAGGAGCTGGTCCTCAACGGCATGGGTCTCCGCACCAAGCTGATGTTCAAGATCTACGTGGCGGGGCTGTACCTGGAGGAGAAGAGCTCCGACCCGGCCGCGATCGTCGCGTCGCCTGGGGTGAAGCGGGTGGTGATGCACTTTCTGAGCGGCAAGGCGACCAAGTCGAAGATGGACGCTGCGTGGGTGGAGGGCTTCGAGAACAACTCCCCGGCGGAGTTCGCGGCGCTCGAGGCGAGGGTGAAGGAGATGACCGGGTACTTCGGAGACATGAAGCCCGGCGACGTCATCGAGTTCACGGTGGAGCCCGGTACGGGCGTGACGGCCGCGCTCGACGGCCAGGTGAAGGGCACCATCCCCGGAGACGACTTCGCCGCGGCCCTGCTCAAGGTCTGGCTCGGCCCGAAGCCGCCGAGCGAGGACCTGAAGCGGGGGATGCTCGGGGGCTGACGACCTGTTGTCGCCGCGGAGTCCGTCACTCGTCGCCCGGCGGGAATGGCGCTCCGCGAGGACACATTGACAGGGGGGGCGGTGAGCACTAGAGTGATGGGAGAGCGGTCCGACGTGGAGGACGGTATGCGCAAGATGGCTGTAGTTTTCGTGGTGCTCCTCGTGGCGAGCGTGGCAACGGCGCAGGTGCGCATCACCAGCAGCACTGCGGAGCCCGCGGCGCCAGCGGACACCGCCGAGCAGACCATCACCCACGCGGAGTTCGCGGAGCTCCTGCTGCAGGTGCTCGCTTCGGACCCCGACCCGCTGCCCAAGGGCGAGGAAGCGTTGACCGAAGTCAAGAGGATGAACCTCGTGCCGCAGACCTGGGCTGCGGAGCACTACCTCACCCAGGGCGAGTTCGCCGACGTGCTCGCGCGGTTGGGCGGGCACTACACCCCGACCGACCGGGACGCGGTGGCGTCGCGGCCGTTCGTCGAGGCCGTACTCCGCCGGGAGATGCTGCGCCTCCGGGACTACCCGGCGCGACGGATGGGGGTGGGGGACTCGCTGAGCCACATCATGGACGAGGGTGTGGACCGAGGGGTGGTGAGCCCGTCGGATTTCGACTGACACCCGAGGCCACAGACCGGATCTGCTGCGCGGCGCGATGGCGCCGCGTTTCTCATTCTGGCCGCTCGCGGGCGGCGCGACGCAGCTCGTCGAGGATCGGGTCGAGGTCGACACGCCCCTTGCTCTCCGCGAGCTGACGCAGCGTGCCCCAGTAGGGCTCCCCGCAGCGGATGCAGACCAGCTCGTGGCGGGACAGGATGCGAACGCTCTCGGGCAGGGCGCGAACGAGGTCCTCGACGCTGCTGTCGGCGGTGATCTCCATCTCCACGGCGGTCCTCCCGTACCGCGGGAGTGTATCGCCGGCCGGAAACGCAGTCGACCGCCGTCCCACCCGAGGCCGTTGCGATGTCTTCTTCCGGGCGGTCGGCGCCCGAGGGGAAATCCCCGTTGCAGGGACCGCGCTGCCAAGGGCAGCGACGGGGAACAGCGACGGCGTCAGGGACCAGGGACAGCGTCAGCGAGCGGCGACAGGGGCAGCGACAGCGTCAGCCACCAGCGTCAGGGGCAGGGGCGGCGTCGTTGGGGCCGCGTTCTGGGGGTGGGCGCTCACGCCCGCGGATGCAGCCGCCGCCAGGTCATGGCGCGCACCTGGTCGAAGAGCTCGACCGCAGATCGGGCGCGTCCGGGGTCGACCGCCCCCGCTCCGGCCAGCAGCCGGACGTGGGTGTCGACCTCCTTGGCGGAGGCGTAGGCGATTCGCCAATGCTGGTGCCGATCTCGACCTGACCGACCGTGCCCCTCCGAGAGGTTGGCGGCGACCGAGGCGGCGGATCGCACCACCTGGTCGGAGAGGCTTCTGAGCGGGGCGGGCACTTTCCGCGCGATGGCGAGAGCTTCTCCCGCGGCCTCGAGGGCGGTCGTGAGGGCGATGAGCTGGTTCGAGGTGGCCATGTCCCCCGCCACGGTCAGCCCCACCGCTGCTCGCTGCTCGCTGCCCCTGCCTGCTGCCCCTGCCGCTGCCGTTGCCGCTGGGGTGTGATCACTCCAGCCACCCCCTCGGCGCCACAACCATCTCCGTTGCCGCTGCCTCAACGTGGGGTGAGACCCTCGCCCTGGCCCTCGCAGGGCCCTGTGCAGCAACGGCCTCTCGAAATCGCAACGGCCCCCACCCGATCCCGGTTTCGCAGCGCTGTCCGAGCCCCGTCACCCGGCCCGAGACCGATGCGTCCTCGCGGCAACGGCAACGGCAACGGCAACGGGAACGGGAGGACGCGCCTGAGCGCCGGGGGCGCTCCTGGCGTGCTGTGGGCGAACCGATTACACTCCCCCGGTCAGACCAAGGGGGTGCAACGTGAGCTATGACAATCTCAAGCTGGTCGATCAGGAGGGCGTGCTCTGGGTGACCGTCAACCGTCCGGAGAAGCTGAACGCGCTCGACGCGGCCACCGTGCAGGAGCTGGATCGGGCCATGGGCGAGGCGGCCGCGGACCCTGCCGTGCTGGCAGTGGTCCTGACCGGCGCCGGTGAGCGGGCCTTCGTGGCCGGGGCGGACATCAGCGAGCTCAACGAGCTGGGTCCGGAGGCCGCGAAGGAGTTCGCGCTCCGGGGCCAGGCGGTCTTCACGCGGGTCGAGAGAATGACCAAGCCGGTGGTTGCGGCGGTCAACGGTTTCGCGCTCGGCGGGGGCTGCGAGCTGGCGATGGCATGTCACCTGCGCGTGGCCTCGACCAACGCGGTTTTCGGCCAGCCCGAGGTCAAGCTCGGTCTGATCCCCGGTTATGCCGGGACCCAGAGGCTCCCCCGGCTGGTGGGTCGAGGTCGCGCTCTCGAGCTCCTGCTGTCCGGGCGGAACGTCAAGGCCGACGAGGCCGAACGTATCGGGCTGGTGAACCGGGTGGTCGAGCCGGTGGCGCTCACCCAGGCGGTGAGCGGGATGCTGCAGAGCATCCTCGCCAACGGGCCGGTGGCCGTCGGGCATTGCATCGAGGCGGTAAACTACGGGCTCGACATGGCCTTCGACGACGCCTGCCTGCTCGAGGCCACGTTGTTCGGGTTGTGTGCGGCCAGCGACCAGATGCGGGAGGGTACCGCGGCCTTCCTGGAGAAGCGCAGACCCCGGTTCGCGGCCCCGTAGTATGCTGGGCGGGACGTGCAGTGGAGGATGGAGTGAGCGAGGAGAGAGACTCGACGGACAAGATCAAGGTCGTGGACCGACGGTGGTTTACCGAGGATGGAACGCCGCGCGCCGACCGTCCGGCGCCGGCGCCGAGACCGGAACCGAAACCCCGGGCCGAGGCGGAGACGCAGGCTCGGCCGGCCCCGGAAGAGGGGTTCGCAAGCGGCTCCGCCCCCGGCCAGGAGGACCGGTCGGGTGAGAGCGGGCGGGCCGCGGCGGCGACCACGTCGCAGGTTTTCCTGGAGCTGGTGGCCACCCTGGCGCAGCAGGCCGAGCTGCTGTTGGTCGGCGGCCAGGGACTGCCACGGCAGCCGGAGCAGGCTCGCCGCCTGATCGACTACCTCGGAATCCTCGAGACCAAGACCCGCGGCAACCTGTCTGCGGAGGAGGGGCAGATCCTCAGCAACGTGGTGTTCCAGCTCCGTTCCATGTTCCTGCAGGCTGGTCGATGACGCGAGCGGCCCTCCTCCTGGCCCTGGCGATGGTCGGTGCGCCTCAGATGGCGGCAGCGGCAAGCCTGCCGGAGGCCTGGCAGAGGGTGCAGCAGGAGCTCGCGTCGCCGGAGCTGGACGAGCTTGGCGACAGGTTTGCCACCCTCGAGGAGGCGGCGCGGGAGGTGGACGCGCGCCGCTTGACCCCCTACGCCCTGGCACTCGTCGAGTGGGCGCGTCAGCACCCCGGTGAGCTCGGTCGAGAGGCCCTCATCCAGGCCCGCAAGCTGGACTCCCGCCTGGCTTCGCCCAGCTTCCTGCTGTCCCGGTGGTACTGGCGGGAGGGCTCCTACGTCAGTGCTGCCGGATCGTACCTCGCGGGCTGTTTCCAGCTGATTCGTAACGGGGAGTCCAGGCGGCTGACGGCGTTGGTCGGACTCCTGTGGCTGGTCATGTCCGTTGGGTTGACCGCGATCACGGTGGCGCTCGCCCTCACCGCGGTCCACCTGCGGCAGCTGTCCCATGACGTGTTCGAGGTGGGGTTGGTGCTCTTCAACCGGGCGAACGCGATCGCCTTGACGGTGGTCGTACTGGCACTTCCGGTGTTCGCCGCCCTGGGGCCCGTCTGGCTGCTGGCTTACCTTTTTGCCCTGACCTGGGCCTACCTCGATCGCGCCCAGCTCGTGGTTGCGGTCGGTTGTTGCGTGCTCCTCGCCCTCGCCGGGCCCGCCCTGGAGATCTGGCAGCAGAGGGCCCTCAGATTCCCGCCGGTAACCGACCGGGTCGTCGCCATGCTGGAGCAACGGCAGGTCGAACCGTCGACCCTGCGCGAGTTCGCCGACCTCGAGCTCGACCTGAAGGGCATGGCTCGGTACCAGCTCCTCCTCGGCGAGCTCCTGCGCCTCCACGGCGACGGTGAGGCGGCCGGGCTGGCCTTCCAGAGGGCCGCGGTGGCCGACCCTGACGACCCCCTCCCGCTCCTTTTCCTCGGCAACCAGGCGATGGAGGACGGGGACATCGCGCGGGCGATCCAGCAGTACGCGGCGGTGATCAAGCTCGACCCCGACAACGCGTTCGCGTACGGGAACCTGGCCTTCGCCTACGACCAGACGTACCGTTTCCAGGAGGGGGACGAGGCACGCGACCGGGCTCGTGACCTGGCGGGACAGCGATTCGCGACCCTCGGGGTGGGGGGACGCAATCCGCGCGTCCGCTACCCCCGTCTCGGTCGCGCGGATGTCCACGCGCTTCACGACCTCATCCCGCCCGAGACCCGTCTCGCGGCGGCCCTGGGACACTACCGGCCGGACTTCAAGAGCATGCTGCTGTCGCCGCTTTCGGCGGTGTTCTGGGTGAGTGGCCTGGTCGGGGCCGGAGCGCTCGCGGTGCGCAGGCGGTGGAGGTCAACGGCCGTCTGCTGCGCTCGCTGCGGCAAGGTCTTTTGCTCGAGATGCAAGAGCACGAGCGAGAGCGTCAGCTACTGCAGCCAGTGCACGTCGGTGTTCCTCAAGCGTGATCTCGTGTCGATCGACCAGCAAGCCAACAAGATGGCCGAGATCCGCCGGTGGGAAACACTGGTGGCTGTGGCGCGGCGTGTGGTCGCAGCCCTCGCCCCGGGTACGCTCCAGGTGCTCGAAGGGAGAGCGCTCGTGGGCCTGGGGCTCGGCCTCCTCGCGTGGCTGTCCGTCGTCGGTGCGGCAGTGGTGGTGCCCCGGTTTCTCCCGGCCATCGAGCCGCAGGCCTCGGCCCTGCCGGTGCAGATCGTGATGCTCGCAGGGGTGGCCGCGGTCTGGGCGCGCTCGGTGGTGCCGGTGTGGCGCTGGAGGTGAGATGGCGCTCGAGGGCACTCTCCGTGACTTCAGCTTCGCCGACATCCTCCAGCTCATCTCCCTGCAGCGCAAGACCGGCGTACTGACCCTCAAGCACCAGACCAACGTCGTCACCATCTCGTTCCTGCAGGGTCGGATCGTCGGCGCCAGCTCGCTCAATCAGCACACCGAAGATCGACTGGGTCTGATCCTGCTCAAGCGGGGTGCCCTGAGCCAGGTCGAGCTCGACGCAGCTCTCCGCAGGCAGGAAGAGACGTTGCATCGACTCGGTCGGATCCTGATCGACCACCACGTGGTCAGCCCGGACCAGGTCCGAGTCGCTCTCGAGCAGCAGATACTGCAGATCGTTTTCCGGGTGTTCCGTTGGTCCGACGGCGAGTATCACTTCTCGCAAGAGACCGACATCGACTACGACCGTGACCTGATGGTGCCGATGGCGGCGGACTCCGTGATCATGGAAGGCGCTCGGATGACCGACGAGTGGCCCTTCATCGACCAGCGCATCCCGGACCGCAACGTCGTCTTCACCAAGGTGAACCCGTTGCGCGCCCTCGAGGTGGCCGAGGAGGACGATCACGAGCTGGACGACCTGGGGTTCAGCTTCGCCGACTCCCCCGAGGAGGCGCCGGTCCAGGTCCTGGCGGAGAACCGGGTGACCCGCTCGCAGCTGGCGGTCTACGAGCTCTTCGACGGCTGCCGTTCCATGCACGAGCTGATCCTCGACTCCCCGTTGATCGAGTTCGAGACCTGCAAGGCGGCTGCCGACCTGCTCGACCGCGGCCTGATTCGGCGGGCAACGCCGGAGGAGGTGACCCGCGAGCTCCGGCGTGAGCAGGCCAACGAGACCCCCCCGGCTCGGTCGGTTCCGGCGATCCCATGGCTGGCGATCCCGTTTCTCGTCCTGCTCGGGTTTTCCGCCTCGATCATGCCCCACAACCCCCTCGACCCGACCGTGGCCATCAAGAGCATGGTGTGGGACCGCTACGTTCTGGAGAGCGTGTCGTGGTTCTGGATGAATCAGCTCAGTCGCGCCGCGGAGGCCGAGTACCACCTCACGGGCATCTACGACGAGAAGCTCAGTGACCTCGACCCCGACCTGCCGAGCACCGACCCCTGGGGCCGGCGTTATCGTCTGACCACGCGGGGGCACCGGTTGTTGGTGACTGGCTTCGACCACACCGGCGCTCCCGTCCCCCTCCTCAGCCTCAGTCGAGGTCTCGCCTGGGAGGGCGGTTTGCCGGGTGAAGCCGATCGTGCGGGACCGGGGGTCGTCCTCCTCGACGGCTGAGACTTGACAAAGCATCGCTCAGGTCTTATACTCACCTTGGAGATGAGAGGTTGAGGAGGATCTAAGCATGTCACGAGTCATTGGCATTGACCTGGGCACGACGTTTTCGGTCGTCGCGGTGATGGAAGGGGACAAGCCGGTCGTGATCCCGAACCAGGAGGGGGGGCGGACGACGGCATCCGTCGTCGGCTTCAGCTCCGGTGGCGAACGGATGGTCGGCCAGGTCGCCAAGCGTCAGGCCATCACCAACCCCGAGAACACGGTGTTTTCCGTCAAGCGGTTCATGGGCCGGCGCTTCGACGAGGTGGCCCAGGAGATCCGAACCGTGCCGTACAAGGTCGTGCGGGGGGAAAACGACACCGCGAGAATCGAGATCACCGGCAGGGTCTACTCGCCCCCCGAGATCTCGGCCATGATTCTGCAGAAGCTCAAGGCCGCGGCCGAGGACTACCTCGGCGAGAAGGTCACCAGGGCGGTGATCACGGTGCCCGCATACTTCAACGACTCCCAGCGCCAGGCGACCAAGGACGCGGGTCAGATCGCGGGCCTCGAAGTGATGCGGCTCGTCAACGAGCCGACCGCCGCGGCGCTCGCGTACGGACTCGACCGGAAGAAGGACGAGACCATCGCGGTCTACGACTTCGGCGGCGGGACGTTCGACATCTCGATCCTCGAGGTCGGGGCGGGAGTGGTGGAGGTCAAGTCGACCAATGGCGACACCCACCTCGGCGGGGACGACATCGACCAGGTCATCATCGACTGGCTGGTCAGCGAATTCCGGCGGGACCAGGGGATCGACCTGAGCAAGGACCGGATGGCCCTGCAGCGCCTGAAGGAGGCGGCAGAGAAGGCGAAGATCGAGCTGTCGCAGGTCATCGAGACCGACATCAGCCTGCCGTTCATCACCGCCGACGCCTCCGGGCCCAAACACCTGACCGTGAAGCTGAGCCGGGCCAAGCTGGAGCAGATGATCGAGCCCCTCATCCAGCGCACGCTCGAGCCCACGCGACTGGCCCTTCGCGACGCCGGGCTGGAACCCAAGGACGTGGACGAGGTGGTCCTGGTCGGCGGGTCGACCCGGATCCCGCTGGTGCAGCGGCGGGTGCAGGACTTCTTCGGCAAGGAGCCGCACCGGGGCGTCAACCCGGACGAGGTCGTCGCGGTCGGGGCGGCGGTGCAGGCCGGGGTGCTGTCCGGTGAGGTCAAGGACGTGCTCCTGCTCGACGTCACCCCCCTCTCGCTCGGGGTCGAGACCCTCGGAGGGGTGACCGACGTGGTGATTCCGCGCAACACCACGATCCCCACGCGACGCAGCAAGGTGTACTCCACGGCGGACGACAACCAGCACCAGGTCGACATCCACGTCCTCCAGGGGGAGCGGCCCATGGCCCCCGACAATCGGACCCTGGGGAGGTTCTCGCTCATCGGGATCCCGCCGGCCCCCCGCGGCATCCCGCAGATCGAGGTGACCTTCGACATCGACGCCAACGGCATCCTGCACGTGTCGGCGAAGGATCGTGCCACGAGCAACGAGCAGAAGATCCAGATCACCAGCTCGTCCGGTCTGAACAGGGAGGAGATCGACCGGATGGTCTCCGAGGCCCAGACCCACTCCAGGGAGGACGAGGAGCGAAAAGGGGAGGTGGAGTCCCGGAACAAGCTCGACGGGCTCGTCTACTCCACCGAGAGGCTGGTGAGGGACAACAAGGACAAGCTCCCCGAGTCCGAGGTCGAGCAGGTCAACGCCGCTGTCGCCGACGCCAAGTCCGCCCTCGAGGCCGGTGGCCGGCAGCGGATGGAGCAGGCGTACGACCGCCTGACCCAGGCCAGCCACAAGGTTGCCGAGGCCCTCTACCGGGCCACGGGCGGTCAGGGTCCCGCCGACGGCGGCCCGGGCTCAGCGGACGCCGGCCCCGCTCCGGGCGGTGACGCCGACAGCGGCGTGATCGACGCCGAGTATGTGGACGCCGACAGCGAGGGGGGCTCGAAGTAGGAACCGTCGAGCGCCGGGCTTCCCGGCCTCGACCCGAGGCGATGATACAGTGGTAAGCGGGTGTCAGCCTGGAGGCCGAAATGGCCGCGTCGTGGCCGCTCGTCAAAGATCTTCTGGCCCTCAGGGAGCGGCTGAACCGGCTCCTCGAGGAGGCTCCGATGGTCGGGACCGCCGCGGTCGGCGAGCCTTCGAGCGGACCCTTCTGCCCCGCAGCCGACCTGTACGAGACCGACGCCGAGGTGGTCGTCATCCTGGAGGTCCCGGGGGTTGACGTCAGCTCCGTCGACCTCCGGCTCCAGGGCAGCACCCTCAGGGTCAGCGGCCGCATCCGACCGCCCGAGGCCGCGGAGCCGAGCCGCTACCTGAGGATGGAGAGGGGCCACGGCGCCTTCTACCGCGACTTCCGGCTGCCCCGCGGTCATTCACACGGTAGCCCCCGGGCGGAGCTGGAGCGCGGCGTGCTCACGGTGCGCCTGGACTCGGGCGGTCGCGCCGACGCTCGGCGGGTGATCAAGGTCAAGGAGGACGCGTGAAGGCCCGACCTCGCTACCGGATGATCTCGTGGGTGGCCGAGAGGTACAACGTCCACCCCCAGACGCTGCGACTGTGGGAGCGGGAGGGCCTGCTCTGCCCCACCCGCTCCGAGGGTAACACCCGGCTCTACGACGACGAGGCCTGCCAGCGGTTGGAGGCCATCATCACACTGACCCGGGACCTCGGTGTCAACCTGGCGGGGGTCGAGATCATCCTCAACCTCCGCCAGCAGATCGCCGAGCTCTCCCGGGAAAAGGACCTGCTGGGCCGGATGGTCCGGCAGCTGATGCAGGCCAAGAACGAGGTTCCCCGGTACCACGCCCTGGTCCGGGTCCCGACCAGCTCGCTGCAGGTCGTGAACGAGGAATGAAGCGACGGGGATCCGGCCCGAGCCCTGACACCGAGCTGGCGACGCTCCGCCGGTACCTGAAGGAGATCGCGAGCTATCCCATGCTCACCCACGAGGACGAGCTGGCGCTCGCCCGGAGGATCCGTGCGGGGGAGAGCCCGGGGAGCACGGCGGCCGAGAGGGAGGACGCCGAGAAGGCGCTCAAGAGCCTGGTGGTGTCCAACCTGCGGTTCGTGGTCGCGTTCGCCAAGCGGTACCGCAACCCCAACATGTCGTTCCTCGACCTGATCCACGAGGGCAACCTGGGGTTGATCCAGGCGGCCAAGAAGTACGACCCCTTCAAGGAAGGTCAGGACGTCAAGTTCATCACCTACGCCGTGTGGTGGATCCGCCAGGCAATCCTGCATGCCCTGGCCGACCACGCGGGGTCTTTCCGACTACCCCAGAAGCAGGCCAACACCCTGTATCGCCTGGAGCGGACCCGCTCCGCGATGGGCGACCGCGGCGGCGGGGCCGTGACCGACGACGAGCTCGCCGAGGAGCTCGGGATTTCCAGCGAGGACGTGCGGGTGTTGACCCAGGCCTCGCAGAGCTCGCTGTCCCTCAACGACCCGGTGGACGACGAGGGAGAGTCCGAGCTGGGCGACCTCCTCGAACAGACGGTCCTGCCAGACACCGACGAGGCCATCCTCCGCGAGTCGTTCCTGCGCGGTTTTGCCGAGGCCCTCGACACCCTCCCGGAGCGGGAGCGGCAGGTGCTCGCGCTGCGCTTCGGCCTCGAGGACGACCAGCCGAAGACGCTGCGCGAGATCGGCGACATCATGGGCCTGTCGAGGGAGCGCGTCCGTCAGATCGAGAGCCGCGCCTTGAACCAGCTCCGCCGTAATCACAAGACCAGGACGCTGCTGGGGTATCTGAACTGAGCGGGATCCACCCGCCGGTCGAGGTGGGTGGATCGCCTCAGCAACCACTGCCCCAACCTGGACTTGGACCTGGTCCTGGACTTGGTCCTGGACGTGGACCCGGTCCTCCACAGTGCGACTCGAGGGTGGTCCAGGTCCAGGACGAGGTGGCGCACTCCGCCCCTCGGGACTTGACTCCTCTGTGAAGAACCTCGCCCCCCGGAGCTACCGGCGGGCAGCGAGCTCACCCCGCCCGGCGCCCTCTCCGCACCACTACCCGCGTGCCGGCGAGGAGGTCGTGCAGGGCCCGACGGTCGTGGCGGAGGAGGACCAGCAGGTGGCCCGCGCCGAGGGTGACGGAGCTGACGCAGTAGGCGACGAGCCGCAGGAGGGCGCGGGGGATGCCGATGGGGCAGCGTTCGCGGTGGTCGACGATCGCGACCCCCGCGATCCACCTGCCCGGCGTCGCCCCGGCCAGTCCCCAGCCGAGTGCGAAGTAGGCCCACCAGAGGCCGATCCAGATGCCCGCCACGCCGGCGGCGTGGCTCCTCCAGGCGGGCTGGGACAGCCGGGCGATCAGGGCGTCGGGGTCCAGCGCCCCCGGCTCGAGGTCGAGACCGTGGATCAGCGGCAGGACCAGGAGACCGCTCAGGGAGCAGAACACGAGCATGTCGAGGAGGTTGGCGGCGAGGCGTCGCCACCACCCGGCTGACGGCAGAGGGGCGGGGTCGGGGGGGGCCGGGAGCGGGCCACCGGTCACAGGGGAGTGATGCCCCCGCTCGCCTGGTGGTCCAGCCACAGCCGGGAGAAGACGTTGACGAAGCGGAACCGGGAGCGGTAGACCTGCTCGAGCCGGTCGGTCCGACCGCGGTACAGCATGTCGTCGATGAACCACTGGAACCGGCGGTCGAACTCCCGGGCCCGCTCGAGGCTTTGCGCCGAGCGCTCGAGGAGGTCGAACAGACGGTCGGAGCTGTTGCTCCGGTTGAGCCGTGAGATCTCCTCGACCTCCTCGTCCATTCTCACCCGCAGCGCCGTGCTGAGGAGGAAGAACAGGTTGAGCTCCCACTCCAGCGAGCCGGACGCCACGGCCCCACTGGCCAGCTGCCGATAGGCGTTGACCTCCCAGGGCTCGAGGCGGAGGTGGTGAATCTCCTTGGCGGTGCCGAGCTGCTCGGGCTGGTGGTCCCAGACCACGAGCTCGAGCGCGAACATGATCTTGTGGAGCGACTCGTTGAGGAGGGGGTCCGGTGGCAGCATCTCGCTCAGCGGGAGGACGCCGCCGGCCATCTCGTCCGAGGCGACCGGGATACTTCCGGGGGTCCATTCGTCGACCGGGGCCTCGGCCTCCGGCGCAGATACCGCGGCGGCGGGAGGCGTCGGGCCGGCATCCGGCGCGGGTTGCGATGACGGGTGCGAGGCCCCCCTGCGGGCGGGCTCGAACGCTTCGAGAACGGCATTCATCGCCCGCCGCAGCTCGAGGAGGTCGTCGCGCTTGACGTTGTCCTCCTTGCGGCCGGTGTCGTAGCGCAGACGGTGTCTCCGGAAGGTCTCGATCTGGCGGGTGAGGGTCTCGCTGGCCAGGCCGGGGTTGCGCTCGAGGTAGCGTTCGATCTCGAAGATCCGGTTGGTGTCCTCGAGGATCCGGACCTCCTCCTCCTGGTAGAGCTGCCGGAATCGATTCTTGGCCTCGAGGTTCGTGGCCACGACCTCGACCAGGATCGGGGGGTGGAGGATCGAGCTGCCGAGCTTCCTCTTCAGCGACCGGAACCGGTCGTAGACCTGTGAGGTGAGCACGGCGTTGAAGTCGGCGAGGCCCTGGAGCTCACGGCGGAGGGCCCGCACGGCCTCGACGATCGGTCGCTCCTCGGTCACCGTCACCCTCGGCAGGTCGATGAAGACCGCGAGTCGCTCGAAGTTGGCTTGCAGCTCCTCCGGGTCCCGCACCAGCACCCTGCCGTCCTCGAGGGGGACCTCCGACAGCCGGGTGAAGAGAATGTCGAGCTTGTCCAGGGTGTCCTCGTCGAACTCCCCGATCAGCAGGTAGAACTTGACCAGCGCGAAGAGGATCTTCTCGTCCTGCTTCTTGAGGTGGTCGAAGAACCGGCGAAGAGTCGAGGGGGGGTAGGTCCGCTCCAGGCGGGCCAGCTCGAGGTTGATGCGGGCGAGCTCCCGCTCGATGCTCTCCAGCTCGCGCTCCGCCCCCGGGCTGCCCTCGAACCCGAGCCTGGGCAGCAGGTCCTGCAGTCGCCGGTAGAGCCCCTGGAAGTCATAGGTGAAGGGAATCTGCCCCTGTCCCTGGTACTTGTACACCCCCGCCAGGAACTGGTAGAAGGTCCAGAGCGATCGGAAACGGTCGGACAGGCGTGTGAAACGCTCGCTGAGCTGGTGCGCCTGTGAGGTCGCCATAGCTGGGCCAAGGATACACCCGGTCGCAAGGCGACACAACGAGGGAGGCGGGCATGCTGGGGCGCAAAGTGATCGACCGGGCGACTCTCGGTGCGACGGTGGAGCGAATGGCGCGCGAGCTCGAGCGCGACCTGGACGGGCGTTCCCCGGTGTTCGTCGGGGTCCTCAAGGGCTGTGTCTATTTTTTCACGGATTTGACACGGGCGATCTCGAGACCGCTCGAGGTCGACTTCATCCAGGTGGCGAGCTACGGCAAGAGCACCAGCAGCTCCGGCTCGGTGGTGCTGGTGAAGGACATCACCGCGGACGTCCGGGACCGCGACGTCTACCTGGTCGAGGACATCGTGGACACGGGGACCACCCTGACCGACGTGATCCACCTGATCAAGGCTCGCCACCCGCGCTCGCTGCGCGTGGTCGCGCTGCTGTCCAAGCCCTCGCGGCGCAAGGTGGAGGTCGAGGTGGACTTCCTCGGCTGCGAGATCCCCGACCTGTTCGTCGTCGGCTACGGCCTTGACTACGCCGAGCAGTACCGCAACCTGCCCGAGATTTTCGAGCTGGTGCAGGAGGCGTGATCACTTGACGAGCGGGTTACAATGTCGTCGCGCCGGCGGACGGGGTGGTCAAGCATGCGGAACAGGGTGGAGTTGGCACATGAACGCTGGTGACTACCGCGTCCTCATTCGCGGCGCGGGGGAGCTGGGCTCTGCCACGGCTCATCACCTGTTCGGCCAGGGGTTCCGGCGGATCCTGATGCTCGACCGCAGGTACCCCAAGGCGGTCCGCCGCCGGGTGTGCTTCTCCGAAGCCGTGCTCGACGGCGTCACGCGGGTCCAGGGAGTGAACGCCCGACTGGCGCAGAACCTTGACGAGGTGGAGCTGGTCCACCGTCTCGGCGACATCGCGGTGACCGTGATGCCGATTCAGGACGCGCTCTCGGGCTGGCGGCCGGACATCTTCGTCGAGGCGGCGATGCTGCGGCGCAACTGGGGTCTGACCAGCGACGTCGCGCCGATCGTGATCGCCCTGGGCCCCGGGTATGTCACCGGTCCGGACTGCCACGCCGTGGTGGACACCTTCCGCGGCCCGCGGGTGGGGGCGGTGCTGGAAGAGACCGGGGAGGCACTGGACGACGAGCCGCCGGCCACCATCATGGGATTCGCTCGGGAACGTTCACTGAAGGCCGTTCGCGATGGCATCTTCTTCACGCAGAAACAGATAGGAGACGAGGTCGAACGGGGCGAGCGGATCGGGACCGTGGTCTCGGTCTACGGCGTCGACGACTTCCGCCGGGGTGTCCCGGTTGACGCCTCCTATGCCGTGACGGCTCGGATCGGGGGGATCATCCGAGGTCTCCTGCGGGACGGGGTGCCGGTGCGGGCGGGGGATCGGATCGGCGATGTCGACCCCCGCGGGCGGACCGACGACGTCGAGCACATCTCGGACAAGGCACACCGGGTGGCGGAGGGGGTGCACGAGGCTCTCCTGGGCCTGCTCGACGGGCTGGAGGCCCGGGAGGGCCTGAGCGCCGGGTAGCCCGGGTCATGGCGGTCGACCTGCGCACGACCTGGGATCGGCTTCCCCGCCGCTGGCGCCGGCTGATTCTGCGGGCCTTCCCGCCCGTCATGGTCCTCGGGGGGGGCGGAGCCCGCGGGTTCGCGCACCTGGGCGTGTTGGAGGTCTTCGAGCGCGAGGGGATCGCGCTGCGGGGCATCGCCGGAACCAGCATGGGGGCGGTGATCGGGACGATGGTGGCGGCGTGGGGCTCCGCCGAGGCGACGGTCGCGCGCTGGCGCGAGGCCCTCCGCCGGCGGTTGATCCCAACCGTGCCGCCACTGCGCAGGTTGCCGGAACCGCACGAGCACCCGCTGGCCCAGGTTGCCCGCCGCATTCGCGACCGCATCGTCGTGTCGATGGCGGTCAACCGCGCGACGGTGCTCGACGGCCGGGCCCTGCTGCAGGCGTTCGAGTTCCTGGTCCCGTCGCGCGACCTGACCGAGCTCGAGACACCGGTCCTCGTGGTGGCGACCGACCTCGAGACCGGCGACGAGGTGTGGCTCAGACAGGGGGCCCTCGGCCTGGTCCTGGCGGCGTCGTGCGCGATCCCCGGGCTGCTGCCGGCGGTGAGGGTCAACGACCGGCTCCTCATCGACGGCGGTGTGGTGGCCGAGGTGCCGGTGAGGGCCGGGCGAAGCCTGGGCCGGCTGGTGGTGGCGGTGGATGTGTCCATGGCGCTCCCGTCCCTTCGCCGCGACGGCCTGGTCCTGGACACGATGATGCGGTCCCAGATGATGACCTCGAACCTCCTGCGCGCTCACGAGTTGCGGCGAGCGAACCTCGTGATCCGGCCGGAGGTTGGTCACGCCACGTGGGCGGACTGGCAGCTGTTCGACGAGCTGGTGGATGCCGGTCGCCGGGCAGCTAACGGACTGTTGGGGATCTCCGGCCCGCCCGCCGCCGGGTGAAACCCGAATTCGCCAGCGTGCGTTTCTTCCCTGGACCTGGACCTGGACCTGGACCTGGACCTGGACCTGGACCTGGACCTGGACTTGGACCTGGACCTGGACCTGGACCTGGACCTGGACCTCACTCCCCCGGCGGCTCGCTCGCCGCCCGCGCACGGAGATTCTCGCCGGCCCGCTCCAGCCACGGCCGCCAGGTTGGCGAGCGCGAGAGGAGCTCGGACACCGTCACCGGTTCGATGCCCCGCTGGCCCAGTGCGCTCACGAGCGACGGGAGAATCCGCCATGGGGGGTCACGCCGGTCACTGCCGAGATGCATGAGCACGATGCCGCCCTCGAGGCGGGGGAACCGGAGCAGCCGCTCCAGCATCCGTTCCGAGTGTCGGTACAGGCCGCTGTGCTCGTCCGAGACCCAGTCGAGGGTGTCGAGGCTGGCGCCCTCCAGGGAGCTCCAGCGCACGTGCAGGTACCCCAGCTCGAGTGCCCAGGCGCGAAGGGCGCCGTTCTCCTCACCGTAGGGCGCCCGCCAGAGCGGCGCCATCCGCTGGCCGGTGGCGCGCCAGTAGGCCAGGTCGGCACGGTTCAGCTGCTCCTCGAAGACCTCGCGACTCACCCCGGGCAGGAGGCGGTGGCGACCTTCCGCGGCCCACGTGGTCAGGTGGGGGTGGGAGAAGGTGTGGTTTCCGATCTCGTGGCCGTCGAGGAGCGCGTTGCGGATCATCTGGGGGTGACGCTCGATGAACTCACCGGTGACGAACATGGTCACCCGGAGGCCGAGGGAGCGCAGCAGGTCGAGCAGCTCCGCGGTGCCGTTGTTGGTGGCACCGCCGTCGAAGGTCAGAGCGATCCGGCTGCCCGCGTCCCCCACGAGCTGAAGGACCGGCGGGGCGGGCAGGTCGGGAGGCGAGCGCTCCGCCTGCTTGAACGGGACGCCCGGCTCAACCTGAGGGGTCGGCCGTGGGGTCGCGGTCGGCCTCGGCCGGGAGGTGGGGCTCGGGGCCGGAGTCCAGGCCCCCTCCACCGTGGCCCTCACTGCCGGGCCGGCGAAGAGGATCGCTTCCACTGCGGGCCCGTCAGGTGGGAGGTCCAGGCTGGTTGCGCCCTGCCCCCTGTCGTCGAGGCCGACGACGGCCAACGGCCTTCCCGATTGGACGAGCACCACCGCCGCGCCCGGAGCGCCCTCGACCTCGACCCGTACCCCGTGCGGCCCGCCGACGATCCGTGCCCTCACCGAGGGGATGGGGGAAGGCGCCGGACCCGGGTTGAGCGCCGGGACGGGCGGGAGCGAGAGCTCGACGAGCTCGGCAACCCGAGCGCCCACCGCGGCCAGGAGCAGGGCCGACAGGGCGGCGACCACACCCATGGCCCAGGGCGGCGACACGGTGGCGGTGAGCAGGGCGCGCGCGGCGTGGGTCGCCCGGCGGCGGACGTCGTGCAACCGGCAGGCGAGGCCGCAGTAGACGTGCCCGCAGCGGACCTGGGCGCACCGCTCGCAGAGCCAGCGACCGCAGGCGCGGCACCTCTGGTGCGCCTCGTGCGAGGGGTGGGTCGAGCAGCGAGCGACGCTCAGCATCGTGCGGGTCGCCGGTCGGTCATCGCAGGAGGGAGAATGGGTGGTCGGGTCGTGGCCTGGGCGGGGTAGAATCACGACACCCTGAGCGGACCGCGGTGGCGGGTGCGGGCGACGGCAGCCCGCTCAACGCCGCTCCCCGCAAAGGGCAAGGAGGCCGGGGATGTGGAACCTCCCCAACTCGCTCACGATTGCCCGGATCTTCATGGTGCCGGTGCTGGTCGCGGTGCTGCTGACCGAGTTCCCCGATCGGGAGTTCTGGGGGCTGGGCATCTTCCTCCTCGCCGCTGCCACCGACCTGATGGACGGCATTATAGCCCGCCGCACCAAGAGGATCACGGTGACCGGAGCGCTCCTCGACCCGGTGGCTGACAAGCTCCTCATCTCGGCTGCGTTCATCTCGCTGGTCGAGCTGAACCTGGCCCCGTCGTGGATGGTGACCTGCATCGTCGGCCGCGAGTTTGCCGTCACGGCCCTGCGCATGGTGGCGATCGAGCGCCGGATTCCCATCGCGGCCAACGCCTGGGGCAAGGCCAAGACCGGCGCCCAGGTGGTCGCGGTGGCGCTGCTGATCCTCGGTCATCAGCTCGGTCAGTGGATCGTGCTCGGTGCGCTCGCGCTGTGGATCGCCCTGGCGTTGACCCTGGCGTCGATGGCCATCTACTTCATCAGGAACTGGGGGGTCGTCCTCGGAGCCGACCGTTGAGGGTGGGCCTGGTCCCCCGGAGGCTGCCGCCGGCGCTGGTGCGCTTCGCCTGCCGGAAGCCCGGCGTGGTGGCGGTGGGCGCCGTGCTGGTGTGGGTGGCGGTCGTGGTCACCGCCAGCCGGCTCCAGGTCGAGACCGACATCCTGTCGCTGGTCCCGCGCGGCAACCCGGTGATCGACCAGTTCTCCACGACCGTCGAGCGCTTCGGCTCGGTCGACACGATGCTGGTGGTCGTCCGACTCGACCCGGACCGTGATTTCGAGAGCTCCCTCACCTTCGTCGACGCCCTGGCCCGGTCGATGCGCGAGTGGGATCTGATCGACTGGGTCGAGTACCGCCTCGAGGACCCGACCGCAGCAGCCGTTCCCTTGCTGGACCGGGTGACGCTGTTCCTCGAGGCAGACGAGCTCGAGGAGTTGATCGCCCGTCTCTCCAGGCCCGAGCTCGACGGCGAGGCGGAGCGGCTCCGCTCACAACTGCTCGCACCCCAGGGGCTGGTCACCAAGGAGCTGCTCCGGGTCGACCCCTTCGGTCTCCTGCCCCGGATTCTCGAGCGCGTCCGCTTCGGTGGGGTCGGCGTGCGGATCGACCCGACCACGGGGTGTCTCGTGGACCCGGGGCGGACCATGATGCTGATGCTGGCCAAGCCGACGAGGCCGGCGCCGGACCTGGACTTCGACCGTCTCCTCGCGAGCGGGCTTGGGGAACGGCTCCAGCGCGCCGAGGCCGCGTGGCGCGAAGAAGGCTGGGAGGGGCCCAGGCCCGAGGTGGAGTTCACGGGCGGGCACATGGTCACCCTGGAGGACAGCGATCTGATCCGGGGTGACGTGATCGTCAACCTGGCAACCTCCCTGGCCGGCGTCATGATCCTCTTCGGCCTCGCGTTCCGGCGGGCGGCAGCAATGCTCTACGCGGTCGTCCCGCTGATGACCGGCCTCGGTCTGACCCTGGTCTTCGGGGCCCAGGCCCTGGGTCGGCTCAACACCCTGACGTCCGCCTCGGGGGCGCTCCTGATCGGTCTCGGCATCGACTTCATCATCGTCTCGTACGGCCGTTACGTGGAGGAACGCACGGCGGGCGTCGGCCACCTGGCGGCGCTCGAGACGGTCGGGTCCAAGTCCGGAGTGCCGGTGCTGCTCGGGGCGGTCACCACCGCTGCCACCTTCTACGCCTTCCTTGTCACCGATTTCAGGGGCCTGTGGGAGCTCGGCCTGCTGACGGGAACCGGGATCCTCCTCGTGGCGTTGTCGGTCTTCCTGCTGCTGCCGGTGCTGCTGCGGGCTCGCTCCGGCTCCACCCCCCGGCTGTACCTCCACTCGTTCGGCTCTGACATCCTGTGCCGGGCGTGCCTGCGGCGTCCCGTCCTGGTTGTCGCCGTCGTGGTGCTGGTCACGCTGGGTCTTGGCTGGGCCGCGCGCGGCCTGAGCTTCGACGACGACATCAGCAACATGCGATCGGCGGGAAACCGTGCGAGCCAGGTCCGCGACCAGGTGATGAGCGCGTTCGGCATGCGTTTTTCCCCCATGATGGTGCGGCTGGACGGGGCTACCGAGGTCGAGGCCATCGAGGCCGCCCGCCGGCTCATGCCCGAGCTGGAGGCGCTCGTTGACGACGAGACTCTGGCCAGTGTCGACTCCATCGTGCGGGTCGTTCCCCCGGTCGAGGAGCAGGCCGCGGTGATCGACCGGCTGCGCCGTAGCGAGGCGCAGCTGATCGGTCTGGAGGAGCGCTTCGCCCGCGCCCTTCGTGCGGCCGGCCTCAGTCCCGAGGCATTCCAGGAGGGGGTCGCCCACACCGTCCGAGCGCTTCGGGTGCGGGAACCGATGTCCCTCTCGGACCTGGCCGGTACCCCTCTCGAGCGGATGGTCGGGCGCTACCTCGTGCGCTACGAGGGCGGCTACTCCACCGCGGTCTACTGCTACCCGCCTGCGGAGCGGTGGCGCCGGGCCCCGCCGCCGGCGCTGCTGGACGTGGTCGCACGCCACCCTGCCGCGGCCCTCGCCGGGACGAACGTGGTTTCGGCCGAGCTGCGTCGGATCGTGTGGGGCGACGCGGCGTGGGCGACCGTGCTCGGCCTGGCACTGGTGCTGCTGCTGTTGTGGGCCGATCTGGGCTCCCCCGTGCGGGCCCTGCTGGCGCTGGTGCCGACCGCCCTCGGCGCCCTCTGGATGCTCGGGGCGATGGCGGCCCTCGGTCTGCCCGTGAACTTCCTCAACATCTTCGTCGCGACGATGCTGGTCGGGATCGGTGTCGACTACGGAGTCCACCTGGTGCACCGGTGGCAGGAGGTGGGGTGCGGGCCGGAGGCGCTGGGGGAAACGGCCAAGGCGATCGCCGTCGCCGCCCTCACCACCATGGTCGGTTTCGGGTCCCTGGTCACCTCGCACTTTCCGGGCCTGCGCTCGGTCGGGGCCGCCGCGCTCCTGGGCACGGCCTCCACCGCCCTGCTCAGCATCACGCTCCTGCCCGTGCTCCTGGCCTGGGCCGGCGGTGGTGGCAGGGAGGTCGCAGAGCCCCCCGAACGCTCGGAGGACGAATGCTCCGCGAGCTGAAAGCTCAGGACCTCACCTGGCGCTGCGACGACGGCTGGCTGCCGTGGGAGAGCTCGGACGAGATCGAGCCGGCGACGGGAATCGTCGGTCAGGACCGGGCGGTGGAGGCGATCGCCTTCGGCCTCGGCATGCGGGGGGTGGGTTACAACGTCTTCGTCGCAGGCCTGGCCGGGACGGGGCGCCTGACGACCATCACCCGGTTCCTGTCCCAGCTGGCCTCGGGGCAGGAGGCCCCGGACGACCTGTGCTACGTGGAGAGCTTCCGCGCGCCCGAGGTGCCGCGGCTACTCGTGCTGAAGCCGGGGGCCGGCCGGCGCCTGAAGGAGTCCCTCGACCTGA
>Ga0209164_1002143_pt1 | contig 22131 bp, 26 predicted proteins | sample MTBNYHSulfiMetaG_FD_187458 | JGI IMG/M metagenome (GOLD analysis project Ga0209164, IMG submission 187458) | Enrichment culture microbial communities from rom New York Harbor, USA that are MTBE-degrading - MTBE-NYH (New York Harbor Sulfidogenic)... | ecosystem: Environmental > Aquatic > Marine >... | reverse complement strand
TCCGAAAGACCTCCCCCAATTCCTCGTATTTCACCTTTGCCAGGGGCGGGTACATCATGAGTATCAATCCGATGGCGATGGGTATGTTGGTGGTGCCCACCTGAAACTGGTGCCAGAAGTCCACGACGCCGGGGGACACGTACCCCCACCCCACGCCGATGAACATGGCCAGAAAGATCCATAGCGTGAGGAATCGGTCTAAGAATGAAAGTTGCTTGGTGACAGCTCCTTCGGTTGGCATGATCTATCTCCTTTCTGAGTGAAAGACTTCACGCCCGAGCGCCGGCGGATCGATCTTTCAGGTAGTTTCTGTATTCCATCAGCAGGACATAGGCGTACTGTCTGCGCACCCGTTCGGTGGATGGGATGAAGTTCTTTTTTTCTTCCAGCCTTTGGATAATCTTTTCGGCGGTCTCCTCGGTCGGCTTTCTCCCTTGCGCGTAGAGTTCAGCCAGGATGTCATCCAGACCGATAACACCGACCTGTGAATCATCCGGGAACTTGAGCAGGCGCCGGTTAACTACCGGTTGCGGGGTGGTTCACCCGTCTTTTCACCCCTTCTCTTCGGTCAGAACAACTAACGTTGGATTGCTCGACGAATCTTCAGGGTTTTTCATTATATGATCTTCATGCTGCGACATACCAGCCCTCCATTTTCACCGCCAAGGCGTGGAGAACGCAAAGAGAATTCCTTCGGAAAGGCATATGTGTTCAAGAAGCGCGTCCCCTCGCTGCCTGCAATTGTTCCCGAACGGTCCGAAAGAACAAGTAGAACGCCGGAACGAGGAAGAGACCATCTCGAAAGACATACCATGCCATGGGCGCACTGTCCGTGCCCTGGGCGCTGGTATGGAAACAGCCGCAGTGGATGTCGAGGCCACGGGCCAGGTTGAAGACCATGGCGCCAAAAAATACAATCAGAAGCAGGGTCACCATCCACGCGGTCCCTTCCCGAAACAGGCCGATCACCAAAAAGATACCGAGTATCAACTCCAGCCAGGGAAGCGCCAGGGCAGTCAGGTTGATCAGGACCTCCGGGAGGATCTGGTAATTGTAAATGTCCTTTGCAAAGGCAGCCGGGTGGGCGATCTTGTCCATGCTGGCGTAGATGAAAATCACCCCAAGAATGAGCCGGGCGATCAGACCGAGAGGTCCATCCTGTTGCCATTGTCTTCTGAAAAATCCTGTTTGAACGTCAGCCATTGATGTTGCCTTTCTCAGGAGTATTGCAAGGGGTGGCCCCGATGGTGTGAGGATGTTCCATCCTTCTCTATGCCGGCCGTCTGACGGTCTCCATCTCTCGTTTCCACGGGAAGCCCGGCCTCCTTCCACTGAGTCCAGCCGTTAAGAAGGACCTTCACCTGTTTATAGCCCAAGGCCATCAGCTCCTTGGCCAGGTCTTCGCTCAGCGAACATGCCTCACCGTCGCAGTAGGTCACGATCCAGGCGTCCTCCGGGATCACGCCCCAGACGCGGTCCATGTATGCCTCGAACCCCTGCCAGGGGACGTTTTTGGCGCAACTGATATGTCCACGGGCGTACTCCTCCGGGGGCCGCGCGTCCAGAAAGACCGCCTTTTTGTCCAGGCAAAGACGCTCCGCCTCCTCGAGAGAGACGACCATGCTGTCCCCCGCATCGGTAGTCAAACGGACCTCGGGCGACCAGTCTGCCACCAGGGCCAGTCCGTCGGACCGGCCTTCGTTGACCAGGAGGCCGATGAACATGGCCAAGACAACCATTGCGCCGGACTGCCAGGCGGCCCGCCATATGTTTTTACCCAGTCGTTCTGTTTTCATGATTAACCCTCTTTGCCTAAATCAAGTTCCAAGGTTTTATGGTGGATGGGATACACGTCGCCCGGTCGAGGCTGATAGCTCAGGTCCACGCTGACGCGAATCTTTTCGATCCCCTCCGGCATGGAGGCCTCGAAGGTTTCTGTCTTGGGGGCAAAGGGCTGGATGCTCGTGTCCCGAATAATTCCCAGCTTGTGCGTTGGGCCGTAGACCATGGCGTTACCCAGGGAATCGGTGGATTGGGGCATGTAGACCTTGCGCCTTGCATACAACGTCCGGTTTGTGTCGTCTTTGATGGTCACATCCAGGACCACGCGATTCTTGGACGGTCACCCGTCCGGGATGCGGTGGCCGGCCCTGCTGGTGATTCGGGTCTCCACAAGCACGGTGGGAACCAGTTTGCCGGGGTCGATCTGGGGCCGGTAGAACATGGCCTCGACCTCCATGGGAAGGGCCTCGGCCAGTCGTTTGGACGTGTCCTTCCGATCCTTGAAGTTGGGCGGGCAGGTATGATCCGCCTCTTTCATATGACATTCCTGGCAGGTCTGTGTCCCTCCCACAGGGATGTAGGCATGGAGGTAGCTTCCATACAAGGTTGCGCACTGAACCGGGTACTCGAAATCGAAAACAGGACCGAGTCCATGGCACTGACCGCACATGGCCGATTGGGTCATGACAGGGCTCTTGCCGACCTCCTTAAAACCGTCGTCAGGGTGTTCCGCCACCTCCGTCTTACCATAAAGAACATCCGCTTTCGGAAATCCGTGGACGATCCCCATGTCCCGGTGACAGACCAGACAGTTGATATTGAGCTTCTTCATGGTTGCCTGATCGTTGTCCAGGATTGCCGCAGCGATCTCGGATGCAACTTGGTCGGACGCATGTTCGAGTTGAGGGAAATGGCACTTAAAGCAGGGGAAGTTCTTTCGAGTAGCCTCATTCGGGCTCTTGACCGCAAGGACCCCTTTCTTAAGATACCCGTCCATAAAAATATCCATGATGGACCGGGCATGGTGGGATTTCTCCCACTGGACATATATTTCTTCGTGGCACTCCTTGCACCGAGAGGCATCGTACCTCATGAGCAGTTCTTTTAAGGATTGGGCCTTGTTATCCGAAGCGCCCAAAGGGGCGTTTATAAACAAGACGATGCACAAAAACGCGAGGCAACATATCCCCGCGAACCACTTGCTGCGAAGCATCGCCCTGCAAAAGGACTGTACAAGCTTCATCACCCTGACTCCCTTGAGTTGCCGACCCTTTGGCATCGGTATTTTCTGTCCATGACGCCCTCCGTACGAGGCCTTTCTGGGTCACCATCAGACCTCCAGGGAAAAGCCTGCCATGTAGGTTTTCAATTCTTCCGACTTCTGTCCATTCAATTCAGGGCAGTCCTCTGGCCCCTTTGCCCCCTGGGCCACAAGGGAGGCAAAGACCGTGCACGTGGGCTGCCCGCATCTCTTGCAGTTGGTTTTCGGGAGGAGCTTGAGGGTCTCCAGGATCTTTGGTTTTGGCGCGCCATTGTAGGACGGCCGAACCTGTTCCCGCCGCTCCCAGACCTCATTGATCTCCCGCTGAAGCCACTGCAGGATCTTGTCGGCCTCTGCATCGTCTTTGAGCGCATTGACCGCAATCTGCCGGGGATGGACCGTGATGATCTTGCCCTGGACCCTGAAGGTCACGGCCGGGGGGTCCCTGAAATACTCGAATCCCCCCAGCTCGGCGTTGAGATAGGGAAGGGCTTCACCGATATCCTGGTCCAGATGCGCGATGCAATGAACCGACTCAAACCCCGGATTGCACTTGGGGCGAAAGATCGTTTTTTGATAGCCCGTTAGGAGCATGATCCTCCCATTCAATATAGGTCAACTCACGCCCATTTGCTTGAAGACCCGGTCAATGTCCGCCTCGCTCATGAATCCCTCGTGCCGGTGGACCTCTTTCCCGTCTTTGTCAAAAAAAATCTGGGTGGGGATGGCGCGAATGCCGAACCGCTTGGCCGGCTCCTTGTCTTTCCAGACATCAATAAAAACGACGGCGGCCTTTCCCTGATATTTCTTCTCCACCTTTTCCATGACCGGCACCATCATCTTGCAGGGGACGCATTCATTGGCGCCCAGGTCCACCATGGTGGGGATCCCCTTGACCGGGACATTGCCTACCGGTTGGGAATGGGATATAGGTGGTTCATCTGATGAGCACCCGCATAGCGAGACGCTCAGTGCTGCGATCATGACCAAAAGGCCTGCAACCCTCAGCGCAACGGTCTGGATTCGCTTTGGCATCTACTTCACCCCCATTTTCGTCAGTTGTTTCAAGACCTCTTCTTCCGCATAAAACCCGACGTGCCGAAAGACCTCTTCCCCGCTCTTGTCAAAAAAGGCCTGAACCGGGATCGACCGGATGCCGAACCGGGCCCCCAGGAGTTGGTTTTCCCTCACGTGCACAAACACCACGTTGAGCGTGTCGGGAAATTTCTTTCGGAGCCTGTCGAGTATGGGCTGCATCATATCACATGGGACGCACCCTGCGGCCCCGAATTCCACCAGCGTGGGTTTGCCGGACATGCGTGCCTTGTCCACCGGGTTGTCTCTGGCCGATGCCGCCTGCTGCTTCACCCAGTCCTGGTTGAGGCGGATGGCCGTTCTCTTGCCTAAGTCTTCGATACGGGCATCCAGGACCGCCGCCTTCTTCTGCTCGAGCAGAAAGGGCTCGATGCTCCCCTTGACTTGATCAAAGGGCTGGCCGCCCATCATCTCCTTGTTGGCCTCATAAAAGGCCTTCGCCTCCGCCTCGTTTACCGTAAGCCCGTCCGTGAGACGCCCGACGTAGGCCTTCAACATCTCGTCGCTACGCTGGTCCACGGAAATGCCCATGGATTTGGCATCCTGCTTGATGAGCATCTCCATGGCCTTCTGTTCCAGCAGGAAGAAGAGGTTTTTCTCCAATTCCTTTCGCATCTCAGGCGGGACTTGGGCCAGCATATCTTTGGCGAAATCAGGCTTGATCTCAATCTGGTAGGCCTTAAGAAGCTCGTCCTTTTTCATATCCGTCAATATGGCCAGTTTCAACACCCCTGTTGCCAGGCCCGGATAGGCGCCTTCCACGGTGGCTTTCGCTGGTTCATCGGCCCGCACCGGTTTTTCCATGCTGGCTATGAGAGAAAAAACAGTGATCAAGACCACCGCGCACATCCACAATTCTTTTCGTTTTTTCATTAAATTACCTTTCATTCCTGAGAAGCCTCTACCCGCAGCAAGAACAGCCTTGCGTGGGGAGTTGGCCCTGCTGGGTCTTTGCCGTTCCATTTACTGCGACTTCTCTTACAGCGTCCTTCACCCGTTTGATGTCAGATGGCTTGAGATTGAAATCCTTGTTCTTTTCAATCCCCAGGTCCGTGACGACCAGATAATTCTGAAGCGGGACCTCGGAATGGCGCAAAATGGCGCTGGCACACCCAACGTCGCAACCGTCCACCGCGACCATTTGAGCGACATCCCTTGCCGATTGTACGAATCCTGAGAGATGCCCTCCGATCCCTCCGAGACAAAACATTTTGCCAAACCCCTCCTGGGTCAATTCCACCGCGGCCTGGTTTGCCAGTTGACCCACATTGGAGCCCCCCGAGCAGGCCAGGATCATGACATTTCCATCCGGAGCACAACAGTCTTGCGCCATCACCATCTCCTTTCTCCTAATTCAATGCTATTTCTGAATCCAGGATTTGATCTCATCTTTGGAAGGGACTTTGCCCACGGCTTTGACTTCCCCGTCCACCACCACCGCCGGGGTCATGAACACGCCGTGTTTGGCAATATCCATGACATCTTTGACCTTGGTCACAGTGACGTCAACCCCTGCCTCCTGGATGGCCTCCCTGACATGCTTTTCCGTCTGTTCACATTTGGGGCATCCCGGCCCCAGCACCTTGATTTCCATGATATTTCTCCTTTCGTTTGTCGATTAACTCACACAAAGCCACAGAGACCAAAAAGAAAGATGTTGGATTCACAATGAAGTATCTCCGTGTTCTTTGTGCCTCTGTGTGATCATTTTTTTCGACCGTTAGGCCGCCTTGGTTCTTCCGCCCTGGGCTTCCTTCAACCATTCGATCATCTTCGATTTCAGGGGCACCTTGCCGACCGACTTGACCTGGCCGTTGATGAGCAGGGCCGGGGTCCCCAAGACGCCGTACCGACCGATCTCCTTGATGTCCCGGACGTGCTCGATATCGGCGACGATCCCGGTTTCGCTCATGACCTGCATCAGGTCCTGCTCCAGCCGATCGCACTGGACACAACCCGGCCCCAGGACCTTGATCTGGATCCCTTCCGGTGCCTCTTCCTCAACCGGTTTCCCCAGGTATTTCTTGAATTCCCGCAAAAAGGCCTTGCCATAATCTTCCTGGACCTTGGAAGGCACATAGTTCTTTTTGGACAGGTGATCGAGGAGCTCTGCGGCCACTTCCGGATCCGGTCTGTCCGCATATTCGTCGGCCATCTCCTCCATGACCGCCTTGAGCCCGATGATCCCCACCGGGGATCCCGCAATCCTGATCTGTATCACATCATCCTTTGCCATACACGTCCTCTCTTTCATTCACCGCAAAGTCGCAAAGAACGCAAAGTTCTGATATTTTTTTTGCTTTCCGCTGAGACGCCGGAAAGCAAAAGGAAACACATTTGGTTTATTCTTTGAATTCATTAACAATCCTAACAATTCCGTCCCGCATGGCAGGCACGTTAAAATTCAGTATTAATCCAAGGCTTATTCCCGATAGTCTGAGATAGGTCAGCAATTGGGCCTTATGAATGGGTTCAATCTTTTCGCAAGATTTCAACTCAAGAATGATTGCATCTTCAACCACAATGTCCAACCTGTAACCGCAATCCAGCTTCAATCCCTTATAAATAACCGGCAATTCCTTTTGCCCTTCGAAAGATAAACCTCTGAGGCTTAGTTCATGGCATAAGCATTGTTCATAGGCAGATTCCAGCAATCCCGGTCCAAGAGTCTTGTGAACTTCTATAGCAGCCCCTATAATTCTATTACTGAGCTTGTTGATATCCACTTCTCACCCATTTTGATTCAGAGGTGTCATGTTTTCTTTTCTTCCTTCTCAGAAGAAAAGAAAACCGAAATTCTCTTTGCGATCTTGGCGTCTTCGCGGTCAGACTACCCTGCCATCCACCCATAGGTCATGCCGGCGATGGTGCTCAGCATCACGATAATCACGCAAAAGACGGCGGTTTTCTTGAATCCCATGACCCCGCCGATCACCAGCATGTTGGGAAGCGACAGGGCCGGGCCCGCCAGAAGGAGGCTGAGGGCCGGTCCCTTGCCCATTCCGGATCCGATGAGGCCCTGAAGAATGGGGACCTCTGTCAGTGTGGCGAAATACATGAGGGCCCCGGATACCGAGGCGAACAGATTCGCCCACAGCGAATTGCCTCCCACCAGGGACGCCACATAGTGCTCCGGGATCAATGCCGGATGACCGGGTCTCCCCAGCATAAAGCCCGCCACCAGGACACCGGCGCCCAGAAGGGGAAAGATCTGCTTCATAAATCCCCAGGTGGACAGGACCCAGGTGGTTCTCTCTTCTCCGACAAACCAGCTCTTCAGCATAACACCAAGGATAATGAGAAGCCCCGCCGTGATATACCATTTGGCGGCGAAGATCATGGGCCAGATCCCGGTGGACCCTTGGGCCGGTCTGGCAAAGGCGGCGAAGATCAGAATCAGGACCAGGGTCAACATGAACAGGGCATCCTGGGTCAGGGTGCGGCCTTTCCCTTCCTCATCCGGGAGGTAAATCTGACCGGCGGTCCGGGCCGCATCGTCCTTTCTGAAGATGAAGGCCATGAGAAGGCCCGTGATGACGGCAAACAAAACCGCTCCGATGGCCCGGGCGAGACCCAGCTGCCACCCTAAAATCCTGGCTGTCAGCACGATGGCCAGCACGTTAATGGCAGGTCCGGAATAGAGAAAGGCGGTTGCCGGTCCGATACCGGCCCCCCGCGTATAGATCCCCGCAAACAGGGGGAGCACCGTGCATGAGCAGACCGCCAGGACCGTCCCCGAAACCGACGCCACCGAATAGGAAAGAATCTTTCGGGCCGTAGCCCCGAAGTATTTAAGAACCGATGCCTGGGACACAAAAACAGCGATGGCCCCCGCAATAAAAAAGGCGGGTATCAGGCAGGTCACGACATGCTCCCGGGCATATTCCTGGAGCATCATGAAGGCCTCGAGCCCGGATCGGCGAATTGTCTCACTGGACCAGGGCACATAGTAGGCGGCCGCGAAGATCAGCACGATAAGCAACAGTTTGGTACGTTCTTTCATTGTCAGGGTCTCCCGAAATAAAATTTCTATATGCAGATTTAACGATATTATCGGCCCCAAAAAAAGCGGCTATCGACAACAGATTTGATCTCTGTGGATATGGGCCAACCTCCCTTTGAGTATTTCCACTTCGGGGTCATCTTCAAGCCAGTGCCTGAGGTTTCCCATGAGACTGGATACGTAAGGCGATTTCATGCCGTCTGTAAGGTGGTAGTTAACCCAAAGTCCATCTTTCTCAAAAGCTACGAGACCCACTTCCTCAAGTAGTTTCAAATGTTTGGATACACTTGACTGTGAGATCTGAAGCGCATCCTGAAGTTCGCACACACACATTTCTTTATGTTGAAGCATCTTAACGACCTTGACCCGGTTGGGATCCGACAGGGCCTTCATCAACTTAATGAACGCTTTCATACCGAAGATCATCCTCCAAATTCAGTTTTGAGAATATAGTCTTCTGCTATCCCGTTGTCAATAACTCATTTGGAACTATATTTGAGAGAAGGAATATGTCTGATCTATTCGGGAGGAGCATCAACAGACGTCAGCCTGTTGATTTCCCGTGTGTTGATATGGGCATCGCCACGTCAGCGCACCCGGCCCCTGTCCCGGATAAGGAAGAGTTGCCGACAGTGGCCCGGTATGCGGACCGTCTTTACCGTTCACATGAGGGGAAGAGCGAGGCAATCATTTTCGATTATGCAGATCTGAATGTCCCCATGCTGGCCAAGATGTATGAGGGTCGGCGAGCGGGATACGGGGACATCGGGTATGAACTGGATGAGTAATGCCGGCCACGTACCTCCTCAAGGCACCAGCCAAGGGTGCCCGAGGGGTACGGCGACATATCAGGCTTTATTTAAAAGCGTTCCAGAACCTCCACTTAAATGATTTTTCAGCGTCGGAGGGGCTCTTCCTATATTTGTTGATTGTGAATTCGCCGGTAACGGCATTGACAAAGGGATATCCTGCCGCGGCCCAGCCGACTACGCCGCCGTCAAACAGGTAGACGTTCTTATAGCCGATCTTGGTCAGGAAGCCGGCGATATACTTCGCCCGATGCTTGGTGCGGCACCAGATATATATCTCCGCATTCGGGTCGGTGATCTTCTTGGGGATCGTATACCAGTGTCCGGCCTGAACGTGGTTCGTTCCCTCGATATGAAAGGCCTCAAATTCCGTATCGGTCCTCACATCGATCAGCCACGCGTTGCTTTTCCCGGCCAGGACGTCCTGCCAGACCTTATGGAACTGCTCGGCATTGACGATGCGATCCTTGGGAACCAGGCTTCCCATCTCGTTGTTAAACGCCTTTTCACTGGTCTGTAAAGGGTTATCCGCTGCAACGGCAAAACACACAGAACCTAAGACAAAAATCAAGGCAACAGTCAACACGGTAAGTCTTTTCATTTAATACCCTCCTTATGGAATTTGTAAAATTAACTCTTAGAAACCCTTCGAATACGCGCCCACCCCCTTCCCGGGTCTAAGTAAAAAAGCCGGTCACACTATATCTTCTGTTCGGGTTTTCGTCAAGGGCCTTCTACGGAAACCGCTACTGAAAAGACAAATCCCCCAATTCATACTGGACAATGGCCACCAGGGTTATGGCCGCGGTCTCTGCCCTCAATATCCTGTTGCCAAGGGAGACCGGGACAAAACCTGCATCTTCGGCCATCTCAACCTCTTTCTCCGAAAAACCGCCTTCAGGACCGATGATGCCTATGAATTTCTCGGTCTGATGGGCGCCCCTCAGCAGGGCCTTCAGATCCCTTTTCCCTTCGCCTTCCCACAAAATGGCCTTCAGACCCTTTTCCGTCTTCCATCTTGCGGTCAGCGCCTCAAGAGAGGACGGGGCGGCTATTCGTGCTGGGGCCGCTCTGCCTGACTGTTTTGCAGCGTTTCTCCCGATCTCGCTCCAGTGCCTTAATCGGTTGGCAAATCTTCCCACTTCCAGACGGACAACGGTTCGTTGAGAAAAGAATGGAAAGACGGCATCAACACCCAGCTCGGACGTCTTTTGAATGAGATAATCCATGGGGCCTGCTTTCAGGAGCGCCTGACAGAGGCTGATTTCCACGGGCGATGGAAGGGGGGAGGGGAGGGGGTCTTCCAGGATGACCGTCACCTCTTTTCGTGTCGCGGACCGGATGACGGCCTGAAAGCGGGCGCCGTGACCGTCCGTGAGCGCCAATCGATCCCCCGGCCCCATCCGCAGCACCTTCAGGATATGGTGGGCCTCGGATCCCGTGATGATGCAGGGTCGGTCCGGTTCAATGGATCCTTCTACAAAAAAGCGTCTCATCATGGCGTCGTCAACTGAGGTTCAGGGTTAGGGGTTGACCTTTCCCATTCGATGTTGGACGTTCAATAGGTTCAGGGTTAACGGTACCGGATGCCTCGTCACGCGCGTTTGGCTGCGACCACGCAGGCCCACTCGTCCTGGTGAAGGGTTTCGTGCGGCAGCAGGCCGTTTTCCGAGAGCGACACGACGACTTCCCGGACCTGATCCCTTAGAATACCTGAGAGGATCAACCGTCCCCCGGGATCCAAGAGACCCGGAAGAAAAGGCATCAGCCTCAGGATCTCTCCCAGGATCAGGTTGGCGCAGACCAGAGCGTATTTCTCCCTCACCTGTTCAACCGGATCTTGAGACAGACGAATTCCCGCTTCTGCGCGGTTCAGACGGATATTCTGTCCGGCCCAGCGGATGGCCTCCGGGTCAGTATCCAGGGCCAGGACCTTTTCCGCGCCAAGCTGCAAGCCGTATATGGCGAGGATGCCGCTCCCGGTGCCCACGTCGAGCAGGCTCCAGGGGCTCTTGAGGAGGGCCCGCTCCATGGCCTCGAGACACATCCGGGTGGTGGGATGCTGACCGGTTCCGAAGGCAGGGCCGGGGTCCATGCGGATGATGTGCGCGACATCGGTCTCCGGGACAGGCTCCCAGGCTGGGAGGATGAGGAGCCCGGGCGTCACCCGGACCGGACGGAAAAACCGGCGCCAGCTACGGCCCCAGTCCTGGTCTTCCACCTGACTGAACCGGATGACCGGGGAGGAAACGTCGGGAAATAAATCTTTCAGGGCGTGGAGGTAGAGGTCTACTCGGGCCCTGATCCCCTCCAGGTCCTGTTGGAACGGAAGGTAGGCCTTTAACGTGAGGTCCTGGAAGTCTTCTGACACAACACCGGTGCAGCCCAGATCGAACAGAAAGGAACTCAAGGGGTCATGCAGGACAGGGTCTGCCTGAAGGGAGATCTCCAGCCACGATGGCGGTTGCATACGGTTCGAAGGGGGCACGGCATCTTCCCGGCGATTAAGGCCCCCGCCGCATGGGCGGGGGTATGAACAGGATCAGGCCTTTTGAAACACGTAGTTCAACTGGCCGTTGGGGAGCTGGTTGACCCGTGTGGTCATCTCCATGCCCACCTGGATTTGGTCCTCCGGCACGTCTCTGGCGATACGGCCGAATACCTTGTAATTCCCGTAGTCCAACAGGGCGATGGCGTAGGGAAGGTCGTCGCCGAACCCGATCGGTGCGAATTCCAGCTTGCTGTAGCTCACCAGTTTTCCCTTGCCCGATACCTCGAACCACTCCATGTCGCTGGAGAGGCAGGCATAACAGTCGGCCCTGGGTGGGAAAAAGACCCGGCCGCACACCTTGCACCGGTTCCCCATGACCTTGCCCTGATCCAAATAATCGATAAAGTCATTGACCTTGGTGATGGAGGTAAAGCTTACCGTTCCGAATTTTTTGAAGCGATCGTCTATCTCCTTTTTTGGTTTGCCCATTTTTTACCTCCCCAAAATGCTGACGTTTCCGTAAAGGCCCACGCCGCCGATGTTATGGACCAGGCCGATCTCCGGATCCTTTACCTGCATATCGCCCGCCTCGCCCCGGAGTTGAAGGACAATGGTTCGAATTTGGGACCCGCCCGTGGCGCCGATGGGATGGCCTTTTGAAAGGAGCCCGCCATCCACGTTCACCGGGATGCTTCCCTCTTTGTAGGTCTCCTTGGACTTGATGAGTTCTCTGCCTTCTCCGGGTTTGGCAAAGCCCAAGTTTTCATAGGCCATCATCTCGGCGATGGTGAAACAGTCATGGACCTCGGCCACATCGATATCCTTGGCCGTGATGCCGGCCATCCTGTACGCCTGCTCCCCGGCCTGTTGCGCAACGGTCAATCCGGTGAAGAGATCTCTCCCCGCCAGGTTCACGGCCGTGGATGCAGCCCCCAGACCCAGGATCCATACCGGCTTTTTGGAAAATGCCCTGGCCTTTTCCTCATTGGCAACGATTACGCAGGAGCTGCCGTCCGCATTGGCGCAGCAGTCCCCAACCCTGAGCGGGCTGGCCACCGGATTGGACATGGGGTTCTCAGGGTCTGAAAACATCTCAAAGGTGACGGGCTTGCGATAGACGGCCTTTTCATTGATCTGGCCGTAAGTCGCCGCCTTTACCCGAATCCGTGCCAGGTCCTCGGGGGTGGTCCCATAGCGTTCCATGTGGGCCCTGGCATACATGGCATAGTATGCGGGCATCATGGTCCCAAAGGGGCTCTCCCACTGGATATCTGCGCCCCTCCCCATCCGCTCCTGCGATTCCGCGGATGATATCTCCGACATCTTCTGAAATCCGATAACGGCCACCACGTCATGGAGCCCGGACTTGACCAGTGAATAGGCAAACCGCAGCCCCATGCTGCTCGATGAGCAGAGGCTCTCCAGGTAACAGGTCGGCTGGGGGATGAGCCCCAAGTACTCGGCAAAAACACCGGCCGGCGATCGCTGCTTGTCATATTCCGGGGCCGAGCAGACGATGGATGCGTCGATATCTTTTGCGGATATCTGTGCATCCTTCATGGCGTCCCTGAACCCTTCAAAGGCCAGTTCCCGAACAGAGCCGGGATATCCCCGTACAAAGGCGGACTGGCCAACGCCGATAATTCCTACTTTTGCCATAATAACCTCCAAATGAAAGTGAGCTAACGTGAGCTAAAGTGACTAAAGTTAATGAATCCTGTTTGTTGTGCGTACCTTTTCGATGGTTGGGCCAAAACGACCTGTCTTTGTTTAAGGGCAGATCGCCGAAGACGTACCACAACGTCAGGCACTTCAAATATTAGGCACCTCAGGCAATTAAACTCTGTAATATAGAAAAAACGGTGCCGGGGGTCAAGCGCAAAAACCGGACATCATTGACGGGACGATTTCAGGAAGAGGGCAAGGATGGATCCTGTGAGGAGGAGCCCGCCGGTCAGGGCGATCCCCAGGTCGAAGAAACCGGCGTCAGCCGTCATCCCGATCCCGATAGGGATGGCTCCGCCCCCGAAAACAAAGGCGGTGGGGAGGGTGAGCGAGACGGCGATATTCCTTGCATCGGGGGGGCCGATGGCTGAGAGGGCTGCAAATCCGGGCGGGAAGAAACATCCGGCAATTACGGGCTGGAGAAAAACGAGGAGAACGATCCATGCATCCGATACGGTTCCAAGGAGAATGGTCAGCAGGCCTGTGATCAGAAATACGCCGCTGATGGTCCTCTTCGGCCCGATGCGATCACTCAGCCAGCCGGCCACGAACGCCATGAATACACTCGGAATCCGTGAAAGGGCAACCAGCGTGTTGGCCCAGTTGCGGTTAAGCCCCTGATCGGACACCAGATAGAGGGGGAGCATGGTGTATATCCCGAAGGTGCCGCAGATGCCAAGACAGAAAAGGACTGCCATGATCCAGAAGGACGTCTCTTTAAAAAGGCTCTTTAACGACCCGAACCCCGGTGCCTGTCCGGGAAATTCGCCTCCCCTTCCGAAAAAACAAAAGGCTGCGCCGGCAACGATGGAACCCACGCCCAGAAAGACGATAACGGACCGCCATGGAAACCAGAACATGAAGGCTTCTGCCAGGAGTGGGGCTGCAACGAATCCAAGATTGGGGGCCAGTTCGTGGACCGCAATCGCCTTTCCCCAGTGCCTGGGATTGACCATGGCGGTCAGGGTCGCGATGCCTGAAGGGAGGTAGATCCCTGCCGACATTCCGAGGAGAAACAACGCCAACCGGACGCTCCAGAGACTGTTGCACAGGGAGATGGCCAGGAGGGCCACGCCGACCGAGAGGGCGGAGAGGACAATGGTTCTCCGGTGATTCAGACGGGAAGAAACAAAGCCCGAGCCGAGAAGAGAGATGAAATAGCCTATGGAAGTCAGCAGAAAAAATGAAGCGGCCTCGGCATGGGCAACGCCCAGATCGATTTCAATACTGGACAACAGGGGTGCAAAGACGATTCGCCCGACGAAGTTGAGAAAGAAAATGGTCGTTAAAAAGAGGATGGGGCCCAGTTGCTTGGCAAAGGGAACATTCCTGTCGACATCGGGGGCCGGCCTGTCGAGGTGATTGCGAGTTGGATCCATGATCTGATCAGTGTGCCGTTGTTTTTATATGTTTTAACCGTTCACAGGTTCGGAGGTCCAGGGTTCAAGTCTGACATTTTTTCAGCGAAATGCCCATGCAACTCACGAGCCGCTTGAAACACTCTGATTTTTTTGATATTGAATACCCATGCGTTGAACGCCTTTCGCCTTGCACCTATTAACCAAAAAGTGAGATTTTTGCAATCATGAATGTATATGTTAAGGCCCTTCGGGTCCCCTTTCTTGCAGGTTCCATTATCCCGGTCATCGTGGGCGCCGCATTGGCCCTGACAACAAACAGCTTCTCCATCCGGTTCTTTCTCATCTGCGCCGCAGGAATGGCCGCGCTCCACCTGGGCGCCAATCTCATCAATGATTATTTCGACGACAGGGGAAGCGATCCGGTGAATGTGCGCATCACCCCTTTCAGCGGTGGCAGTCGGGCGATCCAGGAAGGGAATATCTCCCCCGCTGTTGTCCTCGCCATGGCCCTGTTCTGTTTTGCCGTCGGTCTCGGCGTGGGCATCTGGCTGGCCTGGTCGGGCCGGCCGATGGTCGTTCTTATCGGGGTTCTGGGTCTCGGGGCCGCATGGGCCTATTCGGCCCCGCCTTTCCAACTTATGTCAAGGGGATGGGGGGAGGTGGCAATCTTTTTTGCCTTTGGGCCGCTGGTCACCCTCGGGACCTATTATGTCATGTCCGGTTCGCTCAGTTGGCCGGCCTTTGCCATCGGTGCGCCTCAGGGTTTCTTCATCGCAGCCGTTATCTGGATCAATCAGTTCCCCGACTACGAGGCGGATCGTAAAACAGATAAAAAGAACCTGGTCGTGAGATTAGGCCCGGCCCTCTCCAGGTATCTTTATTGCGCCATCATGCTGATGGGCTTCATCAGTGTCCTCTTTCTGGTTAAGGGGGTGGGTTTTTCCCGGCTGATCCTGCTCTCTTTTTTTTCGTTCCCCCTGGCATTCAAGGCCATGCGGATTCTGTGGCGTGAATACCTATCGCATACAGGGATCGTACCTGCTCAGGCACTGACGATTCAGACCCTGATCGCCCACGGACTCCTTCTTACCGTCGGCATCATTTTGGGTCACTACATTCAGTAAATATGATGAATTTTCGAAACCGTTCTCAATTGTTGAATCGGTGCGGTTGGGTGTCAGCTTTCGCGTTTCAGTCGTCAGGACCGACACCGATGCACGACCGTTTTGCCATTCATTCCAAGTCACGCCAAACCGCGATATAGGATGGGCGATTGTTGATTTGTGATCGGCGATTGAATATCGATCCAAGACCAAGAGGTTGTATACCGGGAACCCCAGAATGCTTTTCTTAAATGCCATGGAATTCCCGGGGCGCTATTATCGCGCAGGCAGTGAAGAATATGCCACCTAAGCAGATCAGCCAACGGCCTGAAAAAAGAATCTCCGAGGTCTCCTCTTTTACGGTGATGATCTCGCGGGGCCTGGGAAAGGTCCGGAGTTTCAGCTTCTCCTCTCGTTTTCTGCTGTGGACTTCCATTATTTTTACTCTTTACATTGGTGGTTCGGCTATGGGCATTTACCTCTATTTGGGCGAACTTAGGAAGGAAACGGTTTGCTCCGATCGGGTGAAGCGGCTGGCGTATGAAACCCAAGATACCCGGCGGGCCTTGTATCAGGTCAGACAACGACTGAAGCTTCTGGAAGATGCCACCCACAACCTGCAGGGAAATGAGCAAATAGAGATTGGAACCCCAAAATCCGAGGTCTCACATCCGGGCCGCGAGGAATCCGTATCCGAGGGAGAGGCCCGGAACAGTCCCGTGGAGGAGTCATCTTTTGAGCCTCTTGTCGCGATCCAGGGACTGACGACCAAAAGGAGCGGCGAGAGATTATCCGTGAATTTCAGGCTGGACAGGATAAAGCCCGACGGAAGCCAGCTCTCCGGGCATCTCTTTATCATTGCCGCCAACACCGCATGTGACCCGCCACGCTTCTGGACCCGCCCCAGGACGGATCTTGAGAACGGCGTCCCTGTCGATTATAGGCGCGGACAGGCCTTCAAGGTGAGAAATTACAGGGTCATTCGGGAAACCCTTATTATTGATTCGGCGGTCGTATCCCCCTTGCTATTAAGCATCCTTGCCTACGACGTCACCGGGGAACTCATCCTGGACCAGGCGTTTGCAATTGAAGAGGTGCAGTGATGGGGTTGGAGCAGTCGTGAAGACGAAAGGCGTAAGGGTCAGAGGCCCGAGGTCAAAAAAGGCACACTCAAACAACGAATAACCAGCGGCTGTTTATTAGCCATCGGCTTGTCAGTTTGTCATCCACAATCCGGCACCCACCGGCGCTGTGTCGGGCCTTTCACCGGGAGACATCATGGCTCTTCAATGTATTCAAGGGCAAGGATATCCTCCCACGGGTCCGCCTTTGTGACCCTTACGGAGATCTCCTGACCCTGGCGTAGAATAACCCCATTCTTTCGTTTCAGATCCACAATCATCAGGAAGTCCGTCAACGCCACCCGGTATTTGGTTTTCAGCTCATCAAGGACCAGTGCCTTCAGTTTTCTGCCGCGGTTCACGCTCAGGTATTTCAGGACCCAGTAGCGGATGCGGTTTCGTTTGATCAACCCAAGCTTCTTTATGATCGGCTCGGCAGAGATCCGAATCTCTTCCAGCTTTTTTCCGTCGTAAATCGCCCTGTCTTTTAAAAGGTAGTGATGGATTTGCCTCTGGTTGACAAGGTCCAGGTATCTTCTTATGGGAGAGGTGGCATGAATATACGCGTCCACCCCTAATCCACTGTGAGGACCCGGTTCGGTTCGGATATTGAGAGGACTCAATTTTCGGCGTTGCTGGAACACATAATAGAGATAGCCCTTTTCATCCAGCGGCAATTTTTCGCTGGGACCCGACTGGCTCCTGAAGAGGATTGGAATCCCGCTTTCCATGCAGAGTCTGGCTGCAAGCCAATTATAAAGGATCATGAATTCCGCAATGATGATCCGGGAGGGTGTTTCCTGTTCCACCAGCTCCAGCGAAAGGGCGCCATTTCCGTTGAACCTCACTTCCAGTTCAGGCAGAGAGAGGTTCAAGGCCCCCTGGTCCATCCTGTTCTGGCGCAGGCGCTGGGTGAGCCGACGCATCTCTTTGAGCGGAACGTCTTGTTCGATTGCCTTATTGACATCCTCATACATGAGGCGTTCCCTGACCCGGATGACCGTGGCTGCGAACCGGTGACCCAACAATTCCCCGGATTTGTCGAAGCGGGCCAGGAGGGAAATGGCGTTTCGGTCGCATCCCTGCCGCAGGCTGAGGATATCGCCGGACAGGTCTTCAGGAAACATCGGTATCTGCCGCCTGGGAAGGTATTGAGACGATGCCCTTTCGGCAGCGGCCATGTCCAGGATGCTGCCTGCTGGAATGGCGGATGCCACGTCGGCGATATGAACACCCAGGTGGAGTTCGTCGCCGATCCTCTCCAGGCTGACGGCATCGTCGAAATCCTGGGTCAAGGGGCCATCGATGGTCAGCACAGGGAGGTTCCTGAGGTCTTCGCGTCCTGCCAGGTCGAATTCATGGGCCGTAAGGGAGGCGGATGCCGCCAACTGGTCCCGGGTAAACGCCACCTCGAGGTCGGATCGGAGCAGATCGAGATTCTCGTCTTCTTCCCATTCGCCCAGATTGATAAGCAATGACCGCGCCTGCTGGATGTCTGATATGCCGACGTTGGAAAGCAACTCCCTGCCAACCTTGAATTCAGGCGCTTCTTTTCCATGGAGCGCCAACTGTATGAGCAACCGGACAATTTCGGATCTGAAGGGAGGGTCGTCCACACGCCTCCCCTGTTGAATCTCCTTCAACCATTGGCTCCACTGCCTAAGCCTTTCGGCCTTTGCCGTCTCTTCAGCCTCCTGCCTGACCATCTCTTCCACTTTTTCTTGCGAGTTGGGGAGAAACTGCCCGTTTTTCATCTTGAAATAGAGATGGTTTTCAAACAGGGCCCGTATCACGGCCGAGGAATGGTTCCCCGTGACGGTTTCGCCGAAGACCAACTGGGCAAGGTAGGTGTGACCAAAGGTCTCCTTCTCATCCCTGATCAGTTCCCAGAGACCCCCCACATCGATCTGTTCCTTCAGGCGGATCCTCGTTTCCTCTATCTGTTTCAGTCGTTCCAGCAGGTCGTCTCTTGGCAGCGAGATATCCAGCGTCGGATCGGAAATGAGTATGGTCCTCTTGGGCGACAGGTTGACCTCGCGGTTGAGGGGCGTCAGCAGGTGCAGACGACCCCCCTTGTCCTGGAGGCAGATGGCGCAGACAAACCTCCCTTCATCAATATATTCAACTATTTTTCCCTGAGTCATGTAGAAACCGATGATGATGGACAATTAACGAATGTGAATTGAAGACTGAAAATCGCGAACCGCGAACCCACAACCGGAGATCGCCAACCTGAGGTGGAAATACCCTATTCATTTCCGGCATTCGGGTTTACTAACAGGTGGCATGCATTCTGTCAACAGGGCACTGACAGATGATCGGCCCATCCGTCGTTTTTTGGCGTCAAGATGATTGCGCCTCTGGCACGCGTGTCCCCGGCGCCGATGATCGGCAGGTGTGAGGTCCTGGATGGTTTCGCTTGAATAGGGAAGGAGACGCAATTATTGCTTGAATATAAGGGCATTCCGTCGTATGTTCTTTTTCAATATTCTTAGGGGGGGTATTTGGTGGGGCTTGTGCGTCAGACGCGCGCGATTCGAGGCATTTTTAATTTGTTGGGGGAGCTTGCCATGATGACGCCGGACATGGAACAGAATATGATACTGGAGACTGTCCGAAAAATTGTGCAGGAGACCGTACGGCCCAGGGCCGCTGAAATTGACGAGAACGCGGAATTCCCATGGGACACGGTCAGGATATTTGCTGAAAACGGGATTTTGGCGCCCCTCCTTCCCGAGAAATACGGGGGCATCGGGCTTCCATATCTGACATTTTCAATGGTCCTCGAAGAAATCGCCAAGGCCTGTGCGTCGTCGGCCCTCATCCTGATTGCCCAGGCCGACGGCATGCTCCCGATTCTCTGCAAAGGGAGCGAATCCCTAAAGGACAGGTATCTTCCCGGTGTGGCAAAAGGAGGTCTTGCCGCGTTTGCCGCCACTGAGCCGGGGGCCGGATCGGATATCCTCTCCATGAGTACCCGTGCGGTTCGAAAAGGGGATGCGTATGTGATCAATGGTCAGAAGTGTTTCATCACGAACGGAAGCATTGCTGACGTATTGACGGTCTACGCGTTCACAGACCGTGAAAAAAGGTCAAGGGGGATTACCGCCTTTGTGGTGGAGAAGGGGACGCCGGGCCTCTGCTACGGAAAGAATGAAAACAAGATGGGCATGCGCGGCTGCGTGAATTCCCAGCTGTTTTTCGAGGACATGGAGATCCCGGCAGAGAACGTCATCGGCGATGAAGGAAAGGGAATCGGCAGTATGATGGCGGCCCTGGATACCAGCAGGCTCTTTTCCGCGTCGCAGGCCGTGGGGGTGGCACAGGGAGCTATGGACGAGGCCGTCGCCTATGCCAGGCAGAGGAACCAGTTCGGGAGGCCCATCGCTGAAATGCAGGCTATTCAATTCATGATTGCAGACATGGCTGCGGGAACGGATGCGGCACGGCTCCTGACCTACCAGGCGGCCCGTCGCCTGGACGGGAAGGAGGGGAAGCTTGGCCCTCAAGCCTGCGCCATGGCCAAATTTTTCGCTTCAGACAATGCCATGAAGGTCACCACCGATGCCGTGCAGGTCATGGGGGGTTACGGGTATATGAAGGACTATCCGGTGGAACGAATGATGCGCGATGCCAAGCTTATTCAGATCTACACGGGCACGAATCAGATCATGCGGCTTGTCACGGCGAGAGAAATATTCCGGAATTAGCCCGGTCGCCGGGGGCGAGTGGACTGGGTACGCGGAAACGTGATCGGAAAAGGGAAGAGATCATGATGAAGATGCACCTGAGTGGGATGGGACTCAGGCAGGGTTGATGACCGACAGCACGATTAACGGAGATACCTCTCTTATGCTGAATTTTCAAAGGGTGGCCATAGAGCATTTCGTGAAAGAACTCGAGAGAAGCTACTCCGAGACCTATGGTTCCATCGAACCTCGTTTCGGAAATGTGATTGCATGGTCAGGCAGACTCGCGCTCGAAAGCATCGCCAACTCTGACGCCCTCTATCACAATGTCTCTCATACGATAATGGTGACCCTGGCCGGCCAGGCGATCCTTGAAGGCAAACAGTTGTGCGAAGGAGGCGTCACGCCGACGGACTGGCTCCACACAATGATGGCCTTTTTGTACCACGACATCGGTTACGTGAAAGGGGTATGCAGAAACGACACCAGCAAGCGGTTCGCCACCGGGATTGGGGAAGAGATGATGGAAATCCCTCCCGGCTCGACGGATGTAGTCCTGACCCCCTACCACGTGGACCGGAGCAAGCTTTTCGTTCGTGAACGTTTCGGGGGCCGGCTCCTTCAAGGCCTGAATGAAATCATAGACCCGGAGGTGATCGCATCCTACATCGAGATGACCCGTTTTCCCGTGCCGGACCATGAACCTTACGGGGATACAAAAGGGTATGGCGGAATGGTGCGGGCGGCCGACTTCATTGGTCAGTTGGGCGATCCGGACTATCTGCGCAAGACGCCGGCCCTGTTCTATGAGTTTGAAGAACTCGGAAATAATGAAAAGCTGGGTTACAGGAGACCGGGAGACCTGCGCGACGGCTATGCCAAATTCTACTGGAATGTGGTGAGTCCCCTTATCCAGGATGCCCTGCGCTACCTTCGTATTACGCAGGAAGGGAAGGAGTGGGTCAACAACCTCTACGCTCACGTGTTTACGGCAGAGCACACCCGGACGGAAAAGGGAGAGACGGTTTGAGACCCGCACGGCAAGCCGGTTCTCGCCTTGACATGCCGGGAAAGATCATCTATAGTTCCTTCTTGAAAATGCTCAGCGAGCGCATTCACCGCTGCTTGGGCCGGGGTTGGCGAGCGAAATATAAAATGGCTAAAATTCCTTACCCTTGGGAGATTCCCTGTAGCTTGCTACAAGGTTCTTCAATAGAGATGTTCCGCGGGGAGACGTTAACCTTTTTCGATAGGGTGAATCGATATGGACACATCTAAAACTCAACTGACCGTGCTGGACCAGATAGCGCACGCCGACAAGGTAAGGAAAAAGATTATTGACGCGGCAAGCGCCCTGTATGTCAAGAAGGGCTTCAATGCCACCTCGATTCAGGAGATTTCCGAAGCAGCAGGGGTCAGCCTGCCGGTCACCTATCATTACGTCAAGCAGAAGTCCGCGATTATGAGGATGATTATGGAAGATGTCTTGAATATCTTCCGTGAGAACCTCCTCAGAATGGTCCGCGGGATTGATGATCCCATAGAGAAACTGACCATTGCCGCGAGTCTCTATTTCAAGGTGGTCGACCAGCAGAGGGAGAAGGCCCTCCTGATTTATCAGAAGTCCAACTCTCTTGACAGGGCCTCCAAGGCCCGCATCATGGAATTGGAGGTGGAAGTCAGCAAGATTT
>Ga0209164_1002140_pt1 | contig 22144 bp, 18 predicted proteins | sample MTBNYHSulfiMetaG_FD_187458 | JGI IMG/M metagenome (GOLD analysis project Ga0209164, IMG submission 187458) | Enrichment culture microbial communities from rom New York Harbor, USA that are MTBE-degrading - MTBE-NYH (New York Harbor Sulfidogenic)... | ecosystem: Environmental > Aquatic > Marine >... | reverse complement strand
TGCCGTATGCTGTTCCGATAGCGAAAATCAAGAGCTTAGCCAATTTGTTTCCACCGCCGATTGGGGTTACGTCAGGCTGCGCAAGCCGAATTACTCGGAACAGGAGCTTCTCGACTGGATTCAGAAGATCAAATCCCAAAGCTGGCAGGCGGCGTTTGCCTTCTTCAAGCACGAAGATGGGGCAGCTGGTCCAAAACTGGCGAGACATTTTATCGATCTTGCAGGACGAGTAAATGAGCCTACGCCGCGCTTCAAGAAACACTCGGGCTGAGCGCTGATTCTGACCCGCCTTCTTCAATTCATTGAAGATTCTCCCTAGTTGCAGCAGAGGAGGACTGTTTGTCACGGATTCGAAAAGTTCTTGATTTAAAATCAGGTTCCGTAGCTTTATTGGTGAATCAGGAAAAACGAAGATCTCGAAAGAATCCTTACAAAAGATTTGGAGGTTTCAGGCATAACTATAAAGGCTGGCATGTTGATTGGTATAGCGATTCTGTTATCAGTTGTGTTCTTGGGTGACAGTGTTTCCGCTTACTGTGCACCTCCCTGGCAGGTGCGCAATGCGACTAACCAATTGGATCGCGCGACGCGTGATTTCCAGCGAGTGGTTCGCCGGGAGACAGGACGCTCGCCGCTTTCCGGCAGGGTGCACCGGTTGGTGCGCAGTGTCGACGACCTGCAAGGCACACTGGGTTATGGCATCAGCTGCGATGAGCTGCGCAACTATTTTCAAGACGTTTCTGCCCAGTACCATGAGGTTCGCCGTCAACTCAGCATGGGTTATGGAGTTAACCGTGATCCACGCATTGTCAACCGTTGGGATCGGGTGGAGAACGCCTATTATGCCATGCGGCAAACGGTATACGCAGGTCCGGAGCAAGGCCGAGGTCGCGACCGGGAGCGCGGCGGTATATATATTCCGCTGCCCGATTTCAGGTAGGAGCACTTCTGACATTGAACGTTGACCGCTTGGATAAATGCGGTATCAGGGCGCTTGCGGACTTGAGCGTATACGACTGGCAAACAGCCAAACATCAACCGCGCGCCCCAAGCAAAATTGGCTTTGAACGGCTTGGGCAGTTTGTGTTTGGAGCGCTAAAGGAGATGGTGTATCGTATTCGCATTTTGAGTCTGCGTTTTGGCTGCGGGGAACCGTCGATCCTTTCTCGCTGGTATTAACGATCCTCGTAATTTGTACGGAAAGGTATGCCGGGGTAAGTATCCGGCAGTGATCGGCGAGCTCTGTTTCGGCAAGCCGAACGTGCCTTGGATATGGGAGGGGACTGATGCGACGCTTGGCAGTCATGCTGTTCTGGATTTCGGCTGTTGTTTTGGTATCCGCGAACTTCTTCTCATGTCCGACTCATGCTCCGGCAGGCGAATCGGTGCGCATTAACGGTTCTGGAACCGGGCTGGAAATGATGAAGCCGCTGATCCGTGCCTACCTCGAATCCAATCCAGGAGTCGAGTTCGAAATGGAAAAACCGCTCGGCAGCGCGGGCGCCTTGAAAGCCCTTATCGCCGGTGCGCTGGACATAGCCGTAAGCAGCAAGCCTCTTAATCCTGAGGACATAAGGAAGGGCGCCAGGCTCAGTCGTTTTGGCAAAACACCACTGACAATTGTGACGGGGAGCAACGTTCCTATAACGGATATCTCGACCGAAGAGCTCGAAGCGATCTACTCCGGCAGAATTCGAAAATGGCCTAACAACGAAAATATCCGGGTTGTTCTAAGACCCTTGGAGGATACGGACACGAAAATCCTGCGAACATTGTCGCCCAATATGGACGAAGCTGTCACGCAGGCGCAAACTCTTCGAGGCACGATCAGCGCGGTAACGGATCCCGAGTCGGACCAGGCGGTGGCAAATACCATTGGAAGTATCGGAACAGCGGCACTCGCAGGGATCATGGTTGAGAAAATACCTGTGAACGTTCTAGCATTGAACGGCATAATGCCGACCGTTGAGTCTCTGGAGAATGGTCGCTACCCACTCGCCAAAGATCTACACTTTGTGACCATGAGCCCGTTATCTGTATCTGCGCAGAAATTTCTAGATTTCATATACTCGGATAGAGGGCGTGACATTGTGAAAGGATTCGGCGTCCTGACGTTTACAGGAAAAGAATGATGCTCCGTCTTGATTCTGTAGCGTGGATTACATCACTCATCGCAGCAGCCATCGCGATTGTTATAACAACCGGCATTCCGGCATGGTATTTTGCCATTTCTTATCAATACATGGTGGGCAGCATGGACGCCCAGGCCGAACTTGCCGCCCGGACCGCGGAAAGGCTGGTGATGGCGAATCCAAAAACCTGGCGGTTTGAAGAGATACGTCTGCAGGAGTTGCTGCAGCGCCAACATGATCAGACCATTCCTGAACTGCGCTCAATTATAGATAGCTCCGGAGAGGTTATTGCACACATGACCAACTCTCCTGCAAAGCCTCTTGCCGTGCGTCGACACGACATTTACGATGCCGGAGATGTTGTGGGACATGTTGAGATTTCACGTTCGTTACGTCCCCTGTTGTTCCGGACGGGGCTGGTCGGCGCGATCTCTTTTTTGATTGGAGCATGCATTTTTCTTGTCTTGCGCATCATCCCGCTTCGGGCTGTCAGGGCAGAGCAGCTAAGAGCCCAAAGACTCGAGATTCAAAATCGGCAACTGCAGAAAGCCGAAAGTCTGGGCCTTATGGCCGGAGCAGTCGCTCATCTGTTCAACAACGAGCTGCAAGCCATAATGGGAAACCTTGAGCTGGCATTGCTGGACTTGCCATCCGGCTCGAATGGGGTTGAAAATCTGACCGAGGCTGTTGATGCCTGCCGTAGAGCGGCAGAGGTAAGCGGCCTGATGCTGACCTACCAGGGGCAGACGTCGGGCGAGCATGAATTGCTCGATCTGTCGCAAACCTGCCAATCGAGCCTGCCTATGATTGGGGCCGTGGTTCCGAAAAATGTGAGCATGCAGATCGATTTTCTCACTCCGGGGCCGACTGTTCGAGCGAATGCTAACCAGATCCATCAGATCCTCATCAACTTGGTCAACAATTCCGTGGAGTCCATCGGTGAGCATAGCGGCACTATCAGACTTGCGGTCAAGACGGTTGCTGCTGCGGAGATTCCCGCATCCCACCGCTTCCCCATCGATTGGAAGCCGCGGAGCGTTGCCTATGTCTGCATGGAAGTAGAGGATAGCGGTTGCGGGATTGTGGAAGAAGACATCGAGAAGATATTCGACCCGTTTTTCACCACCAAATTTACCGGAAGAGGTCTGGGACTTTCCGTAATAGTGGGAATCATCCGCGCATACGATGGAGTTATTGTCGTGGAAAGCGAGCCGGGCCGGGGAAGTGCTTTTCGGGTTTATTTGCCGAAGTCGACTGAAACAATTCCCCGCAAAGTTGAGAGTAAGATTCCCGCCGCGAAATTAGAAGATGGAGGAACGGTGCTTCTGATAGAAGACGAGTTGATGGTACGCAATGTTGCTCGAGTCATGCTGGCACGCTTGGGATTTGAAGTGCTCGAAGCGAAGAATGGCGCTGAAGGGGTGCAGCTGTTCAAACTGCACCAAAACAGGATCCGTTGCGTTCTCTCCGACCTGACAATGCCGCACATGGACGGCTGGGATACGTTGGCTGCTCTACGCAGAATTTCGCCTGATATTCCTGTGATCCTCTCCAGCGGCTACGACGAAGCGAGGGTAATGGAGGGCGAACACTCCGTGCGCCCCAACGCTTTCTTGAGCAAGCCTTACCGGCTCAAAGGGCTGCGCGAAACGATAAATAGAGTGTTGTCTTAATTGGATCAGAGGATTTTTTTGCTGTTTAGAATGGCTTCCATGTTATTTTGCGCCCATTCGTGCACTCGGCATTCCTGCTCAACGAAATCGATGATCCTTTGCGACAGCCGAGCTCCATTCAAGAGTGCTCCGGCCACTTTGGTTCCGGCATTTCGGAACTTTGTGGCGGTAACATAGATAACGCCATCCTCTTCGCCGAAGCCTTTGCTCCGCAGGAATCTCGCCGCACCGCTGTTGCCGAGCACCAACAAGCCGCGATCCTCAGGGTCCTTGTACTTCTGGGACAGGATATACTCCAACGCGACCAGGTTCATCCCGTCCTCTACAGGTGTGACCAACATCACATCGATTTCTCTGAGGAAGCGATAGTTTTCCGGGGGAGAGATACCCTCATCGATGTGAACAACGGCTTTGAATTCGCCTCCGATTTTTCGGTTGGTCTCGAAAACCTCTTTTTGCAGAGATTCCGTCAGCTTCAGATAGGCCGGACTGGCCAGCCTGCTGGGGGAAGTGACCTGGTAGAGCTTTGCGTCGCGCCTGTTTGAACCCGGCCCTCCGGCGGAGTTGTGAAGGATGGTTACAGTGTTGTGAAAAATTCTCAGCCGCTCCGCCAATCCCTTGGTGTAGTCGCGTCTTTCAAGCCCGCCAAAAACATATAGCCCTTTTCGTTTGTCTTCTACAATCTGTTGATAAAGATCAAGCTCCCGCCATCGGTAACTCAAACGCCTTTCCGGCGCGACTTCGAGAAGAATCCTTTCTACATCGAGGCCTATGGGATAAGCGCCAACAGTAGTGATGCCATTGGAGTGGGCTATCTCGTAAAATTGCTGTGCCACCTTTATTTCGACCGGAAACCACTCCTGCAGGGCGGCGAGATAGTTGTCGCAATACTCTTTGGTATGAAACCCAATAAAATCGTTGGCGAGCATGCCCCAGGTCAAACGTTTCAAAACCTGCTCCACGCTTTCAGGGAATGGATCGAACCTTTGGGCTTTCAGTCTGTTCCTTTTGTCTTCTCGGAGGAGACCTTGTATGTCGTGAATGTTGAAAAAGGGTGTGTGAATGAACTGGCCGACATGGATTCTCGCTCTATCCTCCATGGGAAAGCCTTCTTCATCCAGCAGGATTTTGTACATTTCGGCCACCTGCATCAAGTGGTAGTCTTGAATCCACACAACAAAGTCGTCTCCTTTTTGCCAAAGCTTGCGGTTTCTTCTGGTCTCATCGAAAGTGGTGTTGGCAAAGGTGACACTGCTGCTCATATATTGGAGGAAGTCGCTTTTTTCGAATGTCGGCTTGGGGAATTCCCGTTTTATTTTATAGAACAAAGGCTCGCGGGTCAGGTGCATGAGAGGCCATAAGAAGCCATTGGCAAATTTGTTATAGTAACTGTGCATATGCTCGGTATCGAAGAACACGAAGCGCATGTTGAAATCGTATTCCTTGAAGGTGAATCTGATCCTTTTGTCCGGAAGAATCTCAATGTGCGGGAAATGCTCCGGTGCAAGCTCCTCCTGGTGCATCCTGCGGAAGAGCTGGAAATAGTGACCGTTGGCAACGTCCAGATCCTTGTCTCCCATGGAGGCGCCTACCCAGATGGGATTCCATCTGCCCGGTTTAAGTAAGCCGGCCATCGCCTGGACGAGGCCGCCCTCGCCGAATCTTGGGCGTTCCGGCAACGTGCCGGTCGCCAGGGCTTCTTCGGCGTTTCTGAGCACTGCGTCGGTGAATCCAAACGGACCCCTATTCGAAACAATGACAAGGTTATGCATGTTTTACCTCTTTGCTGTTAGTCTTGAGTCGGACAGACGAAACAGTCTTTGATGTCGGCACTCTGCAGTGATGCGGTCGGTCTTTGCGACATCAAGCTCGTTTCTCTTTATCCTGTTCATAAATTTTGTGCCTGCGCTTCAGCATGGTAAGAACTGCGCACCAGAGGCCCGGATTCGACGTGTCGAAAGCCCAATTTCTGTCCCTCTTGCTGCAGGATCACAAAATCTTCCGGTCTATAATAGCGCTCTACCGACAAATGATCCTTCGAGGGGGATAAGTATTGGCCGATGGTGAAAATATCGCAACGCACAGTGCGCAGATCCTTCATCACCTCGAGAATTTCCTGCCAGGTTTCTCCCAGACCGACCATTATCCCCGATTTGGTGGTGCATTCAGGATCAATTTCTTTTGCGGCCCTCATGAGGTTCAACGAGCGTTCATATATTGCCTGTGGACGCACCGCCTGGTAGAGACGCGGCACGGTTTCAATGTTGTGTCCGAGTATCTCCGGACGAACACCCAAAACGGTCGCAAGGGCTTCTCGATCTCCCTTGAAATCGGGAATCAATACCTCGATGGTGCAATCTTGTCGATGAAGCCGAATTTGCCGGACAGTTTCGGCAAACACCGAGGCGCCGCCGTCAAGTAAATCATCGCGGGTTACGGAAGTAATGACGGCATGATGCAACTCCATCGCTGCCACGGCCTGAGCAACCCGGATGGCTTCTTCCCTGTTCTGCCCCGGCTGATGATGGATGGGGCCGTGCTTTACCGCACAGAACCGACAGTTTCGTGTGCAGATATCCCCCAAAATCATAAATGTCGCCGTGCCGCAGCTCCAACATTCGGCCATGTTGGGGCACCTCGCCTCCTCACAGACGGTATGCAGGGATTTGCCGCGCATTAATTCTTTGATGCGCGCGTAGGTTTCGCCCGCCGGCAGCCGCACCCGAATCCAGGGGGGCTTGGCGGGATTATCCGTCTGTCTTTGATTAGTTGCCATTATTTGCCGTGTAAGCTGCAGAATTGTACCTGACTTTTAAATCAATGGTGCATCCTTGATGTGGGCAGGCTTTCCAGCCTGCCTTCACTGTGTATCGTCACCAGACTACTAAAAGGATAATCATGAGGTCTGTCCACCAGCCCTGCTTTAACTGGGTTCATGTGAATGTAGTCGAGCTTGTCCAGCCAATCCCTTTCACTTCTTATTAAATGATCGAAATCTTCATTTTGCCAGAAGAGCCCTTTGCGACCAAGAACTCTGTTGATTTCTCTTGCCGTGAACCCTTTTATGCCCTGAAGAATCTTCGCGAGACTCCATCCATTGCATGGTTGCATGAGCAGATGGACATGATCAGGCATGACAACGTAAGCATCAAGAACATACCTTTCGGCATAGTAGAACCATAGTGCTTCTTCGACAAGAGATGCCAAGCGAGCACTCGTGGCAGGCTGGAAAGCCTGCCACACATTTCCAAAGCTCTTCCCAAAGCCTTCCGAACCCGGAATGTCACAAAATAAGTGGAACCTTCAAGCTCCCAGTGGGGCAATCTTCTTCTGTACACATGGAGTGCCTGCAAGTCATTTTTGGTGAAACTTCTCAACTGAGGCCACTTAATGGCAGGCTGGAAAGCCTGCCCCACAGGCTTAGTCCTCAGCCATTCACGAATAGCCGTTGCTTTCATTGCGGTCGGTCACTCTATAGCCTTACCAGGTTAGCGGTATTGCCAAAGAGCAGCGGTCCTTTTTGCCGAGCTTGGAGACTTGCCTCAAGATCACTCAAATCTGCGTTTGCAAGCTGCATATCAAACACCTGCAGAAAAGCCTCAGCAACCTTTTGCGCTGTTTCAAGCAGAGGGACCGGATGTCCCAATACTTTTTTCAGGCTTGTCACTTTTTTGTCGCGGATACCGCATGGGACGATTTTGTCAAAAAAGGAGAGATCGGTTGTCAGGTTGAGGGCAAAGCCGTGCCCCGTGATTCCTTTGGCATTCACCTTGATGCCTATCGCGGCGATCTTTTCGTTTCCTACCCACACCCCCGTCAGGCCGGGAAGTGTTCGAGCGGCTACGCCGAATTCTGCGAGCGTCAGAATCATCACTTTCTCCAGATCACGCAGGTAGCGGCTGACCCGTCCTTCGCGATTTCTAATATTCACAATCGGATAGCCGACAAGCTGCCCCGGTCCATGGTAGGTCACATCACCCCCTCGATCCGTGTGATAGACGGCTATTCCATGCTCTTCCAACGATTCGCGGGGAACCAGCAGATTGGCTTCCTGCCCGCGGCGACCGAAGGTTATGGTGTGAGGGTGCTCCAGCAGAAGCAGAGTGTCCGGGAGTGCTCCAAGTGATCGATCTTTGACGACTGCTTCTTGCAGTATCCGGGCCTCTTCATAATCCATTCTCCCCAGCCAACGAATATGACATGGCTCGCTGCTCACAATACTGCTGATCCTTTTACCCTCTTGAAGGAAAATCTCACCTTTTCGCCGCTCCATTGGTTTGTCACTTGCGCAACGGCAGGATGTGAGTCGAGCTTCCAAGGAACGCCTCTGCCGCTTCCTCCTCGCCTTCTGACAGAGTCGGATGAGGATGGATGCTCAAGGCCAAGTCTTCAGCCACCGCACCCATCTCGATTGCCAGAACCCCTTCGGCTATCATTTCGCCGGCTTCCCTGCCCACGATTCCCACGCCCAGAATCCTTTCCGAATCGGGATCGAAGATTAACTTCGTAACGCCACCGGAGACTCCCATGGAAGTCGCTCTGCCCGAAGCGGTCCAGGGGAAGCGGGTGATTTTGACGGCCCGATTGTGCGCCTTGGCTTGCTGTTCCGTCAAACCGCACCAAGCCACCTGCGGATCGGTGAAAACCACGGCTGGAATGGCTTGAGCGTCAAACGCGGCGGGTTTTCCCGCAATCACTTCAGCCGCCACTTTGCCCTCATACATGGCTTTATGAGCCAGCATATCGCCGCCTACTACATCGCCTACGGCAAAAATCTTGCCGTCGGTCGTACGTCTTTTTTCATCGACTACGATAAAACCGCGCTCGTCTACCTTCACGTCGGTTTTTTCCAATCCGAGATCTTTTGTATTGGGACGCCGCCCTACGGCAATGAGCACCCGGTCGAATTCTTGCTTTGCTTCCTCAATTTCTCCTTCCAACTCTGCCTCCACATAATCTTGATGTTCCTTCAAGCTCTTTACTCGTGTCTTGTAGTGAATCGCATGGAACAATTCTTTCAATTTCTTGACGAGAGGCTCAACCAGATCTCGGTCGGCACCGGGCATCATTTGATCGTGCATTTCCACCATAGTCACTTTGCTGCCCAAGGTGGCATATACCGAGCCCAGCTCGGCGCCAACGTAGCCTCCGCCGACAACCAGAAGTGAGCCGGGAATTTCAATAAGCTCTAGTGCCCCGGTGGAATCCATAATACGGCTGCCTTGTTTGAATTCCATCTGTGGTAGAGGAATCGCTGTGGACCCGGTGGCGATTATGGCATGAGCGAATTTGATGCGGCTTATTTCAGAGTCCGAATCAAACAAACGAGCGAAGCTCGACCCCTCAAAGCTGACTCTACCTCGGATCAGCTGCACGCCCCGCTTCTTGCTCAGAAACACTAGGCCGTCGGCCAGCTTATCGATGACCTGATTCTTCCAGTTGCGAAGTTTTTCCAGATCGACTTTCGGCTCTCCGAATTCAATGCCCATCTGCCTGGCGCGGCTGGTATCATGTAATAACTCGGACACATAGAGCAAAGTTTTGGAAGGTATACAACCTCGAAACAGACAAACCCCACCTGGTCGGGCCTCCATGTCGACCATTGTAACATCGAGTCCCAAATCTGCAGCCCGGAATGCCGCCGCGTACCCGCCCGGACCTCCGCCGATGACCAGGACCTCCGTTTCTTGTGTGAATTCACCCATTACCATAACGTGCTCACCTTTCGCTAAATGGTCATCATCATCAGCTCGGGATTCTGCAGAGCGTTTATTATAAAGTTCATAAAGCGGGCTGCATCCGCTCCGTCCAGCACCCGATGGTCGAAGGTCAGAACCAGGGGAAGCATGAGCCGCGGAACAATTGTGAAATCGCTCTCGTCGCCCCGTACCACCGGTTTGTAACTGGCTTTGGCGAGCCCGAGGATGGCCACTTGAGGGTAATTGATGATCGGAGCAAAGCCGGTTCCACCCAACGATCCGACATTAGTGATCGTGAAAGTACCCCCCGCCATGTCATCTCGCTCCACTTTGCCCTCGCGCATGCGACCGATCAGCTCATTCAGCTCCGTGGCCAGTTCGATGATGCTCTTTCGATCCACATCGCGGATCGAGGGCACGATGAGACCTCGCTCCGTGTCTACGGCAACTCCGATGTGGTAGTAATTTTTGATAATAATTTCTTCATGCTCGGTGTCGAGGCTGGCGTTGAACCGGGGGAAAGCCTTCAAGGCGGCAGCCGCCGCTTTAAGGGCGAAAATCGTTAAGGTCAAGGCCCCCCCCCTCGCTTCCACCTCCTCTTTGTGTCTGCGGCGCAAGGATTCCAGGTCAGTAATATCGGCCTTGTCTGCGTGAGTCACATGAGGGATCTGGGACCAGGCCTGGGCCATGCGCCTGGCGGTCGATCGACGGATGGAGCGCAGAGGATGCTTTTCTATCGGTCCCCATTGGCTGAAATCAGGCAACGGGCCGGCTTCGAGAAAGGCGGGGGGCGGCGGTACAGCCGGGGCTTCCTCAACGGCAGGTTTTTCCGGAGCTACTTTTGCTTTTTTGCCTGTTTCGGCAAAAGCACGCACATCTTCTTCGGTAACTCGTCCGGCGGGTCCGCTGGCCGGCACCTCATGCAGATCCACGCCCAGTTCACGGCTGAGGCGCCGGACGGAAGGGGCGGCCGGCACCGGACCCTCTCTTGCAGGCGGTCGCTCGACAGGCTCCTCCATCTTTCCTTCTTTTTCTTCTTTCTCCGGAGCCGGTCGTTTTTGCTTCGCTTCCTCCTTCTCCTCTTCCCGCCGATCGACCGGTTCTTTCGTCTTCTCTGCTGCCGGCTTCTCAGCTTGCTTCTCGTCTGTCGGCGCTTCTTCCGCTGCTTTTTCAGCTTCATCCAATTCGGTGAAAACCATCAGCACGTCTCCGACCTTAACAACATCTCCAGGCTTGACCCTTATCTCTTTTACCCTTCCATGTACCGGAGACGGAACCTCAGTAGTCGCTTTATCGGTTTCAATGATCAAAATCGGAGTACCGTCTGCAACTTCATCTCCCGCAGAGACCAGGACTTCAACGATCTCCCCCTCATGGATGCCTTCTCCCAGATCGGGAAGCTTGAATTCTCTTGGCATAATTGCTCCTTCAGCTTGGCACTGACTAATAAGAAAAAGAATTCAGAGGACGCTTAGAGTGACATTAACGCAGGCCGGCGCCGAAAGAGCGGTTTTGGACGGACGCCGGCTACAATTATATTTTGCCCACATCTCTTTGGAGGGGCCGATGCAAGAAGCCAATCAACACGCATGCCCCGAACTCTGTCCCTCCATCGTGCCCAAGTTCCAGTCTACTCCTCGTGCCCAAACTCCGTTTGTTTGCCGCCCAAGTGCGTTCCCGAACAGAGTTGGGGAACGAGGGGGCACTCCCCAGCATGAATCGTGGGTAAAAGACGCCGGCTAGAAGTCCAAAGTTTGTCGTACGGCGTGCATGATTCGTCGTGCGCTCGGCAGATAGACCTTTTCCCTTTGGAACAATGGAATGATCAGGTCAAAGCCGGTGACTCTGCGAATGGGAGCCTCCAGGTAGAGGAAAGACTTCTCGACCAAGCGTGATACTACTTCCGCGCCCGGTCCGAAGCTTCGCGGCGCCTCGTGCACCACCACAACTCTGCCCGTCTTGCGGGCGGATTCGGTAAAAAGTGTGTCATCCAGGGGCGAGATGGTCAATAGATCGATAACTTCAGCCTCGACGCCGTCTTCTTTCTGAAGATTTGATGCCGCCTCCAGGGTTTCATGCAGCATGGCTCCGTAGGAGATCAGCGTTACATCTTTTCCCTCGAGGACGATTTGCGATTTGCCAAGGGGCAGGGTTTCTTCTTCTTCCGGAACCTCTTCGCGAAAAGCCCTGTAAACCGCTTTCGGCTCAAAGAAGATAACCGGATCGGGATCGCGTATCGCGCTCAACAGCAGCGCCCTGGCATTGCGCGGGCCGGATGGTATCACAATCTTCAGGCCGGGTGTGTGAGCGTAGACGGCTTCGCGGCTTTCTGAATGATGCTCCAGAGCTCTAACACCGCCGCCATAGGGGGCACGCATCACCATCGGCACGTGAAAGCGGCCTCCAGAGCGCCACCGCAATCGCGCCGCGTGAGATTCCAGCTGGTGAAAGGCAAAGTAGCTGAAGCCGGAAAACTGAATTTCGCATACCGGCTTCAGACCGTAGAGTGCCATACCGATGGAGAAGCCAACAATGCCGGACTCGGCCAACGGGGTATCGATGACCCGCTGCTCGCCGAATTTTTCGATTAGGCCGTCGGTTACCCTGAAAACGCCTCCATCCCAACCGACGTCCTCACCCAGAACCACTACACTGTCATCTTTTTCCATTTCCTGGTGCAGCGCCAGGTTTATAGCCTGGACCATAGTCATTTTAGCCATAGCTCACTCTGCTCCTTATCGGTCGGCCGGGTGCTAAACCGGTCATTTGCCGGCTTCCTGCAATTCCAGTTCGAGCTCCCGCCGCTGCTCCCGCAAGTATGGCGGCAGTTCGGCATACAGATGTTCGAACATGTCGAGCGGATTGCCAAGTTCTTTCATCCTTTTTTCGGTCTCGTCCACGGCCGTTTTGATCTCCTCTTTAATCTCTTCCTCCAGCGCCTCGAGCTGATCGTCGCTAAGCAGCCCTTTATTTTTCAAGTACTTCTGGAATCGAATCAAAGCGTCGCGTCCGAGCCATTCTTTAACTTCTTCCTCCTTGCGATAGCGTTTGGGGTCGTCGGCGGTGGTATGAACCGACATGCGGTAGGTGAGGCATTCGATCATCGTCGGACCTCCGCCCGCCCGAGCCCTTTCGACAGCTTCTTTGGCTGCGGTGTAGACGGCCAGCACGTCATTGCCGTCAACCTGAATTCCCGGAGCTCCATAGGCGAGAGCCTTTTGTGCCAGCGTCTTGGAACGGGTTTGCCTGGCACGCGGCAAAGATATGGCCCAGTGATTATTCTGACAGACAAACACTGTGGGAGTCTGAAACACGCCGGCAAAATTGAGGGCTTCGTGAAAGTCGCCTTGCGAGGTGGCGCCATCCCCAAAGAAGACCATGGCCACTTCCTTTTTCTTTCGGTACTTCATGGCATACGACAGACCAACGGCATGCAGGATCTGCGATCCCACCGGAATCGCCACCGGCAGATTATTCAGGTCGGAGTGGATTTCGCCCCCTTCGTTGTATCCGGCATAGAGAAGAATGACGTGTTCTATTTTTTTGCCACGCCACAGTTCAGCTGCCATTTCCCGGAAAGCCGGGACAAACCAGTCGGAAGGCTCCAGCGTCGCTACTGCTCCAATTTGTGCCGCCTCCTGACCGATTATGGGTGCAAAAGTGCCCATCCGCCCCTGCCGCTGCAGCTGCAAAAGCCGTTCATCGAGCCTGCGTCCCATCATCATGGCTCTATGCAGCTTGAGCAACAGCTCGTCTGGGATGTCCGGCTCCAGGTTTTTGTCTACTTCTCCGTGTTGATCCAATATGGAAAGATATTCCACGCGATAGGGGAGGTCGATCTCGGTTTTCGGCATCTTCTCATCCTCCGCAACATCAGGGTTGATTAGCCACCACATCGTGGCGCTGGAACAGTCCGCCTCGCCTCAAGCGTCCAAGTTGAGCCGCTATTTGCCCAAGCAGGACTATCTTGATCAATATCTACTCATGTGGGAAATGTCGTTTCCCACCTTTTGTTCATTGCTTTTGAACATAGGACCATTATCATCAATGCGTGTAATATAAGTATACGCTGGAAGTTTGGCTACCACCGCCCGGTCGGGAACTTTCTTCCGTCTGTATTGCGAATGTGATGAGAAAAATGGTTATAGTTGATGATCTTTAAGGAAACCTTCAGAACTGGATCTATTTCAATGAAGTATCCAAACATTAAAACATCTCTACCGGGCCCTAAGGCCGCCAGGCTGATTGAGCTTGATTGGGCCTATGTGTCCCCTTCGTATACCCGGATATACCCGTTGGTGGTGAAAAAAGGAGAGGGTTTATGGGTTCAGGATGCCGATGACAATATTTTCCTGGATCTCACCGCAGGAATTGCCGTTTGCGCGACCGGCCATTGCCATCCGCGGGTGGTCGAAGCGATTGTCGAGCAGTCGCACAACCTGCTGCATATGTCCGGCACCGACTTCTACTACACCGCGCAAATCGAGCTGGCGGAGAAACTGGCTATGCTGGCGCCGGGTGAAACAAGCAAAAAGGTTTTCTTCGGCAATTCCGGCGCGGAAGCGGTAGAGGCCGCGTTCAAGCTCGCCCGATGGCACACTAAGCGTGATTTAAACCTTGCCTTTTTCGGTGCTTTCCATGGCAGGACCATGGGGGCGCTGTCACTCACAGCGAGCAAGGCAATACAAAAAAAACATTACAGTCCGTTGGTGCCCGGTATCACCCATATTCCTTATCCATATTGCTACCGCTGCCCCTACGGACAATGTTATCCCGAATGCGGCGCCGCATGCGTGAATTGGGTGGAGGATCCATTATTCCGCACCAGCGTACCTCCGGAAGAAGTGGCAGCCATTTTTGTCGAGCCGATCCAAGGGGAGGGGGGCTATATTGTACCTCCACCGGAATTCCACAGGGAACTGCACAAGCTGGCGCAAAAATACGGCATCCTCTATGTGGCTGACGAAGTTCAATCGGGCATGGGCAGGACCGGCAAAATGTTTGCCATGGAACACTTTGGTGTTGTGCCCGATATCATGGCCCTGGCTAAAGGCATAGCATCGGGCATGCCGCTCGGAGCGATGGTCGCCGATGCCGACATCATGACCTGGGAAGCGGGCTCCCATGCTTCGACATTTGGCGGCAACCCCGTCTCTTGCAAGGCTGCTCTTGCCACCATCGCATTGCTGGAAGAAGGGTTGATGGCCAATGCCGTCGAGCGTGGAGCACAGCTTATGGCAGGCCTTAAAAATCTGCAGCTGCGTTTCGAGTGCATGGGTGATGTGAGAGGGCTGGGGTTGATGATCGGGGTGGAGCTGGTGAAAGATCGCCACACTAAAGAACGAGCCGCCAGTTGGCGAAATGAAACCCTAGAAAAAGCGTTTCATAAGGGACTGTTGCTGCTGCCTTGCGGCGAAAACATCATTCGCTTTTGCCCCGCCCTCAATATCTCTTCGGAAGAGGTCGACGTCGGGCTCTCCATCTTTGAAGAAGCCATAAGGCAGGTGACTGGATAAGGTGTACTTTAAAAGGCCATCGAAGCACGAACGGATGGATTGCCCTTCGATTCCTCAGGGCAACCGGCTGTGCCAAACGGGGACCAGGTCAGCAAACATATTGACCGACCACCCCCCGGGTCTGTCGGCCACTATAATATGGTAAACCGGAGGCAATTTCATCATTGGGGGTGATCAGGTGCGGCACGAACATGGACGCTTGCCAAGAAATCGGCAAGTGAATGTCCTTGACAGCATCCACGACCGGTGCTATCCAAAAATCCTTAAAAAAGCCATTTCTTATCACCTCATCACCCTAGTGGAAGCAAACGTAAGCAGCATCCAAAAAGTCGGTGCAACGAATCGGCCGTGGAGCTACTTCTCTTTGTTCGTGTTCGATCCTCTGGCGGGTGTGTTCGGAATGACGCCACGATTGTCCATACCATTAAATAAATGCTACATCCTAAACCGCAGGAAAATTGATCGGTCTTGCCAAGTGCCTGAGAGACAGGGTCCCAAGCGCCGAGACGGGTTGGAGACGGGGTTGGGCCATGCCAAGTATTCCACGGAACAGCATATCCTCCGCGGAGGATCGCGGCAGGCATTCGACATCATTGGACCGGTTTTTTGGAAAGTGGGCCCTTACTAAATTGAGGGTGTGGAAGAAACTTTGGTGGTCGGTTAAGCTGGGAGACACTTGATGTGCCGCCGAATAGAAGAAGCTTGTAGCATAAAGACAGCCTACCAAAGGCATGAAGTGAGCGCGAAACCGGGCCGGGCACACACATTTGGTATTTAGTGGTACAGGTCAAAAGCCTGTTGACAGAGAGGAGAACCGATGAATCCAGAGCAAATCGAAGCCGAGATCATGAAACTTGACCTTGATACGCGGGCCAAGCTGGCGGAGAGAATCATTTTGAGTCTTGATGCGCCGTCCGACGAGGAGAACCTGCGATTGTGGGTTTTGGAAGCTGAGCGCAGACTGAAAGGCCTGAGGGAAGGGAAGGCGAAGGAGTTGCCTGCGGAAGAAGTCTTTCGAAGAGCGCGAGCTGCCATCTTATGCGGCGAATAACCTTTCACGAAGAGGCAGGCTCCGAGGTCTACCAGGCGGCGCTCTACTACGAAGACAGGGCTCCTAACCTTGGGCTTGCATTTCTCGACGAGATCGAGAAGGCTTCGCAGAGGACTTTGGATAACCCTATGGCTTACCAGTCCGTTGGCGACGAAGTCCGAAAGGTGCCGGTCGCGCGTTTCCCTTACAATGTCCTCTACGCGATCGAGCCCGATGAGCGCATACGTGTCATCGCAGTAGCCCACCAGAAGCGGAGGCCAGGATATTGGCGAAAGCGACTTTGGATCGAATCATGAAGGCGTCCAGTTTGCCAACTGAAAGCTCACTTTACCCTTGGCCGCATTGAGTAAGGCTCAGCATCGGCATTGAGTCGCCCGATCAAGCCAGCCTGACCGAATCTAATAAAACCCATAACAAAGAATGGAATCTCTTGCAAACCGTCAAAATAACCTGCCGTGCCGGTTTAAAGGTGATGGACGGTTTTGTTGTTACGATCAGCAATAACAGCCGAGGTGAAGATATGCAGGAAACATTGGACAATCTTGAATTAGTGCAAGTCAACTCGGGGGCCGGGACGGGCACGAGGTGGCTGGACTGCGGCGGAGAACTGCTGCAATCCGTTTCGCCGATTGATGGGAAAGTCATCGCCGAGGTCCGGCAGGCCGGGCCGGATGATTTGAAGGAGGTGGTTGCCGGGGCTACTGAGGCCTTCAAGGAATGGCGCATGGTGCCGGCTCCAAAACGCGGTGAAGTGGTGCGGCAAATCGGGGAGGCCATGCGCGAACATAAAAAGGCTCTCGGCGCATTGATAAGCGTTGAAGTGGGCAAAATTCAGGCGGAGGCCGAAGGCGAAGTCCAGGAGATGGTGGATATTTGCGACTTTGCCGTCGGTCAGTCGCGGATGCTATATGGGCGCACGATGCATAGCGAACGACCCAAGCATCGCATGTACGAGCAGTGGCATCCGTTAGGTCCCATTGGCGTAATCACCGCTTTTAATTTTCCGGTGGCGGTCTGGTCCTGGAACGCGATGATCGCCATGGCAGCCGGGGATACGGTGATCTGGAAGCCGTCGAGCAAAGCTCCCCTGTGCGCTATAGCCGTCATGAGAATCGTCGGCAAGGTACTGGAAGAGAACAGCTTGCCGCAGGGAGTGCTGAATCTTGTGATCGGAAGGGGCAGTGAGGTGGGCGAGCAGCTCATTTCCCATCGCCGCATACCTCTTATTTCGGCAACGGGAAGTGTTCCCATGGGAAAGCATGTGGGTGAGGTAGTGGCTGCTCGGCTGGGCAAATCCATCTTGGAGCTCGGCGGCAATAATGCGGTCATTGTTACCCCTAATGCGGACCTGGATATGGCGGCCAAAGCGATAGTGTTCGGAGCGGTAGGGACCGCCGGCCAGCGTTGCACCACGACCCGCCGGGTAATTGTTCACGACGGGATTTATGCAAAGCTGCTGGACTACTTGATTGAGAGCTACCGGAAAGTGACCATCGACAACCCGTTGGAGAAAGAAACCCTGATGGGGCCGCTGATCGATCGTGCGGCGGTTGCATCCATGCAGTCAGCGATCGATGAATTAAAAAGTCAGGGGGGGCGGGTACTTTACGGAGGCGAAATTCTTACCGGGGGAGCTTTCGACAGCGGGACCTATGTAACTCCATGCATTTGCGAGGCCAAAAATGAATATCCCGTGGTACAGCGGGAAACTTTCGCGCCGATCTTGTACGTGATTCGATACAGATCGCTGGAAGAGGCAATAGCATACCACAACGGCGTGCCTCAAGGACTGACTTCGGCCATTTTCACCAATGACTTGCGCGAAGCGGAAACCTTTCTGAGTCATGTGGGCAGTGACTGCGGTATCGCCAACGTCAACATCGGTACGTCGGGCGCGGAGATCGGCGGAGCTTTCGGCGGCGAGAAAGAATCGGGGGGCGGACGTGAAGCCGGCTCAGATGCATGGAAGGCGTATATGCGCCGGCAGACCAGCACCATCAACTGGAGCAGTGAAATGCCGCTTGCCCAGGGGATCAAGTTTGAGCTTGATTAGAAATGCCAGATGTAGGGAATGAGCAGCGAACTCAAGATCCAGGTTATGATAACCAGAGGAATACCCAGTTTGAGAAAATCGGCAAACCGGTACCCTCCCGGGCCATAAACGAGAAGGTTCGTCTGGTAGCCAATGGGCGATGCATAGCAGCAACTTGCCCCGAAACAGACCCCGATGATGAAAGGTCTGGGATCGACATCAAGGGATAGGGCCGTGGAGATGGCAATGGGTAGAAGCAGAACCGCCGTGGCGTTGTTACTGATAATGTGGCTTATGATGCTGGTTAGTAGAATAAATGCGCTCAGGACAAGGGCGGGGCTCTGGTCTCGGAAAGGGGTTAAGAAAGCATCCGCATAAATTCTGGCGGTACCGGTTTTTTCCATAGCGGCGCCTAATGCAATGGTGCCGATTATAAGAAGCAAAACCTTTACATCCACCGACCGATAGGCGTCCCGCAATTGGAGGCATCTTGTGATTATCATCAAAAACACGGCCGTGACTGCCGCAACCACTATGTTCATCAAACCTGCGGAGGCAGCGACGATCATGGCCGCGAAAATAACCAGCGCGATGGGCGCCTTCTTCTTGTTGACGATTCGATGGTGAATGTCTTCCAGGACCATGACATCCGGGTTATTGCGCAGTTCTTCCAGCTTCTCTCTCGAACAGTGAATGAGCAGTACGTCACCTGTTGACAGCTTCAAATTTCTCAGCTTCTGCCGCGTATAGTGGATCCCCTTTCTCTTCACTGCAATGAACTGTATCCCGAGCTCAGTTTGCAGGTCGGCCTGAATCGGCTGTTCTCCAACCAGTTTGGATTCAGGCGGGATGATCAATTCAACAATGATTGAGCTCTCATCGTGAGCCTTGAAGTTCAGCTCTTCGACTTTATGGGCAAGTTCTACAATCCCCTCATGAAGTATTCCTATCAGATCATTGGCGGAACCTTTGACAAAAAGGATGTCATCTGTCCGGACGCTCAATCTTTCTCGATCTGGGAGATGGATAACGGGACCGCGAATCAGTTCAAAGAGTTCAATGGTGGGGTATTGCTCGGAAAAAAACGACAGGGGCTCGAGCCCGATCAACCTGCCTTCGGGATTGACTGAAAGCTCCGCCAGGTAGCGCGGTGCAGCTTCGCCTTTCAGTTCGCAGACCGGCGCTTTGTGTTGCGGCATCAGAAGCGGAGAGAAAAAATAGAGAAAGGTAATGACGACAACCGCGAGGAGCCCACCCAAAGGGGAGAGCTCGAACATTTGAATTCCATTGTAGCCATATTTGATGCTCAGGTCGCTCACAATGATGTTGGTGGAGGTTCCGATCAACGTGGAAGTGCCTGCAATGATGGAACTGAAAGAGACGGGAATAAGGTACTTGGACGGACTCAGCCCGTATTCGCAGCATACGCTCATGATAATGGAAACGAACAGTACCACAACCGGAGTGTTGTTGAGAAAAGCTGAGGGGATGGCTGTCCCGAGCATGGCCAAAAGGAGTATCCGTTTATCATTGCCTTGAGAATATTCGATCATTTTTTCGCTCACGAAAGCCAGAGCTCCCGTGCGCATCAAGCCTCTGCTGAGCATAAACATGGAGCCGACCGTTATTACCGCCGGGTTGGAAAATCCTCTGAGCGCTTCCGCAGGGCTTAGTATCCCGCTTGCCATCAGAACGACTAATAATCCGACGGCCGTCACATCTATGGGAATCCTTTCGGTTACCAGCAGGAATATTGTAACAGCGAGGATCAAAGAAATAGTCCATACTATCATGGCGATGCTTTCCCGGCTGGCGGGAGGAAAATCCCGCAAGGCATGTGTCAGATGTCGTTACAGTGCACACGAAAAAGCATCCAGCCCCGAGATATCGCGTCCCAATACCAGGGTGTGAATATCGTGTGTTCCTTCGTAGGTGTTGACCGTTTCCAGGTTGAGCAGGTGGCGAATGACGTGGTGGCCCAGGGTTATCCCGTTTGCTCCCAGTATGTCCCGGGCGCTTCTGGCAATTTTTAGGGCCTCAGAGGCATTGTTCATTTTGGCAAGTGAAATGTGAGTGTGCTTGGCGAGCCCCTGGTCCTTCAACTGGCCCAGTCGGACGCAGAGCAATTGGGCTTTGGTGATTTCAGTGAGCATTCTGACCAGTTTTTGCTGAACGAGTTGATAGGTGGCGATGGGGGCTCCGAACTGAACACGGTTTTTCGCGTACTCCAGGGCGGTTTCATAGCATGCCATGGCGGCTCCCACGCTGCCCCACGCGATTCCGTAGCGGGCTTCGTTCAGGCACATGAGAGCCGAGCTTAGGCCGGTGGTTCCCGGCAACAGGCTTTCAACCGGTATGCGCACATTTTCCAGGACCAATGCCGACGTTACCGATGCGCGCAGGGAGAATTTCCTGGCAATTGGATGAGCGCTGAATCCCGGTGTTCCCTTTTCCACCAGAAATGCTCGGATGCCCTCCGGAGCTTTGGCCCAGATGATGGCCACATCGGCAATCTCACCGTTGGTGATCCACATCTTTCGGCCATTCAGCAGGTAGTGACCTCCCTGCAGCGTCGCCATGGTCTTCATGCTCTGAGGATCTGATCCCGCCTCGGGCTCCGTCAGTCCGAAGCAGCCGATTTTTTCCCCTTTTATCAGGGATGGCAGCCAGATCTTTTGCTGATCTTCACTGCCGAAGGCTGCAATGGGGTATATGACCAGCGAGTTTATCACTGACACGAATGAGCGGAGCCCGCTGTCGCACCGCTCCAGTTCCTGGCAGACCAGTCCATAGGCGAGGTTGCTCATGCCCGGGCAGCCGAGCTCTTTCATTTTCATGCCGAGCAGCTTGAGGGAGGCCAGCTCAGCGACGAGCTCCAGGGGGAAAACGCCGCGCTCGAACCAATCGGCAACTTTTGGCAGGCAGCGCCTTTGCACCCAGCTGCGGACTTCGTCGCGAATTGCTTTTTCATCCTGGGAGAACAGATCATCGCATTGGTAATAATCGGGTGACTGATAGTTGCTCATGGGTTCTCTCTCGAAAGATAGTCACCTATTTCTGTGGGAAAGTATCAGTAACCGTTTACCGAACTTAACTAGTTCTTCACGTGCCTGTGCCCATACCCGTGTACGTGCCCGATTCGGGCACGGGCACGGGCACGCACACGGGCACGAAATTGTTTCGTGGCCACTAAGCGGCTGAACGGTTACAAGTCTTAAGCTTCAATCTTAAACTGTGCCACTTCCGCCTGCAGTCCTTGAGCAGCTTCGGTGAGCTGTTCGGCCGCCGCCTTGAAGTCGAGGACGACGTGTGTGGTCAATTCAGCGGTTTCGCTCAACCGGGCCATGGCTTCCCTTATTTCTTCAGCCCCTTCGCTCTGTGACCGCATCGCCTCGTTAACGGCATCAAAGTGCGGCGTCAACGCCTGAACTCGATCGATTATTGTCGATAGCTGTTGGCTGATGTTCTCGACATTTTGAACACCAAGCTGAACCTGCTGAACGAAATTATTCACTTCAGTGACACCGGAAGCTACGGCCGATTGCATGTCCTGCACCATCTGCTCGATATCCAGCGTTGCCACAGCCGTTTGGTCGGCAAGGCGACGGATTTCTCGCGCCACCACGGAAAATCCGAACCCGTATTCGCCGGCTTTCTCGGCTTCTATGGCCGCGTTGAGAGAGAGGAGATTGGTCTGGGCGGCGACTTTCGTGATCGTTGTGACGATGGTATCGATGCCATGTGTCCTTTCATTGATGGTTTGCAGCTTTCCTGCGATAGAACCGCTTGCATCCATGAACCGCTGCATACCGGTTTCGAGGCCGGCCAATCCGCCATGGCCTTGTTGCGCCAGCGTGGCGGTCTCCGCAACGAGTGCGGCAACGTCATTCATGGTGCTTGACAGTTCCTGCGATCTCGATGAGATATCTCTGGAGGTGGCTCCCACCTGGTTGATCGATACCGCCTGTTGGGCCGCCGTTTCTTTCAACTGCCCCGCTGAGGCGGAGATCTCAGTGGCCGAGCTGACTACCTGAATGCCCG
>Ga0209164_1002139_pt1 | contig 22154 bp, 25 predicted proteins | sample MTBNYHSulfiMetaG_FD_187458 | JGI IMG/M metagenome (GOLD analysis project Ga0209164, IMG submission 187458) | Enrichment culture microbial communities from rom New York Harbor, USA that are MTBE-degrading - MTBE-NYH (New York Harbor Sulfidogenic)... | ecosystem: Environmental > Aquatic > Marine >... | reverse complement strand
GACACATTCTCAAAACAAGGAGGTTTCCAATGGGACTGAAAATCGACGCGTTAACATGTACGGCATGTATGGCCTGCGAATTGGCCTGCGGTTACCATCGGGACGACGCCTTTGCACTCCTGTCGTCCTGTATCGTGCCCTACCGGGCCAGGGAAAAGAAAAATTACGTCGGCATCATTCTCAAAGAGGAAGACAGCCTGGTGGCGGCGCGGCCGGAAGGTCTTGAAATCAACCGGATCGGTCAGGAACAGGACCCGGAAAAAGAGGCGGATGCCTCTGCAAAACCGATGCTTCTCAGGGAATCCTGCGACCTGTGTGAAGACGTGGACGACGGCCCCTTGTGCATCAAGTTCTGTCCGGTCAATGCCATTTCCATGGCCTAATCAACAATGGTGGATGCCCGTTGACGGCTTCAGGACAGGCTGTCATCCGAACCTGCAAATTTCAAATATGTTAAGGAGATAACGATATGGAATACTTGGCATCGAATAAGATCGCTATCGTAGACCTTGCGACGCGCGACATCATGGAAGAGGAGTTGGATGATGATCTGGTGTTGGAGAGGATCGGAGGGGCAGGCATAACGAAATCTCTCTACGATCGCTTTGCAGACGAAGACCCCATCATATTGGGTACGGGCCTCTTGACGGGAAGCCTGGTTCCCGGTTCATCTCTGGGTGTGATCACGGCGAAAAGCCCTTTGACAGGGCGGGTTTCCCACGTTCCCTTGAGCCTGGATGCAGGCATGGAACTGAAATATTCCGGGTTTGACTATATCGTTATCAAGGGGACGTCCGAGAAACCGGTCTATTTATGGATCCACGACGGCATCCTGGACATCAGCGACGCAGATGGCCTGTGGGGTAAGGATGTCTGGTCCGCAACGGACCATATCCGGGAGCTCATGGGCGACGATCTGATCCAGGTCCTCGGAATCGGAGAGGCCGGGGAAAAAGGTTCCGATTTGGCCCAGATCTGCATCAACTACTGGCAGAGCGGCGACCGAATCGGTTTCGGGAACCTCTTCGGAAAGAAGCGGCTCAAACTGATCGCCATGCGGGGAATGGGACTCCTGGAAATTGCTGAGCCGGAGGAGTTTGTTGAAAAGTGCGGCGGGCTTCTCTCCGCCGTCAAGTCGGGGGGCGCAGCCAACATCAGGGGGATTGCCGCCATGGCCGCCGCCTTTGGTGAAGAGGACATAGGGGGATGGCTTAAGCCGTTGACCCATAAGCACATGGCCTGCTTCAACACCCCTGTGCCGACCAACACCTTCGTATTCCTGGATGAAGACCCCGCGCTCCTGAAAGAAACCACTGTGAAAGAGCCCGGGTTCCTGCTGACCGATATCTCTCCCCTCCTCACACTGAAGCGACTGGGGTTGACAGCGGCCGATGCCTGTCATGTCCTCAAGGCATGTGCAAAGTTCGGCATCGACGGGGCCGCGGTTGCTGAACTGAGCGAGAAGGCCGGTCTCACGGACCCAAAGGCGATCAAAGGCTCCCTCGCCAACCTGAAGGGTCCGGCATCCAGCTCGGGAGATACCGTATTCAGCCCATGGGCGGCCGTCGGAAACCGGGAAAAGGATGCGTGGATGCGGCGCCAGGCCGTGGCCTATATCTTCGGCCTCCACCCCCTATTCGCACTCATGGCCCCTGAATTGAACGAGGAAAAGCTCCTCGATATCTCGAGCCTTGGAACAGAGCTGGAATTGACACAAGAGACCCTCGACGAGGTGATTGCCGATATCACCGGATAACAGGGTTTAGGAGCGTTTCAGCGTTCCTGTGCGGCGAGCGTGTCCATGAAGGATCATGACCCCTGCAATAGGTCTGACGATAAAGGGCATCCCAGGATCGGCATCTATACCGGTCGAGGGACATCCCATTCCTGGCTCTGGTTCGTGGAGGTTTTTGACCGGATCGGTTTTTTCGATCTCGCCTTCCTGACCGAAACCGAGCTGAGGGGAGACGGCCTGGACCGGTGCGATGTCCTGGCCATGTCCGGGGGGGACACCTTTGCCATTGCAGAGGGGTTGGGACCGGAAGGGGCCCATAAGCTCGAGCGCTTCATCACCCATGGCGGTCTCTACATCGGTTCCTGCGCAGGGGCCTACCTCCCGCTTCATTCCTCCAAAGAACATCTCAACCTGTTTAATTTTGTCCCCGCCAAAATCGGCAACCTGGCCCGGGCCCTCCCTGAAGCCAGGGTCCTGAGGGAGAAATTCTGCACGGCCTATGGGTGCGCCTATGTCTTCCATCCGGTAAGGGAGGCGGTCCGGCTTGCCACCAACGGATTTGCCCCCTTTAAAAAGGCGCCCTCCCTTGATGCCCCCCTCTACGGCGGTCCCCCCTTGATCGCCGGGGGATCCGCCCAGGTCCTGGCAACCTACAGCGGCTTTACCGAAAAGACGGTGTTCCTGGTGGATAAAAAACTCGCATCCGATACGCTGCTGGGAAAGGCCGCGGTGATTCGCCAGAAGATGGGCCAAGGATATCTCCACCTGTATGGGCCCCATTTTGAACACCCCCGCTTTACGGTTGCCAATCAGCTCCTGACAGATGCCATGCTCTATGATCTGAGGCCGGAACCGGTTCAGATCCATGAGACGATACCCTCTGAAGGGATGATCTCCGGCGAGGCGTGCCGGGATCTGCTGAAGGAGGTCAAAAGAGAAACCAGCAACGCGCGGATTGTTGCAGTCGGTCTGGAGACCCTGCCGGTTCAATGGACCATCGGGAATAAGGTATATGAGACGGCCAAGATCAGGGAATTCATTGAACCGGTCTGGCAGAGGATTAAACCCCTCGAGAGGCTGAATCAACTAAGCCTGCTGCCGGGACAGGCCGGCAGATTGTTGCAGGCGGCCGCAGAGACGACGGCGCTTCTGCGCGAAATGAAAAGGGATCTCAAGCGAGGCACCGACGCGCTTCAGAAGGCGAAAGACCTGTTTGACGGACTCCATCGCTTCTCCACGCTTTTCCTGGAGATCTATTTCAGGACAAAACGGATGGGGGATTCAGGGTGTCAGGGATTGAAGCATTGAGGGATGGGCAACAACGCCTGCGTTCGGACTTTTTGCGGGATCATCAAGGCCGGGTATGTCTAAGGAGATGCAGTTATCGTTCACCATGAGACGGCAGGAGAAACCGTTGAGGAACTTACTACGAGTCAAGAAACAGGGCTTCATGGGCAGGAGGTCTTTCGCGTTTGCGTGCGCGCTTTTTCTCTTCATTCCCTTTTTGGGTTCGACCCCGGCAGGCGCAGTTACCGTAGAGGTGCCTCGTGATTCCTCCGGATGGTTTGTGGACCTCAACCGGTTTTCAGAATCCGCGCACAAAAACTTCACCTGTGAGGCCTGCCACGGCGATATGATCGATCAGGGGAAACAGCATCCGGACACCCGGGACGCGACGCGTCTCAAAAGCGAAGCCACCCGCATTTATGACTACCAACGGTGCAGGACCTGCCACCGAGAATCGTACGACAGATACCTTCGGGGGGCCCATGCCAGGGCCCTCACAGAAGAGAAAACCGCGCCTGCTCCCGAGAGAGCCGTTTCGGATCGGCTGAAGGCCCCCACCTGCGGGGAGTGTCATTCCGCTCACTACGCCAGATCGCATCTTTCCAGGGCAGCGGCAGGACAGGCGATGACAGCGGCGTGCGGCGCCTGTCATGCGGCACAGAAGGCCACCTACCTGGACAATTATCACGGCAAGGTCGCCGTCAACCTGGCCGACGAGGCGTCCGCCTACTGTACGGACTGCCACGGGGCCCATGAGTGTATTTCCCTGAAAGACAGAAAGGCGGCCGTTGCGGCCTGCCAGAGGTGTCATCCCGAGGCCGGGGAAAAATTCTCCCAGTTCGTGATCCACCCGACCACGGAAGGGCTGGCCCGGGACAATAAAGAAAAACAGAAACACGTGACCATCATAAAGATCGTCACACTCATTATGACGATCATGGTCATCCTGGTGGTGGGTTTTTTCTATGGGCACAGCTTCCTGTGGCTCTTGAGAGAGATTCATGAAAAACTGAGGAAACATTGAGCAAGCGCCCAAAGTGAGCTAAAGCGCCTAAACTTGCGGGGGCACTTGTGAAGAGGTGTGTATCATGTCAGAAGAGAATTCCCAAGAAGCGGTGTTCATACGGTTTTCCGTGTTGCAGCGGTTCCTCCATATTATTGTCATGGTCGGCTTCACAGGTCTCGCGGTCACCGGCTTTTCACTCAAATTCAGCGCCCAGTGGTGGGCCGGGGGCCTTGTGTGGCTGATCGGCGGGGCCGGGCATCTGGCCTATCTCCACCGCTTCTTCGCCGTGATTACCTATGGCTGCGTCATGGTCCATATCCTCTGGCTGGTGTATTATAAGCTCGTCCTCAAGGGAAGCCTCACCGGTCCCCAATCGCTTTTTCCGAGGGTCAAGGACATCCGGGATCTCTTTGGGCATATGCGGTACTTTTTCGGCAAGGGGAAGGTTCCATCGTTCAACCGGTTTACCTACTGGGAAAAATTCGACTACCTGGCCATCTTTCTGGGCATGAATACCATGGGCTTCACCGGATTGATCCTGTGGGCCCCGGAATTCTTCTCCAGGCTGATCCCCGGCTACTTCATCAATCTGGCCCAGGTCCTCCATCTGTATGAGGCCATTCTGGCGGTGGCCCTCAAGTTTGTGGTGCACCTGATCTCGGCGCACCTTCGACCCGAGGTCTTTCCCATGGAAAAAAGCATCTTCACCGGAAAGACCACCGGAGAAAAGATCCTGAGAGAGCATCACGGTGAGTGGGAAAACATCATGACCACCCATGAGGAATCATGAGCGTAGAGGCCGATTTTAAAATTCGCGTTTTTCAATCGGAAATCGACAATCGAAAATCCTAACAAGGGAGATATTCAGGCCATTGACTAAGAGGATCCTGTTCATACTGATAATCACGAGTGCTGCCCTGATCGTCCCTGGGGCGTGGGCCGACGAGCCGGTCATGATGTCCCCTGCGTTGGATGGAAAACAACGGGACTGTCTGGATTGCCACCGGTATCCCAATGTCAACACCAATGAAGGGGCCTATGCGTCTCAGGCCTTCTGCATGGAGTGTCACGGACAGAAAGCGTGTCAGAAGACCGTGGACGGCCGACAGGTCTCCCTCCTTGTGGATCTTCACTCCTTTGAAAAGACGCGGCACAAATATACGGCCTGCATCCAATGCCACAGGGATGTGGCGAAATGCCCCCACGCGTCCGGGTCGGGCGCCCGGTGCAGCGGGTGCCACAGCGTACACGGGGAAAAGGAGATCCATGATCCTCACCTCCGGGTGGACTGTCAGGCCTGTCATCGCACCTCCAAGGTTGTGTCTCTCAACAGGGAGACCGGCCAGATCACCCTCGCCCGCATCGACGATCAGAAGACCCCCATCGTCTTGACCGACCATAGCCTGCCCGATGCGGCCGATCCCGAATTCTGCAACCGATGCCACACTGCCGAAAATAAGGTGGGAGCGCCGGCCGCCGTCCTCCCCTCCAAGAGCTTTCTCTGCATCCTCTGTCACAGCGCCCCCCTGACCATCGGGCATCCGATCTTCTGGGCGGCCTTCATCATCTTTCTCTTCGGCGTGGTCCTGACCCTCAACTTCTGGTTCAAAGGGAGCGTCCAGGGGGAAGAAAGCTCGCTCCATCGAAAGATCTCCCTCACGTCCGAATCCGTGTGGCAGGTCATCTTCTCACGGCAGGTTTTTGCGCTCATCAAGGTGGTCATCCTGGATGTTTTCCTTCAGCGGCGGATCCTGCAGGAGAGCGTGAAAAGGTGGTCGATCCATTCCCTCATCTACCTCTCCATTTTAGCGCGGCTGTTCATCGGCCTCCTTACCTATTTTGCCTATCGGATAGGCCCGGACAGCTCCGTGGCGCTGGCCCTCCTGAACAAGAACAACGGGTTTACAGCCCTTTTTTATGACCTGACAGGGCTCCTGATTGTCCTCGGTATTGCCTGGGCCATGATCCAACGGTTCATCCTGAAACCGGTCCACGTGGCCAGGGAGGGACAGGACAATCTGGCCATCGCCATCATAGGGGTCCTGATCCTCCTGGGATTCCTCCTGGAAGGGGTGAGAATCCTGATGACCCAGATACCGCCGTCCATGGCTGCCTTTTCCTTTATCGGTTACCCGCTTGCCAGACTGATGGCGGTTATCGGGCTGGATTGGAAGGTCATATACCCATGGCTCTGGTATGCCCATGCAGGTGTGGGGGCCTTGCTCATCGCCTACCTCCCCTTTGGCAAAATGCGGCATGTGTTTAACACGCCACTGACGCTGATGATGAATTACAAAATGAAATAGAAATCTAAAACAGACAGGGAAAGACATGCCGGAAGACAAATCCATCCCCCCCGAAGACGCAACCGCTGAAAGCGAAACCGTTTCGCAGGCCGAGACTGAAAAAGCCCAACCATCAGTGGACGCAACGGACGTGGAAGCATCCGCTGCCGCGGTTACAGAAGAAAAGGAAGACAAACCCGCCGGGGAGGAAACGGCCGAGATGGTCCCTCCCCAGGAGAGGGTCCGGGATATTCTGATCTCCAATCTGGATATGCGCCGGTTGATCGAATTGGACGCCTGTACCCGCTGCGGCGAATGTCTCACCTGGTGCCCGGTCTATGATCAGGACGCGAAACCGGGGATCATTCCCCGTGCCAAGGTCACGGACTTCTTGAGGGTGATCCGGTCTCAGAAAGGCCTCCTCGGAAGCATCATGCGGAATGAAAAGACCCCTGATGCCTTTAAGAAGCTCCTGGCCCTCTTTTTTCGCTACAAGGATATCACCAGGCCCGAGTTCGACGAGTTTGTAAAAAACCTCTATGAGTGCTCCACCTGCGGCCAGTGCCACGTGGTATGCCCGGCCAACATTGACACCGTCAATCTCTGGGAGGATATCCGACGTCTCATTGTCAAGGCCGATTACGGCCCCCTCGAATCCCAGAAGGCCCTCATCAAAAGCGTCAAATCGTACGACAATCCGTGGCAGCAGCCCCGTGCCGGCCGGGAAAAGTGGGCCAGGCGGGCCAAAAAGGAGAATCTCATCCAGGAACTCCCCAGGGAGATCAAAAAGACCAGGGGAAAGGTCCTCCTCTTTTTGGGATGCACGGCCGCCTATGATATCAATGTCAAGCAGGTGGCTGTCAGCACCATCAATATTCTGGAGACACTGGGCGTGGACTATGGCTGCCTCGGGAAGGACGAGAAATGCTGCGGCAGCGTCATGCTGAGGATGGGCGATCCCGAGTTTGAACGATTGGCCAGTGAAAACATCCGGATGTTCAACGACCTGGGGATCGAAACCCTCATCAGCTCGTGTGCAGGCTGTTTCAAGACCATCAAGGAAGACTATCCCAAGGTCGGCAAAATGCACTTTGAGGTCCTCCATACGGTGGAATTTCTGAGACGCCTGTATGAAGATAAACGGCTGATCTTTAAAAATCCCGTGGAAAAGCGCGTCACCTATCACGATCCGTGTCATCTGGGCCGGGCCTCGGGTGTATACGATGATCCCCGATTCATCATGGAGATGATTCCGGGCCTCGAACTCATTGAGATGCCCAGGAACCGAGAGTATTCGAGATGCTGCGGGGCCGGGGGAGGCCTTAAGTCCGGATATCCCGACATCCAGAACAAGATGGCCCAAAGAAGGGTGAAGGAGGCGGAAGAGACCGGTGCGGAGGAGCTGGTATCTGCCTGCCCCTTCTGCTACCAAGGTCTGCAGGTCGGCATCAACGCCCTTGAATCGCCCCTGATTATGCGTGATATCAGCTTCCTTGTCGAGGCGTCTTTGCAGGATGATGCGCCGCCAAAAGAGGAAAAGAAAGTCCGCAAGGTCAGAAGGCCTAAAGAGGACGCGGCCGAAGATCCTGATCCCGGAGGAGAATAGATCGGCGCCTACGAGAAATATGTCTACTGGCTTGAAGAAGCGGAATTCGCCTCCCTGGATTCCCGGTTAAAGAGGGGAGGCATCGTCATGCATGAGGCCAGGAAGGCCGTCTGCGTTCCTTTGTCCAGGGGCATCGAGATAGGATTTGTGCCCAGGGACGGCTGGAGCAAATATGCCCTTTGCAGACGTCAGCTCACCTGGTTTCATCCCGATTCCCCTTACTATGGCCAGGTCCTTGTGATCAGCTCCAGGAGGATTGAGGCGATAGACAGAAGTCCGGGAGTGGTTATCCGCGAGTGCAGGTTTCGACGCCCCGAAGTGCCCGACCGAACCGGGCAGTTGCGTCTGATTGATAGAAAAAGCTATCAGCAGGCCCGTCCCGAGGCATGGGAGGACATCTCAGGCGAGGACCCCGAGGTGCAGGAGCGATGGCTCAAGATCATGGGGCTGAGGGGCGTCACCTATGACGAACTCTTCATCACCCACTGCGCCAACCACGCCAACTTTATTGAACCTGTCTATTTTCACAGGGAAGGGAACCGGACCGTGCCCTATTCCATCGCAAAAACCACCCACATCTGTTCCGCATGTCTCGAGTTTTATAACATCATCGGTTCTCAGTTCCAAAAAAAGCTGGTGGTCCCCTGTCCCGGCGCTGTTTTGTTTGCAGGGATGGCCCCTAATCGGTATTATGAGGTGGTTCAACCCGACTAATCATTTGAATGGAGCCATTTCTTGTACCCCTCCAACAGGCATCCACCGGCGGGGCTGACCCAGGTGAGCCAAGGGATGGGCTCTGGAGTTGAGGAAAGAAGTCTATTGTCCGGTTTCCAGCTCCAGCTTCCAGTTTCAGGCTTCCAATTTCACCAATCGGCCATGTAATGGCTCATGACATTTGTCGAACCTGGAAGGAGAGCATGATGAAAACCGCATCGTTTACGACCGTCTTCGTTGCCCTGCTCCTCTTGGGGATCCCATCCCCGGGAGATTGCAGCCAAAAGGCCATACGAATCGGATACCTTCAGAGCGATATCCACCAATTGGCCTGCTGGGTTGCCCTGGACAAGGGCTTTTACCGGAAAAACGGGCTCGAGGTGGAGGTCGCGGGCATCTTCAAGGCCGGGCCTGAAGAGATGAGCGCATTCGCGGCCGGGGCCCTTGACGCGGGCTACGTGGGAGAGGCGCCCGCCACCACGGCCGTGGCCAACAAGGCGGCGGAGGTAACGGTCCTGGCACAGGTGAACACAGAGGGTTCAGCCATTGTGGTGCGGAATGACTCGCCGCTAAAGGACGTGCGCGATCTGGCAGGGAAGCGGGTGGCCATTCCCGGCCATTCCACGGTCCAGGATTTTCTCCTCAAAAAGGCCCTTGTGAGATTCGATGTCGATCCAAAGAGCGTGAACGTCATCGTCCTGAAGCCGCCGGAGATGATCGGGGCGCTCAAGACAGGGCAGATCGATGCATTCATCGCCTGGGAGCCCTATCCGGCCAAGGCCCGGACCATGGGCGTGGGGGAGGTTCTCCTGACGTCTCATGACATATGGGAAAACCACCCGTGTTGCGTTCTGGTGGCAGGCAATCGCTTTCTTTCCGACCGGCCCCGGGATGCCGGGGCCCTGGTCCGGGCCCATGTGGAGGCCACGGATTTTATCCGGGACTTTGCTGACGAGGCCGTCGCGATCGGCGTCAAATACACGGGCATGGATGAACCCACCGTTCGTCTGGCCATGAAAAATGTTCACTATACCTACGTCCTGAGCATTGACGGGGAGAAGGAATATGTGGATTTTCTCTCGCGCATGAAATACATCCGGCCGATGGACCCGGAGGCATTTGTCAGAAAATTCATTAACCAGGAAATACTGGGAGAGATCATCAAGAAATGAGATGGGATCGGTACATCCTGCCGCTGGCCTTGATGCTGGTATGGGAGGGGCTCTCTCTGATCAGGGTGATTCCACCCCATCTCCTCCCGTCTCCAGGCAAGATCCTTCTCGGCTTAAAGGACCTCATGGTTATCGGGATGCCCCCCGGGCATCTCCTTCCCTATCATGCCCTCTACAGCCTATACCGCGTGGCCCTGGGGTTTGCCTTTGCCGCTCTTTTGGGTATCCCGATGGGGCTTCTGATGGGCGGGTCGCCCCGGCTGCGACGCATCGTCAACCCTGTGATCGAGCTCCTCAGACCTATACCGCCCCTGGCATGGATCCCGATCGCCATCCTGTGGTTCGGCATCGGGATGAAGTCCGCTGCATTCATTATCTTCCTGGGTGCCTTTTTCCCGATCCTCCTGAACACGGTTTCAGGGGTGGTTTCCATCAACCCTATATACTTTGAGGCAGCCCGAACGCTCAATGCAAAGCCAAAGCACATCTTCTTTATGGTCTTGCTTCCAGGCGCCGTCCCGTCTATATTTGTCGGGATGAGAATCGGCGTGGGGATCGGGTGGATGACCCTTGTGGCCGCTGAATTCACGGGCGTTAAGAGCGGTTACGGACTCGGTTACATGATTATGACGGCCAGGGACATCCAGCGTCCGGATGAGATCCTGGCGGGCATGTTGATCATCGGCCTGATCGGCGTCCTGATCAACAGCGCGCTGCGTGCCTGCGAATCCAGAATCGTTCGCTGGCAGTAAAGAGAAAAGTGACTAAAGTGACTAAAATTTGAAGGTGTCAGCGCAATGTGATCGGCTTCCAGCCTGGATTATTGTGGCGAGACGCAGCTGTCATATCGGGGTTTTCATGTGCAGGCGTGAGCCAGGTTGTGTGATGTGCGGTTAGCTCAGTTCAGGCGCTTTGGACACTTTCCTTCACTTTAGGCACTTCAAACTCCAGACTTTTGGCACTTGCCAGAAGAGGGGACTATGGCCCTGGAACTGATCGGCCTGACCAAGTTTTTCGGCGGAGAAGCGTCCGAGGGACAACTCCGGGTTCTGAATGAGATCCATTGTCGCGTGGAAGAAGGAACCTTTGTCTCCATTATCGGCCCGAGCGGATGTGGAAAAACAACCCTGTTGAGGATCATCGCAGGGCTGGAGAGGCCCTCGTCCGGCAGGCTCCTGATAGACGGGAGGGACATCGTATACGAAACCGATCGGATCGGCCTCGTATTTCAGGAATACGCCCTTTTCCCCTGGCTGACGACCCTCCAGAACATCCAGCTGGGTCTGGAGATCATGGAGGTGCCCAAAAAGGAAAGGCTCGCAGCCGCCATGGACTATGTCCGCCGATTCGGTCTCAGTGGATTCGAACACCGGTATCCCCGGGAGCTGTCAGGGGGCATGCGACAGCGGGTGGCCATTGCAAGGACCTTGATTACCGACCCGAAGGTTACCCTGATGGATGAGCCGTTTGGTTCCTTGGACAGCCAGACCAGGAATGACCTGCAGGCATTTCTGCTCGGACTCTGGGAGACACAGAAAATAACCATCATTTTTGTGACGCACAATGTGGACGAGGCTGTTTTCATGAGCGATGACATCCTGGTATTATCCGGGCGGCCGGCTGGGATTGTGACCCGTTTCCCGGTGAACTGCCCGCGGCCCAGGGACCGGACCAGTGCGGCGTGCAACGCTGTTCGAAAAAGGGTGCTGGAGACCCTGGAAGCAGAAAAGAAGGGGGCGTTGATTTGAATATGGAAACAAAGGGGTTCATCTGAACCCTTGAACGTTTAAACCCGAACGAAAGGAGTATCACCATGAAAATCGTCGGCGTATCCTGTAGCGCACGCAAGGCAAAGACCACCCGGTATGCCCTGGATTGCTGTCTCAAAGCGATCACGGAGGCATATCCTCAGGTATCTACCGTGACCATCGATCTGGCGGAAAAAGAGGTCAACCTCTGCAAGGCCCTCAACACCTGCACAAAAAAACTGGCATGTGCTCAAAAGGATGACTTCAATGAACTCATCCCTATCCTTTCAGACCCGGATGTGGGGGGGCTGATCGTGGCCACACCGGTTTATATGGGCGCCATGAGCGGCCAGTGCAAGGCATTTTTGGATCGGTGCGTGATGTTCCGGCGCAACGGATTCCTGTTTCGCGACAAGGTCGGGGGCGTCATTGCGGTCGGCGGATTTCGAAACGGGGGACAGGAAGCGGTCATCCAGAGTGTGCATGCGGTCATGCTGGTTCAGGATATGATTATCGTGGGCGACGGCAAGCCCGGGGCTCACTTTGGAGGGACCGCCTGGAGCGGTCATCCGGAAGGCGTCGAGCACGATGAGGTGGGCATCGAGACGGTTCGCAACCTTGGCCGTCGAGTGACCGAGGTCGCGCTGAAGATGGCGGGATAAACCCAATGATCGGCCATGTAGTCGCAGAGATCCAGAGCCTTGGGGTACGTCTCGGAAAGGGGCTTCTCCGGAGGCTGGGGGGGGCGGGCCCGGCGGACGCGGGGTCGCTTCTGATGAATGGCACGGCGGTAAGCGTTCCCACGGGAAGTCCCTATGTATCCGCCTCGCCCTATTCCCTCAGGGTCCAGGAGGGAAGGTTTTTTCTCTGTAAAAACAGGGATGCCGTCCTCCCCGTAGAGATGATTCCCCGTCCCCGGTTTTATGACCGGACCACCGGCGATGGGACCCCCTGTTCAACCGTCGCATTGCTCCATGGAAAGGACTGCCTGGCCACCTCGGTGCTTCAGACCTGCATCTACTGGAATTCCGAAAGCCGGTGCCGGTTCTGCGGAATCGAGCTCTCGTTAAAGAACCGGCAGACGATTTGCTTGAAAACGCCCCGACACCTGGCAGAGACGGCCCGCCTGGCAAAGGCCCTGGATGGGGTCGGCCACGTGGTCCTGACCACGGGGACGGGGAGGCCCCCCGGGGCAGAGATATCGATGCTGGCCGGGGCCTGTTCGGCCATCAAAAAGGCTGTAGACCTCCCTGTGCACGCCCAGTTTCTTCCCCCCGTTGACCTGGAAACACTCCATGAGCTGAAGCATTCCGGGGTGGACACCGTCGGCATTCACATCGAAAGTCCTGACATGGAGGTCCTCTCCGGTATGGCCCCCGTCAAGGCGGCCATCGGTTTGAGGCGATACGAGGCGGCGTGGAAGGCTGCCGTGGAGATCTTTGGGCCGAATCAGGTCAGCAGCTTCCTCATCGCAGGCCTGGGTGAAAGACCCGATTCCATCGTATCCGGCAGCGAAAGACTGGCGGATCTGGGCGTATACCCCTTTATCGTCCCCCTGCGGCCCATCCCCGGATCGCTCATGGAAGATGCCCTGCCCCCTGATCCGGCCGTCATGACAGGCATCTATGAAAAGGTCGCCGGGATATTGGAGAAGACGGGGCTTTCCGCTGCGCGCTCCCTGGCGGGCTGCGTCCGGTGCGGGGCCTGCTCGGCGCTGCCGCTCTATGAACGTCCCGATGCCGATCTCACGTGTCATCGGGCGAGGACCTCGTTTGAACTGAACCAGGCCTTTGACATTCGAAGAGAGGTATTCGTCACCGAACAGAAGATCTTTGAGACCTCGGACAGAGACCCGGACGACCTTAACGGCATCCACCTGGTGGCGAAACAGGGCCAGGATGTGGTGGGCACGGTGAGGGTTTTTAGGGATGGCAACGGCAACGGTCACTGGATCGGGGGACGACTCGCGGTCAAAAAGGGGTACCGGTCTTCAGGCGCAGGAGAACTCCTGGTCAGGAGGGCCGTGGCAACGGTCAAGGAACAGGGGTGCACGAAATTCACCGCCCACATCCAGGAAGAAAACGTCCCGTTCTTTTCGCGGCTCGGCTGGAAAGGGATTGGAGCGCCTGAGCCCTATTTCGGGAGAGTCCATCAGGTAATGGAGGCGGACCTCGGGAAATGAAAATTGAAGATTGAAAACTGAGAACGCTGCGATCGGAGCATTGAACAGTGAAGCGAGACCTGAAACAGTTGGTCGACAATACGCGCAATTACCTCGGGCTTCTGCGGAAAAAGCCGATCGAGGAGGTGTATGCAAAGCTGATCCTGGGAGGCCAGCCCGGTCCCCAGTTGCCCAACTACGGGGACGATGCAGCAGTGATCCCCTGGAAGGACGGCTACCTGCTGCTGGCCGCCGACGGCATGATGACCCGGCTCCTCGTGAACGAACCCTATGCGGCCGGCAAGGCCGCGGTCATGGTCACGGTCAATGACATCTATGCCATGGGGGGGAGGCCCCTTGCCATGGTCAATGTCCTGGCCAGCGGCGACGATGCGCACCGTTCAAAGGTCATTGACGGGATCCGAAAGGGATGTGAAAAACTTCAGGTGCCCATGGTGGGCGGTCACCTCCATCCCGACGCCCCATCAGATGCCCCCTCCCTCTCCGTTGCCATCTTGGGCCATGCAACCAGACTCCTTCGAAGCCATCTCGCGGCCCCTGGCGATGACCTCATCTTTGCCGCGGACCTCAACGGTCAGGTGGGATGTCATTCCGTGGTCAGCTGGGATGCCAATTCAGGAAAGACGCCTGAGGAATTGATCCACCGGTTGGAAGCCCTCCCCATCCTCGCGGAGAAGGGGTGGTCCCGGGCCTGCAAGGATGTGAGCAACGCCGGTCTCCTGGGGACCCTTTCCATCATGATGGAAAACTCGGGAAGGGGCGCGGAAATTGAACTGGCCGTCATTCCCTCTCCGCCGGAGCTTGATCTTTTTGATTGGATGGTCTCCTTTCAAAGCTTTGGATTCGTTCTCTCTGTCAAGCCTGAAAACTCGAATCTGGTGATTGACCTGTTCCGGGAAAGGCGCATCCATGCGGCGGTGGTCGGAAGGGTCACGGATGACAGAAAGGTGACGGTCCGAAACGGACCCGAATCGCAAACGGTTTTCGATTTCACGACAGACACCATCACCGGCATCACCTGCCCCCCGGATCAGCAGGCCACAGGGGTGGGGTAACATCATCCGTGAAGATTCGCTTCCGTTCGATTCTCCGGATGATGATGTGGTGCAGCGTAAAAAGGGCATCCATGCGGGCTTGTCGGGCATAACTCCCGATTACCAAGCCGCTTCATTTTTATCAACAAAAACAACGTCCGCGTCCCACCCACAAAACCTGACAGCCTCCCCATTCCTCACAATCTCTCCGGGATCAATGATGCTCATTGCTGAACCGGCCTGTCTGAAGGCCTTCAGGGCGCCTTCTCCGAGGTCGTCACGAGCACCTCCATATCCTTGTCATGGAGGGCCAGGGGGACAATCGCGATCCGGTTTTCCCTGTCCAGGAATCGCGATCTCATGGGCTTGTCGGCCCTGAAGGTTGCGTGGGCGAAATGGGGTGAATCAGGATCTGCATCCATGATCCGGACCGCGCCCGCCCCTTCCATGACATCAGGGTCCACCTTGAGAATCAGAATACCTGCGTCGGGCATCATGCGGTCGTAGCCGATGGGTTGGCGATTCTCCACGAGAAAATAGGCATTCCCCTTGAGGGGGATCTTCACCGCCAGGGTATCCCCTCCCCTGGCCAGGGGCGTCAGGACCACCCGTTTCTCTTCGCCGGGCCTGACGAGGACGACCTGGTTTTCTGATATCCAGCCCAGTCGGATCTTGGTGAATGAGGAAAGGCCCGGGGGAGGCCCGTCCCTCTTGATGAGGTGCGACGACATGACATCCCAGGGGCCCATGTAGGTCGTGCAGTCCGCCCATTTCATCCTTGCCGATGCGTCAGCCTGACGCTCGAAATCGTAGAGTCAGGGGACCAGGCGCTGATGCTGGTATACCCCTCCCAAGGCATGGAAGAAGTCATGGGCGAACATGCCGATGTGGGCATTTTCCGCCCCCACAAAGACCCCCCCTGAAAATTCCTTTCCCCCCTTTGACCGGAGGGTCACATACCGCGGGTTCTTCCGCACGCCTGTGAGCATCCCAGGGTTGGCGCAGTAGCAGACCATGCCGTATCCCTTATCGGACAGGGTAAAGACGCCCGGGACAATGAGCATGTGCTGATAGGCGGAAAAATCCACCTCTCTCTCAAGACCGGTCATGGTGTCCTCAATGAGCTTCCTCACCCGGTTTCGGTCCACCTTGAAATTGCTTGAGCTGACGCGATACTGCGAGATGGAATCGGGAAGGGCCACCCAGTCGGTCAGGTGGGCATTGACCCATGCAAGACCGTAGGACTGGGCCTTGACATACGCATTCAGCCGGGTCACGGCCTTTGCCTCGATCTGGCGCAACGAAAGCTGTGGGGTTGCGTCCGGAAACCGGACAGGAACCACAAGCAGACGGATCTCACCCTGAGCCTGCCGGGACTGGGGGCCCAGGAGATCGGTGACCCGGGGGCTGCTTCCGTCGGAAGCCAAGACTTCCCTTTGACCCCGGCCCGAGGCCTGCGGCGTCTGACATGCCGACAGGCCCAGCAGTAAAACCAGAAGGCTTATCCACCCTCTCGCAGGACTTCCTCCTCTCACGTGCCTTTCCATATTACCATCCCCTCCCTTTCTCTATTGGCGGCCAAAGATTCCAGATGGCAGTCGAATGGTTCGGTTAATCTCCTGATCCTGTCCGGTGCGTCCATATTTCGAAACCTGACTTTTTACACATGCATCAACACACCATCCAGCCTGGCCTATTCACTGGAAAGCGGGGGTTGCATCTTCCGGCGGCGCGACCCGGGCCCGGATAACGCCCGCCTCAGGAACTTCACCCACCGTGACCACGTCCGGACCACGGGCGGTTCCCCCAAAGCCGCCTGGGCCAGTGCCAGGGCGTCTTCAAGCAGAGCATCGTGGAGTGGGCGGATAACGAGTGACCAGTAGAGTGACGCCGGTCCCTTGGCGTTCAGACTGATGGTATGCCGCAAGAGGGTCTTGTGCTCCCCTGCAGGAATTGCCTCAAACCAGTGATGACCGTGAAAACCCCGCGGCCGGGTGAAGCGGAACCGCACCGTTTGGCCGGGTACAAATTCTTCCACCACATAGGAGATGGGGCCGTGTCCCCCAGAGGCGCCCACACCCAGCGGGCGGTCCAATCGCATCGGGGGCCACATGGTTCGAGGCCACAGACTGTCATGCTCGGAGGCCAGGGAATTGATTAAGCCCCCCACGGCTGAGGCGGTGGCCGACATCTCTCGTTCGTGGATGTTCAATACCAGCATGATGTGCCGACCTCAAATTCGGGCTGAACAGAAAGGCTCCTACTTTTTTTCCAGGGTCCCGCCCCCTTGGTCCCACGGCCGAAGCCCTTGCATCAGGTGCCGGATCGCGGCCATGTAGTCGGAGAGTCCCCGCATGAAGATGTCATTGTGATTGGCCATTGGGATCTTGACGAGGGTTTTGTCCGGCGCAGGAGAGGCGTTATAAAGGGCCTGGCCGTCCGAAAACGGGATGATCTGGTCCTGTTCTGCGTGAATAATCAGGGTGGGGCCGTCAAACGCGCGGATCTTGTCCAGGTTGCCGAAGCCGGTCGATTCAATGAACCCGATGGACTCCAGATCAATTCCCAGGAGTTGCAGCAGGGGACCGGAATAGGCGAACCCGCTCTCGATGATCAGGGCGTCGATCCGGCTCCTGTAGTGGGAAACCAGTTCCAGGGCCGATGCACTTCCCAAAGACCTTCCCATCACGGCGAACGGACCGGTAAATCCCTTTTCCTGAAGCCATTTCTCCACAAAATCGAAAATGATGTGACAGTCCCTCATCATGCCGGTGATGGTGGGCTCGCCGGTGGAGCGGCCATAGCCCCGGTAATCCACAGGAAGAAAATTGATGCCGATCCGGTTGTAGAGCGGACCCATGTCATCATAATCCCCCGCGATCTCTCCGTTGCCATGAAAAAACAGGATGTTGGGGGCCCTCTTGTCGCCCATGTGAAACCGGCCCCCGAGGACGACGTCGCCCTCCGACGGAATCAGGATGTCTTCGCCTGGACCGGCACCGGTTCCCCGCCACTCTGGCCGTGGGTGAAACAGAAACATCAGGATTTCGGGGCGGTCCAAAAATGAATAGTCGATCGTCGTGGTTTCTATCATGGATATCCTCGTATAAGGGGACGGCGCGCTTCTCGATTTCCCGTCGTCCTCTGTATGCAGCGTAATGCCCCTCGCACACTATATCACCATTCAGGGAAAACTCAATGCCAAGATACTCAAGCATCTCATGTCTTCATTCCATGACACCTCTCACACAATCCAATGTCAGCAAAATCCGTTCAAGGTTTTGATGGTGCGTTTTACGTCATCCGACAATTCTTTGTTCCCGGCCTCATGTCTGGGATCGTAGGGGCAGTGCGTGCATCCAAGTCCACAGCAGACACCGCGCTGTACCAGAAACCTTTCCGTAAAAACGACATTGCCGTTTGGGTCCAGATAACGATCCATTTTCAGCCGTTCAGTGAGGTCCATCGAGTTTATTTCCAATCCAATACTGAAGAAATGTTCCACATCCGAACTGAGTATGGGCGCCCATATCAAGGATAGGCGCCCGTTCTGAACTGCGATTGAACCTGACCGTATAACCGGCGCGGCCCCTTCTCATGACATGGGAGAAGGGCGCGGAACCCGTACGCGAGCAACAGGTGCGTCTGGTTGGGGATCGGAACCCAAGCATGGCAGGGGCTTGGCGTTTCGGTCAAAATGCTCCCGAGACGCGCAATTAAATCATCACGGTCCTGGTCCTTCCTGAAAATGATCCTGCGATCGATCCCCCTGATCATGATGTGGCGGCGGAGGGCTCCGGGCGTATCAATTCCGGCCTGTCTGGGCATAAAAAGCCCCTAACCATACCTTCCCCAATGTCACTGGTAGAATTATCCCCACGCATGAGGGGTGGGGGCTGGGGGTAACAGCCCCGGCTACCCGATTAGCCTATGAATTCAGCAAACAGTCCGACATTTTTTGCAGCTATAAACTGTCTTTTATCAGAAGTTAAAAAAAGATCTGCATTCCATTCTAACGCGCAAGCCACATGTAAGGCATCCATAGCGCGTAACGAACTGTTTTCCGATAATCTCACTGTGTGAGAAATAACCGAAGGTGTAATCTGAATAACGGTTGCGTCACGGATATCCTCAAGTAGTTGGCCTTTTAACCTTTTATAGTCTTTGGCGGACAAAATATGTTCTCTCAGCCTTCGATTAAGTCCGGATAAAATTTCGGGCATCAAAATAATAGAAAGAGCTAATTCCGAAGCCTTTTGAAGGTAGCCCTCAATCTGTTCGCTGCCTTTTTCCTGGATATATCTTTTTGCAAATGCCGATGAATCAACCAATAATTTCATGCCATCGACTCTCGTTCATCCAGAATGGCGGACGATAGGTCGCTGCCATTCAATTTTAACCGTGTTGCGGGTTTTTTCCAAGCGGGTGTTTTATGTGGCTTATCGGAAAAAGGGCTCACTTCTGCAACTGGTTTGCCGCGACGCAGAAGGACAATTGTCTCACCATGCTCCACTTCAGCAATGAAACCTGATGCGTTTTTGCGAAAATCTGTAAAAGAAATTGTTTTCATACGGATACCTCCAATCTATTTAGATGCACACTTAAGTGTACACATAAGAGGTCATTTGGTCAAGGCTATTTTAGGCCGACCGAACTCAAAATGAAGAAACGGCGCTGGTCCCAAAAAGTTGGACAATGTGATAAGCTCTGAGTCAGTCCTAAAGGAAAGGAGCTGCCAATCTCACCTCCGATGGAAGGATCAAAATTTGTCCACCACACTTCACCTCTTCATTCCCTAAGTCTCCAATCGTGGCTTCGGCCCACTCAAGGGCTCCAGATTCCCTAATTTGATCAGCGGCCATTTCTTTATACGCCGCATACATATCTCTTTTTACAACATGTGGGCGTACCAACTCCTGTATAAAGCGGCTGATTTTCCGTGGTCCGATGACTGTTCGCAAGCCCTCATAAACCTCTTCGTCGATGGTCACTGTGAGCTTCTTTTGCATCAGATGCACATCCTTAATATTGCACGTATACTAATACGTGCAAATCACAACGTCAAAAGATCAGAAATGCTTTTGCGAATGAAAACAAACGATCAAAGGGTTTCTGTGTGTGGCGAATTGAGTCATCAAAGCCCCTTGTGACACTCACATCAGCATCCCGCCATCCACGTTTAATACCTGCCCGGTGATATATTTCGCCCGATTCGATACAAAGAACAGCACGGCATCCGCCACGTCCTCCGGGGTGCCGTAGGTTCCTAAGGGGACTCTATCCGTCATTTTTTTTGTGAGTTCATCGGATAAGACCTGCGTCATGTCCGATTGGATGTAGCCGGGTGCGATGGCATTGACGGCGATCCCCCTCTTTCCCAATTCTCTGGCGGTGGTCTTTGTCAAACCGATCAGGCCTGCCTTTGACGCGGAATAATTCGCCTGTCCGACGTTCCCCATGATCCCCGAAATGCTCGCGATATTGACGATCCTTCCGCTTCTTTGCCTCAGCATCTGTTTGGATACGAGCTTTGTACATAGAAAGGCCCCGGTCAGGTTGACGGCGATGACCACATCCCATGACGATTTGGGCATCATCATGAAATTGGCATCCTTGGTAATACCGGCGTTGTTGACAAGAATATCAATCCGTGAGTATTTCCCGATAACCTTGTCAACCACCTCTTTTGTGGAATCCTCTGATGACACATCATGTGTCAACGCCAGGGTGTCCACCCCGAATCTCCTTGAGATATCCTGCGCCGTCGATGCGGCCATTTCCTGATGGATATCCGTGATAACGACAATCGACCCCTCTTCCGCCAGTCTTTCGGATATGGCGCGTCCTATCCCACGGGCACTGCCGGTTACCATCGAAACCTTCCCTTTGATTCCTAAATCGGCCATTCGATTCATGCTCCTTAAATCTGTATTTGGTCTATATACTGCTTGGGCGATACGACCACGCATCCCACCATCCCGGCGCTCTCGGGATAATGTCTCAGGTTGCCGGTGATCAGGGGAACCTGTGAATGGGGAATGTGGGGAATGGGGTCTGCCCTTGACTCTTAGTCAGTGTGGAAGATAGCTCCTCTATACGCTTTCTGAAACCGGCATCTTCCTGCATTTGCCTTCTTGTCCGCTCGATAATGCTGCTGACGGAACTGTACTTTTCGATCTTAAATCGTCTGCCGATCTCCTCCAACGTATCCCGGCGCAACCGTCGAATCAAATAAATCGATACATTTCGCGGCTCATTTGTCGCTCCGCGCTTTGTCCGGGAAAGTGCATCTTCGTCAACCGCGTAATATTCGCAAACGGAGCTGAGAATCTCCTCATGGCCCGTGTCCAGGGTTTTTGATTGCGGGACCTCGTCATCCGCCTTCGATTCATGATACTTTCCCTTTATCCAATCCGCAAAACCATCCGGCCCCCATACTGACGGCCATTTCTTCCCTTCAAGCACATGGGTTTCGAGGGCCGGGATGCAGATGGAGGAACTGTTTTGGCCAATAGCGCGTGGCGGGGGGAGAGCCGGTCCAGTTGCCCGAATACCGCACGCTTGATCTCAAAGTCCTCCGGTACGTTCTCGATGACCAAATCGGCTTTGGCAACCGCTTCCTGCATGTCCGTCGTGGACTGTATGCGGCTCAGGAGGCCCTCTTGCTCATCCGCCGTGATGTCCCGCCTTGCAAGCCGTTGTTCCAATTCAAGGGCATGGCCCTGCGCCGCCCGCTGCAGCGTCTCGGTCGAACGATTGAAAAGCCTGACACGATACCCGTGTGCGGCGCAGTGCAGGCCAATTTGGGCGCCCAACGTGCCGGCGCCCACGACGCCTATGGTCTGAAAATGCCTTATGACCATTGGGAGCAAGCCCTTTCCATATGTAGCCGAGGGACACAGTGTATGCCATGACGCCTGCCTGTTCCTGCGTGGTGGTTACGTCTGGCTGAGGCCCGGGCGGATTCTTGGCCCCGGAAGAATGGACGCCATGCCTTTTGATTTTTCCAGGTTGAACACTGCCCAGTGTCCCAGATGGCGAGCCTCATAACGTGGATTGCCGAATGAACGCTTCCGATGGGCACTGTCCTTACTTCTTTTTTTCAATATGCCTCGCTGTCAAGAAATTTCAGGTACGCTTGATCCAGTCGGGCGTATAATTTTCGTACTTCTTCTTGATCTCAACGGGCAGATCCCTGTAGTTTCCGATGCGTTTTCGGCAGGAGGGGGAACCGCACGAGCATTCAAGGGTCCAGTCATCGGCGGTGATCATCGAATAATCGAATGTGACCTCCTCATCCTTTTTAATGTCCCGCATGGCCACAAGAAAGACGTCCCGGATAATGCCGGCATTCGGGTCACAGGAATGGTTTGTACGAACACCAG
>Ga0209164_1002138_pt1 | contig 22161 bp, 22 predicted proteins | sample MTBNYHSulfiMetaG_FD_187458 | JGI IMG/M metagenome (GOLD analysis project Ga0209164, IMG submission 187458) | Enrichment culture microbial communities from rom New York Harbor, USA that are MTBE-degrading - MTBE-NYH (New York Harbor Sulfidogenic)... | ecosystem: Environmental > Aquatic > Marine >... | reverse complement strand
TGACAATCGGAAAACCCAAAGCCTGGATCATCAACAGTTGACCCAACACATTGGACATCCGATCTCGGGAGCGGCCCACGATGATTTCCACCCATTGCCCATGAATCTGATGAATCGATTGCACCACCAGGAGCGCTTCACCATCGCTCAGGCGAAAGGAATGAAACCGATGTTCACGGGATTTAGGTGTTGGCGAAGGAAATGCCGAATGGATTCTTTCGTCGGGAAAATTGCTGTAAATCAGCCCGCGGTGCAGGTTACGCAACTCGATCCAGCGCTGATCTCCATCCTGCACCAGATCTCCTTCGGCACCACGCCAGACAAGCTGTTTGTCATCTGTCAGGGCAAAAAAATTCTCCGCCAATTGAAGATCATCCAGCAGGCTATCTTTCAGTTCGGAAAGCTCCTCCTGCCACAGAAAGGCCAGATTGATCATCATATACAACAGCAGCGTCGCTGCCAGTGTGCATAGATGCCAGAGGGCAATGCGCGCCCGTATGCTTTTGAGGAAGCGGTAACTCATGGCTTATCCACTCTGATCACAAACCCCACCCCCCTTATGGTATGGATCAGCTTTTGGCCGTTTTGATCGATTTTTTTACGAAGGCGGGTCATATGCACATCTATGACATTGTCCAAAGGCGTGGCTCTTGCCATCTCCTTCCAAACGTCGCGGGCGATCATATCCCGAGTCACAAACCGTCCTGGGTGACGCATTAAAAAGGCCAGCAAATCAAACTCCCGGGATGTAAGCTCAACCGGTTGTCCCGCCCGCCATGCCTCGCGAGCGACAAGATCCAGTTCCAGGTCGGCAAATTGAAGATGAAAAACCTGGTCCGCCCGGCCGCGGCGCAACAGCACCCGGATTCGGGCCAAGAGTTCGCTTATGGCAAAAGGCTTGACCATATAGTCGTCGGCACCGCTGTCCAGGCCAATGATGCGGTCCTCCAGCTCATCCCGCGCGGAAAGGATCAGCACAAGGGTTTGTGCGTCCCGGAGACGGAGCGCTCCCAGGATTTCCAGACCGCTGCGTCCGGGAAGCATCAGATCCAGAACCACCACATCGAAAATTTCCGTACTGATCAGGAAATACCCATCCTCGCCGGTGAAGGCCGTTGTTACATCGTAACCCTCTGTCTCCAGCCCCTGTTTCAGGGATTGGGCGATTTTGATATCGTCCTCTATGACCAAAATCCTGTTCATGGCCAATTTTTATTCATAGAAATGCGATAGGGCAACTGACATTTTCCTGAATTTTTATTCAGATTGGAGCGACCAAACGAGCATGATTGGATTTTTTACCATAAAATTTAATATTATGTGGTTATCCCACAAAACCTAAGTGAGATTTACTCCGAACGCTGGCCAAGATCAAATTGAATGTCTTTCCTACATGATTTTATGACCTGTTGGACGATTCTCATGAACTTTTTCCCAATCGACTTCGATTTGCGACGGTTGAACCGGAAGACGTATTCATCCAAGCAGTCCTGGAGGTATTTTGGTTTAAGATTACCTTGGAAAATGCCACGGACCAGTCTTTTGACCAAAGAGGCAATCAAATAGACGCCATACAAGCCAGATTCAGGGTCCTTCTGAAACGCATGAACCTTTCTTGCATTAGAACCATTGGGTGGGTATTATCGTTAATGATTTTGGGTGTCTTTGCACCAACCATAAGCGCCGACGATGACGGCAAAAAGCATCAACGGCGCGAACGCAAACACAATGAGAACAATCATTCTGGTGACAGGAACCTGAAGCCGGTCAGCAATTCCACGGTTAAATGGCATAGATCGAGTAGCTATGAAATATGGCCTGATCACAGTACTCATCTGCATCGTCATTTATGAAATCTTCGAGCATCTCCTCCTGCCGTTGATCTGGATGATTCGATATCGCAAGCGGAATTCAGCTTACGGTCCTACGGGCATGATTGGGAAAAAGTGTACGGTTCAGCAGTGGAACGGAACCAGCGGCAAGGTAAGGGTTGGCGCCGAACTGTGGAATGCGACCGGCTCAGCACCGCTGATACCGGGAGACGAGACTGTGATCCAGTGCATCGAAGGGCTGACTTTGCGGGTTTCATCTCAATCGGAAAGGCTGCCCGATATACCGATAATGAGGTGTGACAAGGATCATTCACATGATTCCTCAAAGTAGGTACCGGTTAAAGTGAACAATGGTGGGGGCGCCCATGATTTCATGCGTCAATGTTTTCATTGACATGCAACCAGGCAAGGGCTACAAAACGCTAATAGATCCGCTCAATAGCCCAATTATTCACATATTTCTTGATGCCGAAATATTGAAGGCTATGCAGCCAATCCCAGAGAATATTTTAGCGCGATTCAATGAAGTCTTAAAACAACGAGAAGTCCATGAATCCTTCCACGTTTATTATAGAAAATGGCTTCGATATTATCTTGATTTTTGCAGTAAATATCCGCCTCCCGAGGAGAAGTCGGAGCAGGTTCGTTTTTTCATCGAAAAGCTGAAGTCCAAAAAACAAACACCGCAACAATGTATACAGGCCGCACACGCGGTTTCCCTCTTTTTCGAATCGCGGCAGCCGAAATATTTTCCTCATCCAGCGCCGGCAGAGGAAAAATCGCCCCCACCCCCTCGCTTGGCGAACCCGCCCCTCAAAGCGCGAAATACCAATGGCATTAAAAAATATCTAACCTTCTTAGCTGTTAAACAACGTGTGGTCTCCTCAACCCAGAACCAGGCTTTCAATGCCCTCCTGTTTCTTTTTCGGCATGTTCTCAAGAAAGACTTTGGCGATCAACGCGATGTGCCTCGTGCAAAAAAGTCGAAATATATACCTGTAGTACTTTCGCGCTCTGAAGTTGATACGATTTTGAGTCATCTCGAATATCCATTCGATATCGTAGTCAGCCTGCTTTATGGTTGCGGACTTCGTCTCTTCGAGTGTCTCGGCCTTCGAGTGCAAAATTTTAATTTCGCGGACGGAATACTGACAGTACATGGCAAAGGCGACAAGGACCGAACCGTTCCTCTCCCTCAAAGACTCATTGCGAAATTAAAAAACCAGATGGAGGTGGTGAGCGACCTCCATGACAAGGACCTGGCGGCAGGCTATGCAGGAGTATTTCTTGGTGATTCACTCGAAAAAAAGTATCCGGCTGCTGCCAAGGATTTCATCTGGCAATGGTTTTTTCCACAAAAGGGACTTACGCTGATACCGGGCACAAAACAACGCAGACGATATCACCTGCATGAATCAAAGGTTCAAGAGGCTCTAAAAAAAGCGGCAAGGCAGGCAAAGCTCACTAAACGCGTAAAATCGCATACTTTTCGGCACAGTTTCGCCACACATCTTTTGCAGGCCAATTACGATATACGGACGATTCAGACAATGCTGGGTCATGCAGACGTGAGAACGACGATGATTTATACTCACTGTGTACCGAGCAAAACCGCGAAAGAGGCTAAAAGCCCCATGGATTTCTAAACGTTTTGGTGCTGATATGTCAGAGAAGATATTTTGGCCTGGATTTTGCTTTTATGGTTAACACTACTCGCACGGATATTATCTGGACGGTTCCGTCCAGATAATTCCTTGTTCTCGGCGGCTGCGCCGCCGAGAATCGCGGTGCTGACTTCGTCGAGCACCTTGCCCCGGCGCTACGCGCCAGAACAAGGTACTCGACCGGCCACCGCACACCGATCAACCAGACTGCGTCTGTTTGATCGGCGCACGGCGCCGGTCAGCACCGCGATTACTAAAAATTAAGGAGGATAACGATGAAAAAAATATTTATGGCAGTGTGTATTGTTCTATTCATTATTGGAACGGCCTATGCATTACCACCAGTATCTTTGCCTGGTGCAAATGACTTTTCACCCTTTAAGGGTACTCATAGGGTCAATAGCACACTTAAATGTCAGCATTGTAATGGATCGGGGAAGATTACCAAAATAAAAATTGTTTGGAGCAAGCTGAAAAAAAAGCTCGTAAAAGCTCGCCAAAGTGCTACGTGCCCTAAATGTTCCGGTAGCGGGGTCGTGAAGAGCAAAAACTCTAAATCGTTCTAAAAAGATCGAGGGTCATCTTACTTAATTCCAACAAGTGAAATGCTGACGGATAACCCGCGGATTTCAGTCGCTATATTTAAAAATGAAAGGAGGGTATCAAATGTTCGGACCGGGACCAGTTGAATATAATTGGCTATTGATTTTTGTATGTCTAATTTTAGAGGGGCTGTTTCTATTGAAACTAATCATTAGCAATAAAATTTCGCCAACCAAAAACAAGCTCCGATTTTTAACTCATGGCTCCCTTTTAGTCGTGTTGATATTTTTATTCCTTTTTACTGATGAAGTGACACGCCATTATCTTCTGCAAGGTAAAAAAGGAGAGATTTTTTTAGTTAACGGAACTTTTAAGATTACTCTTGTAGGCGCAATCGGACTATCCATACTCAACGAATTCTTACTTAGAAAAAAGCATATTTTACCGAAGGAAGAAAGCGTTAATGAATGAAATACAAAAGCAGGGTGGAACTCCTGAATATAGCCATTTTCTGCACCTGACCGGTGTTCCGCTGCCGCTACACACCGTCAGGTGAGAAATACGTTCTCGCGATGAGATCATCATGGTTCTCTATAAAATGCGACAAGAAACGCACCGAAAGTGATGAATTCATAGGATCGGAAGGCATGTACAGTTAAGGATACGGGTATGCATATAGAAAAAGTCATAATTGAAAATCTGAAATGCTTCAAAGGTCAGTTTTCTTTAACTTTGAATAAGGGCCTCAATATTCTTGTCGGCAACAATGAAACTGGCAAATCAACCCTCTTAGAGGCGATCCATCTTGCATTGAGCGGCCTCTTGAATGGCAGATATTTCAAGTTACAGTTGACCCAGGATATTTTCAATAATGATGTAAGGGACGAATACTTGGAAAACATCAGAAAGGCTGATTGTTCCCGCTCAATAGCGATGCCGCCCCACATTTTAATTGAAATATTTATCGGGGGAATCGAAGACGATTTTTTGAAAGCGTTATTCGAAGGCAACGGTAATTCAACGAGACAAAAAGCCTGCGGTGTCCAGTTCAAGGTATCTCTGGATGAAGCACATCAGCCGTATTATGAAGAACTAGTCAAGAGCGGAGATATCCAATCAATACCCACGGAATATTATCATTTCACATGGTCATCCTTTGCTCGCGACGAAAGGGTGACGCCAATATCGATACCGATAAAGTCCGCCCTTGTAGACTCCTCAAGCAACCGATACCAAGACGGCTCGGACATCTATATTTCACGCATACTTAAGGATCATTTGGACACAGCCACTAAGATTAAGATCGACCAGGCCCATAGGAAAATGAAGGACGCCTTCAGCAACGACCCCGCTATCAAAAAAGTTAACGAGTTGATCAAGGACGCGATAAATATTTCGGACAAGAAAGTGGAGTTGTCCGTAGACATGTCTTCCAAGAATGCTTGGGAAAGCACCTTGACGACATACCTAAACGATGTGCCGTTTCATCATGTTGGCAAGGGCGAACAATGCATCGTAAAGACAAAGCTGGCACTGAGCCACAAAAAGTCAATGGAAGCGAATGTCTTGCTATTAGAAGAACCGGAAAATCACCTTTCCCACACCAAACTTAGCCAGCTGATCAGGCATATACAAGAAAGAAACGAGGTGAAGCAGATAATAATTTCGACCCATAACAGTTTTGTTGCTAACAAACTGGGCTTGGCCAATTTGATTCTTCTGAACGTCGATCAAGAGACCGGTCTCAGGGGTGAAACACGGCTCAACGAACTGAAGCCTGAAACGAAAGCCTACTTTGAGAAGTTGGCGGGCTATGACACCTTGCGGCTCATCTTGTGCAAAAAAGCCATCTTGGTTGAGGGAGATTCTGACGAGTTGGTCATACAGAAAGCATACCTGCTATCCCACAGTGGCAGGTTGCCGATTCAGGACGAGATTGATGTCATTTCAGTCGGAACGTCTTTCTTGCGTTTCTTGGAAATAGCCGAAAAAATATTAAAGCCGGTGACCGTCGTAACGGACAATGACGGAGACGTGGACGCTTTAAAAACGAAATATTCAAAATATCTTGGATTTAACGAGAAGGATTTAATCAAAATTTACTTTGATGAGACTGAAGATACAGGTTGTCTGGTCATTGGCAAGAACAAGAAGCCTTTCAATTACAATACGCTCGAACCGAAATTCTTAAAATCTAACAGCCTGGCCAAGGTCAATGCTATCCTGGGGACGAGCTATCAAAGTGAAGACGACTTACACAGATACATGAAAGCCAATAAGACGGAGTGCGCTTTAAGAATTTTTGATACTGAAGACGACATAAAGTTTCCGCAATACATCGTTGATGCCGTTGGATGATAAGTTATGGATAAAAACAGCTTTATTATTTCCGCCGCCGGATCGGGCAAGACGACCCTTCTGATAGAAAAAGCCTTATCTATTCAGGATGGTAATGTTCTGATCACCACTTTCACAAAAACGAACGAGAAGGAAATAAGAAACAAAATAATCAAAAAGAAGAAATACATCCCCAGCAACATCACGGTGCAAACCTGGTTCGCCTTCCTGTTGCAGCACGGCGTCAGGCCATACCAGAGTGCCATGAGTGATGATTTGTTTTCCAAGACAATCGGATTTTATCTGATCGAAGGCAGGTCAGGTTTGAGATTTTATGATAAAAACCGCAGGCCTATATATTGGGGGGAGGATAATTTCAGTGATTTCTATTTCACCAAGGACCTTAAAATATATTCGGACAAGATTTCAAGATTCGTCTATGAATGCAACAAGAAAGTCGGGAACGAGGTCATCAATAGATTGACCAGGATATATCCGTATATCTTGATTGACGAGGTGCAGGATCTGGCAGGATGGGATCTTGAGCTATTAAAAATGTTTTTCCAATCGTCGTCACATATCCTCATTGTTGGCGATCCAAGGCAAGGAACCTATTCCACTAACGATTCGTCGAAGCATAAGCAATATCGCGGCGAGGGGATAAGCAATTTCATAACGGACAAATGCCGGAAAGATTCCTGCGCCATTGACACGACGGCGCTGAATAGATCCCACAGAAACAACAGCCAAATTTGTGAGTTCGCCTCAAGGCTTTATCCGGAACATGCTCAATGTGAACCATGTGACTGTCAGGAATGCCGAGAAAATATTCCCGACCATCAAGGAGTATTTCTTGTCAAAGAAGCGGATGTCGAACACTATCGAGCAAGATTTAAGCCAATAATATTACGGTATAATAACTCTAAATCGCCGGATTTCAATTATGGGGCTTCTAAGGGACTGACTTTCGAGACGGTACTTATCTACCCAACGAAAAAAATAAGAGTATACCTGAAAAGCGGCGACTTAGCACAAATAGAAACTGTTAAGGCGAAGTTCTATGTTGCTGTCACTAGAGCGAGACATAGCGTAGGAATAGTCTGTGATGAAGATAGCCAGCTCGATGGAATAAAGATATACGACAGAGATAAGGAACAGACGAAGGCTATGGCTTGAAATTGGACAAAATGCCTACTAACCAATCATTCCAGCGGAGAACCCGCTGAATTCAGGGTTTTCACTCCCTACAGGCAGTAACCTTTTTAATGGTCACGAACTGCTTTTGGTGGTGGCTTGCACGAGACATTAGGAGTAGTAGGTTGATATCGTGCATATACCTTTATATGGGGACCTTAAACGGAATGGCCCTCAGAGAAAATCTTAGCTGATACATATGATTATAAGACCGAGATTGAATGACTACCATGGACTCCCCTTTACACAAGAGAGAGTAGATTTTGCCATTCCGTTTTTGGATGAAGATATCCCACTTTATATGGATCCATTTCTATTGTGGAAAAGCCCATCGCAGCAAGATAATGCACTTCATGGTTCAATAACCAATTCATTTAATTATCTTGGCACGTTATTCGTAAAAGATGAAGATAAAGCAATCTCAGTTTTAAAGGAAATCTCCGAATGCGATGAAGTTGGGCTAGGCAATTCAAAAACCAAGAAAGGTAAACGAATTGGCGAAAAAATGGCGAGGAACATACTGTCAACTTTTCAAGAAATTCCACAAATACAGGAAAAAGGATTCACCCATTTCGAATTACTACAGCTATTAATAGAGGACTTCTCTAAAGATCGTGTAAGTGACATCTCCTGCAATCTCGTTAAATCGTTTTTGATAGATTATACGATTCAGCAGTGCACAAAATACTCCATACCTACACAAGACGTAGATATCCAATACTTTGATAACCGTAAGTTCAAATTTCTTGAGGAAACAACAAGTCTTCCTATTAACCCAACCACAAAAGAGTCAATACTTTTACTCCCGAAAAGATGGCTAAGATTTATACCTTGGATAAGCTTTGAAGACTACTATAACAATTATGTCCAACTTTCAGAAAAAATTATTCAAAATAAGAAAATTCCAAGAGTAGAACTTTTGGAATTTAACCGGAAAAATTTTGATCAAGTTCAAACTTACATAGAAAGAAAGCAGCGTGAACAAAAGGATTGTAAAAATGATCCCTTATTTACTCAGATTCCAGTTTTGTCATCAAAAAGGAAATTAAGTACTATCAAGAAACTTCCTACAGGCAAGACCAATAATGCAGATCAAGATTTTGAAAAGTTCCTCTGTCCCCTTTTTGCCTCCATGCTTTATCCAGAATTGGATTTTGCGCAGCCACAATCAAGAACCGTTGAGGGTGTGTTAATTAGGGATCTAATTTTTTACAACAACACTTCTCATCCATTCCTTGAAGAAATTTATGAGAAATATAAATCTCGCCAAATTGTTGTTGAGCTAAAAAATGTCAAAGAAGTCAACACCTCTCATGTTAATCAATTAAATCGCTATCTAAATGATGATTTTGGTGGATTTGGAATATTATTTTCCAGAAACAAACCACCTAATAAGGTATTTAAAAACACAATAGATTTGTGGTCTGGCCAACGTAAATGCATTCTCATCATGGATGATGAAGACTTGGAGCTGATGTGCCAAGTGTATGAGAATAAGCAACGGAAACCAATAGATGTGATAAAGAAAAAATATATTGAGTTTACAAGGGCTTGCCCATCTTAACAACACAAGGTAATTGCCATGAATGACGAACAAGTTCAACAGTTTTTGAAGCTACAACCCCAACTTCAAAGTGCTTATGATGAGATATCTCTGTTGTCCAAAAAGAAACCCACAGATTCCCTAAACTCTTTTAAGTTGAAGTTTATAAACAGCATACTCTCCAGAGCCAACAGCATATTAGGAGATGTTTACATGCCATTCCCTGATGAATTCGAATCGTTTGATGAAGATGATATGCCTAATAACAGTGATGTTGTTTTTATTTTGTCTCACTACCTGACATCGCTCGAAAAGCTCAGATGTGACAATATTATTCACCACCAATATGCATGGCATTGGATTATTGATAATGAGCCATCTAACTATAAAACAGATCCACCGACCATAAAATGAGAAAGGAATAGGATTCAATTCATGAGCGACCAAAAAGAATGGTTACCAACAGAAAAAAACATTGAAGAATACAGACTTCACATTGACTTACTGCATTCCCAGAGAAAGGAGTTTGACCTTCTGTCAAAAAAGAAAGCTGATGGCCAGTTAAATCCAATGAAGATTAAAATGATCAACAGGGTTATTGAGCCCTTGAGAGAATTGTTTTTTCATGAAGAATCACATGCATTTTTGGACATAATTGATGAAGACGACATTCCAACTTATAGCGATGTTGTATTAGTTATCAGTCAGTACGAAACAGCCATAAAAAAGTTCAAGACCAGATATTACTTAAAAGACCACAATCTATTGGACGATTATGATAGACCCACAGAAAGATGGATGACACAAGAAGAACCTCATGACTATTGGGTAGATAAGGATGAGGAATATGAAGATGATGAATAATAATACCATCATCTGTAATTTTGAGATTCTAAATCATTTTGTATAATTTCTTGGAGGTTCCATATATAAAGGGGGGGATCTGGAACAGATATTGTTGTGAATTCAGAATTCCGCGAATTCCTGGGACATGATACTTAATTCCAACCAGAAAATGCACCGGATAAACCGGTGATTTTCGTGTTCTCGGCGGCTGCGCCGCCGAGAATAGCGGTGCTGACTTCGTCGAGCACCTTGCCCCGGCGCTAAGCGCCAGAACAAGGTACTCGACCGGCCACCGCACACCGATCAACCAGACTGCGTCTGTTTGATCGGCGCACGGCGCCGGTCAGCACCGCGATTCGGTTCAAGCCGATCATAGTTGCGACCCCAAAAATAGTGATAGGGGAGCTCATGAACGAATCCGAAGCCAGGAAAATCATACTTGATCGAACCCTCGTTACACCACAGCGGGTGGTCATCGCAAAAGCCATCATACTAAATGCTTGCCAGAAGACCTCATCTACGGATGATCTTATAGCCGCAGTTCTTAAAGCCAATGATGTCACCATACCAAAGCAGGTTGTAATTCATCCGAACGTTGACTCAATGCCAGCCTTGCTATACGCTGGCGATGCTTTGTCATGGTCATTAGCGGCAAAGGAGGCTATTTGGTCCCTTATCCATGCAGGTTACCTGATTCCGATGGCTGACTTACATGGAAGTGCTCCATCTATCGGATGGACGACAGTGATTCCGGGAAGTGGCGGGACCTCCAGCGGTTGGAGCTTCGATGAATTCACAATCCCGGTTCATAGCAGAGTTCGCCGAGCGCCTTCCTCCGTTGGTTCAAATGATCAATTCCTTGCAGAGCCGGACCTATACCTTCATACTCTCGGAATCCCCAATATGCATGCCGAGGTGGCATCCGCTTTTCGAGAAGCTGTTAAATGCTTTCGGCACGAATTGTTTACAGCTGCACTTACCATGCTCGGAAAAGCCTCTGAAGGCGCATGGCTTGAGCTGGGAGCATCTCTCCTCGCTTATGTGCCAAGCAGTCAGCAAACATCCTTCAGTAAACAACGAGCAGTGCTCGAAGACCCCATGATGGGAACCTTTCGAAAAATAGAAGCTATCCTCACGGTGTTTGATCGCCAGGACATCTTTGGACCTGTCTCCGCATTGAGTGGGATCAAGCCGAAGGAACTGCGCATAGTGACGGTTTGGAGTGACTCCGTTCGCGATTCTCGTAACACCATTCACTTTGGTGTTTCGCCCACGACACCAAATACCTACGAAAAGGTTGCCGCCTTGCTCATAGGTGCAGCTCCAAGTGTGAGAATCTTGTATCATATAAAAGAAGCGGCCGATGCAGGATCTCAACCATGAAAAGCCGAACCGCGGTGCTGACTTTGTCGGCACCGCGATTCAGTTTGAAAAATAGGAGGAATCATGAAAGAATTCATAGCTATTGATTTTGAGACCGCAAACCCACAAAGAGTCAGTGCCTGTGCACTCGGTTACGCTAAAATTTGTAGCTATGAAATTGTTCAAACAAATGGGTATTTAATCAAGCCCATTGGTGGTCATGCACCTTTCCAGTCGAAAATTCATGGGATAAAAGAAGAACATACATTCGATAAACCGGGGTTTGGTGATCTGTTTCCTGAAATACAAGACATTTTCAATTATCCATTAGTGGCACATAGTTTGTTTGACAAGCAAGTGCTAAATGCCCTTTCAGATCATTTTAACCTGGGATTGAGTTTTGAATATATTGACTCAAGTTCTATCGCAAAACAAAAATTACCAAATCTAAAAAACTGCAAATTGAAAACATTGGTTAAACACTTTGGGCTTCCACCATTCAAACACCATGACGCCACTGAGGATGCAATAGCCTGTGCCAATATTTTTCTTAAGCTCCATGAATATGGTAAAGAAATAATTACAAAACCATCGACTGATGAAGGCAATGAATTCAAGGGTCTTATTTTGGGGATTCTTGCAGATGATGAAGTGAATTATAAGGAAACCTGTGAGCTGCTCTATTGGATGGAAGATCATAATGAATTGGCAAAGCAGCATCAATATATTTACTTGAAAACGAAGGAAGTTCTTGAAGATAATCGTCTTGATAAAACAGAAGCAACAGAGATGAAAAATCTACTGTATCGAGTTCTTGAGACTTTATAAAAGGCATGGAGATTCGGAACAACGGCATTAAGGGCGACAGCGAAAAGTAACCACACCTTAGAAGAATAAGGGACGCACATTAGAGTATAAAGTTTAACTCGTTGACCAGTCATACGCTTCGTTGTGAAAAATCATTAGTGGAGCGGAAGGAATGGGTCTAAATCGATTCATATATTAATGTACGCCCCTTATTTATTGTGGTTTTAGAGGAATCATCATGAAAGTTTATACCTATTCTGAAGCAAGGCAGCGCCTGGCCGATGTTCTTAATATATCCCGAACTGAAGAGATCGTTATTAAATGAAGGAGGGGAAGCTTTCTCTATCATTTTCAGATAAATCTCCAAATCACTATTTGATGTGCCAGGGATTAAAGCTATAGCAACAACGAAAGATATACTACAAGTCATCTCAAAATAACCGAAGTAAAATCATGGCACATCCAAGCTGGACCATACCAAGGAAATTGTCGGCATGATATTCATACCGAACCACAATTCGCCTGAAGTTTTGAAGCCAGGCAAAAAGGCGCTCCACTTTCCATCTGCGCCGGTAAGGTCTGAGCCTCCGTCCATCTTGGGTTTTAGCTTTCTTGCGCCCATTTCGGTGAGGGGCAACCATCTCAACCTGGCGTTCATCAAGCAATCGCTGATCAAGGCCATCGCTGTCATAAGCCTTGTCACCGATAAGTTTATTGGGAGCATATTGGGTAAAGCTGCTGTCAATTGTTTCTTCAACCAATTTCACTTCATGTGGCGAAGCGCTTTCAATGTGAGCGGCGACAGGAAAACCAGAAGCGTCTGCGATTGCCATGATCTTGGTGCCTTTGCCGCGCTTTGTCTTGCCGACAGCAAGACCCCTTTTTTTGCCGGCGCGAAGCTGCCGTCTATAAAGGCCTCTCGAATATCGATTTGGCCACGTTCATGCAGATCTGCTACCAGCTCCTGTGCAATGCGTTTAAAGACTCCCAAGCTAACCCATTGCTGGAACCACCTATGGCATGTCTGGTACGGCGGATATCGCTGGGGTAGATCTTTCCATGGCGCTCCGGTTCTCAGAATCCATAAAATGCCATTGAAGACCGCTCGCAGATCTTGGGTAGGCCGCGCCCTGGGATCTTTGGGCGGCGTTAACTCTTTGATAATAGGCTCTATCCGATTCCATTGTTCGTTTGTGATATCCATCCTGATTGTATTGCATAATCAAGATGTTATGTCTAGTTTTATTTTTAATCATATCAACGGGTTGCAAGTGGTATAAATAGCTGCAATTTCAATCGGTTAGGGAGCCTCAGCTGAAAACAATTTTTTTTGAGATAGCTTCTAAACAAAATCAAGGAATCAAGAGAGAGCTTTACTGAATCATGAACTAGTGCGGACGCAAAGGGGCGACGTGCTTTATCGAGGGCGACATGGGGGACGGACATTAAACTATGAACATTGCATTCTTTTTTTTCATAGTTGACTGGCGCACAGCGTAGGTGATGATAGATTTTTGATTCTTTCATGTACGACTCCTACTGCCCTCCTACTGCCCTCCTTATTTCCCATCATTGACGGAGGTGATAAATGATCGGAGTAGATGATGCACTGGTCTTCGGGAAGGCCGGTATTTCGCTAATTCCAGGAATTGTCGAGGTAGTGAAAAGGCTTCGTAAAACGGACCCTGATCCAACGCTTCAGCGTGTGATCGACCAACTTGTCACCGATACCCGTGAGCAATGTAAACGGTTGAGCGATGAAACCCGTGCGCTCGAAGTGAGCTTACAGGAACTTGGTGGCGCCAAGGATAAACGACTTTCCGACCTATATAAGGAACTGCACACTCTTAACTTCCCTCGCAAATCAGCCCTAAACAAACACAAGAATGCGCTAAAGAATATTCACGCTGCGCTGTCATCGTCAGTTGATGACATCGTGTCGGTTCTCATTTGTGCTGGAAAAGTAAATGACCTAGAGTCGGCAAGCATTCTAACGCAAGAAATTAGACGCGGCCTTGATGGACTCGTTTCGGGAGGCAGTGAGAGAACGATTGGAGAGATACTTGAAATCTATAGACAAACCATTGATCGATGGGTACAAGATCTACGTTGACGCATTGGACAAGGGTTTAATAGCAAGGAATAAGGTAAGGAATCAGGGCGGGAATCAGGGACGTACATTAAAGTATAAATTCTAATTCGCTAATCAGTCATGCGGTTCGTCGTTAAAAATCATTGCTGAAGCGGAAGGAGTAGGAATAAACCCTTTCATATATTAATGTACGTTTCTTATTTTCCTGTACGTCCCTTACTATACTATCTACTTCTATCTACTTATCTGCCCTATTTCTCCCGTCAATAATAGTTGGGCAAAGGATTTGAGGATAAAAAACCGCTAAAAGAAATATGGATAAAAATGAAAAATTATATATCTAAACTGGAATCTCGAGACTGGATTACGATTCTATTAACTTTGATTATAGCTTTTATTGTCCTCTATGTTAATGGTAAATATATCATAAAATTCGAAGTGGTATCAAAGGTAATTGAAACATTAAGTATTTCGTTCGTAATTGTTTTTATCTTGGGAATAATTACTAATCGAATTTTTTTCGATGAAATAGTGATACGAGTTGTCAATACGTTAAGAGCGTCAATTAATGCTTCAAAACTTGGATTAACCAACATATTTTCGAGTTATACTGACACATACGTTAACTATTCTGAATTGATCAATAATTCGGAACATAAAATTGATATACTTTCCATTTATTCTGGAACTTGGCTGAATTCACATATCACTGAGTTAGAAAATTTCATTAAAAATAAATCTACTTTCTCAACTAAGGATAATTTTACTATCCAATAACTGTGATGCAAAAAAAGCCTTGGAACATAAATTTAACGTCGGAGCCTCTGCAAATGTGGATCTTGAAAAGAAAATTGAGGAATCCATAAACACAGTAAAGGTGAATTTCCAGAAATTGAAACATTGCAAAGGTAGGGTTAAAATATACAACCAGCCTTTTCCATATTCATACTCCTTATTTCGGTTTGACAATACCGTTGTAGTTATTCCTTACAGACATACCCCCGGCAGATCAACGGAGGTTCCAGCTTTTGTCTTTAGCAAAGGGGAGGCAAAGAATTTATTTGATTATTATGTGGCTGATTTTGAACAACTTTTGTCTGACAGTTTTTCTAAAATAGTTTATGAAAATGAATAATGATATGAAAATAACTATATATTATCATAATGATTTTGACGGCATTGCTTCAGCAGGAATATTTTCAAATTTCTTATCTTGGCTGTATTCTGAAGCGATTTTCTTTAATTACAATAGCATGGATTATGATGTTGTATTTAATTTTTTAAAAAAAGACTTAAAGACAGAAACAGTAGTATTGGATTATCCTTTTCATCCACAAGCCAAATGGTGGTTTGATCACCATAAAACTTCTTTTTATAGTGAAAAAATTAAAAAGCACTATTCTAAAGGGAAATTCCATTACTGGAATACACGTTCTAAATCCTGCCCGTCATTACTATTCTCAACATTTAAAAAATATTATTTAGAATATTACAAATTAAACTACTTAAAATACAAAGAACTGGTTATATTCTCAAATATAATTGATTCTGCACTATACAGAAACCCGAAAGAACCTTATGACTTTGATAATAACTTTATTGCATTTAATCACATATTGAACAGTGAAAGCTCCAACAAAATCAGACTAGAGTTTATTGAATCGATAAAAAATGTAAATTTTAATTTATTTTTTCATAGTCCCTGGTTTGCAAATAAAAAAGAACAATTAATATCTGATTTTAACTCCGTCGTTTCTCTTTTGAGAAATAGGATATCTTTGATCGATAACATTGCTCTTGTAGAATTGGATGACTATTCGGATCTTAGCTTTAGCACAAGATTTATAAGTTATTATTTTTACCCAAACATTGATTACACGATAATCAAATCAAAAAGAAATGATCTTTATTATTTAGGGGTAGGTTATAATCCGTGGAAATCCGCTAATGAAATCAATATTGGCGCATACTTAAAGCAATTTGGCGGCGGTGGAAGAAAAAATGTTGGTGCGATCCTTACAAAGGATGAAGTAAAATTCATAAATTTGACATCACAAATCACACAATACTTTTCAAAGAGATTATGGATGTAAGTTCTTTACAACCATTAAAAATAAGCGGCCGCAAAAATCACGCCGCTGATTTTAAGCATTAGGCTATACAAATGACAACAGAATCACAATCAAACACTGACTCTATTCATTCTGATAGAGCTAAATATCTCATGAGATATCTTCCGATGACAGATGACATGATAGTAATAGTTCTTAAAGGACATCTGATCATAGAGGAGATTTTTAATGAAATTATTAAGAGCCATTGTCACGACTATGCATCAATTCGTAATGCGAATTTAACTTTCTATCAAAAGGTCCACGTTGTAAAAGCTTTAATGTCAGGTTTCAGTGAAATGGCTTTTCCGGCTATTTTATTACTCAATAGACTTCGTAACGATCTGGCTCATAATTTAGATTCAAATAAAAAGGATAAACTTATTAACCTATTTATTAATGAATCTAAAAGCATATTCGGTGAATTGCATAACGAGAATTCCACAGTTCCGGGGCAACTTAGGAACTCAATTTGTCATGCAATCAATTCCCTTGGGATTGTTGGTGATCTTTCACTTATCTGGAAAGATTAGCCTGACATTATTTTGAAGAGGGACCGGGCAATCCAGGGCGGTTTTGAGCAGCCTTTTCAGCAGGCTTTTTGTGGCGGTCAACTCATGCCTTGGATAGGCTGAAGCTGACAATTGGTGTAGCCGCTCAAGTCAGACGATGGTTGTAAGCAATAGAACACCATAGAGACGTGCCATCTTGGAGGTAAGATGAAAGATCCAATCTCCTACACGAAACCAATCCCCACATTGATTGGAGAGCACCTGCCATGACTTGGAGGTTTGTAGACGAGCTACTCATGGAGGCCGGTTTCCAACAACTCCCTCTTGGTCTGCTGGAACCAAACTGTAACGAGTACGATGTCATGCTTTATCAGCATGGAGGGTCAATCACTGCTGACGCCAACGGGGTGTTCAACACTGATCATGCCACCACAACGGCGAAGTTCACATCGCTTTTCGCCCATGCATCTGCACAACAGCCGCAGCTTCTCGCGACGCCAGAATACGCCTGTCCATGGCCTGCACTGGAGCAGATGGTACAGAATAATCACTGGCCAGCTGCTGGAAAGGTCTGGATTGTTGGCTGTGAGTCGATTCACCCGAACGAACTCAAGGAGTTCTGCAATCGGTGCGACATGGTTACTTGGCTTGCCCCTACCTATGCGGCTGAACTGGATCAGGTCTTTCTCGATATCGCCTGCATCTGCCTGAATGCGACTGCCGCCGACGGCACCGATATTTGCGTCGCTGTGCTACAGGCCAAGAATACAGCGATGGCCGATGGCAATCATCTGATAGAGCCGAACTCCCTGATACGAGGCGCTGACCGCTATATCCTCCGAAACGATGAGGATTCGATCCATCTCGCTCTCATTATCTGCTCAGATGCACTGGAAGCAGGCGTCTTTGAGTCGCTTCCGCATCAGGAGCATTTTCCCTACATCCTGCTCCATGTTCAGCTAAACCCTGAGCCGAGAAACCTGGGGTTTCGCAGGTACCGTGATTTCTGGGGCACGGAGGACCGAAAAGATGTCGAGATCATCTGTTTGAACTGGGCAAGAGATTCGGAGTTGCTTGGACACGGCATTCCTTTTGGCGCATCAGCATGGTATTTCAAGACCCAAAGCGCAGTGGCAACCGATGATGAGGTCAACAAAGCACACGAACTGGGGGCCTACTACGCGGAAAGCCGGAGCAGGTACTTCCACTGTCAGCTCCTAAACTATGCGGAGCATGTCTTTCATCTGCGTTCCGTCAAGGTTTGTCAGGTGCGGAGCGCACGGGCAACGCACCGAGCAAGAATAGGCCCGCGCGCCATTGCGACATTATCCTGGGATAGCGCCCTCTCCGATTGGAAGCCAGCCCAGCCTGACGATGGTTTCCGTCGTTTCTGCGACGAAATCGGCGCGGACCTAGCTCCGCTCACTGATGAGGAGATGTCGCCTGCCAACAGGGAGCGCCTGGTGTGTCTTTCGAATTCCGCGATTGATGCAACGAGCAAGGCTCCCTGGCCCCATGTTCGCTCACTCAGAAGTTTCGAGATGACGCAGGATGAAGTCTGCCACCGCGTCACATTCTGCCATGACCCCGATGCGGATAGCTGCGAACAACGCCGTGAGTGGCTCCATAGGTTTGCCACGCTCAAGAACGAAATTCTTGCGGGCGGCGTGCAGTTCCCGCCGCACCTTCAACCGTTGCAGGCCGGCGGAGAGATCCGGTATCCCGCCCTTCCAGATAAGCTGTCGTTTAACGTGGTCGATACGGAAGGAGCATTCCCATCTACATTCGTCTTCATAGGTGATGCGTCAGAGCAGCATGCGCGACAGGTACTGGACCTGATCTCAGACATTGTCAGCGATGCAAAGAGGTCGCTTGTTGTGTGGTTCAGGCAGAACGGCCAGCTCACATACGTTTTCCCAGGTGGTCTCGATGCTATCGATGCGGACCTCTCTGAAAGCAGCAGATCGATACTGAGGGGAGGGCTTTCATGAACATTGACGAGGTACGAACTATCGTACGCGATAGATTTGGCGAAGTAGATCAACTCCGCGAGGCGGTATTCAAGGTGTCGCCACGCTTGGGCAATAACCCGTTCTCTTTGTGGATCTTTGACTGTACTCAGTCTATCGTGGGCACCGGTTTTGACCTGGAAGCCTACCAGGATGAGTTGCTGAGAAACGAGTTCTACCGCGTCACGGGTTCGCTGCAATGGAATCTTTACTGCTATTTCCTGTGTGATGAAGATCGGCTGGACGGGATAGAGGCGAACGGTACCGTTGCGGCCATAGAGAGGGAAACGACCTATGCACGCAAGTTCGTGCGCACTCCAGCAATGCTACGAAATGACTTTGCATCCCTTTCAGCAATTGCGAAGCCAGCCACTTCGGAGCTTCCCGAGGACATCGCCGCATTGTGGCAACGGAAGCTCGCCGATAGTGGACTTGCAGTCGTCTATTCCGGTCTCTCTTACACCGAAACAGTACGAAGGATAAAATCAGGAGAGCCTGCTGATGGGATGGAGAGCGATGGCTATACGTCACCAGTACACCCAGAGGTACGTGTCGATACCATTGACGCCATCGATCTGGATTGCTTTCGGCAACGCCCCAGAAAACGGCAATTTGAGTTTGCACAGTGCAATCTGATTTACGGCGTCAATGGGGCCGGGAAGACATCGCTCCTGGAGGGGATTGAGGCCTGGATGTGCGGTAGGCATCGTCGCAACGTGGACGTTCCAGTCCCCCCGAAGTGCTTGAAGGTCAAACTTCACGGTTCCACCGAATGGCAACCTGGACCAGTGGCAGACGTATCGCTCTATCGCCAGCGCGATCATGCTTGGTATGGGAATTACCAAGCGCGAAAGAACGACCTCTATGCCAACTTTGCCCGCTTCAGTTTCTTCGATGCAGATGCGGCAGCACGTTTGGAGATCACGGACGACGCTCGTGAAATTGAACACGCGCTCTCGCACCTGGTCCTTGGGGAAACAGCCACCAAGATTGCGGAGCATATGAAAAAAATCTTGCCGATGTTGCAGAAGGAGGAGCGGCAGGCCAGCCGCACGATACGCGATGCGCAAGAAGCCATAAAGGCCGCCCAGGACGCGAATGCCTCCTTGCGGGTGCCTACCGAAACACGAAGACGTGCGTACGAGAAGCTCACGGAGCAGCTTCAGTCTGCTGGCTGGCGCGCGGATCCGCCGCAGTATTCCACTGACGGATGCCTTGCGCTTCTCACTTCTCTCAACGGACTGAAAGCTCGAATCAATTCCCTGATAGCTGAACTGGCCTGGATTGGGAGCCCCTCCATTGCCAATGTCGAGAAGGAGCGGCAGGCTCTCGCCGAATGCACTGCGGGAATCCAAGCTATCCGACAGGAGACGGTGGCCCTTAAAAAACAGCAGGAGGAATCTTCACGCAACGCAAATGCGTTTGCGAAGTGGGGGAAGCTGTTGCAGCGGTGCCTTGCATACCTTCAGGCAGGAGCCGCAGGACTCCTCGATAGTGTGGGAGAGCAGGCACGCGTGGAACAGCGGAAAAAGAGCCTGACGACAGCCGCTGAAGCACTTGCCAATATCGACATCACGCAGTTTGAGGGTGTGACGGAAACCGGCGGGGATATGGCGGTCCGCGTACGGCGCGACGTCGATCAGCACTCAGAGAATGCCGCCAAAGCCAGACAGGCAGTCGCATCTCTCGAATCAGTTCACGGGAGAATCGAGGCCTTGCTTGCTGAAATCCGCGCAAGAGCTCAGGAGCTTTTCTCTGCAGCCCCAGCAACAGCAGTCTGTCCTGTTTGCGGTGCGACGTACAAAGAAGGGGAACTGCAGAAGCGCCTGCAGCACCAAGCAACGCATGTCGCCACACCTGAACTGCAGCAAGCCCACGTTGAACTTGCCAAGCTGCAGAAGCAGCAAGAGAGACTGAATCGCGTTCTTCGTGACCTGGACACGCTGGTCTCTATTGGTCGAGATGTAATGGGGCTGTCCACACCAACGGCCGAACCCGTTTCCAAGCTGGTAGCATCCATCATGTTCCTGGAGCGTGGCATCGCCCAGTGCGACATTGATATCTTAAGACTGGAACAAGACCGCGGCCAACTGCAGGCAAAGGGTTTCAATATCGAGGAGCTTCAGTATCTCAACGGGGAACTTTCTCGGCTATCCCAAGACGTGTCTTTGGGGGATGAGGCCCAACTCCGCAGACAGCTTGAGGAGATGATGTCCAAGCAGAAAGCGGCTGCGGAGCAGGTGGATGGGAACGCTAAGGCCCTGGCCGCCGCAGAGGAGAAGACTCAAGCGGTGTTGACTCAGTACGCTGCCGCTGGAGACGCAACCGTGGAGACCGTTACAACCCGGATGGCCAAGATATCGGGAACCATCGAGCTTCTGGGCGAAATAGCAGAAGCGCTGGCCATTGATGCTGGTCGGCCTCTTACCATGGTCGCGGTTGATCTCGATGCACTTCGGCAGTCGGTAGAGGGGTTTGTCCGCCTCAAGCAGCAGGAAGAATCGGTAGTTCAGGTAATCGCCGATAACGAGAAGAAGATCGCCGTGTCGAGAGATACACTGGAGCGCGAGGGACCAGTTTGTGAGCGCCTCATATCAGCTGTCGCGGTACTGGAGGGATTGCAGTCAGAGCATAGCGCCGAGAAATATCTGGAGGGCTTCTTTTCTGAGAACCTCCATCAGATACGCGATCTCTTCTACGCAATGCATGCTCCACGTGACTTCTGTGATGTAGTATGGCAGCCAGATGATCCAATGGCCATTCGGGCCGTCAGGAAGTGCACTAATGCTGCGTGTTCGGTTGCAGAACTGAGCTCAGGGCAGAGAAATGCGCTGGCCCTTGCAATCTTCTTGACGATGAACAGGAAGATCACACAAGCCCCGTCCCTTATCCTGCTGGATGATCCCGTTGCGCATGTGGACGACCTGAACATTGTCTCTTTCTTGGATTGTCTACGAGAGCTGCGGTCTGGGTGCAAGCGGCAGGTGTTCTTCGCGACGGCTAGTGCGAAGACAGCACACCTATTCAAGCGAAAGTTTGACTATCTGGGCGAAGAATCATTTCGCAGCTTTCACTTAGCACCATAATGGTGGCTCAGGTTTGGTTTTTGCTGGTAAACATGCAATGAGGACAATAGTTTCGCGCAATTGTTGTGGGTTGGATGGAGAGGCTCAATTGTCAGCCTAACCATAAGGATTGATACGACCTGAAAGGTCATATCAATCCTTTGTTCAAGAAGCCCGCATTCGAAGAGTATACCCTTTGGGTAATGATTTGATCTTTGGCAAGGTGGGGCGCCCCCCGGCAGCA
>Ga0209164_1002137_pt1 | contig 22163 bp, 19 predicted proteins | sample MTBNYHSulfiMetaG_FD_187458 | JGI IMG/M metagenome (GOLD analysis project Ga0209164, IMG submission 187458) | Enrichment culture microbial communities from rom New York Harbor, USA that are MTBE-degrading - MTBE-NYH (New York Harbor Sulfidogenic)... | ecosystem: Environmental > Aquatic > Marine >... | reverse complement strand
GGGGATGAGCACGTTATTGGCTTGGGCGTGCTGGATGACCTCGACATCGGCTTGGTCGAGATAGGTGGTTTCGAGCGCCAGTTCCTCAGTGCTGGGCGTGCGCCCCAGCTTTTGCGTCAGCATGCGCTGGGCGCGCGAGAGCCGCTGGATGGATTCGAGCAGGTGGACGGGGATGCGAATGGTCCGGGCTTGATCGGCGATGGAGCGGGTGATGGCTTGGCGAATCCACCAGGTGGCGTAGGTGCTGAATTTGTAGCCCCGCGTAGGATCGAATTTGTTGACCGCCCGCAACAGACCGATATTGCCTTCCTGGATCAGGTCTTCGAAGGAGCTGCCGCGCCCGATGTAGCGTTTGGCGATGCTGACCACCAGACGCAGGTTGGCGCTGATGATGGCGTTCTGGGCTTCCTTGGCGCGCTCTCTGGTGGCTTCCAGCTCGCGTTTCAGGTCGCCTTCCGCCAGATAGCGGGAGAAGACCCGCTTGCCAGGCAGTTTCTGTTTCTCGGCGATGTGCTCTTTGAGCATCTGTGCCACTGCGACCGGAAGCACGTATAGGCTGAGGTAGACGGTGAACGCGTTGCGCGCCACCGCATCCCAATTGGGGTCCTTGGACCATAGCCCATTATCGAGATAGTCGCGCAGATAGGAAGGGGATTGCAAATCCCAATCACCCTTGAGGCTTTGAGCCTCTTCAAGGATGGCGGTGAGCTCTGGGGCTTCGTAGCCCAAGCGCTTGGTATCCTCCTCCACACGTTTCCAGGCGGTGATCAGTTCATCGAACAGCGCTCGATAAGTGGGGAGAGGGCGGCCCTTGCCTCTTTTGGCGGTGGGGTGCTGATGGCGGATGTTCTCGATCCGCCGTGGGGCAGTGACGCGCGTTGCCAGCCAGAATTCGTGATCGGCGCTCAATAAGTCGACCCGCCCGATCTCTTTGAGATACATGCGCACCGGGTCTTCCCCCAGGTCGAAGGGGATTTCGATCTCGGCTGTCTTCCCGCTGGCCGCTTCATCCTGGCTGGCGTCTTGGAATGCCTCCTCGGCCAGCAGCATTTCAGCTTCGTCGCTACCCAGAGACGCGCTTTCGGCGGAGAACCTGTCTTCTCTGTCCTCTGGAAGGCCAGCTTCTTGGGGTGCGGTGCTCTCTTGCTCGCGCTCTGTGGGTTCCGATGTCATGATAATGGGCCTCACGAAATGCTGGTGGTCAGGGTGCGTTCGGTGAATCTGCCAATGGCTTTATCGAGATGGCCGAGCACCTTCAAATTGGCCTGGATGGCCTTTTGGTACTCGTCGCCGCGAGCGTCTTCCTTTTCCTGGGCTTCTTCTTGTAAGAAGCGTAGCTGCTGGTTGTTTTGCTGCAGGTTGGTGCGCCGCAGCATCAGGATGGCGCGCATCAGGTCGTCTAGCACACGCTCCTCGTTGGGATCGAGCTCTTTGCTGTTCACCAGGATGGCGTCAGCGCTGTCGAGCAGGGGGAGCGGCAGATTCTCCAGCGTGAAGCTTTGGGGCTCGATGTGGTCCTGGTTCAGCGATTCGCGCGTGATGCGCAGCATCTCCTGGTGATCGGTGTTCTGGAAATCATCCGTGGAAAGTCGCGCTAGCCCTGCCTCTTGTAGCGCTCGATCAACGCGGTAGAGCAACTCCGGCCTGCGCATCAAGATGCTTAGGCAGTGAGCCTCGAGCTTCTGCGTGCTCGTTCCGACGGCGGATGGTCGGGTTGCGGCGGTCTCCTCCGGCGCTAGGGGCGGCGTAGGCGCTCTGCGAGAGATCCGACGCCGCCGACCGGTGGGAGTGCGTTCACTGAGCAGGCTGCGCTCATCCACCCGCAGCAGGCGCGCCAATTGCTGAATGTAAGTATCTCGCTCGATGGCGCTGGGGAGGTCGCGAATGAGTGGCAGCACTTGCCCGCTTATCTCGCGCTTGACCTTGGGGTCGTCCAGGTCTTGCCCTTCTGCCAGGGTTTGCATCACGTGGGCCACGATGGGGTGGGCGTCTTTCAGGATCTGCGCCCATTGCTCGGGGTTTTGATTGACGATCTCGTCGGGATCCACATCGGCGGGCAGGGTGGTGACGCGGATGTCGGCTTGCAGCCGGGATTCATGCCGCAGTAGGCCACGGGCATCAAAGACCCGGTCGACCTCTCGATCCAGGGCTTCCCGGGCGACTTGCAGGCCTCGAAGGGTGGCTTGATTGCCTGCCGCGTCGGCATCTAGGGCCAGAACGATGCGGCGGGTGAGGCGTTTGATCTGACGAAGCTGCCCTTCGGTCAGTGCGGTGCCCATCGGCGAAATCGCGTTGCGGTAGCCAGCCTGGTGGAGGGCGATCACGTCCATATAACCTTCCACGACCACGGCTTGGTCCTCAGTGCGTATGGCTTTGCGGGCGCGATCCAGCCCGTAGAGCAGGTTGCTTTTATCGAAGAGGGGGGTCTGCGGCGAATTGATGTATTTAGCCAGTTGCTCGTCCCGCAACGCCCGGGCGCCGAAGCCGGCCATGCGCCCACGCCCATCGCGAATGGGGATCATCAGGCGATGGCGGAAGCGGTCGTTGTAGCCACCCGAATCGCGGGCGTAGACCAGGCCGGCCGCGTCCAGGTCCTCGGCGCTGTTGTCCTTTTCCAGGAAATACTTCTGGGTGGCGTCCCAACTATCGGGGGCATATCCCAGGCCGAAAACCTCGATGGTCTCGTCGCTCAGACCGCGGCGATGCAGATATTCCAGGGTTTCCTGGCCGGGTGGCGTGTTGAGCAGTTGGTGACGATAAAAGGTAACCGCCTCTTCCAATAGTGCGCATAGGCGGGCGTGCTCCTCCTCTTCGGCGGCCTCCTGAGGCGTGGGCACCCGCAATTGCACGCCGGCGCGTTCGGCGAGGTGGCGCAGCGCGTCGATGAAGTCCCACCCCTCCTTTTTCATCACGAATTTCACCAGGTCGCCGCCCTCGTTGCACTGCCCGAAGCAGCGCCAGGTCTGTGTTTCGGGGAAGACCACGAAGGCAGGGGTGCGTGTGTTGTGGTGGAAGGGGCAGAAGCCGGTGTAATTCTTCCCGGAACGGCGCAATTCCACCGTTTCTGAAATCAAATCAACGATGTCCAGCCGGGCTTTTACTTCGTCAACCGTGCTCATGTCGTGTCTTGCCAAGCTGCAATACCGTTGAACGGGGGCATCGACCAGGACACCCCCCGTTACGCAGTTGCTTTTGCTGCTTGGGGAGCAAATTATATCATCCTTAGTCCGAATAATCGTTTGACTGTCGGTGGGTACGTGGTAAGATTCAGCGATTCTTTGACCTTGAGAGTGAGCACATGGCTGAATTTCGCGCACAAATCCCCAACCATTTTAACCTGCCGCAGCGCATCGCTCGTTTGAGCGATCTGGCCTACAACCTGTGGTGGACGTGGGAGAAAGACGCCCGCGACCTGTTTGCGCGCATCGACGAGCACTTGTGGGAACGAACCTCCCACAATCCGGTGCAGTTCCTGCGCCAGCTCGACCGCGCTAAATTGAACGCCGTCAGCCACGATCGCAGTTATCTCAGCGAATACGACCACATCGTGGCGTTGTTCGATGACTACATGGCGGCTGAGGATACCTGGTTCACCCGCAATTATCCCGATTTGCTCACCCGGCCGGTGGCCTATTTTTCGACCGAGTTTGGGTTGCACGAGACCCTGCCGATCTACGCTGGTGGCCTGGGGGTGCTCTCCGGCGACCACATCAAGGAAGCCAGCGATCTGGGCTTGCCGCTTGTGGCAATGGGATTCCTTTACACCCAGGGCTATTTCTCCCAGCACATCACTGAAGACGGGTGGCAGGAGGCTCGCGAGGTGCATTTGAGCTTTGATGAGCTGCCAGTCCTGCCCGTGCTGACGGAGGATGGCCAGCCGCTGACCATTTCGGTTGAGCTGCCCGGACGGGCGCTGGCCGCTCGCCTGTGGGAGATCCACGTCGGCCGTTTGCCGCTCTACCTGCTGGATAGTGACGTGGATGGCAATTCGGAGGCCGACCGCAAACTCACCTCACGGCTTTACAGCAGCGACCTCGATCTGCGGATTTCGCAAGAGATCGTGCTGGGAATCGGCGGCGTGCGCGCCCTGCGCGTCCTGGGCTACAACCCCAAGGTGTGGCACATGAATGAGGGTCATTCTGCCTTTCTGACGCTCGAGCGGGCTCGCGAGATGGTGGCGGCGGGCCACGATTTTGAGACCGCAGTCGAGAAGATCCGCAAGAGCAGCATCTTCACCACCCACACCCCTGTGCCAGCCGGGAGCGATGAGTTTCCCTTATGGCTGATGGATAAGTATTTCTCCCATCTGTGGCCTGAATTAGGCCTGGATCGCGAAGGGTTCCTCGATATCGCCCGACGGCAGATGCCCTGGGGGGAGACCTTCAGCATGCCCGTGTTGGCAATCAAACTTGCTGGGGAGTGCAACGCCGTTTCCGAACTGCACGGCCAGGTCGCCCGCCGCATGTGGAATTTCCTATGGCCGGAGCGCAAAGAGGGCCAGGTGCCCATCTCATACGTCACCAACGCCGTGCATACCGGCACCTGGCTGGCGCGCCGTTTGAATCACCTCTATCGCCAATACCTGGGTGAGGACTGGATGGAGCGGGTGGACGATCCGGCGATGTGGGATCAGGTGCTGGCGATCCCCGATATTGAATTGTGGGAACAGCGGCGCCACTTGAAGCGCAAACTGGTGGCCTACGTGCGCGAGCGTGCCCGTCGGCAGTGGCTTCACGATAATGTCCACCCCGTGCAAGTGCTAGCGGCAGGAGCACTGCTCGATCCCTATGCCCTCACCATCGGCTTTGCCCGCCGTTTCGCCACTTACAAACGCGCCAATCTGGTGCTGAGTGATTTGGAGCGCTTGCTGGAGATCGTCAATCGGCCCAATATGCCGGTGCAGATCATCTTCGCTGGCAAGGCGCACCCAGCCGACGAACCGGGCAAATTGCTCATCCAGGAAGTCTATCGCACCGTCAAAAAGGCAGAGGGCGGCGGGCGTCTGGTCTTCCTGGAGGATTATGACATGAACCTGGCGCGCTACCTGGTGCAGGGGGTGGACGTGTGGCTCAACACGCCGCGCCGGCCCAACGAAGCCTCCGGCACCTCGGGCCAGAAAGCTGCCTTCAACGGCGTGCTCAATTTCTCGGTGCTGGATGGCTGGTGGCGCGAGGGCTACAACGGGCGCAATGGGTGGCCGATTGGCGAGGACAAGGATTATGACGACCCTGCCGAACAGGACGCACGCGACGCTGCTGATTTATACGAGACCCTGGAGAATGAAATCATTCCCCTGTATTACGGTCATCGTTCTTCAGAGGATGTCCCGGTGGAATGGGTGGCGATGATGAAGGAGTCCATCCGCACGCTTTCGCCGCGCTTTAGCATGCGCCGCATGGTGAAAGAGTACACCCAAGACTTGTACTTGCCGGTGATGCAGGCTGAGCTTCGATTGCAAGGCGAAAAGGGTTAGCTCCATGGAAACGTTGTTCTCACCATCCGTCTGGCTGACCGCGCTGATTATCTTCGTCTTGCGGGTGGCCAACATGAGCCTGGATACGCTGCGCGTGATGGTGGTAGTGCGCGGGCAGAAGTTGCTGAGTTGGGTTCTTGGCTTCCTCCAGACGGTGATCTTCATCATCGTGCTCAACTCGGTGCTCCAGGATTTGAACAACATCCTCAACGTGGTGGCTTATGCGGCCGGCTTTGCAACCGGCAACGTGCTGGGAATGTGGATCGAAGAGCGACTGGCAATTGGGCATCTCGACTTGCGTATCATCAGTTCTAAACATGGCCCTGAAGTGGCCGACCGCTTGCGCGAAGAGGGCTATGCGGTTACTGAGGTGGAGGGTCGCGGCCGAGATGGGGCGGTTGCCGTGCTCAGGGTGAGCGTCAAGCGCAAGAACAGCAAGCAGGTGCACGAGATCGTGCAGAAAGTGGACCCCGAGGCCTTCATCACCGCCGAAGACCTGCGCCCGGTGCGCCGCGGTTTCTGGCGAGCTTAAACCATTCCCCAAAATCAAACCCAAACCTCCCGCGGGGTGAAAAGATGCGGGAGGTTTTTTGTTGAGCAACGTGATCAAACATCTATATCGGGGTACGCACGTTTCTTCGCTTCACTTGGCGATAGCAATCTCACTATTCTCCAGGGTTATAAAGACTTTCTATAGAGGCTCATAGTAAAGCATAATTGAGTATGTGATATTTGTCACTTATGCCTCGGGGGAAACAAAACTATTATTTAATTGTCGCTGCAATTAAACATTTCATTTATTGTACAAGCGTTGCGAGACTCAACGAATGAAGCCTTGAGAGAACAGGCAAAGAAACAGACCGCAATATGTAGCCTGTTGCGCAAAAGGCTGACGGTCGGCTGACGCGTTTGGCGAGTGCATGCTTGATATCGAAATGCCCTCTAGAGTACAACGTTTGTTGTTGAAGTGCAGTTATCTGGCGTAGAGAAAAGCAAGGATAAGTAAGAACAAACTATTTCGAACGAATGGATCTGTGATGAGGAAATTCAAATGCTATGACTGCGGTCATGTCTGGGAACTGCCTTTTGGCCAGGGCGGCCGCGGCGTGGAGCAGACCTGCCCTGAGTGTGGAAGCCGTAACGTCCACCGAGACGAAGAGGAACGCGGCAGAGGTGGACGAGGGCGCAGACGGGGTTTGCGTTGGGGGCAACCTGCGACACAAAACAACTCGGAACGAGACGATCTCTAACGAGGAGAGTCATGAAACTTGCCCTTACTGCCACCGCGCCAAAGTTCGACGCACCGTTTGAGCGGCGCTTTGGGCGTTGCGCGTACTTCATCGTCGTAGATACTGAAACCCGCGAATGGCAGGCCCTACCCAATCCGGCGACCGAAGCCCGGGGCGGGGCCGGTACCCAAGCAGCCCAATTTATCGCCAATCAGGGCGTGACTGCTGTTGTTAGTGGGAGGTTTGGTCCAAATGCCTACGCCGCGTTGAACGCGGCGGGTCTCCAGATGTATACGGCCGGGCAGGGGAGCGTTGATGCCCTGTTTGAAGAATACCTGGCCGGAAAGCTTAAGTCGGCAGGTGACGCCGCATCTTCTGCGTAGACAATAATCAAGGCAAGCTATGAAAATTGCGGTCGCCAGTGGCAAAGGCGGCACGGGTAAAACGACCGTTGCCACCAGTCTGGCTATGGCAATCAAAGCGCAGGTGTTTATCGATTGCGATGTCGAGGCACCCAACGCCCATATCTTTTTGCGGCCGGAACTTAACCAGCGCAAGCTAGTCGAATTGCCGATCCCGGAGGTGGACGCCAGCCTGTGCACTGGCTGCGGTCGCTGCTCGGAAGTCTGCCAATTTCACGCTATTGTGGTGTTGGGCGGCAAGACGCTTGTTTTCCCTGAATTGTGTCATGGTTGTGGCAGTTGCACACTGGTGTGCCCGGAAAATGCCATCACCGAGCGTCCAAAATCGCTGGGTCTGCTGGAAAGTGGCGCACTCGATGGCGGCATGCGGTTTGCTCATGGCGTGCTTAACGTGGGTGAGCCCATGGCCGTTCCGGTTATCAGGCAGTTGAAGAATTGGCAGGACTTCTGGGATGCCGAGAGCGTGATCCTGGACTCCCCGCCGGGGGCTTCATGTCCAGTCGTCGAGACCCTTAAAGGAGCGGACTTCGTGATTCTGGTCACTGAACCAACCCCCTTTGGCCTCCACGACTTAAAGCTGGCATTCCAATTGACGCAGGAGCTTAATCTTCCCACCGGGGTCGTCGTAAACCGCGACGGGATCGGTGATGCTGGCGTGGACGATTATTGCCGAGAGACCGGGCTGCCGATCATGATGCGCATCCCATTTGACCGGGAAATCGGCGAAGGCATTGCCCGGGGAAAAACGCTGGTAGAAATCCACCCTGAGGACACAGAGCGCTTTCAGCACTTATATGCCCTGATCAGGTCACTGTTGAATGACAGAGGGGGGCGAGCATGAAACAGATTGTTGTTCTCAGCGGCAAGGGAGGCACTGGCAAGACCAGCGTTGCGGCGGCATTCGCCCACCTTATCTCGATGAACGGTCAGTCAGTTCGGGCCATCCTGGCGGATGCCGATGTAGATGCCGCCAACCTCGAGTTAGTGCTGGCACCCAAAATCATTACTCGTGAGGATTTCGGGGGCGGACAGATTGCCATCATCAATCCGGATGTCTGCGCTGGCTGCGGCACTTGTGAATCCGTTTGCCGTTTTGAAGCAGTGCACGAGAAGGGTGACCACTATTGGGTTGACCCGATTGCCTGCGAAGGCTGCGCTGCTTGTGTATATCAATGCCCTGAAGGGGCAATTGTAATGCAGGAGCAGGTCGTCGGGCAGTGGTTTCGCTCTGAAAGCCGTTATGGACCCTTATTCCATGCCGCCCTGCGCCCAGCACAGGAAAACTCCGGCAAGCTGGTTACGCTCGTCAAACAGCAAGCTCGATTGCTGGCCCTCGACGCCAATTATGATCTGGTGCTCGTGGATGGTCCACCGGGGATCGGCTGCCCGGTCATCTCGGCCATTTCCGGCGCGGACTTGGCCCTGATTGTGGCCGAACCTTCTGCGGCGGGCGTTCATGATATGCAACGCATTTTACAAACCGCGAATCATTTTGGCGTGGAGGTGTTGGTTTGCATCAACAAAGCAGATATCTACCCTGCGGGAGCTGCTCAAATTGAGGCTCTCTGTAAGGAACTGCGCATTGAAATCGTTGGTCGGATTCCCTTTGATACAGCCGTGACCGAGGCCATGGTACAAGGCCTGCCGGTGACAGCATACCAGCCCAAATCGCCGGCTAGTCAATCACTGCGCCAAGCGTGGCAAAAGGTCATCGGTGCGTTGGAGATAGCTTCATGAGTTCTCTTCAATCCGTCATCATCGAAAAGCTGAAGACTGTTATCGACCCTGAAACCGGTGCAGATGTGGTGCGTATGCGGTTGATTGAGGACCTCGCTGTCGATGAGGAAGGGCGAGTGAGTTACACTTTTCACCCCTCTTCACCATTTTGTCCACTGGCGGTGTCTTTAATACAACAGATAAAGCAAGCCGTTGCCACAGTGCCGGGCGTAACTGCCCAGCAAATCAAAATCACCGGTTACGTGGCGGCTGAAGAGTTAACCAAACTGATCAACCTGGAGACATTAACATGAGGATTGCAGTATCTATTGAGACCAATAATGGATTCGAAAGCAAGGTCGCACAGCATTTTGGGCGTTGTCCTTATTTTGCCCTCGTTGACCTTGATGGCACCGATGTCAAAGCCGTGGAAGTGGTTGCCAACCCTTTTTATAGCCGCCATGAACCGGGGCAGGTGCCGGGATTCATCCATGAGCAAAACGCCAATGTCATGCTTAGCGGCGGCATGGGGCGTCGAGCGATTGAAGCCTTTCGGCAATTCGGAATTCAGGCCACCACCGGCGCGAGCGGAACGGTGCAAAGTGCATTGGAAAGCTATTTGGGTGGTGAACTGAGTGGCGCCGCGCCTTGCAAAGAAAGCGTTGAGCATCACAAACGTGGGCATCACCACTAATGATTCTGAATGGGTTTGCTGGAATGTGTAGTGAGCACCCCCTCTGCTGGGCGTGAGTGTCACCGTGCAGCATCTTAGGACGTGAAGTGAAGCTGAATTACGTTTACGGCCCCGTGCCCTCGCGTCGTTTGGGGCAGTCTTTAGGTGTCGACCCGATTCCGCTAAAAACCTGCAACTGGAACTGTGTCTATTGCCAGCTAGGGCGTAGCGTTCCGCTGACTAACGAGCGGCGTGAGTATTTTGACCGCCAGGATATCCTGGCTGAGGTGGGAACAGCGTTGGCGGCGCGTAAACCCGGCGAGATCGATTGGGTGACTTTCGTCGGCTCTGGCGAGCCAACCTTGCATATCGGCTTGGGCTGGTTGATCCAGGAGACAAAGATGCTTACCGACCTGCCCGTGGCAGTCATCACCAACGGCGCTCTCTTCTACCTGCCTGAAGTACGGAAGGAGGTGGCTGCCGCCGACGCGGTATTGCCCACTCTAGATGCTGGCAACGAACGGCTTTATCGCAAAATCAACCGCCCTCACCCAGATATTACCTTTGAGCGCCTCCTGGCAGGACTGATCGCTTTCCGTCGAGAGTACCGTGGTAAGTTGTGGGTGGAGGTTATGTTGGTGCGGGGGTTGAATGACACGGAGGAAGCCCTGCGCGAGATCGCCAATATTCTGGATCGGGTTCAACCCGATGAGATACATGTCAACCTGCCGACCCGCCCGCCTGTAGAAACCTGGGTGCAGCCACCGGACAAGGAGGGACTTCTTCGCGCCCAGGCTATTCTGGGCGACGTTGCTCGCCTGGTTCACCCCGCCAGCGGGACCTTTGACCTGAGCAGATACGAGACAGTGGTGGACGCCGTGATTGGAATAATCACCCGACATCCTATGCGGGAGGATGAGTTGGTGAGGACGCTCGAGCACTGGTTGCCAGACGAAGTCAGTGCGACTCTATCTGAACTTGAAAACAGCAACCGAGCACAAGTGGTAGAGCGCTATGGCACTCGCTTCTGGAGCGCAGCGTCCTCGCATTACCCTGATGAGGCGCAAAGCCAACGAACTGCTCCCAAAACTTAGCTCTATCGTTGGAGGATCTCAGGTTATATAGGCAGATGAAATTGGTCGTGAGAAGAGCGCCTAAAACACAAACTTGCCGTTCTTGTAGACCAGTTCTCCATCGGCTTTGATCTCGGCATCCCGGCGCATGTCGCAGATCATGTCCCAGTGGATGGCGCTCTTGTTCACGCTGCCGGTGTCCGGGTAGCCGGCGCCCAAGGCCATGTGGAAAGAGCCACCGATCTTCTCGTCGAACAGAATGTTGCCGGTGAAGCGGTCGATTTCGAAGTTGGTGCCGATGGCGAACTCGCCGAGGTAGCGCCCTCCAGCATCGGTGTCAATGGTCTTGCGCAGGAAATCCTGGTTGGATGTCGCATTGGCCTCTTCCACGCGCCCGTCCACGAATTTCAATTCCACACCCTCGACCACGTGGCCCTCGTAGATCACCGGGTAGGTGTAACGCACCCAGCCGTTGGCTGAATCCTCCACCGGGCCGGTGAAGATTTCCCCATCCGGCATATTGTTCTTGCCACTGGCGTTCAAGAAGGTGCGGTCTTTCACCGAGAGGGTGAGCTCCACGTTGGGGCCGTGCAGCTCGATTTTGTCGCGCCCCTGGAACAGTTGAATGTAGCGCTCCTGCTCCTTTGAGAAGCCTTTCCAGTAGGCCACTGGGTCGTCCTCGTGCACGTGGCAAGCGCGGTAAAGGAAGTCCTCGAAGTCCTTTAGCCCCATATTAGCTTCCATGGCATAGGCTCGGGTTGGGAACTGAGTGGTCACCCACTTGAATTCGCCGGCCGCGCCCCGCTTCATCTGGGTTTGCAGGATCGAAGCGATGGTAGTTTTGTATAGAGCTTGCTTGTCCAGGTCGGCCTGGCTGAGCATGCGCGTGTTGGCCAGGGAGTGGATGCGGATGCGCGACTCGAATTCGTCATAGGCCAGTTTGCGAAAGATCGGCATGTGCTCGAGCTGCTCTTTGTTGGCGTATTTGAAGAAGATTTCCCACTTCTCTGGCAGTTCCAGCGAGGGGTAGGGATGGCCGCCGCGCTGCAAGATGAGCTCGTAAAGCGCCTCTACCAAGGGGATGGCCTCGGTGGTGGCTTCCAATAGCACCCGGTCCCCAGGCTGGATATTGGCAGAATAGTCCACGAGGATGCGGGCAAAGTTATACACACGCTGATCGGTCACGGCTGGCTCCTGTTCTGAAGGATGGGAAAGTTAGTCTGATGCCGGGATTATATCATTCTGTTTTTGGGTCGGCGTGGTAGAATTTGCATCTGAAAGTCTTTTCACAAATCAACCGGCAAGCGTTTTGTGCTGGTTTGTGGAACTGAACAGGAATGATATGAAACAACTCCAGCAGAACCTGCGCAGCGGCAAGACTGAGGTGGTTGGAGTGCCGGTCCCCAAACCCGGCCCTGGCACCGCCTTGGTGCGCACTGCCGCTTCGCTGGTATCTGTGGGTACCGAGCGCATGCTGGTGGAATTCGCCCGCAAATCGCTGGCTGGAAAGGCGCGCGCCCGCCCCGATCTGCTCAATCAAGTGCTGGAGAAAGCCCGCCGGGAAGGGGTGCTGACCACCCTGGAGACAGCCTTCAATCGCCTAGACCAGCCATTGCCGCTGGGCTATTCCTCCGCTGGCGTGATCGTCGAATTGGGTGGGGGCTTGGAGGGATTCCAGGTCGGCCAGCGGGTGGCTTGCGCCGGTGGGGGACACGCTATCCATGCTGAGTACGGGGTGGTGCCCGCCAATTTGATGGCGCATTTGCCGGAGAACGTCGATTTCGAGAGTGGTGCCTTTGCCACCTTAGGCGCTATCGCCTTGCACGGTTTCCGTCTGGCGGAAGCGCAATTGGGCGAGCGCGTGGCCGTGATCGGCCTGGGCTTGCTGGGTCTGCTGGCGGTGAAGATTGCCCGGGCGGCCGGCTGCCAAGTGCTGGGCATCGATCTGGATCCCGAACGGGTGGCGTTGGCCGAGGGTGCCGGCGTGCAAGCGGTCTTGCGAAAGGAAGCCGAGGCGGCAGCACAGGCGTTTACGGGTGGGATGGGCTGCGACGCGGTGTTGATTTGTGCCGACACCGATTCCAGCGACCCGGTGGAGCTGGCCGGGGCCATTGCCCGCGATCGGGCGCGTGTGGTCGCCACCGGTGCGGTGGGGATGGACATCCCCCGCAAGCTGTATTACGACAAAGAACTTACTTTCCTGGTCTCGCGCTCCTACGGGCCGGGGCGCTACGATCCTGCTTACGAAGAAGGCGGCCAGGACTATCCGGTCGGCTACGTGCGCTGGACCGAGGGGCGCAATTTACAGGCCTTCGTCGACCTGATGGGCGAGGGGCAACTGGACATCGCTCCATTGATCACGCACCGTTTCCCGATTGAAGATGCTCCACAGGCTTACGAACTGATCGGCGGCGGGAAGGCTGAGCCTTTCCTGGGCGTGCTGCTCACTTATCCTCAAACGGAAGCCCTCGAGCTAGCTGAACAGCGGGTCGTTGTTTTCAAAGCGACGGCGCGCACAGGCCAGCCTCCAACAGAGGTGGCGCTGGGGGTGCTTGGGGCCGGTAATTTCGCCCAAGCCGTGCTGCTGCCAGCCTTGAAGCGCGTTTCCGGGCTGCGATTGATCGGCATCGCCTCGGCCTCCGGGGCCAGCGCGCAGCATGCCGCCAAGCGCTTCGGCTTCGATTATGCCGCCAGCGATGAGGAGCGCATCCTCACCGATCCGGTGATCAACACCGTGGCGATCCTCACCCGCCATCATCTACACGCCCCTCAAGTCTTGGCGGCTTTGGCGGCCGGCAAGCACGTGTTCTGCGAGAAGCCGCTGGCGCTGAACTCTGATGAACTGGATCAGATCGCCGAGGCATTGCGGAATCCGGAAACACCCTTGCTGATGGTGGGCTTCAATCGCCGTTTTGCGCCGCTGAGCCTCCGTTTGGCCGATTTCCTGGCGGCGCGCCGGGAGCCGCTGGTGGCGCACTACCGTGTCAACGCCGGCTACCTGCCCCCCGAGCACTGGCTGCACGATCCCGCGCAGGGAGGTGGGCGTATTATCGGCGAGGGCTGCCATTTCATCGATTGGCTCACTTTCTTGGTGGGCGAGCCGCCCAAGGCGCTGCACGCTCACGCCTTGCCAGATGGGGGCCGCTACCACCGCGATAACGTGTTGGTCACCCTGAAATACCCCGATGGGTCGCTGGGTACATTGACCTATCTCGCCAATGGCGATAAAGCTGTAGCGAAGGAGCGGATCGAGGTGTTCTGTGAAGGGAAGATGGCTGTTCTGGATGATTTCCGGCGCCTCGAATTGGTGAGCGATGGCACGCGACAGGTTTTTCGCGCTCGATTACGGCAGGATAAGGGCCATGGCGCCGAGTGGCAAGCCTTCGCGCAGGCGATCCTTGACAACGGCCCGCCACCGATCCCTTATGCCGACCTATTGGCTGTCACCCGGGCCACGTTTACCATTAATCAATCCTTGGAGAGGGGTGAGGGAGTTTCGTTGCCCGAATAACGTTATGTTCTATTTGTGAAATTTGACACAAACGTTGTGATGTGTTACACTTCGTGAGTATTACAGGTATGGATCTAGTGGTATTGGAAGTGCGTGAGGAGGTGTTTATATGCTGTTAGATTATCTGCCGATCGCAATCTTGATCGCTATCGCTACGATCCTGGCAATCGTCGTTGTCATCCTGGGTCACATCCTTGGCCCCCGACGCCCCACCGAACGCAAGGCACAACCTTACGAATCCGGCATGGTGCCAATCGGCCCCGGCACCCGGCGCGTGCCGGTGCATTTCTACATGATCGCCGTGCTGTTCATCCTGTTCGATATCGAAGTGATCTTCTTCCTCCCCTGGGCGGTAGTCTTCCGGCAATTGGGTCTGTTTGGACTAATTGAAATGCTCATTTTCATCGTCATCTTATTGGTTGGTTACGTTTATGCGTGGAAAACGGGAGCTTTGGAATGGGAATAGAGCAAAAGACTGGTAATTTAGGTGTAGTCACCACTACGTTGGAGAAAGTGGTCAACTGGGGCCGCACGGGCTCGATGTGGCCGATGCTGTTCGGCCTGGCCTGCTGCGCCATCGAGATGATGGCGGCGCAAGCCTCCGATTACGATATGAGCCGCTTCGGCATGGAATTGATGCGGCCCAGCCCGCGGCAATCCGACCTGATGATCGTGGCGGGGCGCGTCACCCGTAAGATGGCCCCGGTGCTGCGTCGCCTTTACGATCAGATGCCCGACCCCAAATGGGTGGTCTCGATGGGCGATTGCGCCTCTTGTGGTGGCGTCTTCAACAACTACGCTATCGTGCAAGGCGTGGACGAGGTCGTGCCGGTGGACGTGTACGTGGCTGGCTGCCCGCCGCGCCCGGAGGCTTTGATCCACGGCATCATGACCTTGCATGAAAAAGTCAAGGCTGAGCAGTTGAAGGACTGGGCTTAGTCCCCCGATCGAATAGAGAGCAGAAAAAGAATAACGAACCCGGATATCGTCGATGAAGAATGAACTAAAAGTTGCCGTGGAAGACCTGAAGAAACGCTTCGGCGCTCAGCAGAGTGAGTTTCGCGGGCAGATCAGCCTTTTGGTCGGCCCTCAGGACATCGTGGAAGTCTGCCGGACGCTGCGCGACGACCACGGCTTCGATATGCTGGCGACCGTGACGGCCGTTGACTATTGGCCCGAGCAGCAACCACGCTTCCATTTGGTTTATCAGTTCAACTCCCTCTCCAAGCTCATGCGCTTGGAAGTGCGCGTCCCCCTGGATGGCAACGAGCCCAGCGTGGATAGCGTCACCGGTGTTTACCCCAGCGCCAACTGGCACGAGCGAGAGGTCTGGGACATGTTCGGCGTGCATTTCGAGGGCCATCCCGATCTGCGGCGCATCCTGATGCCCTACGATTGGGAGGGGCACCCCCTGCGCAAAGATTACCCCCTGGGCTATGAAGAGGTGCAGTTCACCTTCAATTACGAAGAGATCGAGTTGCGCAAGCCTCGGCCAAAGGAATAGAGGCCTAAGCCTGCTTGTTAGGCGAAATTGACTGGTGGCAGATATCAGGCGAGAGAAATGACAGCTTTGGAACAAGCGGAAGTAACCCTGGATGAGTTGAAGCACCTGATTTCCGATCGGGCGCTAGAGGGCGATACTATATTGCTCAACATGGGGCCGCAGCATCCCAGTACCCACGGCGTGTTGCGGCTGCTGCTGGAATTGGACGGCGAGCGGGTCGTCAACTGCATCCCCGACATCGGCTTCCTGCACACTGGGGTCGAAAAGAACATGGAGGCCAAGACCTATACCAAAGCCGAGGTGATGACCGATCGCCTCGATTATCTCAACACCGTCGGCAATAACCTGGTCTATTGCCTGGCCGTCGAGAAGCTGGTGGATCTAGACGTGCCGGTGCGCGCCCAGGTGATCCGGGTGATCATGGCTGAGTTGCAGCGCATCGCTTCCCACCTGGTGTGGCTGGCGACCCAGGCCCTCGATCTGGCGGCCATGACGGTCTTCCTGTACTGCTTCCGCGAGCGTGAACTGATCCTGGATATCCTCGAATTGTGCTCCGGCCAGCGCATGATGACCACTTTCTTCCGTCCGGGAGGGCTGTGGCGCGACGTGCCGGTGGAATTTGAGCAGGCGGTGCGTGATTTCCTGGATGCTTTCCCCGCCCGCATCGATCAGTACGAAGCCTTGCTGACGGAGAACCCACTTTTCGTCGACCGCACCAAGGGCATTGGTGTGATCTCGGGCGAGGACGCCGTCGCTCTGGGCATCACCGGCTCCACCCTGCGTGGCTCGGGCGTGAAATACGACGTTCGCAAAGCTTACCCCTATTCGGGCTATGAAGAATATGATTTCGAAGTCCCCACCGCCGAGGGCGGCGATGTTTTCTCACGCTACATAGTGCGCATACAGGAGATGCGGCAATCCTTGCGCATCATCGAACAAGGGCTGGCGCGGCTGCCATATGGGCCGGTGCGCAGCAACAATCGCAAATTCGTGCCGCCGCCACGCTCTGAGTTGGGCACCAGCATGGAAGCCGTGATCCATCACTTCAAGCTGTGGACGGAGGGCTTCTCGGCGCCCAAAGGCTCGGTCTACGCACCGGTTGAATCGCCGCGCGGCGAGCTGGGCGTCTTCCTGGAGGGCGACGGCGGCCCCAAGCCCTATCGCGTTTATTGGCGCACGCCGACCTTCATGCACTTGCAAGCGCTGCCGAAGTTGTCCAAAGACCACCTGGTGGCCGACTTGGTCGCCATCATCGGCAGTGTTGACATCGTTCTGGGAGATGCGGACCGGTGAATCAATTCCAAGAGAAGCACTCCAAAGAGATCGCCGAAATCCTGGCGAAATACCCCGAAGATCAGAAGCGCTCGGCGGTAATGCCGCTGCTGTACCTAGCCCAGCGTGAAGAGGGCTACATCACCAAGCAGCATATGGCAGAGATCGCCGAAGTGCTGGATATCAGCACGACCGAGGTGGCCTCCGTGGTGGGCTTCTACACCCTGTACCACGATAAGCTGGAGGGCCCCATCCGCATCCAGGTGTGCAACGACCTGCCCTGCGCCTTGCGCGGCGCTGACGAGTTCCTCGATGAGTTGTGCGAGAACCTGGGCATCAAGGTGGGCGAGACTACGGCGGACGGCATGGTCACCGTGGAAGCGGTGATGTGCCTGGCGGCCTGCGATAAGGCGCCCATGTTTCAGGCGCAGACCAAGGCTGGCATCAGCTATCACGAAGACCAGACTGTAGAGAGCGCACTTGACCTGATCCAGTCGCTGCGCGAGCAGGAGGCCGACAATGAGTGAGCTGATCCTGCTGCGCCATCGCGATATCTCCGATATCGGTAAATTCGACGGCTATGAAAAAGTGGGCGGTTTCGAGACCTTCCGCAAAGTCGTCACCAAGATGCAGCCCAACGAGGTCACAGACATCGTCTTCGATTCTGGCCTGCGCGGCCGCGGCGGGGCTGGCTTCCCCACCGGCTTGAAGTGGCGCTTCGTCGATAAGGACAACTGGCCGCATTATCTGGTGGTCAACGCCGACGAATCCGAGCCTGGCACCTTCAAAGATCGCGAGATCATGGAACATAATCCCTGGCAGTTCCTGGAAGGGATCATGATCTCGGCTTATGCCATTCAGGCGCACACCATCTACATTTATCTGCGCGGCGAGTTTTGGGAGCTGGCTCATCGCCTGGACGAGCAGGTCAAGCAGCTCGAGAAGAAAAAACTGCTTGGCGACAAGCTGTTCGGCACGGATTATTCGCTGCGTATCCACACTCATCTGGGCGCTGGTGCCTACATCTGTGGCGAGGAGACGGCACTGCTGGAGTCGATGGAGGGCAAGCTCGGGCAACCCCGGCTGCGCCCGCCCTTCCCGCCTTCGTATGGCTTGTTCGGCAAGCCCACGGTGGTGAACAATGTCGAGACGCTGACCAACGTGGCCCTGATCGTCGAAAAGGGCGCTAAGTGGTATCGCTCCTTCGGCACCGAGAAGAGCCCTGGAACCAAGATCTTCAGCCTGTGCGGGCGGGTGGTCAAGCCTGGCAACTATGAACTGCCGCTGGGTACCACCTTCCGTGAACTAATCTTCGAGCATGGCGGGGGCATCTTGGGTGGCGGCCAGATCAAGGCCATCATGCCGGCAGGCGCTTCCTCCTCGCTGATCGTTGCCAACGATGAGGCTTTGGACACGCCCATGGATTACGAGAGCGTCCCCAGCGTGGGTGCGCAATTGGGATCGGCCTCCGTCATCGTGGTGGACGATACGGTGAGCATTGATTGGCTGATTAACAAGACCGCCCATTTCTTCAAGCACGAGTCTTGCGGCAAGTGCACCCCCTGCCGGGAGGGCACCTTCTGGATGAGCCGTCTCACCGAGCGCATCCACCAGGGCCAGGCCTCCATGGACGACGTCATGCTGCTGCACGACGTAGCCAAAAACATCCAGGGCAAGTGCTTGTGTGCGCTGGGCGATTTCTCCGCTGAGGCGGTGATTTCCGGTATCGAGCGTTTTCGCGGTGATTTTGAAGCGCGGGCGAAACCATCTAAGGCGTTGCAGCCCGAGAGTGAAGCGGTAGGTTAACATGGCGGAGATGGTAGAGCAGAAAGTGGAACCGAACCTGGTCACGCTGACGATTGATGGTGTGGAAGTGAGCGTGCCGGAGGGCACCGTGGTGGTGGATGCCGCTAAAAAGGCCGGCATCGACATTCCGGTGTTTTGCTATCATCCCAAGCTGGAGCCGGTTGGCATGTGCCGCATGTGCCTGGTGGAGATCGGGCGGCCGGTGCGCGACCGTCAGACCGGGGAGCTGGTGCTTGAGGAGGATGGTTCCCCTAAGATCAGCTTTGGCCCCAAGCTGGAGACCGGTTGCACCGTTCCTGTCTCGGAGGGCATGGTGGTGCGCGGCTACACCGATAAGGTGGCTGAAGCCCGCCGTGAGGTGGTCGAATTCTTGCTCACTTCGCACCCGCTGGATTGCCCGGTCTGCGATAAGGGCGGCGAGTGCCCACTGCAGGAATTGACCATGGCCTTTGGGCCGGGCGAGAGTCGCTATCTCTACGATGAGAAGATGCACCTGGCCAAGCATGTGCCGCTGGGCGATTTGATCTTCCTCGACCGCGAGCGCTGCATCCAGTGTGCCCGCTGTACCCGCTTCCAGGATGAAATCGTCGACGACCCGGTGATCGGCTTCTTCAATCGCGGCCGGTCGCTCGAGATTGTGACCTTCTCCGAGCCGGGCTTCGACTCTTACTGGTCCGGCAACACTACCGATATCTGCCCGGTGGGGGCGCTTACAACGGCCGATTTCCGTTTCGGCGCCCGCCCCTGGGAAATGAAGACCGCCGCTTCGATCTGTAATCACTGCCCGGTGGGCTGCAATATGACCTTTAGCGTGCGCCGCGAGGCCAAGACTGGCGGCGAAGTGGTCATCAAGCGGGCCATGCCCCGCCAGAACGAGTACGTCAACGAGATCTGGCTCTGCGATAAAGGCCGCTTCGCTTACCACTTCACCGAGAGCGAGGAGAGACTGGCCCAGCCCTTGATCCGCAAGGACGGCGAGCTGGCCCCGGCCAGTTGGGAAGAGGCGCTGGATTTGGTCGCTGAGAAGTTCAAGGAAGCGGGCGATGGCCTGGTAACCTTGGCGGGCGGGCGGCTCTCCAACGAAGACCTCTTCAACCTTCAACAACTCACTGCTCACCTGGGCGGCAAAGCGTTGCTCGATAGCAAGATGATGGGCGGCGATTTGGTCGCGCAAGTCGGCGTGGGGCAGGGCACCAATTTCTCCGCCATGGGCGCGGGCACGGCCATTTTGGTGGTTGCCTGCGACCTTGAAGAGGAAGCGCCGCTGTGGTGGCTGCGGGTCAAACAGGCTGCCGAGCGCGGCGCTACCGTGATCGTGGCCAATCCGCGTCCCACCAAGGCCGACCGCAGCGCCAGCCACACTCCTCGCTATGCCTATGGCGAGGAAGCCGCTTTCGTGCTGGCTTTGCTGAGCAGCATCTCTCCCAAACAGCTCAACCTCCCCGCAAGCGTCAAGAACCTGGCACGCGATAAAGCAGTCAAGGAGGCTGTCCAGGCTTTCGCCGAGGCCGAGAATGCCGTGGTGCTGTACGGCAGCGAGGGCACGAGCGTGGCTGCCTCAGCGGCGCTGGCCGAAGCCTGCGCTAACCTGCTGATCGCCACCGGCCACGTGGGCAAAGCCAATAACGGCCTGATCGCAGTGTGGGATAAGAGCAACGCTCAGGGTGCCTGGGATATGGGCCTGCGCCTCAGTGCCGATCTGGCCGCCGATTTGCAAGGCAAGGTCGCTTACCTCGTGGCCACCGATTCGGCTGGTGACTCGCCGCAATTGGCCAAGACGCTAGGCAAAGCTGAATTTGTGGTGGTGCAGGAGCTCTTCCTGACCGAGACGGCCAAACTGGCCGACGTGGTGCTGCCTGCCACGCCTTACATCGAACGGGAGGGTAGCTACACCTCCGGCGAGCGGCGCGTGCAGCGCTTCTACCCGGTGGTACCGGCTCGCAAAGGCGCCATGCCTGATTACAAGATTACAGCCCAGATCGCCGCTCGGCTGGGATTGGAATTAGAAGGACGGCGCGCTGCCAGCGTGATGGCGCGCATCGCCGAGACGGTCGAGGATTATGCAGATTTGACCTACGCGCGCCTGGCAATGGTTGAGGAGCAGTGGCCGATCGTGGGACGTGACGATTTGTATTACGGCGGCACCAGCTACGATAATCAGCAGGGCCTGGGCGTGCAGCTTGCCCCCGCCGCTCAGCGGGGCGAATCCCCAACCTTGACCGCTCCGCAGCTGCCAGAGCTGGTGAAACCCAAAGACGGCTTGCTGGCGGTGCCGGTCACCCGCCTGTACGACCGAGGCAATACAGTCACACCTTCCAAACTGCTGCGCACTCACCTCCCTGAGCCTCAGGTGATCCTCAACCCGACAGACGCCGATTCGCTGGGCGTCGAGCCGGAGGCTAAAGTCAAGGCCAAGCTGAATGGGGTGAGCCACACAGTGCGTGCCCACATTGATGCCGGTGCGCCGCAGGGCTTCGTGCTGGTGCCGCGCAGCTTGGGCATCCCCATCGATGGCCCTAGCCCGGTAGAGATCAAGCCGAAATAAAGGATTGCATTGATGGATTACGCTCTCATCCTGGAGTGGACGATCAAGGCTGTGCTACTGACCGTGGTGTTGCTGACAGGATTCGCCTACACGACCTATTACGAGCGCAAATTCCTGGCGCGCATCCAGGTGCGTATCGGCCCTAACCGGGTAGGCCCCTTCGGCTTGCTGCAGCCGGTGGCCGATGCCGTAAAGCTGCTCTTCAAAGAGGAATTGATCCCCCAGAAGGCGTATAAATTCGTCTTTCTGCTCGCCCCAATCTTGATCGTGGTGCCAGCCCTGATCATCCTGGCGGTGGTGCCTTGGGGCGGCACGGTCACGCTTTTCGGCCGCGAGATCGCCTTGGGCGTCGCCGATGTCAACGTCGGCGCACTCTACATCTTATCGGTCACTTCCATCTCCGTGTACGGGGTTGTACTGGCTGGCTGGTCATCCAATAACAAGTATGCCATGATGGGTGGGTTGCGCTCCACAGCCCAGGTAATCAGCTACGAGTTGGCGTTGGGCCTGTCCTTCGTGGGGCCGGTCCTGTTGGCGGGCTCCTTGAGCATGAATGAGATCGTGGATGCCCAGCAAGGGCTGTGGTTCATCGTGCTCCAGCCGCTCAGCGCGCTGATTTGCTACGTTTCGATGGTGGCAGAGGTCAATCGCGATCCCTTCGATATGCCGGAGGCCGAGCAAGAGCTGACCGCTGGCTATCACGTGGAATACTCTGGAATGAAGTTCGCCCTGATCTTCATGGGAGAATACGTCAAGATGGCGGCAGTGAGCGCTATCTTCGCCACCCTTTTCCTGGGCGGCTACCGCGGCCCTTTCGTCGACCAAATTCCCTGGCTGGGCCCACTGTACCTGGGCCTCAAGGTCTTCATCAGCCTGGGCGTGATGATCTGGCTACGGGCTACCCTGCCGCGCTTCCGTTACGACCGACTGATGGCCTTC
>Ga0209164_1002136_pt1 | contig 22170 bp, 19 predicted proteins | sample MTBNYHSulfiMetaG_FD_187458 | JGI IMG/M metagenome (GOLD analysis project Ga0209164, IMG submission 187458) | Enrichment culture microbial communities from rom New York Harbor, USA that are MTBE-degrading - MTBE-NYH (New York Harbor Sulfidogenic)... | ecosystem: Environmental > Aquatic > Marine >... | reverse complement strand
TATGATATGCCATGGCTCGGATCTCCTTGTTTTGGTAATGTTTTTTCGCAAATTCATTATACCACAAGAAGCTCTCCGAGCCTTTATTTATTCGAATTTCCTTACATTTTTATGAGACAGCAGTGAAGGTAGTCCTCAATATTGGGGCCACTCGCGCCAGTGAAACTGTCCTGAATTCCCTTGAGAATATCTGTGGTGTCAGCATCCAGTACACCGCTATCCAGTACCTTGGCAGTAAGTTCTTCCATCAACGGTAGGCCCGCGCATTTGCTGCAACCCGCACCGATCAGGAACACTCTCCCATGCTGGGCCATAAGCGCGTCCAGGGCATCCAGAGAGTCACCAAAAGGAGCAGCCCATATTGCTTCAAGATTGTCAGATGCGCTCATACGAAACCCTCCTCAATTTTTGCTGCTCCGGTTTTCTGCCTTCATTCCTTGCCATGTGTCGCTATGCTTTCAATTTCAACAGCTCATCGTCCAGCCCATAGCGAACCACGTCGATCCGGTCGCTGCGCTGGGAAACAAAATCTCCTGTCATCACAGGGAGCTGGAATGGGAAGAATGCCGGGTTGTTCAGTAGCAGCCCCAATGCGCCCTTGGCCTCCGGGGTGGCCAGGAGTGCGGACTCGAACATCAGGATGGCCAGGTTTGGCTCGGCAATGCTCACAGGAGCGGCTTTCTCATAGCAGCCTTTAGCCTCGGAATCTTTCAGGGCTCCCCAGGCGACAAAGGAGCGGATGACAAATCTCGCATAGCGGCTCACGGTCTGCCGGTCGCCATACTGTTCCTTCAGGCGATTAATGATCTGCGTCTGGGTCACTTGGTCCTGCAAGGCCAGCAGACGGCCGGTCTGCCGGGCCACATTGAACCAGAAGGGATAGACCGCCGAGATCATCCCCCAGTGGACCGCCAGGGCCATGGACGGGTTTTCCCTCAGAAACGCCAGCGAGGCATCCCGGAATGGAATCAACTCGGGGTCAGGAGAGACCCAGATCTTCATCAGATTGTTGACGACAAAGGTCCGGGTCTGATCACTTCGTTCGCCTTCGGAGCCGTTGCCTTTTCGATCCGCGAGGAACTCATGCAGCTCCTGGCGGATGGTTTTGGCGTCGAGTCCCGCCAGCAGCAGATTGGCTGCTTTCTGCATCCACTCGAAACGAATCGCCTGCTTGATGCCAATGGCTTCGTGTCTTTTGCCCATCACCGTGTCCTCCTTTCAAACTTCACAAGGGGCACGATAACTTCTTCGATGGCTACACCGCCGTGACCTACGATGGCATCTCCCGGGTTCACGAATGCGTCGCGGCCACCGGCCACCAGGGGGAAATAATCTGCGGGCAACCCGACCGGCTGCCACTCGTGGGCAAACGGGAAGGCCCCAGCCACCTGAGCGCGGAGTTCCGGCGTTGGATAAACACGAACCCGCTCGCCGCGAGTTTCGGCAATCACACCTTCAGACGGGCGGCCTTTGCCGTCGCATTGGATGTTGCCGTGATCGGCCGTCAGCCAGACCTCATAGCCGTAATCCAGCAATTGGCCGACCATCGCGGAAAGAAATCCTGCATGGCACCACTGCTTGATCTGGTTGTGCATCCCGGCCGAACCGAGTTGCATGCCGTGCATGATTTTGTCCACTTTATCCACGACCAGCCCCACCACCTTGGTCTTCCCGGGGTGGATTGCGGAGTCGAGGACGCCCACAGCATCGCCGTCGCCAAGGCCGCGCTGGTAGGCGACATCCAGTCGGGACAGGCCATGGCCTTCCCAGAACTGTTTCCAGAGTTTCTCTTCGCTGTTGGTCGAGTTGATGGATGACGGGAAATAGAGCGGCGGCTTGCCCGAGAAGATCGATTGCCGCGATACCGAGGTCAACGTCGGAATCCAGGCGAAGGTCGCGGATTCGCGCATGACCAGATTGGCATCCTGTTTTTGCAGAAGCTGGCGGATGGTCACCCACTGATCGAGGGCTAGGCCGTCAACCACGATCAGAGCGGCACGGCTACTACCCGAATCCTCGATATCCCGAGCCAGGCGGCGCGGCACGTGGTGCAGCATGGCCGGATTGGTCGGCGGCAAGTTGATCAGACTGGAGTAGTGGTCGGCCAGCCAAGCGGCAAAGGTCGTGTTCAGTGCATCGCCGATTTCCCTGAGCCGGGTCTGATACTCGGTGCTGTTGCCACAATGAACCAGCGAAGAAAGTTCGGCCCATTTCAATGCAAAGGCGGTCCAGTCCGAGTAACGCGCTTCAGCAGTGGGCAGTTCCTTCTCGACAAGGCCAAACAAGCGAGAGATCCGTAGCTCGTCATCGTCCACGCCGGACGTGGCGATGCCGCTTCGAACCCAGGACCCGGCATCCACTTCAATGCCTTTGGCCTCGACAGGGGTGAGTTTCCCCTCCAGGAACAGGTTGTCGATGTAGACCTTGATGTCCTGATGGTCGAACGGCAGGCGATCAGGGCCGGGATACTTGAGGCCGTATGGATGCTCACCCTCCCTGGTTCGCACCGCAAGGGCATCGCTTTGCGATGTCCAAATCGGCTGTCCTGCCGATTTGTCCGGCGAATCCTCCCGTACCTGATGAGCGCTGCCGAGCCTGGAAAGAAATAGCGGCCAGCGTTCCTGCAAAAAGGCGAAGAACGCCTCATCGTCCGGAACGATTTCAGAGAGCGGCCAAGCCTTGAATCCATCATGCCCTTTGAGAACCTGGATAAGCCGCTCGGCCAGCATCAGCGGGAGTTGGAGTTTGCCGTAGTGCAGGCGCAGCAAGGCGCGAAGCAGCTCCACCTCGCCCCCAATTAGTTCCGCCGCAATGCCGAACACATGACGGAGAATGAAATCCTTGGTGGCGTTGTCGCCCATGCGATCCGGCGGTGACTTGTGCTGGGCCTCAAAAAGCGAATCCAGCAAGCTCCTGTCGAGCTTTTCAATGACCGGATAGCTCAGGTTGGGAAAGAGATCCCCCAAGTTGAATGAAAGCTTGCGGCCCGCCTGGAGTAGGTCGTAAGGCAAGGATTCCAGCTCCGCATCCTGCAAGCGGAGGACTACCACCAGATCGGTGTGCTCACCCCGGTCCCAGATCGAACGGTACTTTGACTCATAGGCGTATCTGAATTCGACCGGATCACTGAACTCGATCAGGTCGAACCCGCGCCCGCGAAGCTCCAATGCCAGCTTCTCCTCGGTCAGCAGACAATCCGGGTCCGCGACCAGGGTCAGCTTGCTGACGTTGGGCACAAAGTCGTTCAGGATGGCGTCTCGCCAACTACTCATTGAGCGCCTCCCTTGATGATCCGCAGCATCAGCAGCGACCGGATTTCCGGTACGATCTGCCGCGCTGATTGCAGTTCATGCCGCCACTCATTTTCCTCAGCAGCGCAGCGGGCCAGACGGTACTGGCGCACTTCGGGCAGCCCAACTCGTTCGATGGCCTTGCGCCGAGAGGTGAAGGCGACCATGCCGCGTTCCTCTTCCCTGTTCACCGAGGCGAGGTGCGCCTGCTGCAGGGCATCGAATAGCTCCTGTCCGGCCTGTTCGGCAGCAATCTGCAAACGCTCATGGGCGGTGATAGAGTCATCCTGCCCGAGGGTGGCTTGCACCTCGGCTTCCGCTGTCTGCAGCGCATCCCAGATATGCCGGGCCGTGGGCAGAAACAGTTTGCCTTCTTCGCTCAAAAACACGCTGACATAGCCACGCCGCACCATGGGGATGCGCAGGAGTTGTGTCTTCTGGTGCATTCCGGCCTGAAGGCGGATCTCAAAGAGCCCCCAGAGTCCGGAGATGCTGGCTGGCAGCCCGCTTACGGTTACGCACGGCAATGGCTGACCTGCCGCGACCTGGGGCAGGTTCAGGGCAAGACCACGGACACGGCTGTTTTCGAGATTGAGCAGGGTTGCGTCGGTTAGACGATCCGCTTCCCGAGCGCTGAATACGGCTTTGCGGTGTTCCTGGCCATCCGGCCAATTCAGATCCCACCATGAGCGCTTGCGACTGGCTGCGCCGCCGTGTGAATTGAGGTAGCCCACCGTCATCCGTTCCACCCAGTGGGGCAGCGGATGCGAGCGCAGACGCTCAGCGGTTTGCACATCCGGCTCTTCGGATATGCCGTAGATGGCGGAGGACTCGCGCACCTGCTGAATCTCATCCCGAATCCTGGCCACCGTGTGATCGACGGAGGTTTCGATGCCGTCAGGATTAAGGATGGCCGAGGCGAACACATCCTCGAACAACTCACCGGCCTGCGCCGAGTCGAGCACATCGCCGGTCTTGTCGATGCCGAATTCGTCGAAGATCACCGAGAGCTTCTGCTCCAGAACTTCGCGGACCCGGAACTCGACTGAATCCTCAAATACGAAATTGATCGCCTGTACGGTTTTGGGCTGGCCGATACGGTCCACGCGGCCGATACGCTGCTCCAGCCGCATGGGGTTCCAGGGGATGTCGTAGTTGATGATGACATGGGCGAACTGCAGGTTCAGACCCTCACCGCCCGCATCGGTGGAGACCAATACGCGGTGCGATTTGCGGAAGGCATCCTGGGCTGCCCCACGTTCCTCCATGGCCATGGAGCCGTTCAGGGTGACCACCGAGATTCCCCGGGCTTCCAGAAACTCCTTCAGCATCTGCTGGGTCGGCACGAACTCGGTGAAGATCAGCACCTTCAGATCCGGTTCGTTTTCCTCGGCTTGCAGCTTGTAGATCCACTCGATCAGAGCCTCGGCCTTGGCATCCGGACCCGCCTGCTCACAACGGACCGCCGCTTCGAGCAGGGTCTCAACATGGCTTCCTTCGCTCTGCAGAGCCGACACGTGGGATTTCAGCAGCTCATCGAGCAGCTCCTGGCCGTCCATGTCATATAGCTCGGCTATTTCATCGTCTGGGCTTTCCGATCCCTCCGCGCCGTTTTCCAGTTCCGCCAGGCGCAGGCTGGCTTGTTGCTCACCATCCTTGAGTGCCGCAAGCCGACGCTCCAGCGTGGTGCGGATCGCCCGGGTGCTTGAGACCACCAAGCGCTGCATCAGGATCATCAGAAAGCCGATGTGGCGCTTCTTCTCGCGCAGGGCCTGGTTGTAGCCCTCGCGCACATAGTCGGTCACCGCCTCGTAGAGAAGCTGTTGCAGGTGATGACGGCTCTCCCAGGCCACCGGGGCCATCTGCGTGCGCCGGGGTTTGAAGAGCGGCTTGCCGTCGGCATCAATGGCCTTACGCTTCTCGGTACGGATGACATACGGGGCCACCCGCTCGCGGGAGACGCTGTCCATATCCGGAAAGGCATCGTCATCCAGCAGGTTCATCAGCCGATGGAAGGCATCGGTCTTCCCCTGGTGGGGTGTAGCCGAAAGGAGCAGCACATAGGGCGCGGCTTCCGCCAGGCCCTTGCCGAGTTTGTAGCGGGCGACCTGGTCGGTACTGCCGCCCAGCCGATGCGCTTCGTCCACGATCACCAGATCCCAACCGGCGGTAATCAGATCCTCGAACCGGCTGTGGTTGTATTCGGCAACGCGCTCAGCGGTCCAGCCGCGCCGCTTGTCCATGGGTTTGACCGAATCCAGGGAGACGATGACCTGATCAAACATCGACCAGGCTGAGCTCCGGTGATCCGCCCCTGGAGCCAGGCGTTGCAAGGTGCCGATGTCGTCGCCCAGCACGAGCTGGAACTGTTCGTTGAAGTGAGTCTGCATTTCCGCCACCCACTGGGTAGCGATCCCCTTCGGAGAGACGACCAAGGTCCGGCGCACCAGTCCACGCAGTTTGAGCTCGCGCATGACCAGCCCGGCCTCGATGGTCTTGCCGAGACCCACCTCGTCGGCCAGCAGGTAGCGCACGCGGTCACCGGAGATGGCCCGGGACAAGGCGTGGATCTGGTGCGGCAGCGGAATGACGTTGGACTCCATGGGAGCCAGCAATACATGGCCCTCGGTGGCGCTGGTGGAACCTTCGAGCACCTCGGCTACCTTGGCTGCGGCGGCCACATAGGCAATGCGCCCGGCCTCGATCTCCGGCTGCAGGTCGGCACTCAGCGGCCGCAAGGCGGAGCGGGGCACGCGCACCACCGCGTCCTGGTTCGGCAACCAGACACGGCACACAGTCTGCCCCCACAAGGTCTGTTCTTCGATGACCTTGCAGGCGCTGTTATGAACGGTGCTATATTGCCAAAGCGACTCCAAGCTTAGCTCCTTTCAACACCCAACATTTCCAGAAGGTCCCCACGACGGAATGTGGCCGAAAGCTGCTGCAATGATATGTCCCGATCCCCGTAGCATTCCTTGAGAGCATCGGTAACTTTTTCTACAGCCCGTGCATGGTAGTTTGCCTCGTTGTCTTGGAGACGTTTAAGAAGTTCAGAAAAATTGCGATGAGAAACATCCTTGAGGACTATCCCTTGGTCGTGGAGTAGCTCTCGGCCAACAAGCATGGAGATATAGTGGGACGCGTAAGGCATGAAGGGAGGTGGCGTTTCAGCAGATGGCCTTTTCCTTTCATTTTCAACATCCCTGAAAATCAGTACGGCTAAAATGGCCTGTGCCGCATTCAGGTTTTTAAAAATGTCCTCATACAGTTTTCCGAAATGCTCTTTTCTCCGGAACTTGGCTTGGTGTGGCTTCTCACGCCATACCGCAAGGGTTGCTTCAGCCGCTATCGAGCTTGTAACAACATTCGAGCCAAATCCACCCTCTTCACGCTGACGTTTGTAGGTGTATCCCAGGTCCTTCATTCCCAGTTCAAGGTTCTTTTGAATCTCGTCGTTCGAGCGCAGATCACGAAGATCTACCGGATTCTGGCTGTTGGTGGCGTAGGTAATATCCTGGACAAAATCCTTATTTTCCTCGGCAAGCTGGTAGATGCGAACCATCACATAAGCCGATTGGCCAAGCATATTCGGTGAAGCCGATTTCAGCGTTTCGTGAATCGTCTTGCAGGTCTGCCCACCATTGATGATCTGCATGTTCTTAAGCTGAACCTTGTGATCGTTTTTCTGGAAGGCGTTGTAGTCAAACTTATCACAGACAATCGTAATTCCGTTGTTGTAGAAGTAAAACTTGTCAGCTTTGTCGGAACATAGTGTTTCGTGAATTGCCGAGTTCACGCGGTTGCTGTGCAGACCAAGATAGCGACGAATATTTCTCTGGAGCAAACGATCGCCATGCTGCTCAAACAAATCCGCGATATGCTGAACGGCCACCCGTCCCAACAGAACACGCATGTAATTCATGTCTTCGACAATTAGCTGCCCGCTGAGTTGAATGGTAGCGTCAACTGCCTTGGTGCGTTGAAGGATTCTGACAATCGAATCGTGGTTGAAATGATAGAATTCTACCTTGTCCGGAAAGTCTTTCTTCAGCTCATCAATCCACCCTTGAGCAATATCATTCCACTGAGCGCCGTTATTGCAGAGAACGAACCGAACCTTGGGGATATATGCATCTCGAATTAAAGAGCGAATCTCTTCAACCTTCGGTGCAAGCTTTTCATTCAGGGTTACCTGACGGAATGGATCAAACAGAACTTGAACGGTATTAACCGCTTTTTGGACACCATTTTCTGGGAAGTTCGCAGTACCATCGAGGTTGTTAATCTTGTACTTCCCCTGGAATACCGTGACCAAGAATTCACCATCCTCCACTTCTCCAATGTGCAATCCATCGACACCGGCATCGTTTCCGCCCTCCGTTAGCAGCTCAACGGCATCTTCTAGCGGAATATCAAGACAGTTTGCCATGCACAGTAATACGAAGGCTGCTGAACGCTGCTTATTGGCATCACCTGCTGGCAACCAGTCGGAATGCTTCTCTAAGAGCCCCGTTAATTGTTGATCGATAATGCTCGCGTTAATGTCCATGACTTATCTCCAGTTCTTATTTGAATTCGTGTTCATATGGTCTATTAGCCTCCCATTCGTGTTACTGCCTGGTCGTACCACATCAGCAGCTTTGGATCTTCTTCCAGGACGTTGTTGGGGATCTTGTCGGCCACGGCGACGATGACGGCGTAGTCGCGTTCCTGCCAGGCTTTCTTGAATCCAGCGCGGACAGCCTCCAGACGGAAGACCTTTAGCTTCTTCTTGACCTCTTTGTATTCCTCGAACTCCTTGAGCAGTGCCTTCTCGCGCAGTTTCTCCAGGTCGCCCGCCTTGTTGGGATCGGGCACGTACCAGCGGTCGCGGGCTTTGGTCACCAGCGCCGGATCATCCTTGGGCAGGTTACGCAATTCTTTCCAGTTGGTGGAAAGGTAGGCGTGGATTTGCTCGGGCACCGGGCCTTTGCCGTCGTAGCAGAGGAAGTTCTGGTTCAACAGTTCGCGCAGATCGAGCTGGGCCTCGTTCTTGCTCCAGCCACCGAGCTGCTGCATGAACTGTGGATTGATGTCGGAGAAGGTCTGCGGTTTTTCTCTGATGAGCTGGCGAAGCCACTGGATGGCGGATGCCTCGTCGGAAACGAACATGGTCATCTGCGTCAGGCCACCTGATGTCATCTTCTTGCGGTCGTATTCGGCAACCTGATCAGGTAAAAAATACATGCCGTCACGTTCGATGAAACGCTGTGCCAGACCGATCTGGAACTCCTGGCTGGAGATCGGCACAGGGTAGCCCTTGCGAACGTAGAAGGCGATCATCTGGTCGAACAGGATGCGTGGGTCTCGTTCTGGGACAAACTGAAGCAATGCACCCTGTCGCTTGGTGACCGGAAGATATTTCAAATGCGTGCGGACAAAATCCCACACACCTTCTTCAGTTTTTGCTTCGCCTTTGAATCTTTCTTCAAAACCACCGTTTGGCTTGTAAGCAGATATTACCAAGTCTTGCTTGACTGCTGTTGGGGAAACAATTGACTGAAAACTTCTCTGTTTTTTGTCCAGCGCAGAAACATTTGAGACTACGAATCCGGCTTCACCTAGACTGGTCTGAATCAAATTCCAGATGCTTGCATTCGAGTTTGAAAACTCGACAGTAAGCCACCTTCCTGGTTTCAATGAATTATATGCTTTTTGGAAGCATCCAGTCATTAGTCGCTGATAATCGGCAAAATCTTTGCCTTTAACGCGATCAATAATCGCCTCTGATTTGGTATTTGTAACCACCCCATGCAATGATTCGATCAAAATATTCAAATCTGAGTAATAAATATTTTCCCCAAATGGTGGATCGACAAACACATAATCTAACGAATTTGGAGGTATGCTGATGTATGAGGTGTCCTGCGTTGCTGTTACGGCAAGTTTCTTATTAGCCCTGAGATTGCTAAAAACGGTAGCCAACCTTTTAGCTTTGCCGCCAAGAATGTACTTTGGCGATACATCGACGATATGCGAAGCCATATAGAACACGCCCGAAAGATACTGGTTCACCTGTGAAAAATGGGTGGGCGTATATCTGGCTAATACAGATAGTCCCCATACGCATTGTTCAACGAAAAACAACGCTTTGGCTCTAATGTCTGGATCGCTAATTTGTGAAGCCCTCTTCCAAAATGAGACGAGAGTTAAAAAGGGACGTTTTAGGAAAAACTGATGCAAATGCGTGATGTTAGATGGTTTCATTCGCCCAACACGCATCATCTGCATATCTGGAATTTCTACTACGGGGAACTCCGGGTAAGGGAGATCATTGATTTTACTAATCAGCTCTAAATCATAGTCATCTGGTTTTTTGGATAGCTTCTCTTTTCCCTTCCGATAAACGATAAGGTATGGGACACGCTTAGGTAGCCCATGCGATTTTCGCAGAATAGGGTCCCATCTTTCTTCATATGCGAGCTCTAAGTCATTCTTCTTAATTTCACTATTGCATGAATGACATTTTAGTTCTTTTCGAACCCGTCCTGTATCGCCATCAAGTGCCATTTCGGAAAAGACCAATTGTGTTGCGCAAGATGGGCAAGTGAATACTTCGCTCCATACGAAGTAATCCACTTTGCACAGCGAACCGTCAGAGTGTCTTGTTTCATACATCCAACCACATTCTTTTTCGACATCCTTGAGTATCCGATTGGCTTCTCGTTCAAAAGATGATGGATTTATTGGACTATTGTAGTTGTATGAAATAAATGTCGCTGCTGGAGACAGGTCATTAATAATCGCTCTTCGGACGCCTAGTTTTGAAAACGGCCGCCAAACCTTTTTGCCATCTTCGTCCGTCTCTTCTTGCAAAATGGTTCCGTCCGGCTTCACCTGGTATCCAAGAGACATGACAACATCGCGGTCCCCGCACATCTGCGCGGCCACACCCGTCATGCCGGTTCCACAAAAGCCATCAAACACGATATCTCCCGGATGCGTGTAGTGGAGGATGTAGCGCATGATCGCCTTGTGCGGCACCTTGGTATGGTAGGAGTGCGCGTTGTAAATAGGGTCGTTTTTCCCCTCGCTTACGTCGGCCGCAAAGGGTTCGCGGTGGTAGGCGCGTTCTGGGTTTTGGGTTCTGGGTTCTGAGTTGGTTGAACCTTGAACTATGAACTCAGAACTCAGAACCTGGATTGCTGATTTTTGCGCCTCCCATTCTTCAATAAAATCCGCAATCCACGGGTTCGGGCAAGCGGTGTAGTACGGCGGATCGCTCAGGTTCAGGATGTCCTCGTCGCTGCCGATGGGAAAGCCTTCGATCTTGCGGAACTCCGGGTCGGCCAAAAACTCGCGGAGCTTTTCCGTGAAATATTTGCGCCGTTCTTCATCGGAGGGAAATGTCATTCCCAGGCATGTTACCGGCGAGTTTTTGGAGTCCAAAGTCTCTGGTCCAAAGTCTAAAGTCGATTGGTCGCTCATTTGTATTTGCTTCCTTTTAATTCTGAACTGCGCAGGTATTTCATGAGTCCCGCAAGCATTCGGTTAATTTGTGTCGCCATGTCTGACAATCGGCTGAACGTCTGCTGGTCGATATAGCCGGCGTCTAATGCCACATACAGTTGTGCTCGTACCTCGCCAGATGAACCCTTGGCCAGAGACACAAACTGGAAAAACTCTTTGTCTCCACCACGTTCAAAACCTTCCGCGATGTTGGACATGATCGACACAGATGCTCGTCTGATCTGATCACGCAACCCAAAGTCTCTGGCAAAGGCACCATCGTTCGAAATGGCATAGATCGTCTTCGTCATCTCACGAGCGAGCTGCCATGCATCGATATCCTCAAACTTGCTTATCGTTGCCATATTGTTCCTTCGACTTTGGACCTTGGACTCCAGACCATAGACCCGTCATTCCATGACGATCCGCACCTTGGCCGGGTCCTTGCCCTTGGTGAGCTGATCGATGTACTCCTCAAAGCGTTTCTTCATCTCCGCCGGGGTGGCCGGGCCGTCGGTGACCTGCAGGGCCTGTTGCAACTCCTGCGCATTGACGGTGACCTTGACCAGACCGGAGAGCACTTCCTTCAGGGCGTGGACAAAGTTGCTGTCCAGCGGCACCGGCAGTTCCTTCGACTTGATGAAGGCCTCCAGGGGCTCGCGGTCGTCGATCTTCAGCAGGTCCATGTTGGCCTGGGTGATCGGGTCCTCCAGGTTGCTGAGGATGGTCGAGGTCCAGGCCGTCACCATGGCATCGAGCTGGGCGTCCATCTGGTCGATCATCTGCGAGCCTGCCGCCGCACCGGTTTCCACCGAAGGCCGGAACCCGCAATGCGGGCAGATGGGCGAGGCGTCGAGGTTTTGCTCGGTCAGGGCAAAGCAGCTTTTCAGTCCGGCCAGGCGATTCTGGTAATCGGTGAGCTGCTGCCGGGGCATCAGGTCGATACCAGCCAGTTTGAGCAGGGTTTGCAGGCGCTGGTCGTTGAGCAGTCCCGCCTTGCGCTTGTCGTCGTTCACCCCCAGCCGGGCTTTGGTGTGCAGGCCGATATAGGCGATGGTGTAATCCTTCTTCAGCTTTTGCAGCTTGGCCCCGATGCTCTGGGACTGGCTGGCCAGCTCGGTCAGGTCGGCCTGCTTGAGGGCATCGAGCACATCCTGCCGGTTGGTCTTCATGCGATCCACCCAGTCATGTTCGGCGGGCAGCACCGCCTCGGCGGTGGAGAGCCAGGATGCCGTCGGACCGTGGTCCATGATGAACTCACGCAGGGCATCCAACTCATCCAGGGCCTTCACGGCCTTTTCGTGGGCCAGCACTTCGGGAGCGCTGTAGCGGAAGTTTTTCAGCTTGCCCGGCGAGGAGTAGGCCTGGAGTGATTCGAAAAACGCTTTCGCGTTTTCGAGTTCTGAGTTCTGAGTTCCCGGTTCTGAGTTCTCCGAACCCTGAACACCCAAGCCAGAACCCAGAACCATATTTTGCCCCCAGAAGGAGAGCCCTTCGCGCAGGGTCTGCTGGGTCATGACGATGCGCTTGACGATCTTGCCCACCGCCTGCTGCAGGTTCTGCACCGGCTCGTCCTTGCCCTGGGTGACGAGCTGGGCCATGCCCGGCGTCATTCCGAGCAGTTCGAACAGACTTTTAAGCGCGGGCAGGTTCCATTCTTTAGGCTGTTCCAAGTGCTTGAAGCGGACCAGCTCGTCCATGCCGGTCGCGGCAAGCTGCTGTAGTCCGGTGGCGTCAAACTTTTTGCCCGGAATGGCGAGCACGATGTCGCCGGAATAGACCAGCGAAGCCAGGATGACCGCCACCCATTCCGGCTCAAGCCGACCACCGCCGGGGTTCATGTATTCCAGCCCGTGGTCGTCCTGGATGATCTCGCTGCGGTTGACCACCTGGCCGTGCCCCTTAGCCTTGACGGCATCGAGGATGAACTTGGTGTACTTGGATTTGTAGGGGTCGATCTTCTCGCCGTCGAGCAGCTCCAGGGCGTCCAGCACGGCGGTGGCCTGCTTGGTGCGGTTCTGCCCGGCGATGGCTCGCAGGGCGTCCTGCGCTGCCTGGGCGCGGTTGTTGCCGGTGATCAGGACCGAGAAGAACGGGTAGTCCGGGGCCTGGTTCTCGAAGTTCGGTGCCAGGCAGACACCGGCGATGGTGTTCACCAAGTCGCGGAAGTTGATAGTCTCGTGAGGCGACAGGCCCGACAGGTCGCGGATGGATTTGCCCTTGGCCCATTCGGTCATGGACTTGGCACGGCCCTGATAGGTGACCTCGAAGGCATCGCTCATGTGCTTCTGCAGCCACTGGACCAGCTTCTTCAGGAAGCCGTTGGCTTTCGATTCATAGGTGGCCTTGGCGTGGCCCGAAGAGGTGGCTGCAAGATCCAGTGCGGCCGCATAGCTCTTCAGCGCAGTCTGGAATTCCTCGTCGGTGCCTTTCAGGCGGAAGAAGACCTCGTCGTTGACCTTGTCATCCTTGAAGCGCGGCGGATCGTTGGGCTGGATGAAGTAGAGGTAAAAGTCCCGCTGCGGCACGGCGGTGGAACGCTCGTTCGGTGCCCCGAAAAAGAGGTAGCCGGAGCGGGCTGCCTTGTGCTCCTGCCAGACCAGTTCGTGCTGCCAGATTTTGTAGCCGGTCACATAGGTGGCGTCCTGGCATTCCATGACCCGCTTGAGCGCCTCGTAATAGAAGCGGTCGAGCTGAGCCTGGCCCAGGCTTTCGGCCCGCTTGTCGATCAGGGCGTCGAAGTCGTCGGTCTTCTTCAGGTCGAGATAGAACTGGCGGTTGTCAGCATTAAAGGAGATGAACTGGCCGCTGACTGTCTTGTGGATCTCGCGCAGGACCGTTTCCACATGGGTCTGGAGATCCTTGTCGGGTTCGTCGCTACCCAGCTCGGCGATCAGCGGATCAAACAGGCAGAGACGGTCGCGCAGTTCCTCGGCGGATGCGCCCATGGGGGCATAGATGTCGCCAGTGGTAAGGCGGTGGACGGACAGAGCATGGATCAGGCGTAGCGCCATCGGCTTGTATTGTTTGCGGGTGATGGCGTTCTCGATGCGGGATTCCAGAACCTGGCTGCAATCAATGACTGCCCGGATTTCGGGAATGGCGCGGAACGAAGCGTTCTGCTTGAGGGTACCCCAATAGCTGTCGAAGGCGATCAGGCCGGGTTCGTCCTGCGGCACGTCCTTGCCAAGAATGCCTTTCATGCCCATGGACAGGGTCTTGAGCACCTCGCGCTTCTCCACCACGGTGACCCGCTCGAATGTGTCGATGTAGTCGGGATGCACCGGGAAGAGCCGGACAAACTCGTCCATGCGCTCATTGAGCCCGCCGTAGTATTTGGCAAAGGGCATCAGGTAGTCGCGGATCTTGGCCTGTTGCTCGGTGGTCTTCTTGAGCAGGCGCTCGGCCACAACAAATTTGACGTCGCTGCGGGCGATAAGGATCTGCTCGAAGCGGTCCTTCACCCGGCGGATGCTGTCGGCGACAAAAGCGAAGCGCGGGCTGTCGAAAATGGCTTCCTGGACACCGGCCATGAAGCGGAAGCGCAGGTCCTTGCAGACCTCGCCGACCTCGCGGAGGAAGTTGAGGTCGAGGATCAGCTCCTGGTCCTTGCGGGTGCGCAGGTAGTCGAGCAGCTCGTCGACCACCAGCAGCAGGCCGTGTTCGGGGAAGACCTCGCCGAACTTGGCCATCATGTCTTCAAAGGCCCGCTTGTGGCTGGTAATGGTCCCGGCTTCGGGGAACACATACTCCACGCCGAGTTTTTCGAGGTGCTCTTCCAGTTCGGCCACCAGGATGTCGCGCAGGGACATGGTGGTGGCACCGATCTCGGTACGGATGACCTTGAACCGACCGGCGATCTGAGAGGCTGCGTCGCGGACACCATCGTTCTTCAGCCCTTCCAGCAGGGAGGCATCTGCGGCAAGGCTGGAGACCACCGACATCAAGTGCGACTTACCGGTGCCGTAGTTACCGACGACCAGCAGGCCCTTGTTGTCGACCGGCTGGTCGAACTGCATCTGAGGAATGACAAGCTGCGTGAGCCGCTCGGCCATTTCCTCGGAAATGACATAGGTGTTCACGAGTGTGTGTGCGGCGCTCGATTTGTCCGCGTCACGCAACTGAACGACCGACTCAATCGGGTCGAATTGGATAAGGTCTCCGTATTTCATGCTTGTCCTGCCTCTCTATTGTTTTTTGCCGAATCGACCGTGGCCGTGCCATCCATGCCCACAATCAGCGCATCGACCGAGTCATAGCTGCGGTACTCGGGATGGCCGGTTTCGGCGTACAAAAGCCTCCCGGAATTCATGATTCCGTTCCACGAAGCCACCACGGCCCGATTTCTCGAAATGGACTGCAGCAGGCGCAAGGGGTCCTGCTGGAGATCCTTGTCGAAGAGGATCTCGAGATTATCCAGCACCACCGGTGCTTGAGCCTGGTCCGCGATCTGATCGAGGATGCCCGGCAACCGAAGCGACCGCTGCTTTGCCGTCAGCTCAAGCAGTTCGCCTGAAAGCGCCAGATTGACGTTGACCACAGATGAGCCGAATTCCTCGGCAATATCCCGAAGAACGCCGGTCTTGCCGGAACCGGTCTCACCCACCAGCAACACCAGACGGTGATACAAGCCTTCGGCTGCCTGGAGGGATCGTTTTATCTTGTCGTGAATCGGCTCGGCCATGGTCGCTCCTTATTGCTCGGTGTCCGGCTTATCGGATTTGTCTGCCGCACCGCCGGAGCGGACCCATTCGTCCACTTCGTCTTGTTTGAACATCCAGCGACGGCCGACGCGATGACCGGGCATAGCCCGTTGTTCGATCCACTTGTAGACCGTCTCGTTGCTTACATTCAGGTATTTGCAAATGTCATCGACCGTCAGCCATCTCTCATCCATAGCCTTCGTCCTTCGTTCATCATGTTTTCGGTAAAAGCCCGAAGGTCTCCGGGAAACCCGAAATCCGGACACAGTGCCGCAAATTAACCTCCATAAACTACATTGATGGATTGCCAAAATCAAGCGTTTTGTGCCGAATAGAGACGACTTTTCCAAAAAACGGCCTGATTGTCGTTGGTGATACGTTCGCCGTTCTGAGGCGCATGCATGGTGTAAGTCCATACAGCACAGGCGATTGAGCCCCTGGCTGCAGGCACCATCACCCGCTGGTACATGCTCTGGCCGCCGGGCCGGAAGCCTTCCAGCCGGTCGATGGGCGGCAGGTCGCGTTGCGGGTCGGTGAAGGTCACCAGCTCCCCATGGATCAGATCCCAATCGCCGGTCGGTCGGCCGAAGCGTGGTGTGCCGATCTCCTGCTGCCTGCGGGCGTCGGCCAGTGGATCGGCGGTGCCCTGAGACAGGATCAGCCCTTCCGGCACCTCGAGGACCGGGAACCCGGCGTGGAGATGGTAGAGCCTGCCCCAGACCACGGCTGGTTCGATGCTGCGGGCCTGGGCGCAGAAGCGTTGATGGTTCCAGTAGCCCCGTTTCAGGGTGCCGTAGACGAAGAGCCGGAGGATGGTCTCGGGACTGTCTTCCGGGTTTGTGTTCAGCTTCGCGGTGTCTCCAATGTTCATGCATTCACTCCTTCTGGCAGTGTCCCTTTGCGCTCCTGGGGTATGAAGCGGAATTTGCAGTTTTCGATGGCCCGCACATCCTCGTGGCGGATAGTGAGCATGGTCATGGGCGGCACCTCAAGCTCGCGCCAGCCCTTCTCGTTATCCACGGCAAAGTCGATGAAGTCGGGCTCCGAGGCGTAGAGCACCACCCGGTGCTGGCGGTGGATGCGCAGGCAAAGCGGCTTGTTGCCCTTGAGCACGGTGATGGTGTCGGGGTCGAGCCGCGAGGCCAGCACGGCGCTCATCTGGCCGCGACAGAGGGCAAGCGCCTTCTTTAGCCCCTCCTGGTCGATGGGGCCTTCGGGCGCGAAACGGTCGGCCAGGCGGAAGATCAGCTCGCTATCCACCTCGGCGTAGCGCGGCAGCCCGAGGCGGCGGAACAGATAATCGGCGTTGTAGATGGTGCCATTGTGGGTGCCGATGACGATCCCGGCCCGGATGGGATGATTGTTGCGATTGTTGAACTCGTTGCCCCGGGTGCGCCAGCGGGTGTGGCCCATGAGGATGGTGGTCTCGTTGTCGACCTGCCCGAGCAGCTCCTGAAACGGCTTCTCGTAGACCAGCTCGTGCGCCCGCATCGGCCGCTTGAAGATGCGGTGGCTGCCGTCGGTCTTGAGCCAGGCCAGACCGGAGGCGTGCGGTCCGCGTTCCTCGCTGTGCAGCAGCATGCGGATGAAGAGCTCGCGCAGGTAATCCCGCTCGTTGGGCCGTCTGCGCTTGCGGCCAAAGATGATGCCTACTTGTCCGCACATGGAGCCGGGTCCTCCTTGCCGCCGAAGTCCTTGCCGAGCGGTCTCGTTCCTTCGAGGACGAAGGCCGCGTATTCGCGCCGGTGGTCCGCCAGCCACACGGCCACCTCCGGGTAACCCATCTCGGCGGTCAGCCGGGTCACCTCCGGGTGGTCGAGCATGTTGGTGCGCCCGGAGAGCCGCACCTTCTCCAGGGCTTCGAGGAAGCGTTCCGGCCAGGGATCGCTGGCCTTGTCGTCGGGCAGGAACTCGATCAGGCCGTGCCGCGCCAGACGGGTGAGAAACTCGGCGGCCGCAGCGGCGGCGTCTTCCGGCAACGGCTGGGTCGGCCCGCCTTCGATGCCGGAGAGCACTTCGGTCATGTAGTCCCGGGGCGCTCGGCTGGCGGTAAATGGCGTCTGGCCGCGCATCAGCTCGACAACTTCGAGGCAGTCGGCGGCCTGCAGGGTTTCCCCGCTGCCGGGGATCGGTTCGCCGTCCAGCGTGGTGGAGCGGATCAGAATCTTCATGGGTCACCTCCTTAAACAGTGAGGCCGGGAACTTGCCCGGCCTCGTTGGTGAGAGTAGTGGTTTCGGTTTCATCCGATAGGACGTCCTCCGGTTTGGGCCGTCCGTTTTTGAAGGCGGCGTCGCCGGGCATGTTGGCCATCAGATGCTTGCGGGCGGTCTTGAACTCGTCGCCGATCAGGCCGAGGTGGAGCAGGAAGACCCGGAAGTCGTACTTGGCGCTCTGGGGATCGAAATCCCGCTTGCGGCTGGAAGCGGCCCGGCCGTTGAGCGCCTTGGCGGCCACCGCGAGGCAGAATTGTAGGTAGGCCTTGATCCGCCCCGCGTGGAGGGTCGCCTCGAACCAGCGGAACTCCACCGTGCCCCGGTACCAGACGTTGTGCAGGTTGACCCCGTGGTAGCGGCTGTTGTCGTAGTGCTGGGGCTGGCGGTTGTGGTAGCCGTACCAGATGCGGTTGAGCTGGTCCTTGGTGCGCGGGCGATGCTGTTCGATGCGCTGGATCAGCTCGTCGCTGACCGGCCGGGTGTAGCGGTTGAGACGGTCGCGGCTGATGCCGAGGGCGTGGAGGATCAGCGGCTCCTGCTTGTAGATGATCTTGGCCAGGTTACCCAGGTGCCTGCCGTCGAAGGGCGCGGCGTCGATATGGATGTGGATGCCGCACTGGCTGTTGATCTTGCCTCCGGCGCGGCGGATGGCCCGAACCACCTCCTGCAGTTGCGGGATGTCGTCGTAGCCGAGCACCGGGCTGACTACCTCGGCCCGCAGATGGGCCGGAACGCTGGTCAGGGAGGCGTCCCCCACCACCTTCCAGACGCGGCCGCGCAGGTCCTCGACCTCCCAGGGGTCGTAGCCGCTGGGGATGCCGACATGGCGGACCGTGCCGCCCACCACCGAGTGGATGGCCCAGGCGATCTGCTCCCGGGTGCGTTTTACGGTCTCGATCTCGATCCCGTAGTGGATCTCTTTCAGGTTCATGCGTGCCTCCGTCGTTCGTGGCGCTTCTAAGTCGTTGTCAGGCAAGGCTTTTCAGCCTCCGCTTACACCATGAATGAATGCTTCTTTCCGGACACAAATCAAGTAGAAGAACAGCCGAAGCCGACATTTAACACGTTTATTTTCAATGACTTGTGAACGCTCTTGACCGAAGCTCAGTTTTTCCTCAAAAAACCCTTGACTCCGTAGTATGGTACGGACCTTATATTTAATTCAGGAGATCGAGATATGAACAACATGACCATCGGCAAGCTGGCGAAACAGTGCGGTGTGGGGGTGGAAACCATCCGCTTCTACGAACGAGAGGGATTGATTCTGCAGCCCGAGAGAAAACCTTCCGGCTATCGCCTCTATCCCGAGGAGGCGGTAGATCAGGTCCATTTCATTCGGCAAGCGAAGGATCTCGGCTTTTCGCTGAAGGAGATCAGGGAACTTCTGGATCTCAGATTGGATGGCGAACAGGCCTGCGACGAGGTGCGTTCTCTTGCGGAGGCCAAGATTGCCGACATCGAGGAAAAGATCGCCTTGCTGCAGAGGATGCGGACTACCCTGGTAGAGCTGGTCGTCGCCTGCAAAAGCAACAAGAAAACCGAACCATGCCCGATTTTGCGGGCAATCGAAAAGGAGGACCGACCATGAACCCCAAGGCCGACAAGAAACTGATGGGCGTGGGCGTCCTATCCGCCTTCGCGGCATCACTGTGCTGCATCACGCCGGTACTGGCGTTTCTCTCCGGTGCCAGTGGGCTGGCATCCGCGTTTTCCTGGATGGAACCGGCCCGTCCCTGGCTGATCGCGCTGAGCGTCGGCCTGCTGGGATTTGCCTGGTATCAGAAGCTCAAACCACGCACCGCCGCCGAGATTCAGTGCGCGTGCGAAGATGAACGGAAACCACCCTTCCTGCAGAGCAAGGCATTTCTTGGGATCGTCACCGTGTTGGCCGCACTGATGATGGCCTTTCCCTGGTATGGCAGTCTGGTCTACCCGGAAAACCAGACCAACACTGTGATCGTCCCCGCCAACCAAGTCCAGACCGTTGCCTACCAGATCGAAGGCATGACCTGCCCCAGTTGCGAGGAACATGTCCGGCATGGGGCCAGCGGCGTAGACGGTGTCATTGACGTCACGGCAGATTACCGGACCGGGAAGGCAGTGGTGCGGTTCGACCGTGGACGGACCAACGATGAAGCGATCCGGCGGGCAATTGACGCGACAGGATACAAAGTGAAAGAAAAGGAGGATAGGCAATGAGCGGGCAATCGCATCGGGAAAGCTGCTGCGCATCGTCTTCGGATGATGTGCGGAAATACGACCTGATCATTCTTGGCGGTGGTTCTGCGGGATTCGCCGCCGCCATTCAGGCGCATGAGTTGGGCAGGACGGTGCTGATGGTGAACGCCGGGACACTTGGCGGCACCTGCGTCAATGTCGGCTGCGTGCCCTCCAAGACCCTGATCCGGGCCGCCGAGGCCCTGCACAAGGGAGGCCATCACGCCTTCGCCGGAATCAAGAGTGAAGCCGCGCTGGTCGATTTCGAGGCCGTTATCCGGCAGAAGGACGAACTGGTCTCGCAGCTCAGGCAGGCCAAATACATGGATGTGTTGGATGCCTACGACCGGGTGGAGCTGATCGAGGGCGACGCCAGACTGGAATCTCCCCGGACGGTGCGGGTCAACGGCGTGGTGTACGAAGCATCGAGAATCCTCGTCGCCACCGGCTCGCGTCCCTGGCTGCCGGATATTCCCGGCCTGGCCGAGAGTGACCCGCTCGACAGTACCTCGGCCCTCGAGCTGACGCGTCTGCCGGAATCAATGATCGTGCTGGGTGGGCGCTATATCGCCCTGGAGATCGCTCAGATGTTCGCGAGACTCGGCACCAAAGTCACTGTGCTCCAGCGTAGCAAGCGGATTCTCCCCACTGAAGACGCGGATCTGACCGAGGCGTTGACTGGCTATCTGCGGGACGAAGGGCTGCGCATCGAAACCTCGGTGCGAGTCCGCGAGGTGAGGCGTGAGGGTTCCGGCGTGGTTGTCCGCGCTCTTGTCGGTGATGCGGAGCGGGAGTTTTCCGCCGAACGGATTCTGTGCGCCACCGGCAGACGAGCCAACACCGAGAATCTTGGTCTGGAGGAAATCGGCGTGCGCCTGATCAGCCAGGGCGAAATCCTGGTGGACGAACATCTGCAAACATCTCAGCCCGGAATCTTTGCCGCCGGAGACGTCATCGGCGAACCCGCTTTCGTTTACACGGCGGCCTACGAGGGACGCCTGGCCGCCGCCAACGCCTTGTCACCGGAGCCTCAAAGGCGCGATTACCGGGCGTTGCCCTGGGTCATCTTTTCCGATCCGCAAGTGGCCGGTGTCGGTCTGAACGAACTGGAAGCGGCAAGCGCCGGAATCGAGGTGGAGGTGGCCAGACTCGATATCAAAAACGTTCCACGGGCGCTGGCGGCGAGGGACACCCGGGGCTTCATCAAGCTTATCCGCCGCAAGGGTTCCGATGAACTGATCGGGGCACGCATCCTGGCACCGGAAGGCGGCGAACAGATCATGGAGGCCGCACTGGCGATCCGCCACGGCATCGGCGTGTCGGATCTCGCTTCGGCCTTCCACCCCTATCTGACCCAGGCGGAAGGGATCAAGCTCTGCGCCCAGACCTTCGGCAAGGATGTAGCCAAGCTGTCATGCTGCTCGGCATAAACAACTACAAAGGAGAACGATTTTATGGATGATTTGGTCTGTTACTGCTTCGGGTACACGGCGTCCGACATTGAAGAGGATGTCCGGCTCAACGGCAACTCCACGATACTGGAGAAAATTCTGTCCGAAAAGAAAGCGGGCGCTTGCCAGTGTTCCGTGAAAAATCCCAAGGGCCGCTGATGTGTCGGTGATGTCCGCCAGTTGGTGGACAAGATTACGGGCGGTTCCAACCTCTTCATTGGACCCTGACAGTTTCAAGAAGCAGAAACCCCGGAACGGGCTGGCCGTATCCGGGGTTTCTGGGTTGGCGGTGGCAGTGAGCCGGTCAGCCGGAGGCGGTGTCAGAGGTGATCAGGCTGGCGTGCAGCTCAAGGTTGCGCGACTCGTCGGACCGCATCCGCGCCAGCAGCGCCGTGAAGGCCTCCGCTTCAGCGGCCGGGAGCTTTGACGCCCGCTCCAGCCGCGCCAGGCGCTGGTGCAGATTCTCCAGCAGTCCCAGGGCGTGGTCGCGGATCAGGCCGTCGCGCTTCTCCTGCGGCGTGGGAATGAACTCGGTCAGGCCGCCTTTGCGTCGAACGATCATGGCCGTGCCTCCTTAGCTCAGGGTCGCGCCCAGCGAATGGATGCGCGGGTAGATCAGCGGTGTTCCGGTCATCTCGGCCTTGTAGCGGACCTTGTTGCCGGTGTTGTCGGTGAAGGTTCGCACCAGGGTGTACTCGGTCCAGTTCTCGTCGATGGGCCGGGTGTCCTGGATGGTCATCGCCTCCCAGGTCAGGCCGCCGTCGTTGCTGGCGAACCATTGCAGGGTGGTGCCGCTGGGGATTTGCA
>Ga0209164_1002135_pt1 | contig 22186 bp, 20 predicted proteins | sample MTBNYHSulfiMetaG_FD_187458 | JGI IMG/M metagenome (GOLD analysis project Ga0209164, IMG submission 187458) | Enrichment culture microbial communities from rom New York Harbor, USA that are MTBE-degrading - MTBE-NYH (New York Harbor Sulfidogenic)... | ecosystem: Environmental > Aquatic > Marine >... | reverse complement strand
TGCGAGGGCCGCGGCGACGCCGCGGCTCACCTGTAGGCGCTCTCGTACGTCGCCGCGGCCGCGCTGCCGTGCACCTCGGCCTCGCAGTACGGGCAGACGCGCCACTGCGGGTCGACGGGGCGGCGGCAGGAGGTGCAGACGGTGCGCAGGCGCCGGCCGCACGTCGGGCACACGAGGTAGTCCTCGCGCGTCGGCGTGCGACAGAAGGGACAGCGCTCCTCGCCGTCGAGACGCTGCTCCATCATCCTGATCTCGAGCTCGCGCTCGCGCACGTCGTCGAGGTACTCGGGCGGTCGCACGATGGCGTAGACCAGGGCGCCGAGCGGGCCGAAGACGAGACCGGTGAGCGCGGCCACGACGAGCACGAGCTTGTCGTCGATGCGACGCCGCGCGTCCTTGAAGACCCAGTAGGCACACGAGAGCCACACGACCACGATGAAGAAGTAGAAGAGCAGGATGATGAACTCCCACGTGGCCGACTCGAAGAAGTCGGTGACGCTCTGCAGAGGGTCGTTCTCGGTCTGAGCGACCAGCGGCCAGTCAAGCACCCTGTCTCCTCTCGACGGTCGAGCGGACGTGCGCGCCGCCCCCCTCGGCGGCGGCCGGCGGCCGCCGCCGGAGCGAGGCCGCGGCCAGCGCCTGCATCATACCCGAGAAAATGCGCCCGTGGGCCGGGTACAGCGCGTACCAGTACAGCAGGCCGGCGAGGCCGCGGGGCGCGAAGTACGCGGTCTGCACGAGGCGCGTGCCCTCGCCCTCGGGGCGTGTCTCGAACTCGAGCCAGGCCCGGCCCGGGACCTTCATCTCGGCGCGCAGACGCAGCAGACGGCCGGGCTCGACGGCCTCGACGCGCCAGAAGTCGAGCGCGTCGCCCGGCCGCAGCGCGTCCGGGTCGCGCCGCCCGCGTCGCAGGCCCACGCCGCCGACGAGGCGATCGAGCGCCCCGCGCAGCCCCCAGGCCCAGTCGTGGACCATGTACCCGCGCGCCCCGCCGAGGCCGGCGACCACCGCGAAGACGTCCTCCGGGGCGGCGGCGACGTGCGTCTGCCGGCGTTCGAGCTGCAGGCCCTCGCGCACGCCGAGCGTCACCGGCTCCCGGTCGCCCTGCGAAGTGACGAGCGCGTCCGACCAGGCGGTCTCGACGTCGTGCGCCTCGAGGTGGCCGACCGCCGCGCGCACCGCCGCCTCGTACCCCATCGGCTCGATCCCGGGGAACAGCTCGGCCGCGCTCGCGTCGCGCACGACGGTCTCGTTGCGCAGGCCCTCGATCAACGGCCTCGCCACGCTGCCCGGGATCGGTGTCACGAGGTGCACCCAGTACGAGGAGAGCCGCGGCGTCAGTACCGGCACCGGGACGAGCCGCCGGTGCAGGCGGCGCACGCGCGCGTACCCCTCCATCATCTCGCCGTAGGTGAGGACGTCGGCCCCGCCGATCTGGACGATGCGCCCGGCGCTCGCCGGCGTGTCGAGGGCGGCGACCAGGTAGTCGAGCAGATCGGCCACCGCGATCGGCTGGACGCGCGTGTACACCCACTGCGGGCAGACCATGACCGGGAGGCGCTCGGTGAGGTAGCGGATCATCTCGAACGAGATGCTGCCCGCGCCGACCACGACCGCGGCGCGGAACTCCGTCACGGGCACGCCGCTGGCGCGCAGGGCCTCGCCGGTCGCCTGCCGGGAGCGCAGGTGCTGCGAGAGGTCGGCGGCGGGATCGCCCAGCCCGCCCAGATAGACGATGCGGCGTACGCCGGCGGCGGCCGCCGCCTCGCCGAAGGCGCGGGCGGCCGCGAGGTCGCGCTCGTGGAAGCCGTGGCCGGCGGCCATGGAGTGGACGAGGTAGTAGGCGACGTCGACGCCGTCGAACGCCGCCGGCAGGCTCGCCGGCGCGAGCACGTCGCCCGCCGTCACTTCGACGTGCCCGACCCACCCGCGGCCCTGCAGCCGCCCTGGATCGCGCACGAGACAGCGGACCCGGCGGCCGGCGGAGAGCAGACGCGGCACGACGCGGCCGCCGACGTACCCCGTGGCCCCCGTGACGAGGACGAGTCCGTCATCCACGGTTCACCTCCCCCGACGACGCCGGCGCGCGCGGCTCCGGCCGCGCCCGTCGCTTACCTGCCCGCCCCGAGCGCCGGCAAGGCCACGCCGGCGAGGTCGTCGCCGATCAGGTAGCCCACGAAGAAGGCGATGAGCGCCAGAGCGAGGACGACGAGGAGCGCGACGAAGAACCGTACGATGGGTCTCGCCTTCTGTCGCGCCATCCTCCCTCCCTGAGTCCGCGCAAGTATACCGAAGGGCCCGAGCGCGACAACGGGCGGCCGCGCCGCGTCGCGAGCGCCGGCGCTCGCGACGCGGCGCGGCTCAGATCGCCCCGACGGCCTCGCGCAGGTCCTCGAGCAGGTACAGCGACCCGGTGACCACGACGCTGCCGTCCGGCGTCGCCAGGCGACGGGCCGCGGCGAACGCCTCGTGCGGGTCGGCCTCCGCGCGCACCGCGCAGGCCGCCCGTCGCCGCGCGGCCGCCGCCCTCGCCGCCGCCGCCAGCCGGCCGGTGGTCAGGCTGCGCGGCTGGCTCGCCTGGGTGCAGACCAGCGTGTCGCAGAGTCCGACGAGCCCGTCGAGCATGGCGTCGACGTCCTTGTCGCGCATGATCGCGGCGAGCAGGACGCGCGGCGCCGGCAGCGCCAGCCCGGCGAGGCTCGCCGCGAGCACCGCGACGCCGTCCGGGTTGTGCGCGCCGTCGAGCACCAGCAGCGGCCGGCCGCCGGCCACCTGCAGGCGGCCGGGGACCGCGGCGCCGGCGAGGCCGGCGCGCACCGCACCCGCCTCCAGCCGCCCGAGGAGCAGCTCGGCGGCCGCGACCGCGAGCGCGGCGTTGTCGCGCTGGTAGAGCGCCGCCGTCGGCAGGCGAAGCTTGTCGTAGGTCGCCGACGGCGTGGTCACGCTGAAGTCGCCGGGGTCGCCCTGGGCCGCGAGCTCCCTCCCCAGGAACCACGGCCGCGCCCCGCTCCGGCGGCAGACCTCGAGCGCTGCCGCCTCGAGGCCGTCGAGGCGGCCGAACACCGCGTCGCCGCCCTTGATGACCGCCGCCTTCTCGGCGAAGATCGCCTCGCGCGTGCCGCCGAGCACGTCGGTGTGCTCGAGGCCGATGTTCGTCAGCACGACCACCGGGGCGACGACCACGTTGGTCGCGTCGAGCCGCCCGCCGAGACCGGCCTCGAGGGCCACGGCGTCGACCGACTCTTCGGCCAGGGCGAGCAGGGCGGCCACGGTCAGCACCTCGAACTGCGTCGTCTCGCCGAGGCTCTCCGGCAGGCGCGCGACCGCGGCCCGCACCGTCTCGACGGCCCCGCCGAAACGCTCCTCGCTGACCGGGCGCCCGTCCACGAGGACGCGCTCGCAGAACCCGGTGAGGTGCGGCGACAGGTAGGCACCGGCGCGCAGGCCGTGGGCGCTCAGGAGAGCGGCCACGTAGCGCGTCGTGGACGACTTGCCGTTGGTGCCCACGACGTGCACGACACGGTAGGTGTCCTGCGGGCGACCGAGGGCGCGCAGCAGGGCGTCGACGCGCTCGAGCCCCGGCCGCATGCCGAAGGCGGCCAGCGACTCGAGATACCTCTCCCAGCTCGTCGTCACACCTCGCTCCCCGGCGGCGAGCACCGCGCCCGCCGACCTCGCGGGACCGTTCACCCGACGCGCAGGGCGGCCAGGCGAGCGGCCACCTCGTCGCGCTCGCGTTCGTAGTCGGCCAGCTTGGCGCGCTCCTTCTCGACCACCGCCGCCGGTGCCTTCTCGACGAAGGCGGGGGTGCCGAGCTTAGCCGCGCAGCGCGCGACCTCGCTCTCGAGCTTCGCGAGCTGGGCGGAGAGGCGAGCGGTCTCCTCGGCGCGGTCGACGGCGACCACGACGAGGAGGCGGCCGCCGGGCACGAGCAGCACGTTCGCGCCGGCGCCGGCCTCGTCGGCCGCGAGTCCCTCGTCGCCGCCCTCCGCGCCCGTCGCCAGGTCGACCCTGGCGAGCGCCCTGAAGGCCGGCGCATACGGACCGTACCAGTCACCGGCGCCGGCCTCGTCGGCGCGGTAGCGGGCCGCGAGCACCTGCCCGGGAGCCACGCCGGTCTCGGCGCGGAAGGCGCGGACGGCGTTGACGGCGGCCTGCAGGTGCGCCACGGCGCCCTCGTCGTCGGGCGACAGCAGCGCGTCGTCGCGGCGCGGGTGCGCGGCGGCGAGCAGCGGCGCCGCCCCGTACTGCGCCGCGACCTCCTCGGTCACGTAGGGCAGGAAGGGGTGCAGCAGGCGCACGATGCCGTCGAGCACCCAGCGCGCGTGACCGGCGGCGGCGTGCCGCCCGGCCTCGTCGTCGCCGTACAGGCGGGGCTTGACCAGCTCGAGGTACCAGTCGCAGAACTCGTCCCACACGAAGTGGTACAGCGTGTCCACGGCGCGCGCGAAGTCGTAGACGGCCACGGCCTCCTCGACGGCGGCGAGGCAGCGCTGGAAGCGGCTCGCGATCCAGCGGTCGACCTGGTGGGCGTCGGAGCGCGCGGCCGTCTCGCCCTCGCTGGCGAGGAGCACGAGACGGGCGGCGTTCCAGAGCTTGTTGGCGAAGCTCCGGCCCATGGCGATGCGCTCCTCGGAGAAGCGCACGTCCTGTGTGCTCGACATCAGGAGGAGACCGAAGCGCGTGGCGTCGGCGCCGTGCTCGTCGATCATCTCCAGCGGGTCGATGCCGGTGCCGAGCGACTTGCTCATCCGGCGCCCGTCGGGCGCCTGGATGACGGAGTGGATGTAGACATCGTCGAAGGGGATCTCGCCGACGAACTCGAGCCCCATCATGACCATGCGCGCCACCCAGAGGAAGATGATCTCGCGCGCCGTGCTGAGCACGTTCGTCGGGTAGAAGTAGTCGAGGTCCGGGGTCTCGTCGGGCCAGCCCCAGGTCGCGAACGGCCACAGCGCCGAGCTGAACCAGGTGTCGAGCACGTCGGTGTCGCGCCGCAGGGCCGCGCCGCCGCAGGCGGGGCACGCCTGCGGCGCCTCCTCCTCGACGATCACCTCGCCACACCCGTCGGCCTCGCAGTACCAGACGGGCAGCTGGTGCCCCCACCAGAGCTGGCGGCTGATGCACCACGGCCGCAGGTTCTCCATCCAGTCGATGTAGACGCGGCCCCAGCGCTCGGGTGTGAACCTGACGCGCCCGTCGCGCACGACGTCGGTCGCCGGCCGGCGCAGCTGGTCCATGTCCATGAACCACTGCTCGCTGATCAGCGGCTCGATGAAGGTGCCGCAGCGGTCGCAGCTCGCCACGCTGTGCGGGAAGTCCTCGACCCGTTCGAGGGCGCCCAGCCTCTCGAGGTCGGCGACGACGCGCCGCCGGGCCTCCATGATGGTCAGCCCCTCGTACGGCCCGCCGGCCTCGGTGATGCGCCCGTCGGTGCCGATCGCCTGCACGGTGTCGAGAGCGTTGTCGCGGCCGATCTCGAAGTCGGTCATGTCGTGCGCCGGCGTGATCTTGAGGGCGCCGCTGCCGAAGTCCTTCTCGACGCGCGCGTCGGCGATGACCGGCAGACGGCGCCCGAGCAGCGGCAGGACGGCCGCGCGGCCGACGAGGCCGGCGTAGCGGCCGTCGTCGGGGTTCACGGCCACCGCCGTGTCGCCGAGCATGGTCTCGGGGCGCGTCGTGGCGATTGTCACGCGGCCCCCGCCCTCGAGCTCGTAGCGCACGTGATACAGGTGCCCCGGGTCCTCGACGTGCGCGACCTCGAGGTCGCTGATCGCCGTGCCGCAGCGCGGGCACCAGTTCACGAGGTACGAGTCCTTGTAGATGTAGCCCTTCTTGTAGAGCGCGACGAAGACCTTGAGCACGGCGCGCACGTAGCCTTCGTCGAAGGTGAAGCGCTCGCGCTCGTAGTCGCAGGCGCAGCCCAGCCGCTTGAGCTGGTTGATGATGTTGCCGCCGTACTCCTCGCGCCACGCCCAGACGCGCTGCGCGAACTCCTCGCGACCGAGGTCCTCCTTGGAGAGGCCCTGGGCGCGCAGCTGCTTCTCGACCACGTTCTGCGTGGCGATGCCGGCGTGGTCGGTGCCCGGCAGCCAGCAGGCGTTCTCGCCCAGCATGCGGTGGTAGCGGATGAGCACGTCCTGGATGGTGCCGTTGAGGGCGTGCCCCATGTGCAGGTTGCCGGTGACGTTCGGCGGCGGGATGACGATGGAGTAGGGCGTGCGCGCCGGGTCGGGCTCGGCGTGGAAGAGGCGGCGGTCGAGCCACTCCCGCGTCCAGCGCGGCTCGACCGCCGCGGGCTCGAAACGGGTGGTCTGCTTCAGGTACTCGGCGCCGCGCTGTGCGCGGCTGTTCTCGGCGTCGCTCATCTGACCTCGGGGTCGGCGGCTGGTCGTCCGTCGGCCTGCGCGCCGGCCGGCGCGCGGGCCGACGGACGGCGGGCGGCCGCGGGCGGGCTCACGCTCGCCGCGGCCTCGCGACAGTATACCGGGAACGGCCGGCCGGCTCGCCGCCGACCGGCGCGAGCGCGCGCGTCCACGCGCGAGGCCGACCGGAGGACCGGGCGGCCTCAGGCGGTGCCGCTCAGGCCGACTCTTCGTCCAGCTCGAACTGGGTCCTGTCGGCCTCGGTCACGAGGGTCGGGTCGATGCCCTTCTCGATGGTCTCGCGCGTGAGCACGCACTTGCGCACGTCGGTGCGCGAGGGCAGGTCGAACATCACGCCCATCAGCGACTCCTCGATGATGGTGCGCAAGCCCCGCGCGCCCGTGCCCCGGTCGAGCGCCTTGACGGCGATGGCGTCGAGCGCCTCGTCGGCGAAGACGAGCTCGACGCCGTCGAGCGAGAAGAACTTCTGGTACTGCCTGACGAGGGCATTCTTGGGCTCGGTGAGGATCCGCACGAGGTCGTGCTCGTCGAGGTTGTGCACGGCGCTCACGACCGGCAGGCGGCCGATGAACTCGGGGATGAGACCGAAGTTGAGCAGGTCCTCGGGGAGCACGTGGGTGAAGATCGTGCCCGGGTCCTTGTCGGCCTTGCTCGCGATGTCGGCCATGAACCCCACGCCCTGCCGGCCGATGCGCCGCTCGATGATCTTCTCGAGACCGGCGAAGGCGCCGCCGCAGACGAACAGGACGTTGGTCGTGTCGATGGTCAGGAACTCCTGGTGCGGATGCTTGCGCCCTCCCTGGGGCGGCACGCTGGCGACCGTCCCCTCGAGGATCTTGAGGAGCGCCTGCTGCACGCCCTCGCCGGAGACGTCGCGCGTGATCGACGGGTTGTCCGCCTTGCGCGCGATCTTGTCGATCTCGTCGATGTAGATGATGCCGGTCTCGGCGCGCTTGACGTCGAAGTCGGCGGCCTGGATGAGCTTGAGGAGGATGTTCTCGACGTCCTCGCCGACGTAGCCCGCCTCGGTGAGGGCCGTCGCGTCGGCGATCGCGAAGGGCACGTTGAGGATGCGGGCGAGCGTCTGGGCGAGCAGGGTCTTGCCGCAGCCGGTCGGCCCCAGCAGCAGGATGTTCGACTTCTGCAGCTCGACGTCGACCTCGCCGGCGGCCGCCGCCTGCACGCGCTTGTAATGGTTGTACACGGCCACGGACAAGGCGCGCTTGGCCTCGTCCTGGCCGACCACGTAGTCGTTCAGGTTGGCGTAGATGTCGCGCGGCTTGGGCAGCGTCGCGAGGTCGAGCGTCGCCGGCGCGGCGAGCTCCTCGTCGATGATCTCGTTGCAGAGATCGATGCACTCGTCACAGATGTACACACCGGGGCCGGCGATGAGCTTCTTGACCTGACGCTGCGACTTGCCGCAGAAGCTGCAGAGCAGCTGGTCGTTGCCGTCGGTGGTTCCTGCCACGTCGTTCTCCTCTCGCGATCGTGCGCGGCGCGCGACCCCCCGCCTCAGCGGTGGGCGATCACGTCGTCGATGATGCCGTAGCCCTTCGCCTCGTCGGCGGTCATGAAGTAGTCGCGCTCGGTGTCCTGGCGCACCTTCTCGAAGGGCTGCCCCGTGTGCTCGGCGAGGATCTCGTCGAGGCGCCGTCGGAGGTTGAGGACCTCCTTGGCGTGGATCTCGATGTCGGTGGCCTGGCCCTCGTAGCCGCCCATCAGCTGGTGGATGAGGACGCGGGCGTTGGGCAGCGCGAAGCGCTTCCCGCGAGCCCCGCCGGCGAGCAGCAGCGCGCCCATGCTCATCGCGCTGCCCACGCAGATGGTGGAGACGTCGGGCTTGATGAACTGCATGGTGTCGTAGACCGCGAGGCCCGCGTAGACGGAGCCTCCGGGGCTGTTGATGTAGAGGCTGATGTCCTTGTCGGGGTCGTCCGACTCCAGGTGGATCAGCTGGGCCACGATGAGGTTGGCGACCTCGTCGTTGATGGGCGTGCCGAGGAAGATGACACGCTCGTTGAGCAGCCGCGAGAAGATGTCGAAGGACCGCTCTCCGCGGCTGGTCTGCTCGATCACGAACGGGACGAGTGGGCTCACGTCCATCCTCTCTTCACGGCGCGCGGGGCGCCGGTCGTCGTCACTCTGGTCCGGCCGGCTCATTCGCCGTCGGTCGAGCCGGCCTTCTCGGTCGTCTCGGCCTCGGCGCCGGCCTCGCCGGCGGTCTCTTTCGCCGCGTCCGGCACGTCGTCCTCCACGGCGGCCTCAGCCGGGGTGTCGGCTCCGGCCGGCGCGTCGACCGCGACCTCGCCGGCCTCCGCGCCCGCGTCCGGCTCCGCCTCGTCCTCGAGAGGCACCGGCACCGCGCTGTCGGCGATGAGGTCGACCGCCTTGGCGATAAGGAGTTCTTCGCGCACCTGCTCATGCCTGCCCGACTTGTAGACGTCGAGGACGAGCTGGTTCGGGTCGCGGCCGAGGAGCTCGGCGTCGGCCTTGATGCGCTCGCGCACCTCGTCGTCGGTGACCTCGAGGCCCTCGGCGGCGATGACCGCCTCGAGCACGAGCCGCCGCTTGATGGTGTGCTCGGCGCGCGGGTGCAGCTCCTCCTCGACCTCCTTCTCGGTCTTCTGCAGGAGGGTGAGGTACTGCTCCATGGTCAGGCCCCGTTCGCCGATCTCCTCCTCGAGGTCGTGGTAGAGGTCGTGCGCCTGGCGCTCGATCATCGCCGGCGGCACCGTGACCGTGGCGCGCTCGACGGCGGCGTCGAGGGCGCGAGCACGGAACTCCTGCTCGGCCGCGGCCTCGGCGGCGGCCTGGAGGCGCCCCCTGACGTCGGCGCGCAGCTCGTCGATCGTCTCGAACTCGCTGGCCTCGGTGGCGAACTGGTCGTCGAGCGCCGGGACGACCTTCTCCTTGATCTCCTTGACGGTCACGTCGAAGGTCGCCGGCGAGCCGCGGAGCTCCTCGGCGTGGTAGTCGTCGGGGAAGGTGACGTCGAAGCTCTTCTGCTCGCCGCGCCCGACGCCGTGGAGCGCCTCCTCGAACCCGGGGATGAGGGCGCCGCGCCCGATCTGCGCCATGTAGTCCTTGGCCTGGGCGCCCTCGATCGGCTCGCCGTTGGTGGATCCCGCGAGGTCCATGAGCACGAAGTCGCCGTGCCCGATCGGCCGGTCCTCGACCGGCTGCAGGCTGGCGAACCGCTCCTGCAGCATCGCGAGCTGGGCGTCGACCTGGCCGTCGGTGACCTCGGCGGCGCGCCTTGGCACCTCGAGCCCCTTGTACTCGCCCAGCACCGGGACGGGTCGCACCTGGACGGTCGCCGTGAACGAGAAGGGCTCCTTCTCGTCGAAGTCGCCGAGGTCGAGGTCGGGCAGCGACACGGCGTCGACCCCGGCCTCCTTGAGAGCCGCGTCGTACCACTCCGGAAGGGCGTCGTTGAGCGTCTCGCCGCGCACGTAGTCCTCGCCCAGGCGGCTGAGCGCCATGGCGCGCGGCACCTTGCCCTTGCGGAACCCCGGGAGCTGCACTTCGCGGGCGAGGCGGGTGAGCGTGCGCGCGTACATCTGCGCGACGGCCTCCTGCGGCACCTCGACGCTGAGGACGACCTCGTTCTCGGCCGCCGGGCTGACCTCTGTCTTCACTCGCGCCTCTCCAATGGTCGGCGGCTCGCGACGTGACCGGGGCGTCCCGAGAGGCCGCGGCACGAGCCCGTATGGATGGGCCGCCCGCGGCGGCCCCTGGTCTGACGGGCCGCCTGTCGCGGCCCTGTCTCGGGCGGGCCGCTCGTCGCGGCCCGGGAAGACGATGGTGCGGGTGAGAGGACTTGAACCTCCACGGGCAACGCCCACCAGATCCTAAGTCTAGCGCGTCTACCAGTTCCGCCACACCCGCGGACGTTGGTCCTGCACGAGAAGGGTCTTGGGGTGAAGGACGGGATTCGAACCCGCGACCGCCAGGGCCACAACCTGGAGCTCTACCGACTGAGCTACCTCCACCGCCGGGATCACGAGCCGCCGCGGCCGGGTGTGGTCGTCCGGCCGCCCTGCCTCGGGCGGCAAGACAGGATACCACCTCGGTGGTCGAGCGTCACACGGTGTCGGCGGCGCTCGCGCCCTCCTCGGCAGCGCGTTCCGCCGGCGCTCCGGACGGCCCGCTCGCCGGCTCCCCGGCAGCCTCGGTCGCACCGCCCCCGCCCTCGCCGGAGCCCGGCGCCGCAGGACGCCCGGCCTCGCCGGCGCCCTCCGCCACACCGCCCGTGGGCCGGGCCTCGGGCGTCGCGTACGCATCGCGCACGTCCTGCACGAGCCGCCCGTCGGCGACCTCGAGGATGCGGTCGGTGCGCTGCGCCACGGCGCGGTCGTGCGTGACGATGAGGAAGGCCGTGCCGAGCTCGTCGTTGATCCTGCGGAAGAGGTCGTAGACCGCCGTCGAGTTCACCGTGTCGAGGTTGCCCGTCGGTTCGTCGGCGAGGACCAGGGCGGGCCGGTTGAGCAGCGCGCGGGCGATGGCCACGCGCTGCTTCTGCCCGCCCGAGAGCTGGTTCGCGTTCTTGCGCTCGAGGCCGTCGAGGCCGAGCAGACCGAGCACCTCGACGGCCCGCCCGCGCAGCGCGTCGACGGAACCGCCGGCGATCAGCCCCGGCATGACCACGTTCTCGAGCACCGAGAACTCGGGCAGCAGGTGATGGAACTGGAAGACGAAGCCGAGCAGCTCGTTGCGCAGGCGCGCCCGCCCGGTGCGGTCGAGACCCAGGGTGTCGTGGCCGTCGAGGCGGACGCTGCCATCCGTGGGCGTGTCGAGAAGACCGATGAGGTTGAGCAGCGTCGACTTGCCCGAGCCCGACTGCCCGACGATCGAGGCGAACTCGCCGCGCTCGAGCGCGAAGGACACGCCCTCGAGCGCGACCGTCTTGACCTCGGTCCCGTAGGTCTTGCCGAGTCCGTCGGCGGCGAGGAGCGGGTCAGCCACTCTGGATCACCTCGATCGGGTCGAGCCTCGTCGTGCGTCGTGAGGGGATGACCGACGAGAGCATGGCCACGGCCACGCCGACGACGAAAGAGATCGCCGTGAAGCCCCACTGCGGCGACAGGTCGATCGTCGTGCTGACCTGGCCGAACACGACGATCAGCACCACGCCGAGCACGACGCCGGCCGCCGCCCCCGCCGTCCCGAGCACGGCCGCCTGCCAGAAGAAGATGCGGCCGGTCCCGCGGTCCTTCATCCCCATCGCCTTGAGGATGCCGATCTGGCGCGTCTTCTGCACCGCGGAGATGGCGAGCGTCGAGCCGATGCCGAGCGCCACCGCGACGAGCACGAAGAACTGAATCGTGTAGCTCGACGAGCTCTGCGCCTGGAGGGCGCTGAGAAGGTCCTCGTTGTCGGCCTGCCACTCGGTCACGGAGAGTCCGTCGAGGGCCGGCTTCGCCGCCAGCGCGTCGGCGATCCCGACGGAGGCGAAGACGTCGTCGACCTGGAGCTGGACGGCCGTGTACTCGTCCGCGGCCTGCCCGAGCACCGCGGCGGCCGTCGCCGCGCCGACGAAGGCGAGCGTCCGGTTGGCGGCCGCGGCTCCGAAGTCGACCACGGCCGAGACGGTCGCCGTGTCGGTCGCGCCGTCGGGGAGCACCAGGGTCACGTCGTCGCCAGGCGCGAGCCCGTACTCAGCGGCGACGTCACGGCCGACCATCACCTCGCCGGCGGCCAGCGAGGCTTCGCCCTCGATCGTCCGCCCGCTCAGGTCGTAGATCGTGTCGAGCGCGTCGAGCTCCCCTCCGGTCACCTGGAGCGGCACGCTCTCCTCGCCCTGCGTGGCGATGACCGAGTAGGAGCGCGTCGGCACCACCGTGGTCACTCCCGGCTCTCCCTCGAGCGCCGCCCGCACCTCGTCCGTGTAGACGACCGGCCGGCCCTCCGTCGCCGACGTGACCGTGACCTGCGGGCTGCTGCCGATGGTCTCGTCGACGAGGCTCGCCTGGAGGCTGATGATCAGTGACCCGAGGAAGACCTGGACGCCGATGCCGAAGGCGATGCCGGCGGCGATCAGCGCCGACTGCACGGGGCTGGTGCGCAGGAAGCGGGCGGCGATGCGCAGGCTCAGCATCAGCGTGCGTCCTCCGGCGCGCCCGCGGTGTCGCCCGTGGCGTCGGTCGCGCCCGCCGCGTCGGCCGCTTCGGTGGCACCGGCGTCGTCGGGCGCCTCGGCGGCGCCCGCGTCGTCGGGGGCCTCGGCGGCAGTCGCGTCGTCGGCCGCCTCCGCGGCGCCCGTGGCGCCCGCGCCCTGCCCCAGGAGCTCGTCGAGATCGGCGATCTCGTCGTCGCGCCAGTCTTCACGGCCGCCGGCGAAGGCCGGGCCGCCGACCCACACGTCGACGCCCTCGAGCTCGGCGCGCAGCCGGTCGACGAGGTGGCGCAGCGCGACGAGGTGGAAGTGGGTCGACGAGCTGAGCACGACCGCGTCGACCCCGAGCGTGCGCGCCGCGCTCACGATCTCCTCCGGCGGCGTGTCGGCACCCAGGTAGTGGGTCGTCCACCCCGCCATGTCGAAGCGGTCGGCGACGATGCGCAGTCCGAGATCGTGAGCCTCCTCCGGCGGACAGGCGAGGAGCACCGACCGGCCCGCCGGCGGCGTCTCCGCCTTCACCTTGAGGACGGCCGGGTACACGAGCTCGACGATGCCGCGCACGGCCTGGCTCGCGAGGTGCTCCTCCCAGACCTCGGTGCGCCCCGCGCGCCAGTCGTCGCCGGTCTCGTGCAGCAGCGGCACGAGGACGTCCCGGTACAACGTCGGGACGTCGACCGCGCCCGAGCTCACCGCCTCCACGGCGGTGCGCACCGCGGTCGCCCTGTCGTGCTTCCGAAACGCAGCCGCGATCTGGCGGCGCAACTCATCAGTCTCCCGACCCACGGAGTCCTCGCTCTCGACGACGTCGCCCACCGGAGTCCGAGCCTGCTTCTACCCGGGCGCCCCGGGCGGCTAACGGACGGAGGCCGCCCGCGGGGCCGCGCGCCGCCCGCGGCACGGCCACCTGGCCTCCCGGCCGGCCCGGCGTACGACCCGTCCCGCCTCGCGGCCGGCCCGCCGCGCAGTCAGCCCGCCTCACGACTCCTGACCAGCAGGAGGGGCACGTCGGTGTGATGACGCACGTGCTCCGCCGTGCTGCCGAGCACCAGCCGCTTCGCCCAGCCGTGCCCGTGCGTCGCCATGGCGATGAGGTCGGCGTCGAGTTCGGCGGCGGTCGCGACGATGACCTCCCCGGGCTCGCCCGGCGTCAGCAGGGTGCGGACGTCGACGCCGCGTCGCCTGAGCCCCGCCGCGGCGCGCTCGAGGCCGCTCTCGGCGTCCTCCACCTCCACCGCACGCTCGTCGCGGGTGTGGTAGTGGGCGACCCGCAGGAGCGTCACCTCGGCGCCGCAGAGGGGGGCGAGCTCGCCGACGTGGGCGAGCACGGGGTCGTCGGTCTCCGTCCCCTCGATCGGCACGAGGATGCGTCGGTAGAGCCCCATCGTCACTCCTCACCCCGCCGGCCCGACAGCGTCACCGTCGACTCCCTCATCTGGTCGCAGCGTCTCCCGCTCATCCGCCGGCGAAGGTCTCGGCGAGCAGGAAGACGTTCAGTCCTATGATGATGCCCGCCAGCGCCAGTCCCACGAACGTCGGCACCGGGCCCATGCGCTCGTCGCCCATCACCCGGCGGCTGCGCGAGAGCCACAGCAGCGGCAGGACGGTGAAGGGCAGCTGGATGCTCAGCATCACCTGGCTGACGATGAGCGCCCGGTACGAGTCCACGCCGAGCGCGATGACCAGCATCGCCGGCAGCGAGGTGAGGACGAGGCTCAACCGGTAGGTCAGGCTGCGAGGGTCCTCGGCCCGCCCGAGGTAGCCCGGCACGATGTTCGCCTCCGCCAGCGAGGAGGTGATGGAGGAGGCGAGGCCGGCGACGAGCAGGGCGAGACCGAAGACGAAGCGCGCGAGCTCGCCCACGAGCGGCTCCAGCGTGTCCGCGGCCTGCTCGATGCTCGACACGACGACGCCGCCGCGAAAGAAGACCGCGGCCGCCACGATGATCATCGCGGAGTTGACGAGCCAGCCCATCCCCATGGCGAGCGTGGTGTCGATCAGCTCGAAGCGCATGAGGCGGCTGCGGGTGCCGGGCTGGAGGTCCCACTCGCGCGACTGGATCACGTTGGAGTGCACGTAGATGTTGTGTGGCATGACGATCGCGCCGAGCATGCCGAGCGCCACCAGGATACTGGCCCCGTCGATCGAGGGGACGACCCAGTGCGGGGCGGCCACGCCCCAGTCCGGGTCCACGAGGAACAGCTCGACCACGTAGCACCCGGCGATGATCGCGAGAAAGGCCACGATCATCCGCTCGAGCCTGTGGTAGCGCTGGCCGAGGATGGCGAGGAAGACGAGCCCGACGGTGAGCGGAGCGCCCAGCCAGAGCGGCAGGCCGAAGAGCAGGTAGAAGCCGAGCGCCGCGCCGAGGTACTCGGCGAGGTCGGTGGCCATGCAGGCGAGGACGATGGTCACGCCCGCGATCCAGACGACCGGACGCGGGAGCTGGGCGCGGATGTTGGCGGCCAGCGAGCGACCGGTCACGATGCCGAGCTTCGCCGAGAGGTGCTGCAGGAAGATCAGCATGAGCGTGCTCAGGGAGACGACCCAGAGCAGGTCGTAGCCGAATTCGGAACCGCCGGCGATGTTGGTCGCCCAGTTGCCCGGGTCGATGAAGCCGATCGTGACGATGAACCCCGGGCCGAGGTAGCGCAGGAGCTCGCGCGAGAAGAGGTCGCGAGCGAAGGCGCGCGGGCCGCGAGACGGCCCGCCGACGGGCTCGCCGTGCGGGCCGATGCCGATCGTGCTCGCCATGCCGGCTACTCTACCCTCCGAGCGGCCGCACGCGCGAGAGGCGCTCGCGGGCGACGGTGCCCGCGAGCCCCCTTCGCGTCACAGGTCGAGAACGCGTAGCAAATCGTTAGCACGCCAAGGCCATTCTAGGCTCAAATGGCTGGCGCGCCCGGCAGGATTCGAACCTGCGACCGTCGGATTAGAAGTCCGATGCTCTGTCCAGCTGAGCTACGGGCGCGCGAGAGGGGTCACACCGCGCCGCACGTGACCCGTGGGAGAAGATGGAGCGGGAGACGGGCCTCGAACCCGCGACCCTCAGCTTGGAAGGCTGATGCTCTAGCCAACTGAGCTACTCCCGCCCGTGGGTAGTACTGGTCGGGACGGGCGGACTTGAACCGCCGACCCCCTGCTCCCAAAGCAGGTGCGCTACCAGACTGCGCCACGTCCCGGCGCCGCCACAGTATACCCCAGCCCTCTCGCCAGCCGAGCGCGGCGTCCTGGTGCCTGTGCGCGGGGAGCGCGCCGGCACGCGCGGTGTGCAGGAGCCCGCGCCGGCGCGCAGAACCTCGTGCCCGTGAGCATCGCCGTGACACCGTTCGTCGACGGCCGCGCCGGCCGGCCCGCCGCCGCCGCGCGAGGCTTCGGCCGCGATCTCGGGGCGGACCAGGACGTCGTCTGGATCGACGCGGCCGAGCCGGACGAGGCCGAGCTCGTGCTCCTCCAGGAGGAGCTCGGCCTCCCGGCCTCCGCCGTGTCCGACCTGCGCGAGGCGCGCCAGCGCCCCAAGGTCGTGGCGCACGACGAGGACGTCGTGCTCGTCGTGCTGCACGCCGTGCTGCTCGCCCCGGAGGACGAGAGCGCGAGCTTCCACGAGGTGGACCTGCTCGTGAGCCGCTCGTACGTGCTCACGGTGCGGCAGCGACCGGCCCTCGACGCAGGCATCCTGCACGATGCGCTCACGGAGCCCGGAGCGCCGCCCCTGCGCACCCCGAGCGCCGTGGCCGACGCCGTGCTGGACCGGATCGTCGAGGGCTACTTCGCCGTCGCCGACGAGATCGAGACACGGATCGAGACCGTGGACGAACGCGTCTGGGACGGCCTCACGAAGGAGGACCTGGCGCGCGCCTTCGCCCTGCGGCGCGACCTCGTGCGCATCCGCCGCGTGATCGCGCCGCTCCGCGAGGTGCTGACGATCGTCGTGCGCCGCGAGCACGGCGTGCTCGACGACGCCCTGGACCAGCACCTGCGCGACCTCCACGACCAGGTCGTGACCGTGCACGAGCAGATCGAGCTGAGCCGCGACCTGCTCGCCAGCACCATGGACGGCCATCTCTCGATCGTCTCCAACAGGATGAACGAGACCGTGCTGAAGGTGAGCGCCTGGGCGGCGATCATCGCCGTGCCGACGGTCATCGCCAGCATCTACGGGATGAACTTCCGCGACATGCCGGAGCTCGGCTGGAGCGGCGGCTACCCCGCCTCGCTCGTGCTCATGGCGGCGGCCGCGGGCGCGCTGTACGCCACCTTCAAGCGCCGCGGCTGGCTCTGACGCTCAGAGCGCGCTCTGCGGCGGCAGCACGAGCTCGTCGCCGGGCTGCAGGGAGCCCGCGGACACGCCGTTGACCCGCTCGATCTCGTAGACGGCCCGCCGCAGGTCGACGCCGGCGTCGTAGGCGCGCGCGGCGATGCCCCAGACCGTGTCGCCCGCGCGTGCCTCGTAGACGACCGGCGCGACGGAGCCCGACGCGGTCGCCACGTGCACCCCGAGCCACACCGCGAGCACGATCACGACGACGAGCACGGCCAGGCGGGCGAGGCCGCGCCGGCGCGCCCGGCGCATCGCCCGCGACGGACGGCGCGGCGCGCCGCGGCGCGCCGCCGGGACCTGCCGTCGGGCCGCCCCCGCGGCCGGGCGGGCCGAGCTCACGGGCGGCCCTCACCGCGGCGGCGCGGGCGGACACCCTCGAGCTCGGAGCCGCACTCCGTGCAACGCACGACCACGCGCCCGCCGAAGCGGTCGGCGACGGCCACCGTGGCCGCCGCCCCGCACCAGAGACAGAGCACCCGCCCGCCGTCGAGGGCCTCGCCGAGGACCTCGTCGACCGCGTCGGCGAGCGTGACGTGCGGAGCCAGGGCGACGGACGGAAGACTCATAGCTTGCGCAGCACCCCCACCACCTTGCCGAGAACCTGGACCTCGTCGGCCGGCAGCACGATGGGTTCGTGGTTGTCGTTCTCGGGTTGCAGCCGCACCCGGCGGCCCTCGCGGAAGAAGCGCTTGGTCGTGGCCTCGTCACCGACGAGGGCGACCACCACCTCGCCGTTCTCGGCTGCCGGCTGCGGGTGGACGACGATGAAGTCGCCGCTCTGGATGCCCGCGTCGATCATGGAGTCGCCGCGGACCGTGAGGACGAAGTCGCCGTCGTCGCGCCGCAGGAAGGCCGGCACGTCGATGTGGTCTTCGATGTTCTCCTCGGCGAGGATCGGTCGGCCGGCGGCCACGCGCCCGACCAGCGGCAGCGGCGGCGACGGCCGGAGCTCGCCCACGATGTCGAGGGCGCGCGGCTTGGTCGCGTCGCGCTTGATGAGACCGAGGCGCTCGAGATTGGCGAGATGGGCGTGCACCGTCGACGGCGACGACAGCTCGAGGGCGCCGCAGATCTCGCGCACCGTCGGCGGATAGCCGTTGTCGTGCAGGTACTCGCGGATGTAGGCGAGCACCTGCTCCTGACGCGCCGTGAGACCCTTCACCTCTGCCTCCTCGAGTCGAACACGTGTTCGTGTGCATCGTAAGGTGAACGTGTGTTCGTGTCAACGGGGATGATAGAGGCCGCCGGTGACGGAAGACGCCGCGCGGACGCCGGAAGACCGTCAGTCGGGGTAGTCGGCCGGGTCCTCGGCCGCGGTCTCGTCGGCGGCGATGTCGTGACAGAAGCGCAGGGTCTCGCCCCCGTCCTCGGTCGTGAGCACGGTGTACAGACGACGGAGTTCGGTGACGGGGTCGGGGTGATCGTCGACGCGCAGGTCGACGAACGGCACGACGGTGCGGTGCATCACGACCACCGCCGAGGACTGCCGGCCACGGCGGTCACCCCCCGCGGCCTGGCCGGCCTCGAGTGCGGCGATGAGACGGTCGGCGAGGTCGCGGTCGGGGTCCGCCGCGAGGAACGCCGCCTCCATCGCCGCCACGGTCTCGCCGGAGACGAGCAGATTGCCGGCGACGGCGTAGTCCTCGCCGTGCGCGTGGCCGCACCACGGGTCGGCCTTGGCCCCGGTGAACGCGGCCGAGCGGCCTTCGGCGTCGACGACGGCGAGCTGGCGGTGGGCGGCGCACGCGTCGCCGGCGAGCGCCTCCTCGAGCGCGTCGGCGGCGTCGAGGCCCTCCTCGAGGAGCCCCAGCGCGATCGGCCCGAGGAAGGGGTTGACCCAGGCCTGCGTCGCCACCGCGCCGACGCCAGGCCGCACCCACGGGCAGATCGCGCCGACGGCGAGCACCCTGGTCGAGACGGCGACGCCGAGCATCCCCGTCGAGCGGTCGCGGGCGGCGATCGAGAAGGTCACGACGCGCCTCCTTCCCCCTCGCCGGCGAGCACCAGGTCGAGGATCCGTGACTCCAGGACCTGCGCCTGGGTGAGCCCGCTGGCGCGCAGCGTCTCACGGGCGACCCCGACCAGCGCAGCCTCGGGGAGCAGCCCGACGACCTCGCTGCGCCGCACGAGGACGCCCGCGGCGGCGGCGCGCTCGGCGACGGCCGCGTAGGCGGCCGCCATCGACGTCACCCGGTGGTCGGTCAGGTTCATCGAGACCTGGACGCCGTCGTCGAGGGCGAGCCCGATCGCCTTGACGCACGGCAGTCCGCCGTCGCGCTCGCGGACGGCCGTCGCGATGGTCCTCGCCAGCGCGAGGTCGTCGCTCTCGAGGTCGACGTTGTAGGCGACGAGCGGCGCGCGGGCGCCGACGGCGACGGCGCCGGCGGTCGGGTGGAGCCGGGGCGGGCCCTCGTCCGGGGCCCGCCCCGGCTCCCGGCCGATCGCCTCACGGAGGCCCTCGAAGCCGCCCTCGCGGACGACGGCGAGGCCGCGGCGCGCCTCGCGGCGCGCCGCGGCCTCGTAGAAATACACGGGGATCCGGAGCTCGGCGGCGATCCGCGCGCCGAGCTCGTGCGCCGCGGCGACGCACATCGCCATGTCGTCGTCCTCGAGCGGCACGAAGGGGACGACGTCGGCGGCGCCGAAGCGCGGGTGGGCGCCCTCGTGGACGTTGAGGTCGATGAGGCGGGCGGCCGCCGCGACGCCGCCGAAGGCGGCCTCGGCGGCCGCCTCCGCGGGCCCCGCGAAGGTGACGACCGAGCGGTTGTGCGCCGCGTCGCTCTGGCGGTCGAGCACGTGCACGCCGGGGACCGCGGCGATGGCGGCGACGATCTCGTCGACCACCTCGGGGCGGCGCCCCTCGGAGAAGTTGGGCACGCACTCGACGACGGTCACGCTCGCCTCCTCCCCACTGTCACGCTCACTCCCGGTCCGGCCGGGACGGACACGCGTGCCGCCCGGCGAAGTCGACGGCGGTCACGCTCACGCCGCGCCATGGCGTCGATGCTCATGCGACGTCGCCGGCAGGCTTGCCGCCGACGACGACCGCGTCGACCAGGTTGACCCCGTAATGGTACGGCAGTTCGGCGCGCGTCGCCGCGTCGAGCACGACGAGGTCGCAGGCGGCCCCCGGCGCGAGGACGCCGACCTCGCCCGCGCGGCGCAGCGCGGCGGCGCCGCCGGCGGTCGCCGCCCAGAGGGCCTCGTCGGGCGTCATCCTGAGCTCCTGGCAGGCGAGCGAGATCACCATCTGCATGTTCTCGCAGTAGCTCGACCCCGGGTTGAAGTCGCTCGCGAGGGCGACGGTGACGCCGGCGTCGAGGAAGGCGCGCGCCGGCGCGTAGCCGGCGCGCAGCGTGTAGCTCGTACCCGGCAGGAGGACGGCGACCGCCCCGGCGCGGCGCAGCGCCGCCATGTCGGCGGCGGTCGCCAGGATCAGGTGGTCGGCCGAGGCGCAGCCGAGCTCGGCGCCCAGCGCCGCCGCACCGGTGTGGGCGAGCTCCTCGGCGTGCAGGCGCAGCCCGAGACCGCGAGCGCGCGCCGCCTCGAGGACACGGCGCGCCTGGGCGACCGTGAAGGCGCCCTCGTCGCAGAAGACGTCGCACCACTCGGCGAGCGGCGCGCAGACCGGCAGCTGCTCTTCGCAGACCGTCTCGACGTACTCGTCGGCGCGGCCCTCGTACTCGGGCGGCACGAAGTGCGCCCCACAGAACGTCAGCGAGCGCCGCACCGGGTGCGGGACGGCGGCGGCGCGCAGCTGCTTGGCCTCGTCCTCCGCCGACAGACCGTAGCCGCTCTTGACCTCGACCGTGGTCGTGCCGTGGGCGAGGAAGCTGTCGAGGCGGCGCGCGGTGAGCGCCGCGAGGTGGTGCTCGCCGGCGGCACGCGTGGCCTCCACCGTCAGGCGGATCCCGCCGCCGCGCTCGAGAAGCTCGAGGTAGCTCACCCCGGAGAGCCGCTCGCCGTACTCGGCGGCGCGCTCGCCGGCGAACACCGCGTGGGTGTGGCAGTCGACGAAGCCGGGGAGCACGCAGGCGCCCTCGCCGTCGAGCTCGACGGCGTCGGCCGCGAGGCCGACCTCGCGCGCGAGGTCGGCCTCGCGGCCGACCCAGACGATCGTCCCCTGGTAGGCGGCCAGCGCCCCGTCGTCGAGCACGCCGAGGCCGTCGTGCGCGGGCCGCGTCATCGTCACGAGCTCGCCGGCGCCGCGCAGGACGAGATCGGCGAGCCGCCGGCCCCTGTCGTCAGTCGGCGGGCCACCGGGCGCAGCCTCGGCTCGAGGCGCCCGCTCCACGCCCTCGGGGGAGCCGCCGCTCACGGGATCATCGGCAGGTCGACGCCGCCCTCACGGGCGGCCTCGAGCGCCTCGGGGTAGCCGGCGTCGGCGTGACGCATGACGCCGGTGCCGGGGTCGGTCGTCAGCACGCGACGGAGCCGCTCGGCCATCATCTCGCTGCCGTCGGCGACCACGACCATGCCGGCGTGGAGGCTCTTGCCGATGCCGACGCCGCCGCCGTGGTGGAAGCTGACCCAGCTCGCCCCGGCGGCGGTGTTGAGCAGAGCGTTCAGGATCGGCCAGTCGGCGATCGCGTCGGAGCCGTCGCGCATGCCCTCGGTCTCCCGGTACGGCGAGGCCACGGAGCCGGAGTCGAGGTGATCGCGGCCGATGACGATCGGCGCCTTCACCTCGCCCGAGCGCACGAGCTCGTTGAAGCGCTCGCCGGCCCTGGCGCGCTCGCCGTACTCGAGCCAGCAGATGCGGCAGGGCAGCCCCTGGAAGTGCACCTTCTCCCCCGCCATGCGCAGCCAGCGGCCGACCATCTCGTTCTCGGGGAAGAGCTCGAGCAGGGCGCGGTCGGTGCGCGCGATGTCGGCCGGGTCGCCGGAGAGCGCGGCCCAGCGGAAGGGGCCGTTGCCGCGGCAGAAGAGCGGGCGGATGTAGGCGGGCACGAAGCCCTCGAAGGCGAAGGCGTCGGCGTAGCCCGCCGCCTTCGCCTCGCCGCGGATGTTGTTGCCGTAGTCGAAGACGTGGGCGCCGGCGCGCTTGAGGGCGACCATCGCCTCGACGTGGACGACGATGCTGGCGACCGCGCGACGCGCGTACTCCTCGGGGTCGCGCCGGCGCAACTCGAGCGCCTCGGCGAGGCTCATGCCGTTGGGCACGTAGCCGTTCAGCGTGTCGTGCGCCGAGGTCTGGTCGGTGACGAGGTCCGGGGTGACGCCGCGGCGCACGAGCTCAGGGTAGACGTCGGCGGCGTTGCCGAGCAGGCCGATCGAGAGCGGCCGCTCCGCGGCCACGGCCTCGTCGGCCAGCTTGAGCGCCTCGTCGAGCGAGTCGGTCGAGACGTCGAGGTAGGCGGTCTCA
>Ga0209164_1002130_pt1 | contig 22222 bp, 22 predicted proteins | sample MTBNYHSulfiMetaG_FD_187458 | JGI IMG/M metagenome (GOLD analysis project Ga0209164, IMG submission 187458) | Enrichment culture microbial communities from rom New York Harbor, USA that are MTBE-degrading - MTBE-NYH (New York Harbor Sulfidogenic)... | ecosystem: Environmental > Aquatic > Marine >... | reverse complement strand
TCTACAATCACCTCTAAAGCCTGGGGGAAAAGTCCTGGGACTTTTGGGTGATAGACAGGGAAAGGAGCTTAAGCTAGTATAATGGAGGTTCTGTAAAGATAAATAGGGTGTAGATAGCATGGAAGTGCAAAGCAAGAATTCAAGGATGCTGACCACCACTGAGGTGGCCCACCTGCTCCATGTTCATCCCAACACAGTGAGGCACTGGGCGAACAATGGGCTTCTTCCTGTCTATCGCCTGGGCCCCAGGGGTGACCGCAGGTTCAAGCAGAAAGAGGTGGAGAATTTTATCAAGTCCGATAACCACAAATCACAGTAGCCTAAGGGCTACCGCAATAGAGGTCAGCCCTAAGTAAACACAGGGAGGCCCAGGGGGCCTTTCTTGGCTATAAACTTAACTGGCACAATCCTATTTTAGCAGTTTAGCTAATTTGCTAACTCGCGAATGGATTCCAAGGACACAATACCAATCAGGCCTACCGCAAATCAGGTACTATGTCCCTAGATTTCCAGAATTATTCATCGGCTGACCCCCAGGTTCCAGGAGTTCGAAGCCGCTCTGTTTGTCCTGGATGCGCACTACATCCGTGCCGAGGATTTCGTAGAGGATGACTTCTCCCACAAGCCAGGTGGTGACACCTTGACGCAGGCATCCAGTCATAGTCTGCCCTGCCCGACCCAGCGCAGCGTGGATATGCAAAACCGGCTTGCCATCTTCACCGGGGGCGAGCACGCCCACTCCCACCACCTCGTGTGCTCCGTCAATGGGCAGGAGCATGGGCTCCGGTGGTCTTTCTTCCGAATGCCTCGGGCCGACAACGACGTCGCCACCCCCAATGCCACCCACCAGAATAGCCTGTCCCACAGACACTCCCTTCTCTTCGGCAAAACGCTCGATACATTGAGGCACCACATCTCCATTTTCCAGTCTTATTACGAAAACCCGGCCAATTCGTCCTTCACATGCTTTCATTGTGAACCTCCTTTGCGATTCCAGGGCACAATACTATAGTCAACTGCAAAACTCCTTATAACTCTCCCTCCCCCGGCGGGAGGGAGCTAGAGGGAGGGGGATTTCACCCTCACCTTAATCCTCTCCCATCAAGGGAGAGGAGATTGCTTCGCTATGCCCAGGACTTTTACTCACGGATTCAGGCAGGCAAGTTCGGTTACCAGGAGCTCCAGAGCTAATTTATCGCTGTATTTTCCAGTTTTGATGGCTAAGTCGGTTTCCAAAAGCTTATCGTAAGCCCGCTTTACACCCTCAAAATCATACAGTTTGGCCTGGCCAAGCGTTTTATTCAAGCTGTAGCTTGATTTCAGCCCCAATCTATCCTGAATCTGCAGGCGAGACAGTCCTTTTTCTAAATCTCTGGCTTGAGCTATTAAGCGGAATTGCCGGGTAATCATGACCAGGATATACGTTGGTGCCACACCCTCATCATATAGCCGATGAAGTATCCGCTGGGCTAACTCAATCCGACCTTCGGCCACGGCATCCACCAGAGCAAAGATATTAGCCTCCTGGACATGACTTACCAGTTGTCTAACATCATCTTCGCTGATAGGGCGTTCCTGGCTATAAAGAAGCAGTTTCTGGATTTCACCATTCATCGCCCATAAGTCTCCACCTATGAGTTCAGCGAGCAAATTCACGGCTTGAAGGGTGATATCGCCGCCCTCTGCCTTTACCCGCTGCTGTATCCAGGCCTTTAAATCCCTGCCTCGCAACAAGGGAAAAGTTCTTACTTTCGCTACCGGTGAAAGCTTCTTTAATAGAGGATTCTGGCCCTTCACCTCCTCATCAATTAGCATCAACACAGTCGTTTCGGGCATTTGCTCGATGTAAGAGTCCAGGCCTTCCCATTCCCCCAGCCCGTTTCTCGATTTGCCTTTGCCAGACCGGGGCTTGCTTTGTTTTACCTCAAAGCGCCCTAATAAGCCATCAACTATAACCAGGCGATGTGAGGATAAAAAGGGAGCGGCACCACATTTATTTCTAAGTTCACTTAAAGTTAGATGCTGACCCTCTAAGCTGGTGGTGCTGGTCGCTACCATCTCCCGGTCGCCCAGGCCAGCTTTAATTTTCTCCACAGCTTGATTAAGGGAGAAATCGTCCTGACCGTAAAGAATGTAGAGCATTTCCCTGGTATTCTATCACAGCACCAGCTTTTCCCGGCAGGACTTGTGCCCCCCAGGGCTTCTTCTCAGAAGACACCCCGCTCCGTCATTGCGAGGCTGACGAAGCCAGCCGAAGCAATCTCGGGGATGGGCAAGAGATTGCCACGCTTCGCTCGCAATGACATTAGGGGAAAGGCCTGGAATGACAAATGAATGTTATTAATCAATCGCTCAAGGCAAAATGTGGTAGGATATAATCATGAAGGTTGCCATTATCAGCATACCCAAGAGCGGTAAAACGACTATCTTTAATGCCCTAACCAGAGGCAAGGCTGAAGTCGCCGCTTATTCCCCGACCCTGGCCCCCAATACCGGCGTGGCCAAGGTGCCTGATTCCCGACTATCAGTGCTGGAAGGCATATTCCAGCCCAAAAAGACTGTTCCCGCAGAGGTGAGTTACACAGATATTGCCGGCTCACTCAAAGGCTTCGGCAAGGAAGGACCGGGGGGAGAATTCCTGAACTACCTGACTACTGCTGATGCCTTACTCCAGGTAGTCCGGGCTTTTGAAGATGACAAGGTCCCCCATCCTGAAGGAAGCATAGACCCTAAACGAGATATCGTTTCTTTAGATTTAGAACTCGCTATTTCCGATTTAGCCATTATGGAGAGAAGGCTTGACAAACTGGAGACAAGTTTAAAAGGAGCTAAAGCAGCAGAGCGGGAGTCCTATTTAAAGGAGCAACTTCTGCTTCAAAAGGTTAAGGCGGAGCTAGAGAAGGATATACCAATAAGACTCCAAGGCCTGGCTAAAGAAGAACTCAAAATGTTAGCCAACTATCAATTTCTTACCGCCAAACCCATGCTGGTAGTCCTTAATATCGGAGAGGAGCAAATATCACAGGCTGCACAGTTGGAAGGTGAGATAAGTTCCCTTTACCCCCAGTTTGCCGTGGTCGCTCTTTGCGGCAAGCTGGAGATGGAGCTAGCTCAGCTCAGCGACGCTGAAGCCAGGGAATTTCGTGAAGCCATGGGGCTGAGCAGACCGGCGCTTGACCGGGTTATCGACCTTTCCTATAGTCTTCTGGGCTTGGTTTCTTTCTTTACCACGGTTTCCTCTGAGCTAAAGGCCTGGACTATCCCCGGCGGAACTCCAGCACCCAAAGCGGCAGGCAAGATTCACTCCGACATGGAAAGGGGGTTCATCCGAGCTGAGGTTATCAGCTATAGTGATTTGGAAAGCTGCGGCAATCTAGCTGAGGCGCGAAAAAGAGGTCTCCTAAGGACGGAAGGCAAAAATTACATCATCCAGGATGGAGATGTAGTTACCTTCTTATTCAACGTGTAGGCAATCCAGATTATTGCAGCGCAAGGAGGGAAGATGGAGGTGACGGTCAATAAAACGAAAGTTTCTATTGTCCAGGGGGATATCACCGGGCAAGCTACCGATGCCATCGTTAACGCTGCCAACTCCAGCCTAATGGGTGGTGGAGGGGTGGACGGGGCAATACACCGGGCCGGGGGACCAGCAATATTAGAGGAATGCAAGAAAATCGTTGCCCAGCAAGGAAGATTGCCCACTGGCAAAGCTGTAATCACCACGGGGGGAAATCTCAAAGCCCGGTATGTGATACATACTGTTGGTCCCATCTGGCATGGTGGCAGCAGAAATGAAGCTGAGCTTTTGAGGAGCGCCTATTACGAGTGCCTGAAGTTAGCTACCGAGAACAAATTGGCCAGCATTTCCTTTCCTTCCATAAGCACCGGTGCCTATGGCTATCCCGTGGATGAAGCGGCAAAAATAGCAGTAAGCACCGTCGTTTCGTTTCTTAAGGAGCAAGCGACATCCCTCAAAGATGTCGTGTTTGTTCTCTTCGACTCCCGGACTTACCAAAGCTATTATTCCGCTTTGCAAGCTTGCCCCAACCGCTTCGAAGCGTAAGAAAACCAAACCTCAGGCAGCAGGCACCTGAGAAGGCGGGGATTTATTCCTTGCCGATAAAGAGGCTTTTGTTCTTGCAAGCGAAGCGCGGCAATCCCTATCCCCATAGAGATTGCTTCGTCACCTTCAGCTCCTCGCAACGACACGAGGGGCGAGATTGCGGAGCTTGTTCCGAAGCATAAGCGAGGAATCTCGGCTCCTCGCAATGACAGAAGAGTGGGGTGTTGAGAAAAATAGAGCTGACCCTTTTTACGTGTAGAATCCTTTAGGGTCGAATAGCCTTAACAAAGTCACTTCTTCTTTAGCTACCGGCTGAGCCTCTTTCAAATTGGGGCTGACCTTAAGTTTCCAGCCAACTTTTTCTTTTATTCCGGCTATGGCTTCTTCTACTGCCTGTTTTGGTTTGGCTGGAATATAGGTTGTCAGCATAAAGGTTTCTTCGCCACCAATCTTTTCGAAAATGCCGACATCTGTTACCAGTGTCGTCACATTTTTCCCAGTGAAGGTAATATAGGGCACTTTTTCCACTAATCTCTGCTTGCCCGCGTTGATTACCACTACAGTCTCTCTGTTACCGCTAGCTATATCGTTGGATCCTCCCGAGCCGACCAGATATGTTAGGTCGGGAATTTTTGTAGAGTTCACATTGCCATATTTATCTATCTGCCCTCCTGCCAAAACGCCCAGACATTGATTTGACGAGCCACCGACGAAGACTCCCAGCATAGTTTCATTGTTGTTCAGTATTTTGCACGTGTGCATGTTGTGATAGCTGAATATAAATGGGTCTGAAGCTCTCGGCAGGTAACCGTACATGCCTATCTCAGCCATTAAGTCCACATCATAGCCCTTTTCTTTGAGTCTGTAGGCTGCCAGCCAGGCCGCCAGGTTTGACAGTCCTGCACCGGCGAGTATCGTCTTGTATCCTCCGGCAATGAATTTGTCATTTACAACCTGTGCAGCGGTGACCACCATCCTCTCCAGCGAGTTTGGTCCTTTGTTGAAATCCAGATTTGGTATCTCTGCTACTGTCTCGTCTTTCCACGAATCCGAATGGGCCTTCCCTTTAAGATAAAGAAGCCTGTCACTACCGAGTTTCGCAAGATACTCGTTGTAGTCCTTGCAATCCAAAATCCAGTACTTTATCCACTCCGAGAATTTTCGGTCGTCCCTTGATGCTTCCCTGCTCTCAGTGAGGAAGTCGTAGTCTTCGAAGTAGTGCTCGAATTCAGGCAGGCCGCAGTTTGGCATTCCGGCGGGATGCGCCCCATAAGGGACTTCGCAGACCGCCTTGACCATGTAAGATGGAATTCGAACAAGATGCGAGTGCCTGCGTATATATTCCGTAGGAACGATTTTCTCTGCGCTGACGATGACTCCATGTTTTGCCCCCCAGGCACCAAAGACATCAGCCCCCAGGGGATAGGTCATAATTGTGTTTCCGCAGCGGTCGGCAGCAGCGCCATGGACCAGCGCAATATCCGGTCTCAATGCGCTCATGAGCCCTAGTTCCTCGCCGGGGGCAAACGGGTCATCGATGACCGTAAATGATTCCTTGTTTTCCTCCTCCATGGAGCTTCCCACAATCGACCTGGTGGGAATTACGCTCCATCCCATTGCTCCAGCCAAAAGTCTCTGGGGGATGGTAAGCATCGTCCAGTTCTCAAACTCCACTTCACCGGAGAGGTAGGCTTTCTGAGCCACGGGATTCGGTCCTGGCGTTGGGTATACGTCACCGATGAAACTAGCTATGATTTTCTTGGCCAGTCTTCCGTGAATTAGAGACAGCACGGTTGCTGTGATGCCATTATTTATAATGGTGAACTCGGGGTTTTTGTTCCAGAACTCTCTTACAAGCTGGTTGAATAGAGCCCCGCCTCTTCCGGCAAAGCCGATGGACATTCCTTTTTTAACGTGCTCTATTATAGCTTCATCAAGGGGGCAGACCTTGTCCTCACCTTCAACTACAGGAAGTCGGAATTTCGAGTCCAGTAAAGCTTTTAGCTCTTCTATCTCCATAATTGTGCCCAAACGTTTCAGCTGGGTGGGCCTTTAGTTCGTCGAGGGGAATAGTTTAGTTTCCCCAAAATCCTTATGCTATATCACCCCCCTCGTACTGTCAAGCGCTTTTCAAAACGTGGATGTCTGATAGCGCTTGGAGCTCAGGCGCGTCTTCTTTAGCTTGTCTGATTATAAAGGGTATTGTATGATAGGGTAAAACTTAATTGCCCGTGATAGTTTAGTGCAGGTATTCAACCTAGCGGTAAAGAAAAAACAGTCGAGCCGGAGATGGTGCAGAGGTCGGAGGATTCCATAGGTCGGAGATGGAGATAATCCCAGCCGTTGACATCAGGGGCGGTAAGTGCGTCAGGCTATATCAGGGTGATTATAACCAGGAAACTGTTTTTGATGAGGACCCGGTGACAGCAGCCTTGACCTGGTATTCGCAGGGGGCACGATGGCTCCATATTATCGATTTGGACGGGGCGATTGCCGGTGAGCCTCAAAATATGGAGGTGGTTGAGGAGATAATAAAAGAGAGCGGCCTGTTAATAGAATTAGGCGGCGGTATCAGGCAAGAAGAGGTGGCAAAAAAACTATTGCGTCAGGGGGTAAGCCGGATAATTTTGGGAACTGCGGCGATAGAGAACAGGGAACTGGTAAAAAAGCTATGCCAGCAATTTGGCGAGGCTATCGCAGTTAGCCTTGACGCCCGAGATGGCAGGATAGCAATCCACGGCTGGCAGAAGAACACGGTTGTTGAGGTCCTTCAGTTAAGCCGAGAGATGGTTGATGCCGGAGTGAGGCGCTTTATTTATACAGATATAAAAAGGGATGGCACCCTTACCGAGCCTAACTTCGACATGATAAATAGATTGCTTACTGAAGCAAGTGTCCCTGTCGTTGTGGCCGGGGGGATTTCCAGGCTGGAGCATTTACGGAGGCTTAAGGAGCTCGGGGCGGAGGGAGCCATTATAGGCAAAGCTCTTTATACCGGGGATATTGATTTGGGGGAAGCCATAATCAATTTCGGAACTTAGGAGGCAAATGTTAAAGTTTGATGATAAAGGCTTGATTCCAGCTATTGTCCAGGATGCCAGGAATGGTGAAGTCCTGATGCTGGGCTATATGAACAAAGAGTCGCTAAAGCGCACATTAGCCAGCGGAGACGTCTGGTTCTACAGCCGCAGCCGGCAGGAATTGTGGCACAAGGGAGAAACCTCGGGCAATTTCCTCAGACTGAAATCCGTCATCAAGGACTGCGATAGCGATACTCTACTTATAAAGGCTGAGCCCACAGGGCCGGTATGTCACACCGGCAACCGGACTTGCTTCTTCCAGCAATTGGAGAGCGAAGACACAGCGTAGTATCCTGACCCATCTTTTGAACAAGCGCTGACTTTATCTTCGCCTCACTCAGGGCGGTGACGAGTCCTGCCCCTACCAATAAATGTAGCGGCGGAGTTCATCTCCGCCTTCGAGAAATTCAAGCACCAAGTCCCAAAAAAAAGAAAGGAAAATTTAATTCCTCTCATCAAAATACCAATGCCGAAAACAGTTTAAAGATTTGAATTTTGATATTTGGATTTGTTTAGGGCTTAGAAATAAGGATTTTGAATTTAGCCGCAGGGATTGCCACGCTTCACTCGCAATGACAGAAGGGGTGTTAAGAAAAATAGAGTTGCCCCCTTTACTTAAAATAAAGAAGGGGGGCAGCTTCAAGCTGCCCCCTTCTTTTAAACTTCTACTCACTACTGTCGTTGCCAGTCCAAGCAATCTCTCCACTGCCAGCCCCGGGAAATTAACCTGGCAATCTCATTGAGATTCCTCTCTTATTCACCGGCAACCGAGCGAGAACATTATGCCACTATTAAAATGATTACGCCTTTTAATCAAGTCCTTCGCACGGAGTGAAGTTGCCCGAGCATTCCGTCTCGGCGAAGCAAGTCAGGAGTCCACAGGCTACTATATCAAAGAGGCCTGCTACGTCGGCTAACGGGAACGGCAGTTCCATGCCCATCCCGGTTATGAGGCTGTCAGCACCCGCTACCACATCCCCTGTCAGAGCTATGCCCCAAGCCAGCATGTCAACTGTCCAGGAAAGGGGGCCGCCAGCCCATGGAGCTATGGCCTCCGTCACATCCGCTATCCACGTAGGTATGCCCAAACCCGCAGGTTCTATAGCAATTATGATATCTCCTACAAGCTCCAAACCACTCTGGACGATCGCAAACGGGATTTTAGAATACGTGTCCGGCAGCTCATATGCCGCTACGGCGCCAGGCACCACAGCCATGGTTAGTAGAGCCAGAGCAACTCCTATACTGATTAATTTTTTCACCTAAACCTCCTTTACTTTGACTATTTCGACACTGTCTTACCATCCCGCGTTCCCGGGCCCGGGATGACACATGATTTTTTATTAATCTGACCCCCCGATAAACACCTCCTTTCCGGGCTCCTAGCCCAACTTTGGTCACTGGATCGATTTTTTACAGTGAGACAAATCGGAAATGTTAAGATCTTGTTAATTTTAAGTATATTCTCCAAAGAGCAGGTTGTCAAGTCCCGCCGGGAGATTTTACCAAAAATTCTACAAAAAGGTAATAATCTACTGTGGCGCGCCCCTATGTCTTGACAAATTTCACAAGGTGAGGATATTATGTGGTAAACGGGGCTGTTTGAAAATTGCATAGTTGCCCAATTTATTTTATATTTATACCTTGTTGGCCCCTTGGTTGGGGAGTATTTATTGTACAACCGAGCCCGATAAATCAGGCAACTTATAAAAATGCCTAAATTGAACGGAAAATCAAAATTAAGCAGTCCCTTTTAAATAGAAGAAAGGTGGTAACAGTTTAGTTTTCGTAATCCTAAAACGAACCTGTGTCTAGTTTTCCATATTCTATAGGTTTGCCCAAACACACTTTTTGGGGAAAACTTACGTGTTAAGAAAGTTGAAGATAAGCGTGAAGCGAATACAGGCTACCCTTATAGCCGGTCTTCTGTTACTGATACTGATATTGCCCCAATTGGCTCTGGCTGCCGGGCCTGAGATATCAGATGTAGTCGTGCAGGACATTACTGCCACTACCGCCACCATCTACTGGACTACCAATACTAGCAGTGATAGTCAGGTAAACTACGGTACCAATAGACCAAAAGACGGGACTTGGACGTCTGTGGATGATCTCACTGAGGTTACCCACCATGCTATACTCCTCGAAGGCTTAACCGCGAACGAGACCTACTACTTTGAAGTTGAATCTGAAGATGCTGGCGGAACTACCACTGATAACAATGGCGGCGAATATTATTCTTTCAAAACACTAGCATGGTATTCCATCACCCTTGACCCTGCTTGTGGTGTCTGCGGCGATTTGTGGGAACCAAAGGTTTGCGACGAATTGATCGGAGTAACGGCAGTGGTGGCAGCTGAGGGCGACTATCGTATCTGCTGGGATTCTCGGTCGTCAAATAATGTTGTATATGGAGGGACATTCAGAGCAGGCGGGGCTGGAACCTACACTTTGACCTTCCGTATGCCCGAGGCTAAGAGGGGAATTCATAAAGTTTATTTGACCAACAGCTTTTATGACGACCTGGGGCCAAGTGCTGTTGCCGAATTCGTAGTCAACCCTTCGGTCAAAATCGACCCCGAAGAGGGGCCGGTGGGCACGGAAGTAACCCTCAATGGCTATGGTTTTGATGCTTCACAGGCCATCGGTGTTACCCTCGTCCAAGGCGAGGTAGAGAAGGGCGAGGAAAAGACGGCTACGGCCAATACGGTTGGTAGTTGGGAGTTATCTTATACCATCCCGGAAACACCCGCAGGTGGCTATACCTTCGAGGTCGGGCGTCCTAACTCAGATGAGGTATGGGTGATCAAGCATTTTGAGGTGACCCCCAAGATCACTGCGCCAAGTTCGGGAAAGGTGGGGCAGACGATCAAGGTAGAAGGCACGGGCTTCGCCAGTGAAGAAGAGGACATTGAGGTTACTTTCGATGGGGAGGTAAGAAGAGAAAACATCCGTGCTGATGTGGATGGCTCGTGGACTGCCAATATCATTGTGCCTATTCGCACATGCGACCGCTATGACATTGGCGCCTCAGGACAGACGACCAGGGCTCGCGATGTAGATCCTGTTGAGTTCACTGTGGTTGCAGGAATATCAGTTACGCCCGCCCTGGCTTACGTCGGTGATGAGATTACCGTTACAGGAGGTGGGTTCGCGCCCGGGGAAGACGGCGTCAAGGTTACCTTTGATGGGACGGTTGTGGCTACGAATATTCCCGTTAATATCTATGGTTGTTGGGAATCGTCCTTTAATCTGCCGGGCAGCGCCTATGGCAGTCATACTGTATCGGCTTCTGGTGAAACAACCGCGGCTGTGACGACTACCCTCAACACTCAAGCCCAAATGACAGAACTCAGCCCGGCTGAAGGGGCTCCCGGCGACTCCGTTAGCCTCACCGGCAATGGCTTTCACGGCAGTCAAGATTTAACGGTGACTATTGGTGGCGTTGCCGCGTCAGGAGATATACGAACTCAGTCCAATGGCAATGTTAACATTAGTTTCCGGGTGTCCAAAGGAAGCCCTGAAGGCAAACAGACCCTGGTGGTGACCGACGAAGGTGGGGCTACTGACTCGACTGACTTCACGGTAACTAAGAAAACTTTATCAACAACGCCGCTGCCCATCTCGCCAAAGGACAATACGCTAAGGTCAGGGGAGGTGAATTTTAACTGGCAAGGGTCAACGGGTAGCACGGCTTATACTTATACCCTGGAGATAAATACAAGTGCCAGTTCTGGAAAAATCTGGGATAAGTCGGGTATTTCGGAAAGCAGCTACACACTAGCCGAGGAAGAGGCTTTACCTGGAGGTACCTACTACTGGCGGGTTAAGGTAGTAGATGATTACGGCAACGAAGGCGCCTGGTCGGATTCTATCGAGTTCACGGTATCCCCGATTCCAACCTGGGTATGGGTAGTCGTAGGACTGGTAGTGCTGGTCGTGCTCATGGTCGTGGCCTATCGAGAAACAAAATTTAAGGTAACAGAATAAGTTCGACCCGTTAAGATTTTCCCACGGTTTTGCTATTAACATCTGCAGTTGAGGAAGGTTATTAAGTTGGGGGAAATTGACTGCGCTAACCGCATAGTCTCGTATGAAATCCTTCAAAAAGTGCAAGGCGAGTTTTCTCCGGTGCACTAAGGAGTTTGGGGTGATATGATAGGCTGTTTACTGGCCATGCCACTGGCAGGGTTTTTGGCGGCCCTAGGTGTATACCTAGCTGCTTTGGCGGGTTACTGGTCAGCTCTTGCCACAGTCATGGGTATGTATATGAGTGCCCTAGGTATATATATGGGTGGTTTGCTAGCTTATCTTGTAGGTTTCTTTATCTTGGTATTCGGATGAGTCTATGTTAAAGCGTATGTGGAGCGCGACGAAAAAGAGCTGGGTGAGAGTGTCCCGGCCCACTAAGGAGAGTGAGACGATATGAGTTGTCTAGGTCTCCTCTTGTTAACCGCGGTTATCGTTTACTTCGGTGCCATGATATCCTTTTTCCTGGCTGCCGGGATGATCCCGCTAGCTATATTATCCCTAGTGCTGATACCGTTAGCTATTCTTTTCACGTGGCGCATTATCTATCCCTGGCTGGTGCGGATGGGGAGATGGTCAGCTCAACTCAAAAATCTCATCTTCCTTGGCATTGTGCTGACAGCCGTAGGTATTGGCCTGGGTCAGGTTATTGATGTCCCAAGCTTCACACTGCCATTATTAAATATAGAGTTACCAGTCACAGTCTTAGTCTTTGGACTGCTTTTCCTCCTCCTGCTCTTACTGGGCATAGTGGTATGGCTGGTGAGGTTATGGCGCCGCGGTTGGCCTACCGTGAGAGATTTCTTCTGGGACATTTCTTTTCGTACTGTTGCCCTGTTCTGGAAAATATTGGTGGGAATTCCTCTAGGTATAACCTGGTTTCTCTACCACCCTCCTCTACGCTGGCTAATAGCAGCCCTCCTGTTTTACCTCAGGGGGATTTCAGCCGCAGTAGCCTGGCTTTTGTATAACCCACCATTAAGCGGTATAGCGATTGCCATCGTTTTCATTACCAGGTTAATCGGTCGGGTGGTAGCCTTTCTTATATACAACCCACCGATACGCTGGGTTATAGAGTTTGGTATTTTCATCCTCAGACTGATGGCCCGCATCACGAGCACCATAATTTATGGCATTTGGTCGTGGTGGCCTGTCACCGGCGTCAAAGGTACACTAAGGAAAGGCCTAAACGCTGAAAGTAAGTCCTACCAAGACTACAAGTATGCCTAGGATGACGGTAGCGGCGCCGCCTAGCAAGCCAAGGACATCCATGTAAGTAAAGACTCGGCCAAATATCTCCCGGCCAAAGGCCGCCCTTCGGGACGTTAACCTACTGTCCGATATAAAGTGATATCAAGATTGTAATTATGCCCAGGATGACGGTAGCGGCGCCGCCTAGCAAGCCGGCGACGTCCATATGAGTAAAGACTCGGCCAAATATCTCTTTGCCAAAAGCCGCCATTCGCGGCGTTAACCCACCTGGTTCCTTAGAGGATTCTGGCGCTATTTCAGAGGAGTCTCTATCAAACATGGGCAGTATCATTTTTCTCCACTCACGCGACTCCCGATAGACTACGCCAGCTATTATTATGCCCACGATGATGAAAAAAATCCCTAAGAGTAGCACCATCGTAGCTAGATTAAAGTCAACTATATTAGTTGGTAAGGGCTCAGCTGTGCCCATTTTTCACCTCCTTTTCCCATCAAGTTTATTTAATAATCCCCTCTCTCCTTTTGAGATTCCCCTGGGCGACCGGAGAATTTAGAGACCCTTCCCTTTCGCTTCACTCAGGATCAGGGTGACAATTAAACGGTCTCCCATCAAGCGAGTCGCAATTTATTTTAGCGTAGCATAGCTACTGCATGGTGTCAATAGCTCTCTTTTGCGGGTAAAGTTATGCTAAAATCCAGCAAGGCTTCATATGGTAAGTGCTGACGAACTGAAATATTGGGTGGCTTTTTCCGGGATAGCCGGGATCGGCCGGGTACGGATTTTCCAGTTAAAAGAGTACTTTGGCAGTTTACAGGACGCCTGGAAAGCTCCCGAAGGCAAGCTAAAGCAAGCAGGACTAGATTCAAGAAGTATAGATGCCCTGGTGTCTCTACGCCCGAGAATTTCTCTGGACGCCGAGATGGAAAAACTGGAACGCTACAGGGTAAAGGTGCTTGTCTATGAGGACCCTCTTTATCCCGCGAGATTAAAACAAATTTATGATTATCCCCCGGTACTTTACGTGAGGGGCAGCCTCCCAGCCGAGGATGAGCCCTGCCTGGCCATAGTCGGTACCCGTCGTCCCACCATCTACGGGAGGCAGGTGACTGAGGAGATTGTGGCCGACTTAGCCCGAAGTAAAATCACTATTGTCAGTGGATTAGCCCGAGGAATTGACTCTGTGGCTCATCGGGCTGCTCTGGATGCCGGGGGTAAAACCGTAGCTGTATTTGGCTCCGGTCTGGATATCGTCTATCCCGGAGAAAATGCCAAACTGGCTCAAGTTATTATTGAACAGGGAGCTCTGGTCAGTGAATATCCTTTAGGCGTCAAGCCTAAGGCTGAGAACTTCCCACTCCGCAATCGAATCATGAGTGGCTTGAGCCTGGGGGTGTTGGTGGTGGAAGCTGGAGAAAGGAGCGGGGCTTTGATTACGGCCCATCAGGCAGTGGAACAGAATCGAGAGGTATTCGCTATCCCGGGCAGCATCCTATCCCCGGCCAGTCAAGGAACTAACCGTCTCATCCAAGAAGGAGCCAAACTAGTTCGCAATTACACTGATATCCTCCAGGAACTAAATCTCAATATCGTAGTCCGGCAAGCAGAAATTAAGGAATTTTCCCCTACCGACGAATGTGAATCCGCTATACTAAAACAATTAGCCTCAGAGCCCAGTCATATAGACGAAATTTGCCGCCGCAGCGGTTTGACTATGCCGGAAGTGAGCAGTACCCTGGCGATGCTAGAGTTAAAGGGGATAGCCAAGCAAGTGGGAAACATGAACTATGTACTGGCTCGAAGGAATTAGACCATCCCCAAAAATCTTGCTATTTTATTGGGGACTCAATTAAATTTAGGGTAAATTCATCGGGGTCCCCAAAAAGCCCCGGTAACTTTTTGGGGTCAAGTTAAAACAGGTTAAATAATGGCGAATAAACTAGTTATCGTCGAATCTCCAGCCAAAGCAAGGACGCTAAATAAGATTCTCGGACGCAGTTATAGTGTCAAAGCATCTATTGGTCATGTGCGCGATTTGCCCAGAGCCAGCCTCGGTGTAGATGTAGGCAAGGGTTTTATCCCCAAGTATGTCGTTCCGACGGAGAAGAAAAAGATAGTTGGCGAAATTAAAAAGGCGGCTAGTAATGCTAGTTCTATTTATTTGGCTACTGACCCTGACCGCGAGGGAGAGGCAATTTCCTGGCACTTAGTGCAAGCAACCAAACTGGACAAGGAGGGCACACCCCTGCAGCGCGTAGTTTTTCATGAAATAACCAAGGACGCAGTTCAAGAGGCTTTCCAAAATCCCCGCTGTATTGATATGAACCTGGTAAATGCCCAGCAAGCCAGACGTATCCTCGATAGACTTGTAGGCTACAAACTAAGTCCGCTCCTTTGGAGAAAGGTGCAGAGGGGACTTTCCGCAGGTAGGGTTCAGTCTGTAGCTGTGAGGATGATTGTTGATCGCGAGCAAGAGATTCAAGACTTTATCGCTAAAGAGTACTGGATTATGGATGTTGAGCTGGCACGGCCGGAAGAAAAAGAAGTGAGTTTTAAAGCCAGGTTGTTCGCTCTAGCCGGTGGTATCAAGCTGGATATTAGCAATAAAGATGAAGCAGAAAGAGTTACCGCTGACTTAGAAAATGCTGAATATAAAGTTAAGGCGGTGGCACCTAAACAGTTAACTCGTCAACCAGCCCCTCCCTTTATTACCAGTACCTTGCAACAAGAGGCCTGGCAGAGGTTGCACTTCACCGCCGGGCGAACCATGGCTATTGCCCAACAACTTTACGAAGGCTTGCCCTTGGGCAAGGAAGGCTCGGTGGGACTTATTACCTATATGCGCACCGATTCGACCCATGTTGCTGACTCCGCAATAACCGAGGCGAGGGAGTTCATTGGCAAGAAATACGGGGCCAAATTTCTCCCCCCAAAGCCGCGTAGTTTTGTCAAGAAAGCAAAGTGGGCGCAAGAAGCTCACGAGGCAATTAGACCCACCAAGATTTACCGCCAACCAGAACAAATCAAACCATTCCTTAATTCAGCTCAGTTGAAGCTCTACGAGCTTATCTGGAAGCGCATGGTCGCCAGCCAAATGTCGGCGGCTTTGTACGACACAACCAGCGTGGAGATAGAGGCAAGCAATTCTGGCGGTGAAAAGCAGCACCGAGGATATCTACTCAAAGCAAGTAGTTCTCTGGTTAAATTTCCTGGTTTCATGGTTGTTTACAGCGAAAGCCGGGATGAAGATGAGCGAGGGGAAAGCCTTGTTTCCTTGCCCAAGCTGAGAACTGGAGATAAATTGCTTTATCTGGGAACCTTTCACGAACAATGTTTTACGCAGCCACCACCCCGTTACAGTGAGGCTACATTGATAAAAGCACTGGAGCAGAAAGGAATCGGACGTCCCAGTACCTATGCCCCTATCATATCCACCATTCAAGAAAGGGATTACGTTAACAAAGCCAATGGTAAATTCCACCCTACTGAACTAGGGGTAATTGTCAGCAAAATCTTGGCTGAGCATTTCCCTAAGATCGTTGACCCTGGTTTCACAGCTCAGATGGAAGAACAACTAGATGAAATAGCGCAGGGTAAATATGAATGGGTAGCTGCTTTGCAGGAATTCTATCCCCCCTTCCAAGATACGTTGGATAAAGCTTGGATAAATTTAGAAAAAGTTAGCCTAACCCAGACGAGCGAAGAGACGTGTCCCAATTGCGGTCGCCCCATGGTCATAAAGGTCGGGCGGTTCGGTAAATTTCTCGCCTGTAGTGGTTATCCGGACTGTAAAACAACCATGCCCTACGCAGTTAAAACTGGGGTTTCTTGCCCCCAGTGTGGTGGTGAGCTCGTGAAAAAAGTCAGTAAGAAGAAGAAGGTATTTTATGGGTGTAGCAACTTTCCCAAATGCAAATTCGCCGTAAATCGCAAGCCAATAGCTCAGTCTTGCCCTGACTGTGGCAATCTTTTAGTACAATACAAGGAGGACTGGGCTAAATGCGTGGCCTGTCAACGTAAGGTAAAACTATCCGGGCAGGAGGAACAAAAAGAGGGGGTAGCCTTATGAGAATTCTAGTTATCCACGGACCAAATTTGAATATGCTGGGCAAAAGAGAAAAGTCAATTTACGGAGAAAAGACCTTGGGCGAAATCGATGCCCTGCTTAAGAAAGAAGGCCAGGCCTTAAATGTCGAAGTGGTGACATTTCAGTCTAATCATGAAGGGGCGCTCATAGATTTTATTCAAGAGCAAACGGATTCCGCCCAGGGCATAATAATTAACCCTGGTGCCCTCACCCACTATGGATTTTCTCTGCTCGATGCCCTGGCTGATAGCAAATTACCGGTAATTGAAGTCCATTTATCAGATATTTACCACCGTGAGGAGTGGCGTGCCAAGTCTGTAATTGCCCCCATAGCTGAAGAGCGGATAATCGGCTCGGGCTGGAAGGGATATATTACTGCCTTGCAGGTCTTGGCCGGCAAGCTGAAGGGATAGGCTTAAAGTTTAGGATTTTAAGCAGGAAACTTTATCTGGAAGTGGCAAAAAGGGCTGTTTATATTGATGTTCTCAGGATTGGCGCTTCTTAAAGTCTTCTAGGTCAAGTGTATTTATGAAATCCTTATACGCTGATAGCCCTTTCAGCTCTTGTTCATCAACTTTACCTTCGGGAACAGATTTGCCTGTTTCCTCTTCAAGTATAATGCCCGCTTTTTCAAGCACCGCCTCTTCAGCATATATTGGGGCTCCAACTCTTACAGCCAAGGCCAAAGCATCGCTAGGTCGAGAATCAATATCTAATTCATCACCATCAATGCTGAGAGCAAGTCTGGCATAGAAAGTATCTTCCTTAAGTCCACTTACCACGATATATTGAACTGAAGCCCCCAAGGTAGAAATTACAGATTGCAACAAATCATGCGTCAAAGGGCGAGATAGCTCGACATTTTGCAGCTTTACGGCAATGGCATCTGCTTCAGCAGGACCAATCCAAATGGGCAGATAACGATTAGTTCCCTTCTCTTTTAAAATCACCACCCGTTGATAGTTCATCAAGCTAACTCGGATGCTGTCAATCGTCATCTCTACCATGCTATACCTCCTTCGCAGTGTTTATTTTACACCCATAATCCTAATCAATCAATGAGCACTAGTCAACTATACAGGCCAAAAAATTAAGTTTCTTTCCAGATTGCTACGAATTCTCAGATATTAGATAATTAAAGCTAACTGCAAATAGAACCGGAGTTAACCGGCTTGCGTTGGCGGACTTATCAGCGTCTGCCAAGGTTAGTAGCAGCAAGCTTATCCTGTATTAGATAAAGCCTGCCGCCATCGGTCTGCTGGATAACGTCAGACTTCATCAGTATTTGCAGCGCATACGGCTTGAAGTCGCGCATGCGCATCATCCCTTCCAAGAAGGTTGGAGGTCTCAGTCCCAGTTCATCAATTGTCTTGGCAGACCTGACATCAAGGGCATTGTTACGCTCAAAAATGGCCACTACCTGATTAACAGCTCGCTTTATGCGCATCCGCGGCAACACCCAAATCCCCAGAATAGCCAGTATTACCAGCAACAGTATGAAAAGCGCGTTTGTGTCCACAAATTATCAGCATACACCAAACCATCCCCTACAGCAACTTTGCCCTGTTACCACTAGGCTCAGAGAATTGAGTTTCTTTCCAAATTGCTATAAAGTCTCAGACATTAGCTAATCATTGTAGGGGAGCCATGGCAAAACTCATTCTGGCAAGACACGGAGAAACCTTGTGGAATGTGGAGAAGATATATCGGGGTAGAACGGATGTAAGTCTAGACGAGGCAGGTATCAGACAGGCAGAGTTATTAGGGAAGTACTTGAGCAATTGGGAGCTGGAGGCTATTTATTCCAGTCCCTTAAGCAGGGCACTGGACACGGCAAATATTATTGCCAGCTATCAGAAAGTTGGCGTACAGGTTGCCGAGGGCCTCATAGATTTCGATTATGGGGAATGGCAATCTCTATCAGAGCAAGACGCGAAGAGGCTATATCCGGCCCTTCATAATGAGTGGCACAATAATCCTCACAAGGTAAGAATGCCCAGCGGAGAGAGCCTGGAAGATGTAAGAAGGAGAGCTATCAAGGTAGTTAACGATGTCATTTCCCAATATCAGGGAAGCGTAGTATTGGTATCGCATCGGGTTGTGAATAAAGTCCTGATATGCTCCTTACTGGGACTGGACAACTCATACTTCTGGAATATCAAGCAGGATGTAGGCGGAATCACGATTTTCAATTATATAGATGGGCGTTTCGTCTTGACCAGACATAACGATACTTCACATCTGAAAGAGTTACAAAAATGCGTACTTGATGATTTTTAGGCTAACCCCCTTTCCCTCCTCTCTTCATGAAATAGTTTATATTCTCGGCCATGGCTCTCCTTAGTCACGGTTCCTTGAACCGATTAGAGAACTGCCCGAAGCGTTCGATATGCTATTGTCGTTACTTACTAAAGGGAATGCCTGCTGATTTATGCCATCTTTAGTTCTGAAGTGCAGTTCGGGCAGCGACTGGCATTAATAGGAATAGAGGTAGCACAGTAAGGACATTCCTTCGTTGCCGGTGCCGCCGGTTCTTCTGCCTTTTTGCGGGCTTGCATCCTGGCAACTGGACGCACAATTAAAAAGAAGACGACTGCTGCTATTATCAGCAAGTTAACAACAGCATTTATGAAGGTCCCATAGTTGATTGTAACCGCCCCGGCAGCCTGGGCGGCAGCCAGAGAAGCATATGGCCCGGGAGTTAAACCTTCTTTAAGGACAACGAAGAGGTTGGCGAAATCAACATTGCCCAAGGCAAGACCTATGGGTGGCATAATAACGTCTTTAACAAATGAGTTTACGACTAAACCAAAGGCGATACCGATAATGATGCCCACGGCCATGTCAATCACGTTGCCTCTTGTTATGAATGCTTTGAAGTCTTGTAACATCTTTGTTTCCTCCTCCTCTATTCTTTATCATCCATCTTACACCGCCCTTACTACATTATCAACGCCTTTCTCCTAGGTAGTTGCCCCTGAGAAAACTTCGCTTTCCAGAGGCGCCTTATCCATTCTTCTGGCATCTCCTGGATTCCTGTGAAATCCATCCAGACGAATCGAAGCTTTTATAAGGTATAAAAGAATGAAATGAATTTCTTATGGGAGTACGGGATAGACCTGCGCTATAATAGCGCGCCTAGAGGGATTTGAACCCACGACCCCCGGTTCCGAAGACCGGTGCTCTTGTCCGCTGAGCTATAGGCGCAAAAATAAATTGGGGTGAACGGTGGGATTTGAACCCACGATCTCCAGGGCCACAACCTGGCGCCTTAACCACTGGGCTACGCTCACCACAACCACAAATATTATACTTTACAATGGCTGTCACTTTCAATCTTGAAAGCGAGCCTTTTTGGCACTTTGTTATGGGGATAAAGTCAAGCCATGTAAACCCAGCAAACATGCTATAATTATCCGGCCCTAAAGTGCTATCCAGGTAGCAGATATGAGAATTTGCCTGCTGACTTATAGAGGAAATCCTTACAGCGGTGGGCAAGGTATTTATATTTATTATCTAGCGCGCGAGTTCCAGCGGATGGGGCATGAAGTGGAGATAATAGCCAGTCCACCTCTCCCCGAAGTAAGCACAGGCGTAATACTGCACTGCCTCAAGAGTTTAAGCATATATCATCCAGAAAGCTCTCTGAGAACCAATCTCCCCAAAGTAAGGAACCTTGTTGACTTACATGAACTATGTGCCACCCGCCAGGGAATATTTGTAGAGCCTTTATCATTCAGCCTCAGAGCTTATGCCAAGCTAAGAGACCTTTGTAAACAGCGCCGTTTCGATATTATTCATGACAATCAAAGTCTTGGATATGGACTTCTTTTGATGAAAAGATTAAACATACCAGTAATAGCTACCATACACCACCCACTCCCCATAGATAGGCAAGCTGACTTGGCGCAGGCGAATGGGCTTAGGGAGAAATGGAGGACCAGAAAATTCTATTCTTTCATCCGAATGCAAGCTTTTGTCTCGCGGCGGTTAGAGCGAATAATCACAGTGTCTCAAAGTGCCGCCAAAAAAACAGAACTTTTTTTTAAGGTGCCCGCTGACAAATTAAGAGTAGTCTACAATGGCATAGATACCCAAATTTACAGTAGGAATGAAGAGGCAAGCCAGAACCGAAACGGCTTAATTATGGTCGGCAATACCGACGATAGGAAGAAGGGGATACTTTATCTACTGAAAGCATTACAACTGCTAGGAGCGGACGGGATAAAGCTAACCATTGTAGACGATGCTGAGCGGCATTCTTTATATGCAGATGATGCGGGGCCATTGCCTTCATACGGTTTGAAATTAGTAAAAAAGCTAAATTTAGACGGGATGGTGCACTTTAGCGGGCGGCTAACGCGCGAGGAACTAGCACGACATTACTCCGCCGCCCAAATCGCAGTAGTGCCCTCCCTTTATGAAGGTTTCGGGCTACCTGCCGCCGAGGCCATGGCCTGCGGCACCCCCGTTATAGCTACCACCGGTGGGGCACTGCCCGAGGTAGTAGGCGATGCAGGTATTCTAGTGCCTCCAGGAAGAGCTGATGCCCTGGCTGCCACAATTAAACAGTTGCTCGATGATAAACAGGCACAACAGCGGATGAGCGAGGCAGGGAGAAAAAGAGTGGAAGAGAAATTCAGTTGGGAGCAAGCAGCCAGAAAAACGCTCGAGGTCTATCAAGAGGTTCTGACAACAAGATGATTACTATAGAACCTGACCTTCTGGGTATCAAGGATGGTGATATTACTTTAGACGCCGGCTGCGGCAATGGCAGACACTCCTGGGAAGTCTATAATAAAAACCATTCCTCCATCATCGCCTTTGATATCGATACACTGTGTGTCAAAAAGAACAAGTACGTCTTAGATTCATTAAAGGAGCAAAGGAAAATTAAGGGCATCTATCATCTTCTCGTAGCAAGTGTGACAAAGCTACCCTTCAAAGCTGGCACCTTTGATAAGATTATTTGTTCTGAAGTTCTGGAGCATATTCCCGAAGACAAGATTGCGCTCGAGGAATTGATTAGAGTACTGAGCAAAGATGGTGCCATCGGGATTAGCGTTCCTCATTACTTGGCTGAATCTCTTTGTTGGAAGTTATCTGGAGATTACTATGGTTTCCCTGGTGGGCATATCAGAAAATACAAAACTCGGGAACTTCTAGGTCTTGTGAAGAGTGCCGGCTTATCCGTTTATACTATTCGCCACAAGCATGCCTTTCACTCTTTTTACTGGGTACTGCGCTGTGTTTTCGGGGTTAAAAAAGAAAATGCCCCAATCCCTTCCCTCTATAACAAGTTCCTGAAATGGGACTTAGGCACTAACCATAGGTTCTTCCGCTGGTTGGAAGACCTATTAAATCACTTGTGTCCCAAGAGTGTCGCCGTCTACGCCAGGAGAAAACAATATGTCCCCTCAGAATAATACCACTTTATCCAATTGCCTCAGTTTTCAAGACGCGAATTAGCTGCCTAGAGTCAAAATGCTCTCCAGCCATCCACAGCCTCTCCTTCTTCAAGTTCGTGAAAGTAAGAAGCATTGGATTTTGCTGCATTCCTTTAGACCAATTGTCTTTGACGTGTATGTGCTTATATCTTCAGCCAGTTCTTTATCAAAAAATGAGTCGAGCAGGAGCCAAAAATAGGCACGAAATAGACTAACAAGGCCCCCGTGGTCCGGCGCCCGTCTCGCGCAGGAATGTCAGAGGCTCAAGTCCTCTCCCACCCCTAAAAAAGTCTTTCCAGCTTCTGG